>Ga0081539_10002870_pt1 | contig 22889 bp, 19 predicted proteins | sample TabmetS4T2R2_FD_71023 | JGI IMG/M metagenome (GOLD analysis project Ga0081539, IMG submission 71023) | Tabebuia heterophylla rhizosphere microbial communities from the University of Puerto Rico - S4T2R2 | ecosystem: Host-associated > Plants > Roots > Rhizosphere ...
CTATCTTCTACGCGATTAAATCCTCTCCTTCCGGTCGGACCACCCGCCTTCGGCGCGGCAGGTCCGACGAGGTGATCCAGCAATGGACGACACAAAGATGTCGGAAGCCGTTCCGCAGTCGGCGTCTCGACGAAATTTCATCAAGGGTGTGATCGCGGCGGGCGCAGTCGCCTCCGGATCCGGGTACCTGTTCCGCTCGGCCACCGTGAGCGGCCAGCGCGCATCCGCCGCCGGTGCCGTCGAGCGATTGATCACGCTCAACGTCAACGGCCAGGATCGCCGCATCGACGTGATGCACCAGGAAACGCTCGCGATGGTGCTGCGCTACAAGCTGGGGCTCACCGGGACCAAGCTTGGCTGCGACCGCGCCGAATGCGGCGCGTGCACCGTGCTGATCGACGATGTGCCGCACTACTCGTGCTCGGTCCTCGCGCACACCGTGCGCGGCCGGAAGGTCGTCACGATCGAAGGTCTCGCCGATCCCGCGACCGGCAAGCTCTCCGCCGTCCAGCAGGGCGTCGTCGACGAGCAGGGCTTCCAGTGCGCGTTCTGCATGCCGGGCTTCGTGATGGCCGCCACAGGCTATCTCAAGACGAACCCGAATCCCACGCGGCAGGAGCTCGCGCACGGCGTCTCCGGCAATCTGTGCCGGTGCCAGGACTACGACAAGATTCTCACCGCGCTGATGCGCGGCGCAGAGCACATGAGGAGCGCGTAAGCCATGGCTGAAACGAAAAAATTCGAACCGAAGATTTTCGGCCAGAACTACACGACGCCCGATCTCGTCGCCAAGGTGACGGGCAAAGCGCGCTACGCCGAGGACTACCGCGTCGACGGCATGCTGTTCGCGAAACTCCTCAGCAGTCCGATGCCCCACGCCCGCGTGAAGCGCCTCGACTACAGCAAGGCCGCGGCGATGCCAGGCGTCAAGGCCATCATCACCGACGACGATCTGCCGAAGCCGGCCGCCGGCGGCACGCTCGGCGAAGGCGTGCAGGCGACCGCGCAAGGCGAGCGCGGCCTGACGATGGAGCCTCTCTATCAGGGCGAGCCGATTCTCGCCGTTGCCGCCGTCGACGAGAAGACGGCCGCCGAAGCGATCGAAGCGATCGAGATCGAATACGAACCGCTGCCGTTCGTCGTCGATCCGATCGAAGCGCTCCGCCCGAACAGCCCGAACCCGCGCGCACAGGGCAACGTCTGGATGCGCCCGACGACGCCGCCCGCGGCGCCCGGCGCCCGCGGACCGGCCAATGACGCGCGCGGCGCCGGCACGCAGGCGCCAGGACAGCCCGCCGCCGGCGCGGCGGCCGGAGCTGCTGCTCCAGGTGCCGCGGCGCGAGGCGGCGAAGGCCGCGGACGCGGCGGGCCCGCCGGTCCTCCGCCGCCACAGATCGCCGTCTGGAAATGGACCGACGAGGATTTCAAGAACGCGCCCGAGGGGCAGATGCCGCTCGGCAAGGCGACCGACGAGTGGACGTTCGGCAACGTCGACGAGGCGATGAAGACAGCCGATCTCGTGCTCGACGAAACGTTCATGACGCAGTCGACGGGTCACCAGCCGCTCGAAACCCGGACGGCGATGGCCTACTGGCAGAACGGCAAGCTGTACCTGCACGGCTCCACACAGAGCACCGTGCAGACCGTCGCCTCGGTCGCGCGCTGGGTCGGCATTCCGGCCGCGCAGGTCGTGATGATCAGCGAGTACACGGGCGGCGGCTTCGGCAGCAAGATTCCGGGCGCCATCTCGATGTGCATCCCGGCACTGCTGTCGAAGAAGGCGAACGCGCCGGTGATGATGCGGATCACGCGCGAGGAAGAGCACTTCATCGGCCGCGCGCGTCCGGGCATCATCGCGCGCACCAAAGTCGGCTTCAGGAAAGACGGCCGCATCGTCGCGATCGACATGTACGCCATCTGCGACAACGGGCCGTACGACGCGCAGGGTGACGCGCGCTCCGCCGGCACCAGCGTCTCGCTCGCCTACCAGCCCGAGACGATGCGGTGGCGCGGCCTGACGGTGCTGACCAACACGCCGCCGAAGATCTCGCAGCGCGCGCCGGGCGGCATGCAGGGGATCGGCATCATGGAGCCGATCATCACCAAGGCGGCGAAGAAGCTCGGCCTCGATCAGGTCGAAGTCCGGAAGATCAACGCGCCGGCCGGCAAGGCGCCGTTCGGTCCCGCGCTCCCGACCGGCAAGCAGGCCTACGTCACCAGCGCCTTCGTGAAGGAAGCGCTCGACATGGGCCGCGACAAGTTCCAGTGGGACGCCAAGAAGGCGGCGCTCGAGGGCGGCCGCAAGAAGGGCAACAAGGCGCGCGGCATCGGCGTCGCGGTCAGCCCGTATTCCGGCGGCTCGATTGGCTTCGACGGCCTGTTCATCATCAAGCCGGACGGCCGCGTCCAGATTCAGAGCGGCATCGGCAATCTCGGCACGCACTCGATGTTCGACGTCCACCGCGTCGTCGCCGACATGCTCGGCGTCTCGTGGGATCAGGTCGACGTCGTGTTCGGCAACACCGGCAAGAACCTGCCGTGGACCTGCGTGTCGGCCGGCAGCCAGACGACGCACGCGATGACGCGCGCGGCGCACGCCGCGGCGACCGACGGCATCAAGAAGCTGCAGGAGGTTGCGGCGAAAGCCCACGGCGGCAGTCCGGAGGCGTACAAGGTCGCGGGCGGGAAGGTCTCCGGCCCCGGCGGCAGCATGACGTTGGCGCAGGCCGCGCAAAAGGCGATCGAGCTGGGCGGCAAGTACGACGGCCACGAGCCTGCGGAAGACCTCAACGCCTTCACCAAGACTTCGGTGAAGGCGCTGGCCGGTCAGGGCCTGATCGCGGCGGCCAAGGACAGCTACCCGCGCGACGGCCAGACGCAGTCCTACGTCGTCGGCTTCGCGGAAGTAGAAGTCGACACCGAGACCGGCCACTTCGAGATCCTCGAATACGCCGCCATCGGCGACGTCGGGACGGTCATGAACCCGCGCAGCCTGAAGGGTCAGCTGTTCGGCGGCTCGATGCTCGGCATCGGCCACGCCAAGACGCAGCGCTGGGCGTACGACCAGCACTACGGCGTCGCGCTGGCGCGGCGCTTCTATCAGAACAAGCCGCCGACGATTCTCGACATGCCGCACAACTACATCGGCGACGCGGTCAACCTGCCGGATCCGGAAACGCCGGTCGGCGCGCGCGGCGTCGGCGAGCCGCCGGTCGGCGCGGCCTACGGAGCGGTGATGAACGCGATCGCGGACGCGCTCGGCGACGAAGTGTTCCGCAAGTCGCCGGTATCGCCGGACCTGATCGTGAATGCGCTCGAAAACGGCGGCACACGAACTCACGACGCGCTCACTGCGCATGTCTGAAAATTTCAGATTTCAGATGGCAGAGTTCAGATTTGATTTCAGATCAATCTGAACTCTGAACTCTAAAATCTGCAATCACGAGAGGCACATATGGCTGTGATACGCGACGTAATGCCGGTGTTCGAGCTCTACCAGCCGGCGACGATTGACGATGCGGTGCGGCTGCTCGATCAGCACAGCACCGACGCGCTCGTGCTCGCCGGCGGTCTGGACAGCATGGACTGGCTGAAGGATCGCCTGAAGAAGCCGCGGGTTGTCGTCGACCTCGGCAACATCAAAGAGCTGAAGGGGATCAAGGAAGCCAACGGCGGTCTCGAGATCGGCGCGATGACGCCGCTCACCGAGGTCGTGAAGCACCCGGTCGTCCGCGACAAGTTCAGCCTGCTGATGCAGGCCGCCGAGCTCGTCGCGTCGCCGCAGATCCGCAATCAGGGAACCATCGGCGGCAACGTGTCGCAGGACACGCGCTGCTGGTACTACCGCGGCGGCTGGACCTGCTACCGCGCCGGCGGCAACATCTGCTACGCCGACACGCCGACGGCCATCAATCGCGAGCACGCGATCTTCGACGCCGATCGCTGCGTCGCCGTCAACCCGTCGGACACGGCGCCGGCGCTGGTCGCGCTCGACGCGCAGATGGTCATCCGCGGACCGCGCGGCGAGCGCGTCGTCAACGCCGAGGACTACTGGATCGGCCCGGGCATCGACATCACGCGCATGAACGTCCTGCAGCCGAACGAGCTGCTCGTCGCCATCCGCATTCCCGCGACGATGGCCGGCGCGCAGTTCTACTTCGAGAAGGTGCGCGACCGTCAGGTGTGGGATTTCCCGCTCGTAAACGTGGCGGCAGCGATCAAGCCGAATGGGGGCAACATCGGTGAGGCGCGGCTCGTCGTCAACGCGGTGGCCGCGACGCCGCGGCGCCTGAAGAACGTCGAGGCGTTCGTGGCCGGCAAGCCGCGCAACGAGGAGACGGCGACGCAGGCCGGCAACATGGCGGTCCAGGGCGCGCAGACCTTGAAGCACAACGGCTACAAGGTGCCGCTGATGCGCAACCTGGTGAAGCGCGCCATCCGCGGGTCGGAGGGCGGTTCATGGACCTCCTAAGATACGGACGGAGTCCGTGGGGCGAGACGATTCTCACCCACGTCTCATGGACTCTGTTCTGGGCGTCGTTGTTCGCGGGCATCCTGTTCTTCCTCGCGCACGCGGCGTACATGCTCTTCTCGGCGCACCGCAAGCGGTCCTCGGCGGAAGTGGACCGGCTCGAGGCGGCGCACAAGGAGCTGCCGGCAAAGATCGAGCGGCACGGGCTGGCGGCTCGCCTGTTCCACTGGGTGATGGCCGCGGCCATGTTCGTGCTGCTCTTCACGGCCTTCCTGCCGATCGCGGGCGTGAAGTTCCCGTGGGTCGAGTGGCATTGGATGGCGGGGCTGGTCCTGACCGCGTCGATCATCTTCCACATCATCCACGCGACCTTCTTCCTCGACTTCTGGTCGATCTGGGTCGGACCGAGCGACATTCCGGAGCTGAAGGCCGAGATGCTGCGCGAGTTCGGACACGACGTGCCTGGACCGAAGTCGGGCAAGTATCCGCTCGGCAACCGCCTGTATCACATGGCCATCGTCGTGACCGGCCTGGCGGTGACGATCACCGGCATGTTCATGCTGAAGAGCATCCGCACGCCGCTCTTCGTCCGCGACCCGTACTTCATCGCGGAATCGTGGCGAGGCTTCACCTACGTGACCCACGGGCTCGGCGGCGTCGGCCTGGTGGGACTGGTGATTGCGCACGTCTACTTCGCGGTGCGGCCCGAGAAGTGGTGGATCACGAAGTCGATGATCCTCGGCTTCATCACGCGCCGGCAGTACCTCGAGCACCACGAGCCGTCGCGCTGGCGCGTCGGCCGCGGGCCGTCGCCTGCCAAGCCGGCCGGTCAGGCGTGAGCGGCGGCCGCCAGGAGGCCCTCGCCGAGCGCACCGACGCGATCGAGGAAGCCTACGAATTCTTCCTCGCCTATGCTTCGCAGGGCCTGCCCACCGAGTCCGGGCAGGTCCGCGATTTTCTCCAGAAATTCGAAAAGGCGGTGACCGGGCTCGGTGCGTTCTTCACCGGCCATCTCGCCGCGATTGGTGTCGACGAACAGCCGTTCCGCGCCTTCATCGAGGTCATCGACCGCGACGGACGCGACGCGCTGGCGGCGGTGCAGATGGTGCTGGCGCAGCCGTCCATCCACTCGCAGATGATCGACAATCTGAACGCCAACATCCACGTCCGCGCGCTGCTCACGGACATCTTCCTGATCGACGAAATCCTCAAGGATCGCACGTAGCCGCGCTGGCAGCCGCCACGCGGCATCAATTGGATAACGCGGGGACGACCGAAGCGGCGGCGCTGCTCGTCGAGCTCGAGTAGCTGTCGAGCGCCGGCAGATAGATGTGGAAGGTCGCGCCGCAGCCCGGCTCGCTGTCGATGGTGATGTAGCCCCCCGCCTTGGCCACGACGTGCGAGACGACGGCGAGACCGAGGCCGGTGCCGCGGCCGGGCTCCTTCGTCGTGAAGAACGGCTCGAGCAGCCGTGCTTTCACATCGGGCGTCATGCCGACACCGGAGTCGCTGACGCTGAGCACCGAACAGCCGTCTTCTTCGTAGGTCTCGATGTTCAGCACGCCGCCGTCAGGCATGGCGTCGCGGGCGTTGACGGCGAGATTCACGAGAATCTGCGCCAGCTGGGTCTCGTTGGCCATCACCGGTTTCAGATCCTCGGCCAGCGCGGTGGTCACGACGACCTGCTCGCCGAGCAGCCGCCGCAGCATCGTGCCGGCGTTTCGCACCACGCCGTTGAGATCGACCGGCGACACCGACACATCCTGCTTGCGGCTGAAGGCGAGCAGCTGGTGCGTGAGCGCCGCCGCGTGCTCGGCCGCGCTCATGATCTCGCGCAGGTCGCGGCTCATCGGCTTGTCCGGACCGATCTGCAGCGCCAGCAGCTCGCTGTAGCCAAGGATGGCGGTCAGCGCGTTGTTGAAGTCGTGCGCGACGCCGCCCGTCAGCTGCCCGATCATCGCCAGCTTCTGCGCCTGGAGCAGCTGCTCCTGGAGCTCGCGCGCCATCGCGGACAGCGCGGTGGACGTCCGCCGGCCCGAGGCGGCCGCGGTCCGCGGCAGCCGATCGGGATGGCCGTATTTGTCGTCGAACATCCGGCGATCCGCGACGGCGAGCAGCTCGTCGAGCGTCCGGCCGTCGGCCGGAAAGACCGACGTGCCGACGCTGATCCGCAGCGGCGTCGTGACGCCGGGCTCGACCTCGCACACCGTGTCGAGAATCTCGCGCTGAATCGCGTCGGCCTTGGCGGCGGCGTCCTCGGCGCCGCAGCCGGGCAGCACCAGCACGAATTCGTCGCCGCCGTAGCGCGCGCAGATGTCATAGGTGCGAACGGAGCGCTGCAGCTGCTGCGCGATGTGGCGCAGCGCGATGTCGCCGGCCTGATGGCCGTGGCCGTCGTTGATGGACTTGAAGTTGTCGAGATCGACGACCATCACCGCGAGCGGCGTGCCGCTCCGCTCGGCGCGCGCCAGCTCCTGCGGCACGTGCGACTGCACGTAGCGCCGGTTCGGCAGCTCCGTCAGGTTGTCGGTGACCGAGTCGGTGAATCGAACGGCGTAGGCCTTGAAGTTTCCGTAGGTGAGCGCGAGCAGCGACATCGCGAACGGAATCAGCCAGAAGGTCGAATGGGCGATGCCGGCCGCGGCCAGCACCGCGAGACCGAAGCCGAGAAAATGGCCCGGCCAGATCCAGGAATAGCTCGACCACCAGGTGCGCAGCACGCGCTGCCCCGACGAAATGGCCACCGCACCAGCCACGAGCACCGTGTTCAACAGGAAGTGGACCGTCTCCGCGGCGACGAGCGCGCCAACATCGGCGGCCGACTGCGGCAATCCCACGTGCCCGCCGAGGCGTGAATAGATCCATCCGGCGGCCTGCACCGTCAGCGCCAGCGTCGCGACGCTGAACCACGTCTGATACTCCGGCGTCTGACGGCGGCGGCGGAACGTACACTGGCTCCACACACCCGCGGCAGTCGTCATCGTCGCCGCCGGCCATCCGAGCAGCAGCAGTGTCGTGAAGTCGACGACGTAGCCGACGGTCAGCGTCGAGCCGCCGCGTTCGACCGGGACGTTGATCTTTGCGAACGACGTGATCAGCGACAGCACCGCGAGCGCGGTGAAGAACGCGGCGTCGACTTCCGCGACGCGGGGAACCGCGACGACCACGCAGGCGCAGCCGAGCACGACGACCGCGCTCACGTAAACCCGCGCGATCGGGCTCAGCGCGCGCCACGCCACGACCGATTGACGCTGGTCGCCGCGCGACTCCGACGCGTCGTGATCGTCTCGTGCGACGCTCAATTCCTGGCGCAGAACTTCTGCGAACACGCCACACTCAGGAGGCAACCGCAGTGCCGCCGCGTGTGTCGGCTGTGTCAGTTCGTGGTCGACCATGTCTTGCCAGTGATCGGCAATCGCGGCGAAAGCTGGAGCCACACGGCGGACGCTGTTCCGTTCTGAAGCGGCAAAATTCTCGAAAATAGGCCAGAAATCGTCTGCAATCGTCTTCGAGGCGTTGGAATTGCCTAGAAACGAACCACGGCGCGAGCGCGAATTGCGCGCGGCTGCGCGGGCCGGCATTTCCGGCGTGTTAACATCCGGGCCGCTTTTGGAGGACCCATGCGCACGATGTGGCTCCTGTATCTGTTGTTGACCATCGGGCAGACGGCAACCGGCGATCAGTATTCGGGCACGTGGGCCGGCACGTGGGAAGGTCCCGGCACCGGCGGCTTCGAATTGACGATTGCGGCACCGAAAGACGCCGCGCCGACGGGCAAGGTCGCGGTCACGACCGACGGCGGCAACTACACCGCCGATCTCAAGTCGCTCGCGTTCGACGGTCCGAAGATCACCGCGAAGTACGACTTCCCGCTCGACCCATCCGCTGAAGTCATCGTGGCCGGCTCGTTCGAAAACGGCGGCGCGAAGGGCACATGGTCGCTGCGCCCGAAGGGTCAAGGTCAGGAAGCCGAAGTCGCCGGCGGCACATGGACTGTCGCCAAGAAGTGAAGAGACTTCTCTATACGTGCGTACTGGCGGCATCGGCGTTCGCGTCGGTGCCGGCGCAGGAGGCGGCGCGGATCGATCCGTCGCTCTTCGCCGAGATGAAATGGCGGAACATCGGGCCGTATCGCGCCGGCCGGACCAAAGCGGCGGCCGGGCATGCCAGTCAGCCGCATACCTTTTATATAGGCATGGTGAACGGCGGCGTCTGGAAAACGACCGACGCCGGCCGCACGTGGAATCCGATCTTCGACGATCAGCCGACCGGCTCGATCGGTTGGGTCGCCGTCGCGCCCTCTGACGCCAACGTGATCTACGTTGGCAGCGGCGAGGGTCTGCCGCGGCCGGATCTCGCCGTCGGCGACGGCATCTACAAGTCGATCGACGCCGGGCGCACCTGGACGCACCTCGGCCTGCGCGACGCGCAGCAGATTCCGAAGATTGCTATCGATCCAAAGAACGCGAACCGGCTGTTCGTCGCGGCGCTCGGCCATCCATACGGGCCGAACGCCGAGCGCGGCATCTTCCGCTCCACCGACGGCGGGCAGTCGTTCGAGCGCGTGCTCTTCAAGGACGAGAACACCGGCGGCAAGGACGTCGACATCGATCCGTCCAACCCCGACATCGTCTTTGCGACGATGTGGGAGCAGCGGCAGGGACCGTGGGAAAACGGCGCGTGGGACGGCACCAACGGCGGCCTCTTCAAGTCGACCGACGGCGGCTCGACCTGGAAGCCGCTGAAGCAGGGGCTTCCCGACGGCATCATCAACGCGGAGCTCTCCATCGCCCCGAGCGATCCGCGGCGGGTCTACGCGACGATCGAGGCCGGCCGGGCCGGCACCGGCATCTACCGATCCGACGACGGCGGCGAGACATGGTCGCGCGCGACGACCGACACGCGGCCGACCAGCCGCATCAACGAAGCGGTGCCGCACGTTCACCCCAAGGATCCCGACACGCTGATCGTCACCGACATCGTCAGCTACAAGTCGACCGACGGCGGCAAGACGTTCGTGCCGTTCAAGGGCGCGCCGGGCGGCGACGACAACCAGAACATCTGGTGGAACCCGAACAACCCCGACATCATGCTGCTGGTCGTCGACCAGGGCGCGGTCGTGACGCTGAACGGCGGGCAGACGTGGAGCTCCTGGTACACGCAGCCGACGGCGGCGCTCTATCACGTCATGGCCGACAACGCGTTCCCGTATCGCGTGTGCGGCGGTCAGCAGGACAGCGGCTCGGTCTGCGTCGCCAGCCGCGGCAACGACGGACAGATCACGTTCCGCGACTGGCATCCGGTCGGCGTCGAGGAGTACGGATACGCGGCGCCCGATCCGCTCAATCCCGATCTCGTCTACGGCGGCAAGGTCACGCGCTACGACCGCCGCACGGGCCAAGTGTCGAACGTCGGGCCGGTCGAAACAGGCCGAGGTTCCGCCCTCGCTGGCCGGGGCCGCGGACCAGCTTCGGCGGGACGAGCGCGCCCGGCCTATCGAACCGTGCGCACGCAGCCGGTGGTCTTCTCCACCGTCGATCCCCACGCGTTGTTCTACGGCAACAACGTCCTCTGGAAGACGCTCGACGGCGGCATCAACTGGAAGCAGATCAGCCCGGACCTCACGCGCGAGAAGTGGGACGTGCCGAAAAGCGTCGGCACCTACGCCTCCCGTGTGCAGTCGCGCGAGCGCGGCGCGATTCCAGCGCAAGTCATCTACACGATCGGACCGTCGTACAAGGACATCAACCGCATCTGGATTGGCACCGACGACGGCGTGATTGCCACGACGGCGGACGGCGGAGCGACGTGGCGCAACGTCACGCCGCCGCAGCTGTCGCCGTTCATGAAAGTGTTCATCATCGATCCCGGCCGCTTCGATCCGCTGACCGCCTACGCCGCCGTCAACACGCTGCGGCTGGACGACATGAACCCGCACATCTACCGGACGCACGACGGCGGCACGACGTGGAAGGAAATCGTCAACGGGATTCCCGGCGGCGCGCCGGTGAGCGTCGTACGCGAGGACGCCAGGCGCAAAGGTCTGCTCTTCGCCGGCTCCGAGACGCAGGTCTACGTGTCGTTCGACGACGGCGACAACTGGCAGTCGCTGCGGCTGAACATGGCCCCATCCTCGGTGCGCGATCTCATCGTCAAGGACGACGACCTCGTCGTCGGCACACACGGCCGCGGCATCTGGATCCTCGACGACATCACGCCGCTTCGACAGCTCGCCGATCTGTGGAACGCCAAGGCTTTCGCCGAGCGCGGCGCCATCCTCTTCAAGCCGCAGAACGCGTGGCGCGTCCGCTGGAATATGAACACCGACACGCCGCTGCCGCCCGACGAACCGGCGGCGCCGAATCCTCCCGAAGGCGCGATCATCGACTACTACCTGACAGCGGATGCCAGCGGTCCAATGACGCTCGACATTTTCGGCAGTGACGGCAGGCTCGTACGGCGTTACGCGAGCACGGATCGCGTCTTCACGCCGGACCCGGCCACGATCACCGTGCCGCCGTACTGGTTCCGGCCGCTGCGGGCGCTGCCCGCGACGCGCGGCATGCACCGGTTCACGTGGGACCTGCACTATCAGCCGCTCGACCCGGCGCAGGCCACGACGATGGGCGGTCCGACGCTGCCGATCGCGTCCATCGGCCATAACACGGTGCCGGCTCCGTCCACGCCGTGGGTGAATCCCGGGACATTCACGTTGAAATTGACCGTGAACGGCGCGAGCTACACACAGCCGCTGATCGTCAAGCAGGACCCGCGGGTGAAAACCCAGGCGCTGGCGATGCGGCAGGTCTACACGCTGTCGAAGGCGATGTACTACGGCGCCGCCGACGCCCGAAAGGCGGAGCAGCAGGTCGCGGCGCTCCGCGAGCAGCTCGCGAAGCTGAAAGCGTCGGCGACGTCGACGACGTCGATGCCAGGGAACGTCGGCAGCGCCATCACCGCGCTCGAGCACAAACTCGAGACGCTCGAAGGCTGGAGCGCCGGCCTGGAGCGCGTCATGAGCTCGCTGCAGGGCGCCGATGTTCAGCCGACGACGCTGCAGCTGACGGCGATTTCACGCGCGCGCGCCAGCGCGTCGCAGGCGCAGGCGCGGTGGACGGCGATCAAGGCAACCGACCTGCCCGCGCTGAACGCCACGCTCAAAGCCGCCGGTCTGTCGACAATCGCTCCTTAGCGCTCGCAGGGCTAAAGCCCTGCGCCACAGTGAAAGGGCTGCGATTCAAGCCGGCGAGAGGCGCTGCCGATTGCTGGACCGATGATACGCAGAACCCTCGGCACGTTCGTCGCGGCGGCGGTTCTCGCTGCGGGCTGTTCGGGGTCGACGCCGACCACGCCGACAGGGCCGACGGCGCCTGCAGCCGCGCAGCAGCCGCCGGTCGTTCCCGTCCCGGTGCCGCCCGCAGTCCCTGGCAGCGCCACGTTTTCGATTGCGCTGCCGATTCGCCCCGCCGACAGCGCGCACAATGCCTACGGCCTCGTCCCATTCGGTGTACACATCGGCGATCACGGCGTCGACGGACACCCTGGCTGGGACTTCGAGTACGTGCCGGGCGCGAGCGTCTATGCGGCCGCGGCGGGAACAGTTCAATCCGTGCTCCCGAGCGGCAACGGAACAGGGTTCGGCATTCAGATCACGCACGTCGCCGGCACGAAGCAGTACCGGACGATCTACGGCGTCGCAGCACTGGCCCCGGGAGTCACGGCCGGCGCGACTGTCGTCGCGGGTCAGGCGCTTGGCGCCGCCGATGTCTTCACGCGCACGATCGGCCGCACGATGGTCACCTACGGGATGACACACTTTCAGGTGGACGACTTCAGCAGCAGCATGGGGCTGACGAACCCCAACGCGGTGTCCGCCGATACATGGCTCGACCCGTCGGCGCGCGCTGCGCTTGAAGGCATCTGGCGCGACGCCACCTACACCCAGGAGCTCGTCGAGCCATTTCTGTCGAATCCGCGCGACGCGGTCTATCCTCTGACGCGCAGCTGGACGCTCGAATCGGGTGGACTCGCCGCCCGCATCGATTTCACGGCGCCGAGTCCGACCGCCACGACCTTCGACTACGCCCTTCGCGACGCCACCGGCGCCATCGTCGAAACGGGCGTCGCCGAGGTCGACGCGCTCGCCAAACCGTTCTCGACGATCGATTTCAGATCGACGTCGGGCCAGCTCCGGCGCGGAGTCTTTGACGTGCTCGCGTCGCAGATGCAGCTCGATTACGGCGCGCCAGGCGCATCGCGGCCAACCAACCTCTCGTTTTCATCCTCGTACCGCACGCGGTAGGCCACGCCGAGCTATAGTACGGCGCGTGGATCTGTTGTCCGCGCTGCGATCGGGACCAGTCATCGCCGCGGAGCTGCGGCCGCCGCGCGCCGAGCTCGCCATGCGCGAAGGCATGGACGCGTGGATCGACACGTACCACGCCGTCCATCGTCTGACGCGCGAAGGCACGTTCGTGTTCCTGACCGACAGCGCCGTGGGCGCCGCGGAAGAGGACAATCTCCGCCACCTCGTCATCAATCTCGGCCGGGATGTGCCGCGTGAGCGGATTGTGCCGTTCCTGACGTCGAAGCACACGCTGGAGTATTGCTACTCGTACGCCGAGCGGGCGCGGCAGAGCGGCTTTCCCGCGCTGGTCGTGCTCGGCGGCGACAAGGCCGTCGGCACGCCGCGCGTCGTCGAGCATGCGTGGCAGCTGCGGCAGCTGTTGCGGCAGCGGCAGGACGCGCTCGCGCTCGGCGGCTGGGCGAATCCGGTGAACGATCCCGAGCGCCAGGTCGACTACCTGGCGGACGCGAGCTTCAGCGCGGAGTTCTATCTCACCCAGATCGTCAGCCATCACCATGCGGCTCTCGTCGCCCGCTTCGTCGAAACCGCGGCGCGGCGCGGCGTCACGCTGCCGGGCATGTTCGGCGTGTTCTTCTATCGAAGCGCCAACGCGAAGACGTTGAACGCGCTCAAGAGCTTTCTGCCGGTGCCCGTCGAGGAGCTGACACGCGAGTTCGCTGCCGGGGCGACGCCCGAAGACGTGTGCGCCCGGACGATTCGCGCGCTGATGAACGCCGGCGCGCGGCACTTCTACATCAGCAACCTGCCGAGCGGACGGGCTCACCGCGTGCTCGCCGACGTCATGCAGCGCGTGGAGGTGTTGACGTGAAGGGCGGGACGGGCGGGACGGGCGGGACGGGCAGGACGGGCAGGACGGGACGGAGCGCACAGAGGGCACGGAGGGCTCTCTGGGTCATCAGTTGCTTCCTGCTCGCCGTGACAACGCTCAGCGCGCAGCAGCCATCGCAGACGCCGCTGCAGCGTCTGCAGGCGTCGATCGAAACAATCACTCGCAGCGTCAACGCGACGTGGGGCATCTACGTCAAGTCGCTCGAGACGGGAGAAGAGGTCGCCGTCAACGCCGACCGGCAGATGGAGACCATGAGCACGATCAAGATCCCGCTGATGGTCGAAGCGCTCGAGCAGATCAAGGCCGGCAAGTTCAAGCTGACCGACAAGTACACGTTCGTCGCGGCCGATTCGCAGCCGGGCACGGGCACTATCCAGCGGCTCGATCCAGGCGCCGTCATGACGGTGAAGGATCTGATCACGATGATGATCATCGTGTCGGACAACACCGCCACCGAAGTGCTCTATCGAATGGTCGGCGGGCCAGATGCGGTCAACGCGCGCATGGACGCGATGGGATTGAAGACGATTCGCGCCATGAACGTGCCGTCGAAGTGGTTTCCGCTGCTGCGATCGGCGGCGACGACCGAGCAGTTCTACCGCGACGGCAAGTATCCCTTCGGCCTGTCGTCGCCGCGCGACATGGGCCGCCTGCTGGAGATGATGGAGCGCGGCACGCTCGTCGACAAGCCATCGTCCGAGCTGATGCTGCAGATCATGCGTGCGCAGCTCTATCGGACGCGCATTCCCCGCTACGTCACCGGCTACCGAGTGCCGCACAAGACCGGCGATTTCCTGCCATACGTCGGCGACGACGTCGGCATGCTCGAAGCCACGAATCCGACCCGGACGATCGTCGTGAGCATCTTCACCGCCAATCATTTTGGCTCCGGCGAGGCGCTCGAGAACGCGATTGGACTGGTTGCGAAGGACGTCGCGGACTACTTCGCGTTTCGGCAGTGATGCTACGCTAGCGGCATGGCCGCGTATCTCGATCAGGTCCCGCTCTCCGGCATCATCCGCATTCGCGACATGATGTATTCAGTCGCGAATCCCTACCGGCTCGATCAGGGCGACGTCAGCTTCGACGCTCCGGACACGGTGAAGTCGGCCATGGCACGCGCCATCGACGAGAACAGGTCGCACTACCTGCAGACGACGGGCGTGCCGCGGCTGCGCGAGCTGATCGCCGCGAAGATGCGCGACCGCAATCACATCCCGGTCGACGATGTCGAAGAGGTGCTGGTGACCAACGGCGGCATCCACGGCATCTATCTCGTCTGTCACGCGCTGCTCGAAGCGGGCGACGAAGTGATCATTCCGGATCCCACCTGGCCGCCGGCGGCCGGCAACATCCTGTCGGCGCGCGCCGTCCCGGTCCCGTGCCCGCTGCACGAGTCGCGCGGCTGGCGTTTCGATCTCGACGAGCTCGAGTCAAGAATCACGGCCAGGACGAAGGCGATCTACATCAACTCGCCCCACAATCCGACCGGCGGCGTGTTCACGCGCGACGATCTCGTGCGGATCGCCGACATCGCGCGGGCGCGCGATCTCTGGGTGCTCTCCGACGAAGCGTACGAAGACGTGGTCTTCGAGGGCCAACACTCCAGCATCGCCTCGCTGCCGGGGATGTACGGGCGCACCATCCCGATGTACACGTTCAGCAAGACCTACGCGATGACCGGCCTGCGTCTCGGCTACGTCGCGATTCGCGACGCCGCCATCCGCGATCGCGCCAAGAAGCTGCTCTTCTACACCACCAGCAACGTCGCATCGGTCGTGCAGTTCGGCGGCATCGGCGCTCTGGAAGGATCGCAGGAATGCGTCACGGCGTTCGCCGTGGAACTGCGCGAGCGCCGCGATCTCTTCTACCGCGGCATCGCCGCGCTCGACGGCCGTGTCCTCTCGGGCAAGCCGCCGGCTGGCGCCTTCTACGCGTTCCTCAAGATCGATCCGGCATGGACGGCCGCAGGCGCCAGTTCGGTCTCCTGGCAGATGGCCGAGCATCTGATCAAGCAGGGGCGGATCGGCTGCGTGCCGGGCGTCGACTTCGGCGCCCACGGCGAGGGCTACGTGCGCTTCTGCTTCGCGCGCGACCGCGCGGAGCTGACCGGCGCCCTCGAGTCGATGCAGGCGATCTTCTCTACCGCCGGCGATCGACGCCGCTGACCTCCAGCAGATCGATCAGCAGATCCGGCGCGTCGAGGCTGCCGACGATCCAGGTGCGCGGTCCAGGACCGCGCTTCACCAGCGTCGGCGTGAACACGACCGCGTCCTCGTCGGCTTCCTCGGCCCGCTGCGCGAGATCGCGCACCGAGAACTTCACCTGGGCCATGTCGTAGTGCTCGAGCACGTCCCGCACCGTGCGGATCGCCTTCTGGCACTTCTCCGACGCCGGGCTGATATAGAGCACCAGCTCGATCTTCGACTCCTTCGACGGCCGCGTCCCGCCATTCGACTTGTCGTTCGCCGTTGGTCGCGGCGTGCCGCGGCGGCCCATTGCGAGACGCCGGCGCCGCTGCGTGCGCGAGACGATGTCGGCGACATTGAGGCCGGTGGCGAGTGCGTCCAGCGTCCCGACAGTCTGACGATTCAGCGTCTCGGTCGAATACATCAGCTCTCGCTCCTCCGCGACACCTGATCGGATAGCAAGTTTTTTGCCGGTCGAATCCGTTCGACGTCCAGTCCGCCGCCGCCAATTTTCAATCGATAAGGATGCGTGTCGTGATCGGAGCCTCGCATCTTGATGACGCGCATGGTGCGATCGAGCTCGTATCCCGTAGGGGAATAGTCCATCGCCAAAATTGCGTCGGCCACCGTGGACATAAAGGGAGCGGTATGAGAAGCGGACTCCCCAGGCATGACGGTCTGGGTAATCAGCGCGCTCCGCCCGTGCTCGCGGAGCAGCGATGCGACGCCGATGATGAATTGCCGGAAGCCGCGGGGCGAGGAGGCGTGCTCGATCGACGAAATGCTGTCCATGACAATCAGCGACGGGCTGTACTCCTCGATGCCGAGGCGCAGGCTGACGAGCAGATCCTCGAGGCTGGTGGACTCGGGATAGCGGCAGACGATGCGCAGGTTGCCGGCGTCGACCAGCGGCGTCATCGGCATGCCGATCACTTCGAAGTTCCGCACGAGAATCGGCCGCGGCTCCTCGAAGCCGTAGTAGACGACGCGCTCGCCGCGCAGCGCGCCGGCCCTCGCATACAGGCCGGACAGCATCGTCTTGCCGCTGCCGGTCGGTCCGCGCACGATGATGATGGAATTCCGCAGCCAGCCGCCTCGTGTCATCTGGTCGAGACCCGACACGCCGCTGGAGAATCGTTCGACCGGTACGAAGTCGGGCCGCTCCTTCGGGTTCTGCGGAAAGATCGTCAGGCCGCGCGTCGTCACCGTGCACGGATACTCGCCCTTGAAGTGGCCGCTCCGGCGATACTTGTTGACTTCGATCGAGCGGCGGCGGCGATCTTCGTCCACCGTGTTGCGCATGATGACCACGAGGTCGCACACGTAGTCCTCGACACCGAGCGTCGTCAGCTGCCCGTAATCGCTCGCGGCCTCCGCGAGGACGATGCCGGTGAGATTCAACCGGCGCATCGCATAAACAAGTTGAAAGAAGTGATTGCGCAGCTGCTCTTGCGGCGGGCGGGGACTGAACAGGGCCGTCGCCGAATCGAGGACGACCGCCTTGACCTGGTGATGCTTCACCGCTGCCTCGAGGCGATGCACGAGGCCAAAAAGGTCGTAGTCGCCGCTGATGACGGTCGGCCCGTCCATCGGCTTGGTCAGGTCGGCGACGAACAGCTTGCCGGCCGCTTTCAGCTCGCTGAAGTCGAGGCCGAGGCCGTCCGCTGTGACCATGAGATCGTCGGCACTCTCCTCGACGCCGATAACGAGCGTCGGAATGCCGTTCTCCGCGAAATGCGCGGCGACCTGAAGGCCGAAAATCGTCTTTCCCGTGCCGCTTCGTCCGGTGACGAGGGTGCTGCGCCCCTCCGGCAGGCCGCCGTGCGTCAGGATGTCGAACCCGGGGATCCCGGTCGTCAGCTTGGCGATGCTCATCTGAGCGATGAGAACCAAAAAATATGCCGAGCTGAGCAGGCGATTACTTGAGGTGGCGGCCGCCGTCGACCCGGATGGTTTCGCCCGTAATGAAGTCGCTTTCGAGCAGCGCGAGCACGGCTTTCGCGATTTCCTGCTCACCACCCCAGCGGCCCAGCGGCGTCGCCCGCTCGACCGCGTCCGACTGGGCGTCTGTCGTTCCTGGCGGCGCGACGATGGGACCTGGCGCGATGGCGTTGACGAGGATGTTGTCCGGTGCGAGCTCCAAGGCGAGCGCTTCGGCGAGCGCGATCGCGCCGGACTTCGCCACGTAGTACGGCAGGTAGCCCGTGTAGCGGGGCCGTCCGCTCTTCGCAATCCAGTCGCCGAAGTTGATGATGCGGCCGCCGCCCTGCGCACGCATGTGCGGCGCCGAGGCGTGCGCGCAGAGAAAGGCCGCGCGCACGTCGACGTGCATGACGGCGTCCCAGTCGTCGATCGTCAGCTCGTCGAAGGGACGCTGGACGTAGACCGACGCCATGTTGATCAGGATGTCGAGGCGTCCGAGCTCGCCGACGGTCCGCGCGACGGCGGCGTCGCATGCGGCGGGCTGAGAGAGATCGGTCTGGATCGTGATCGCGCGACGACCGAGCGCCCTGACCGTCTGCGCGCCCTCTTCAGCCTCGGCCTTCGAGCGCGCGTAGGTCAGCGCGACGTCGACGCCGCGCTCGGCCAGCTCGCGCGCGACGACCAGGCCGATACGCTTGCCGCCGGTAATCAGCGCGACTCTGTCGTCGAGAAGCACGGAAAGTCAGAAGGGGCGCGTGGGTCGCGTCGGTCGCGTGGGTCGCGTGCGCTGGTTAGGTCGGTGAGATGGGTCGGATGGGTAGAACCTATCTGACCTATCTGACCTATCCGACCTACCCAACCAACCCACGCGACCCACGCGACCGACGCGACCCTCTCGTCAGTAGCTGAATGTTCCGAAGAAGGACGAGCGGCGGTTCGGATCGCTCCACTTGGTGCCGAGCGCCGCGCCGGTGAAGAGATGCGTCGCGGTCATGCCGATCTCCGCGGCCTCGACCGACGAGAACGGGTGGAACCACTGCATCGCGCCGCACGTCGGGTCGTGGCCGAGATGCTTGCTGATGTCGAGCGAGACCTGGCCGGCGCTGACGGCGATCTCACCGCCGCGATCCGTGAACTGGATGGCGGTCGGCGTCACCTGCACGATCGTGCCGACGAGGCCCTTCGAGAGCTCGTTGGCCATCGCGACCAGCGCGAGCTGCTGCGCGCCGTTGGCGCGGGCGTCGACATAGAGCGCGGAGCGGACGGCCGGCTTGGCGCCGCCCATTTCGGTCATGCCCAGATTGCGGTCGCCGGAGAGCGCGGCGACGACCGAGAGTCCGTCGAGCGAGACGCCGTTGAAGCTGCCGCGATCCACTTTCCACGCGAGGATCGCCTGCTTGCCCATCGTCTCCGCTTCGCTGTTCATGATGCAGCCGCCGGTGAAGACTTCGGCGGTGCGTGCCTCGACGTAGGCGCCGCTGATCGTCCCCTTGCCGCCCGCGAGGAGAGGCGCGGCGGTCAGACCAATGATCGCAACGACGATAAATGGCTTCATGTGAGAGATTATACGCGCCCGAGGGTCTGACCCGGTGTCTGACCCGGGGTCAGACACCGGGTCAGATACCATCAAAAATGTATAAGGGAGACGACGTGGAAACGGTTGGATTTGTTGGGCTTGGGGTGATGGGAAAACCGATGGCGAAGAACCTCATGAAGAAGGGGTTTCCGCTCGTCGTGCACAACAGGAGCCGCGGCGCGGTCGACGAGCTCGTGGCCGAGGGTGCGAAAGCCGGAACGTCAGCCGCTGACGTCGCGAAGCAGGCCACCATTGTGATCACGATGCTGCCCGACACCGCCGACGTCGAGCGCGTGCTGACGGCGGCGGACGGCGTCCTGGCCGGCGTGCAGAAGGGCGCGCTCGTCATCGACATGAGCAGCATCTCGCCGGCGGCCACCGAGCGTCTCGCGAAGCTGGTGGCAGAAAAAGGCGCGTCGATGCTCGACGCGCCGGTGAGCGGCGGCGAGATCGGCGCGATCAACGGCACGCTGTCGATCATGGTCGGCGGCGACGAAGCAGCCTTCGCGCGCGCGAAGCCGGTGTTCGAGGGAATGGGCAACCCCGAGCGCATCGTCCACATCGGCAAGTCGGGCGCCGGCCAGGTCTGCAAGGTGTGCAACCAGATCGCGATCGGCGGCGCGCTCGCCGGCGTCAGCGAGGCGCTCGCGCTCGCGAAGAAGGCGGGTGTCGACGGATCGAAAGTGCGCGCGGCGCTGCTCGGCGGATTCGCCGCGAGCCGCGTCCTCGAGGTCCACGGCGAGCGGATGCTGACCGGCAACTACAAACCGGGCTTCCGCACCAAGCTGTATCAGAAGGATCTGCGGCTCGCCAACGAGGCCGCGGCCGCGAACGGCGTCGCGATGCCGGGCACGGCGATCGTCACGCAGCTGGTGAACGCGCTCGTCGCGTCGGGCGGCGGGGATCTCGACTACGCGGCGATCGGAACGGTGCTGTTCGATCTCGCGAAGTCGAAGTAGATTCAGCGGCGTCGGGCACCCCGCCTCCGGCACCGCTAAAGCGGTGCCCTACCGAAATCGATCAATGTCAAATCGATCAATATCAACGGTAGGGCACCCCTTTAGGGGGTGCCGCTGCTGCGTCAATGCTTGCAGCAGTCCCGTTCGCCGTTGCAGCAGTCGGGGCGAACCGGATGACCATCCGGTCCGAAGCCGCGCGACGTCTCGACACACCAGTAGGCGGTTGAATCGTACTTGTCGTAGAACGTCGACTCGTCAGGATCCGGTCCTGACGTCACGTACATCCCCTTGTGCCGCAGGCTCAGGCAGTGCACGCCGGGCGTCAGCTTCGGCGACGTCAGATGATCCATGGCTGTTATCCGTTCGCGATCTGCATGATCGCGCGCTTGATCGCCGTCTTCGTGATCTGCACCTTGTAGGCGTTGCCGCTCATCGGCCGCGCCTCGGCGACCGCCGCTTCCGCCACCTGCACGGCGGTCGACTCGTTCAGCGGCTTGCCGGCGAGCGCCGCTTCGGCCGGACGCGAGCGCCACGGCGTCGGCGCCACCGCGCCGAGGACGACGCGTCCGGAGCTGATCGTGTTCCCGTTGAGCGTGAGCACGACGGTCGCGAACGCCAGCGGCCAGTCGTGCGACTGCTTGTAGCGCACTTCGTAGTGGCCCGTCTTCACGTTGCCGGGCGCCGGCAGAATCACGTGCGTCAGCACCTCGTCGTCCTCGAGGACGTTTTCCTTGAGGACGTTGCGGTTGGTCGGCAGCGTGAAGTACTCGGCCGCCGGCACGATCCGCTCGCCGCGCGGCGACATCAGCCGGAACGTCGCGCCGTAGGCGACGAACGGGACCGCCAGGCTCGACGGGTGGACGATGTGGCTCGGTCCGTTGTTGCCGAAGATCGCGTGATACTGGTTCTCGCCGGTCGTCGCGAAGCAGCGGCTGCCGCCCTTCTTGAAGCAGACGAACTCCTCGTTGCGGAAGTACCAGCAGCGCGGCCGCTGATTGACGTTGCCGCCGACCGTGCCCTGATTGCGGAGCTGCGGCGTGCCGATCTCGATCGCCGCGCGCGCGACCGCGGGATAGAGCTTCGCGACCTGCGCGTGCTCGGCGAGATCGGCAATCTTCATCGCGGAACCAATCTTCAGCCCGCCGTCCGGCGCCGCCACGACGCTGCCGTCGAGCGCGCCTTTGAGATTGACCAGGCGATCGGGCGTCGTGATGTAGTCCTTCATCCGCGCGAGCAGATCCTGCCCGCCGGCCATCGGCAGAATGGTCACGCCCTCGCGTTTGGTCATCGCCGCGACGGCATCCCGCTCCGACGTGGGATTGACGTAGGCAAAGGCTTTCAATTCGTCCCTCCCGCTCGCTGTTGCTCGAGCGCCGCCAGAATCCGGTGCGGGTGCAGCGGCAGGCTGCGGATGGTCGCGCCCGTCGCGTTGCGGACCGCGTTCGCGATCGCCGACGCGGTGGAGACGGTCGGCGGCTCGCCGATGCCAATCACGCCGCGCTCGGGCATGTTGTTCAGCACGATGTCGATCTTCGGCACGTCCGACATCCCGGCCAGGAGGTACATCTCCATGTTCGGGTTCACCATGTGGCCCGTGCTGCGATCGAGGATGCGATCCTCGAACAGCGCGAAGTTGATCGACGCGATGACGCCGCCGTAGGCCTGACTCTCGGCGGTCAGCCGATCGACGATCAGCCCGCAGTCCTGAATCGCCAGGATGCGCGTCACTTTGACGATGCCGGTCTCGACGTCCACGGTGGCTTCCGCGAACTGCACGCCGCTCGTGCCCGAGCCCGACAATCCATCGACCCACTCGCCGTCCACGGAGATCGGCTCGGTGCCTATCAGCTTGCAGGCGTCCTTCCAGCTGACGCCTTTCGCCGGCGTCCCCTTGACGAAGACGCGGCTGTTCTCGGCCGCGAGGTTGTCCGCCGTCGTGCCGAGCGTCGGCGCCACCTTCGCGAACAGCGCGTCGAGCGCCTTCATCGCCGTCGCCCGAATCGCCGGCGTCACCGACGCGGCTGTCGTGCTGCCGCCGGAGCCGCCGGAGAACGGATAGATCGTGTCGCCGATCTCGGGCGTGACGGCGGCGATCGGCAGACCGAGCGTTTCCGCGGCGACCAGCGCGACGATCGTGCGCGTGCCGGTGCCGATGTCCTGCGTTCCGCACTTGACGACGACTCCGCCGTCCGAGGTGATGTCGACGTGCGCGCGCGTGCCGCGGCCGGCGCCGCCCCAGCGGTGCGCCGAGACGCCCATGCCGGTCTTGATTGGACCGGGCGTGGGATCGCCGGTCGCATGGCGCTTGTCCCAGCCGAAGCGCTTCGCGCCCATCTCGAAGTACTCGGCCCACATCGCGTTGGGGCCCTTCGCCGGCAGATTCTTGACGCGGAACGCGACCGGATCCATCTTCACGCGATCCGCGAGCTCGTCCATCAAGATCTCGGTGAGATAGCAGCCTTGCGGATGGCCGGGCGCGCGCATCGCGCGCTGCTGGCCCGCGTTGATGTAGACGTCGGGGTGGGCGCGCCGCCGGTTCGGGAGGTTGTAGATGTATGGGAGCGGGAAGTTGGG
>Ga0081539_10002871_pt1 | contig 22885 bp, 24 predicted proteins | sample TabmetS4T2R2_FD_71023 | JGI IMG/M metagenome (GOLD analysis project Ga0081539, IMG submission 71023) | Tabebuia heterophylla rhizosphere microbial communities from the University of Puerto Rico - S4T2R2 | ecosystem: Host-associated > Plants > Roots > Rhizosphere ...
ACCTCGTCGTGGTCGGCGTGGGCACCGAGCCGGAGGTCGACTGGCTGCTGGGAGCGGGGCTCGAGCTACACAGCGGGCTGCGCTGCGACGCCCGTCTCTGGGCTGGTGCTCCTGACGTCTACGCCGCCGGCGACATCGTGCGGTGGCCCAACGTGCGCTTCGACGCGACGATGCGCGTCGAGCACTGGACCAACGCATCCGAGCAGGGCGTGTTCGCCGCGCGGAATCTGCTCGCCGGCTCGCGGGCCCGCGCGTATGCCTCGGTTCCCTACTTCTGGTCCGACCAGCACGGGCGTTGCCTGCAGTTCGCGGGTGACCTGAGCGAGCCGCCGGACAGGATGTGGTTCGGCCGCGGCCGCGACGACGACGGGCGTGTCCTGGTCCTGTACGGCCGTCGCGATCAGCTCGTCGCGGTCGCGGCCGTCGATGCGACCGAGGCGTTCACGAGGCTGCGGGCGCGGCTGACGCGGACGGTCGTCTGGTCGTCGCTGGACGACGATCGGCGGGCGTTGGAAGGAGAGTTCGCGCCTCGCGGCAGACTCATGGCGTTCGCGAGCCGCTGAGGAGGGCCGACGACCACATGACAAGTACGCTGCCGACTCTGCGCCTTGACGAGGAGCTCGCTCGCGATGGCGACCGCATGCTGCGCGAGGTTCGCGCGCGTGGACCGATCGCGCTGAGCGACCGTGGGTTCGAGGTCCTGACGTACGGGCTGTGCCGCACGCTCACGCCGGACCGCCGCTTCCTCAAGGGCCACGATCGGCTCGTCGACGCCTTGGGCCTGCCACCCGGTCCTGCCCTTGACTACCACCGTCGGATGATCCAGTCGCGCGAGGGCGACGACCACCGGCGCCTGCGTGGAAGCGTCACGCCGAGCTTCAACCGGCCGGGCGCCGAGCAGATGCGGGCGAGCGTTCGCCGCATCGTCAACCAGGTGCTCGACGAGCTCGAGGAGCTCGAGGACATCGACCTCTTCGCCGCGGTCTGCCTGAAGATCCCCGCCGAGGTCTACTGCTCATGGGTCGACGCGCCGCGCAGCGACGTCCCGTTCGTGATCGCGATCGCCGAACGGATCAATCTCATCTTCGTGCATCAGCACGGCCACGCGGACGCGATCACCGGCGTCTACGACGAGCTGTTCCCGTACATGGACGAGCTCATCGCGCGGCGGCGCGCGAGTCCGGGCGACGACATCCTCTCCCGGCTGCTCGCCACCGCTGATCTGGTTGTAGATCAGATCGCTGCGGATCCCACCCGGGTTCATGAACGCCGCCACCGCTTCCCCGAAACCGGGGTCGTCCGTCGCGTCGAGCTGGGCATCCGCAATGACGTCCCCAAGGGCCGACTCGCCGGCCGCGTTCGTGGCCCGCGTGATGTCGGCCGTGATCTTGCCGGAGACGCGGTTTGCGATCGGGTCGGAGAACTGCTTGTACTTGAGGATCAGGCTCGTCTCCGCTGGATCCTTCGCCACATCGCGCGTGACGATCTTGTTGTCGACGAGCACGTTCGTGACGTCGTGTGTCGCGGGGTCGATCGTCAGGTCGTAGTCGGTGATCAGCCGCCCGAAGGAGGACGCGCTCGTCACCGGCCGACCGTTGATGACGCAGTTATACGCGGCATGGGTGTGGCCCGTGATGACGACGTCAACGGCCGGGTCGAGCCGCTGGACGATGTCCACGATCGGCCCTGAGATGCCGGGGCAGTCGTTGAAGCCACCGGTCGGGAAGCCGCCCTCGTGGATCATCGCGACGATCGCCTCGACGCCGTTCGCCTCGAGCTCCGGGACGAGTGCGTTGATGGTGTCGGCCTCGTCTTCGAACCGCAGGCCCGCGACCGCGGACGGCGTCACGATTGTCGGCGTCCCCTTGAGCGGTTCGCCGATGAAGGCGACCTTCTGCCCCTCGAAGGTCTTGATCCTGTACGGCGGGAAGATGCGCTTGCCGTTTCGGTCCTGGTAGACGTTCGCTGCCAGGAAGTCGAAGTCCGCGCCGAGGAACGGATCACCGTCCTGGCATCCGTCGACGGGATGGCAGCCTCCGTCATGCATGCGCCGGAGCTCGTCGACGCCCTCGTCGAACTCGTGATTGCCGACGGCGTTCAGATCGAGACCGAGGAGGTTCATGCCCTCGATCGTCGGCTCGTCGTGGAAGAGCCCCGAGAGGAGTGGGCTGGCTCCGATGACGTCGCCTGCGGAGACGATCACCGTGTTCGGGTTGGTCGCCTCGAGCAGCTTCATGTGGGTGGCGAGATACTCGATCCCGCCCGCGTTGATGGTCCCGATCCGCCCGGATGACCCCGCCGGCGGCTCGAGGTTTCCATGAAAGTCGTTGATCGCCAGAATCTGCACCTGCACGTTCGGCTTCGGCTTCGGCGGCTTGGCGTCGGACTTTGCCCCCACAGGGCCCGCCCAGACGACGAAGATCCCGGCCAGGCACATCGCGATGAATGCCCTCAAGAGTGTTCGTGCTTTCATCCCGTTCCTTTCCTCGTTTCGGCGCGCTCCCGGCGCGACTGCGGCGGCGCGATCCTAACGCGAGTTCGGCTGCTGACCCATTGCGGTCTTGTGACCCGGAGGGATCGGGGTGGTTCCCGACTCGCTAGCCGACCGTGGCGAGCGGCTCGAGGCCGCGCGGGAAGCGGCGGTCGGCGATCTGCGCCCACTGGCTGCCGGCCCAGGCATAGGTCAGGACGTGGGTCGAGCGCTCGTCGATCTCGTACAGGTGGAGGCCTCTCGCTTCGCCACGCCGCTTCGGGCGAGGCTGCCCCAGGCCCGGCGCTGTTGCCACGGTCGTTCCCCGCACCTGACCGAGCGTGACCTCGAATTCACGCCGCTCGCCGACTGCGCTCTGGTGGACGTGGCCGGAGACGATCAGCTCAGCCCCGGCGTCGACGAGCGACCCGAGGAGGCTCGATCGGTTCGCAATCGTTCGCTTCGCGGAACGCCACGGCGCGCCGAGGAGGTGATGGTGTACCGCGACCATGCGGAAGGCACTCGCGTGCGCGTCCGCGAACGTCTCCCGCACTCGCTGGATCTGGGAGGAGCGAACGGCGCCGCCCTGTTGCTTCCATGGCCGAACCGAGTTGAGGCCGCAGACGACGAGGCGCTCTGACCGGTAGATCGGCTCGAGCTCCGGCCACTGGCGCTGAAACTCGTCGAAGGTCCTCGTGAAGCGCCACGGCGGCCATCTCGGGATGTCGTGGTTCCCGGGGATGACGAGGAGAGGGGCTTCGAGCGAGCGCAGGAGGTTGGCTGCACGGTCGTGCTGAGCGGGCGTGTTCCGATGCGTCAGGTCACCGCTGACGACGACCAGCTCGGGGCCGCTCTCGCGCACGAGCGTGCGCAGATCGCCCTCGACTTCCGGCTCCTCCTGCGTGCCCGCGTGCAGGTCGGAGACCTGCAGGACGCGTAGAGGTGGCATCAGGCGGGGAGACTATAGTTCGAGCATGGCCGACGAGCCCACCGAGATCTTCGACGACATGTATCTCGGCCTCCGTGCGGGCGCCGCCGGGCGCAAGCGGAGGCGCGGAGAGCCCCTTTCCCTCGAGGAGCAGGAAGTCCTCGGACGCTGGCAGCGCCTTGCTCCGTGGCGCAAGGCTGTCGCGATCGGCGGCTTCGCCGTGGGCACGTTCGGACTCGGCTTCGCTGCGGGCGGCCTGGTCTTCGGCCGCTGGCGCCCGCGCCGGGCTCGCAGCTAACCCTCCTCCACTTCTTTCGCGGGGAACAGCACAGCAGGCACGTCCTCCTCGGCCGGGTTGCGGTGGCGCACGATCACGTCCACGAGCGTCGCGACGACGGCGGCGAACGGGATGGCGAGGAGGACTGCGAACCCACCGAACAGGAAGCTCATCGCCGCGACGGCGATCAGCACGGACAGCGGTGTGAGGCCGACCGCAGTCCCGAGCACGCGCGGGACCACGATGTAGTCCTCGAGCAGTCGAAGGGCGAGCACGGCGAGCCCGGCCGCGAGAGCGAGCTCCCACGATTCGGTCAGGCCGACGCCGACGGCGAGGGCACCCGCGACGAGCGGGCCGATCACGGGCACGACCTCCACCAATCCGGCGAAGATGGCGATCAGAAGCCAGAAGGGGAGCCCGATCAAGTAGAAGACCAGCGAGAGGAGCGAGGCGACGAAGAAGACGAGGATCAGCGTGCCGCGCACGTAGGCCCCGAGCTTCAGGTCGATCAGGTTCCAGGTGTCGCGGACCACGCGCCGCCGCTCCCGCGGGAGGACGGACAGCACGAGGTTCTCGGCTCGGTCGCGCTCGAAGATCCAGTACGCCGCACACGCGAGCGTGAAGAAGACCCCGACGAGGACCTCGAAGACGGTGAACGTGACGGAGAGCGCTGGATCCAGCAGGTCCCGTCCCGATGGCAGCTCGTCCAGGGCGTCTTGGACGCGGATGAGGATCTCGTGCTTCACCCCGGTCGACCCTTTCGTCTCCTGCTGGAGCTCCGAGCTCGACGTCGGGATCCCTCCGAGGGCCTTGTCCACTTGGTCGATCGCGCGCGGGACGACCGCCCACAGCAGCAGGGCGAGCACTCCGATGAGCACGGCGTAGTGGGCGAGGATCCCGAACCCACGCGGAACGCGGTGGCGCCGCAGCCATTCGACGCTCGGCCTCATCGCCGCCGCGATGATGAACGCGAGGAACACGAGCGCGATGACGATGCGCAGCTTCCAGAGCGCGAGCGCGAACACCACGACGCCGACCACGATCAGCGCGGCCACGAATGCCTTGAGCGCCGTGTCCCTCATGCCTGGATTCTTGCCGTAAATAGTGCCTTCCGAACGAGGACTTCCACGCGCGCGCGGAGAACTCCTCCGCATGCGGGGAAGCTACCTCGAGCCCGGTGAGCGGATCCGTCTCGAAGAGCGGCCGCACGCGGCTTCGCTGATGCGCCCGTTCGCGAAGTCCCTGGTCGCGGCCGTCGTGGGATTGATCCTCGTCGTCGCCGCACCCTCGACCCTCGGCCTCGCCGGCGCTCTTCTCCTGGGCGCGGCCGCGCTCCAGGCGCTCGCCGCTGTGTGGCGCTGGGACCGCACCGTGCTCGTCGTGACGACCGACAAGCTCTTCATCACCTATGGGATCGCCCAGCGACGCGCGGCGGCGGTTCGCCTCGCCCGCGTCGGCCCCGTCGAGATGCAGCAGGGGCTGCTGGGACGCGTGCTCGGATACGGGACCGTGACGGCCGGGGACCTCGAGATCCCGTACGTCCCGGACCCGGCCAAGGTCTGCAGCCTGGCCGGCTAGGCGACGCGTCGTCAGGCGCGGCTGCCCGAGACACGCAGCCCGAGCGACGCCAAAAACGAACACTTGTTCGTCCGATCCCCGAAGCTAGACTGGGTGTGTGGCAGCCGAAGAGCTGGTCGTCCATGGCGCACGGGAGCACAACCTCAAGGACGTCACCGTCCGGCTGCCTCGGCATGCCCTGATCTGCGTCACCGGGCTCTCCGGTTCCGGGAAGTCGTCGCTCGCCTTCGACACCATCTACGCCGAGGGCCAGCGGCGCTACGTCGAGTCCCTCTCGGCGTACGCGCGCCAGTTCCTGCAGATGATGGAGAAGCCCGACGTCGACTCGATCGACGGCTTGTCGCCGGCCATCTCGATCGACCAGAAGACGACTTCGCGGAACCCGCGCTCGACGGTGGGCACGGTGACGGAGATCTACGACTACCTGCGCCTGCTCTACGCGCGCATCGGCCATCCGCACTGCCCCGTCTGCGGCCGGCCGATCGCGGGCCAGTCGATCGAGTCGATCGTCGACCAGGTGCTGCGGCTGCCGGAAGGGACGCGCTTCACGGTCAACGCGCCCGTCGTCCGCGACCGCAAGGGCGAATTCAGGGATCTGCTCGAGCAGCTTCGCGGCGAGGGCTTCACGCGGGTGAAGGTCGACGGCGAGCAGCGGATGCTCGACGAGGAGATCGAGCTCGACAAGAAGTTCAAGCACACGATCGAGGTCATCGTCGACCGCCTGACGATGAAGCCCGACCTGCGCCACCGGCTGGCCGACTCGATCGAGACGGCGCTGGCGCTCGCCGAGGGCCTGGTGACGATCGACCTCGTCGACTCGGGCGAGGAGCAGACTTATTCCGAGCAGTTCGCCTGCCCCGAGCACGGGGTCGGCCTCCCCGAGCTGCAGCCGCGCATCTTCAGCTTCAACTCCCCGCACGGCGCCTGTCCGCGCTGCACCGGGCTCGGCGCGCAGCAGGAGATCGATCCGGACCTCCTCGTGCCCGATCCCGAGCTCTCCATCTCCGAGGGTGCGCTCGTGCCCTGGTCGGTGGGGAACTCCACCTACTACGAGTCCGTCATCCAGGCGATCGCCGACCGCTACGAGATCGACGTCGACAAGGCCTGGCGCGAGCTCCCCGAGGAGCAGCAGGACCTCTTCCTCTACGGCACCGGAGGCGAGAAGGTCTACGTCACGTACCGAAACCGGATGGGGCGGAGGCGCGCCTACATGCTCGCCTTCGAGGGGATCGTGCCGAGCCTCGAGCGCCGCTACCGCGAAACGGACTCGTCCGGCCAGCGCGAGCGCATCGAGGAATACATGAGCTTCCGGCCTTGCCCGGTGTGCAAGGGCGCGCGTTTGAAGCCCGAGGTGCTGGCGGTGACCGTGGGCGATCGCAACATCCACGAGTTCACGCAAATGTCGATCACGCGTGCGACCGAGTTCCTCGACACGCTCGAGCTGACCGAGACCGAGGAGCTGATCGGCCGGCGGATCATCAAGGAGATCCGCGAGCGGCTGACGTTCCTCGTGGACGTGGGGGTCGGCTACCTGCAGCTGGACCGGGCCGCGTCCACGCTTTCGGGAGGCGAGGCGCAGCGGCTGCGGCTGGCGACGCAGATCGGCTCGCAGCTCGTCGGCGTCCTCTACATCCTCGACGAGCCGTCGATCGGGCTCCACCAGCGCGACAACGCGAAGCTGATCGGGACACTCGACCGGCTGCGCGACCTCGGCAACACCGTCCTCGTCGTCGAGCACGACGAGCAGATGATGCGCTCCGCCGACTGGCTCGTGGACATGGGGCCGGGCGCGGGCGAGCACGGCGGCTACGTCGTCGCCGAGGGGCCGGCCTCGGATATCGAGCGCAATCCCGACTCGGTGACGGGCAAGTTCCTCTCGGGCGAGCGCAGCATCCCGGTCCCCGAGCGGCGCACGGACGATGCCGGCTCGTTCTGGGTGCGCGGCGCGAGCCAGCACAACCTCAAGAGCATCGACGTCGAGTTCCCGGTGGCGAAGTTCATCACCGTGACCGGCGTCTCGGGGTCGGGGAAATCGACCCTCGTGAACGAGATCGTCTACAAGGCGCTCGCGAACCGGCTCCACCGCATGCGCGTGAAGCCCGGTGACCACCTCGGCTGCGAGGGGATCGAGTGCTTCGACAAGGTGATCGACATCGACCAGTCGCCGATCGGCCGCACCCCGCGCTCGAACCCGGCGACCTATACCGATCTCTTCACGCCGATCCGCGAGCTCTACGCGCAGACACCCGACGCCAAGGTCCGCGGGTACAAGCAAGGGCGCTTCTCGTTCAACGTCCGCGGCGGGCGCTGCGAGACGTGCAAGGGCGACGGGACGATCAAGATCGAGATGCACTTCCTGCCCGACGTCTACGTCCCATGTGAGACCTGCGGCGGCAAGCGCTACAACCGGGAGACGCTCGAGGTGCGCTTCAAGGGCAAGTCGATCGCCGACGTGCTCGAGATGTCGGTCGAGGAGGCGCTCAGATTCTTCGCGAAGATCCCGAAGATCAGACGGCGCCTGCAGACTCTCCACGACGTCGGGCTCGACTACATCAAGCTCGGGCAGCCGGCGACGACCCTTTCCGGCGGCGAGGCGCAGCGCGTCAAGCTCGCGAAGGAGCTTTCCAAGGTGGCGACCGGGCGGACGCTCTACATTCTCGACGAGCCGACCACGGGCCTCCACTTCGCCGACATCGAGAAACTTCTGGACGTGTTGCAGCGGCTCGTGGACGCCGGCAACACGGTGCTCGTGATCGAGCACAATCTCGACGTGATCAAGCAGGCGGACTGGATCGTCGACCTCGGCCCGGAGGGCGGCGAGGCCGGCGGCGAGGTCATCGCCACCGGGACGCCGGAGCAGGTCGCGGACGTGGAGGACAGCTACACGGGGCAGTTCCTCCGCGAGGTGCTACCCGCCGCAACGCCTGCGGCGGCCTAGCGAGCGAAGGTCCTGCGGTGGGCTTTTTTCGCAGCTCCAAGGATTGGCAGGGCCATTTCGAGGAGGGAATGCGCCATGGGTCGGCCGCGGACTTCTCTTCTGCCGAAAAGAGTTTTCGGGAAGCGGTTCGCCTAGCGCCTGACGAGCCATATCCGCACTACGAGCTGGGCTACACGCTTGCGCTTGGCGGCCGATACGAGGAGGCGCTCGACGAGCTTCGGCGCACGCAAGAGCTTCGACGTGCGTTCTTCGCGGTGGAGACGGAGATCTGGATTTGCGAACAGGCTCTGAGTGGCTCGCTGGACGCGGACGTCATTCAGAAGCTTCGGGACCTGCAGTGGATGGTTGACGCCGGGGGCGCTCAGAGTGAAGACGCGGTTGCCATCAGTTCAAATGTGGTCCAGGAGGCGCCGGAGTGCGCGCTCGGTCATTTCCACTTCGGGAAGGCGATCTTCGAGCGAGATCCGGCGGGTGCGGAAGAGGCGCTGCGCCGGTGCCTCGAGCTCGAGCCCGACGACACAACGGCGATCAATGCGAAATGGCACCTCGGCAAGCTGCGCGAGCAGGCCGGGCACAAGGACGAAGCTCGGCAGATTTGGTCTGCGATCGGCACGGATCACCGAGGCCACCCGGCCGCCGAGCTCGCCCAGAAGTTCACGGCCCTGGGTCGTTAGCCTGGCCGCGTGAGCGCCGAGACGCGTCCCGCGCAGACCAGTCCGGAGCGCGACTGGTGGCTCCGTACGCTGGGCATCTTCCTCAGCCCTGGGCCCGTCTTCGCCTCCCTCCGCGACGAGTCGCGCGAGCAAAGGGAGGCGCGTCAGGAACCGGTCCTCGCGCTCGTCCTCCTAGCGGGGATCGCCGGCGTGCTGCTGGCACCGTCGACCGGTCGGCTTCTCGACGAGGATCTCGTCGACTCGAGCCTCGCGGTGGTCGCCGTACTCGTCTTCTTCACCGGTGCGATCTACGGGATCGCCACGTACTGGATCGGCGGTGCGGCGCTCTTCGTCGGGCTCAAAGGCAGTGGCAGCACGGGGAGCTACCTGCGCGCTCGTCACATTCTGGCGTTCGCGGCCGCACCCCTCGTGCTCGGGATGGTGCTCGTCTGGCCGATTCGCCTGGCGGTGTACGGGAGCGACTCGTTCCGCTCCGGCGGCAGTGACAGCGGCGTGGGAGTCACGGTCTTCCAGGTCATCCTCGGCCTCTTCGCCCTCTGGGCGCTCGCGCTTCTGATCTACGGGATCAGCGTCGTCGAGCGCTGGACGTTCGTGCGTGCGCTCGTTTCTCTCGGGCTCATGCTGCTCGGAATCTTGATCGTCACGCTTCCGTTCCTGATTCCGCTTTCGAGCCGCTGAGTCTGAGGAAGGCTTCCAGCTCGTCTTGCGGGATGGAGTACGTGTGCTCCTCGCCCGGGAAGGCGCCCGAGCGCACGTCGTCGGCGAACCGCTCGAGAGCGCTCTGGATCTCGGGCGCCAGCTCGGCGTAGCGCTTCACGAACCGCGGCGACTTGCCCTGGTAGAGCCCGAGCAGGTCGTGGTAGACCAGCACCTGGCCGTCGCAGTCGAGCCCGGAGCCGATGCCGATCGTCGGCACAGTCAGCTCCTCGGTGATGCGCGCCGCTACCGGTGCCGGGACCGCCTCGAGCACCACGGCGAAGCAGCCAGCCTCCTCCAACGTCCTTGCATCTTCGAGCAGCGCCGTTGCTTTGGCCGCGGTGCGGCCCTGCGCGCGGAAGCCGCCGAGCATGATCGCCGACTGTGGCGTGAGGCCGAGGTGGCCCATGACCGGGATCCCGGCTCCCACGAGCGCGAGCACGCGCGAGACGGTCGGGCCGGCTCCCTCGAGCTTGACGGCATCGGCTCCGGCTTCCTTCACGAAGCGGACTGCGTTCGTGACCGCCTCCTCGTCTGACACCTGAAAGGAGCCGAACGGCATGTCGGCCACCACGAGCGGCCTTTTTGCCCCGCGCGCGGCGGCCCGCGTCAACATGATCATCTCGTCCATCGTCGCGGGAGTCGTCGACTCGTGGCCGAGCACCGTCATCGCGGCGGAGTCGCCGACGAGGACGATGTCCACTCCCGCCGCGTCGGCCAAGCGGCCGCTCGGGAAGTCGTATGCGGTCACCATCACGATCCGCTCCCGGCGGCGCTTCATGTCCACGAGGTCGGTGAGCGGGAGCTTGCCGGCAGTCTGCGGGCGGCTGGTCACAGTGATCCCTCCAGGAGGACGTTGTCGATGAGGCGGGTCTTACCGGCCCGCACGGCGGCCAGCAGGTGCACCCGTCCGTTGAAGCGCGCGGTCTCGACGTAGTCGACGCCGAGGCGCGGCTCGGCCGCCAGCACCGCACGCGCCGCCGCGACCGGGTCGTCGCCCGCCCTGAACGCGCCTTGCCCCGCCTCGAGCGCGCGCGGGAGAGCCGTTGCCGCCGCGCGCTCTTCCGCGGAGAGGCGCGCGTTGCGGGAGCTGTGAGCAATCCCGTCGACGTCGCGCACCGTGGTCACGAGGCGGATCTCGACGGGGACATCGAGATCGCGGACGAGCTGCTCCACGAGCGCCGCCTGCTGCGCGTCCTTTTGCCCGAAGTAGGCGCGCTCGGGCCGGACGATGTTGAAGAGCTTGAGGCAGGCGGTCGCCACACCGCGGAAGTGCCCTGGCCGCGCTGCCCCTTCCATCGGCTCGGAGATGCGCTCGACCTCGACCCGGGTCTGGAAGCCGTCCGGGTACATCTCCTCGACGCTCGGTGCGAAGACGAAGTCGACGCCTTCCGCCTCTGCCACGCTCACGTCGTGCCCCTCGTCCCGCGGGTACTCCTCGTAGTCCTCGCTCGGCCCGAACTGCATCGGGTTGACGAAGATGCTCATGACGAGCGTCTCGTTTTCGGCGCGGGCGGCGCGCAGGAGCGCGACATGGCCCGCATGGAGCGCGCCCATCGTCGGCACGAGACCGACACCCTCTCGCGGAAGCGCGGCTCGCGCCTCGCTGACCGTGTGGAGGACCCTCATCGGAGGGCCTCCTCGAGCAGCCGGGCCTCGGCCTTCACCAGAGCGGCGAATAGCACGATGTAATCGTCGCCGAGCGCCTGGATCGCGTGACCGTCGCGTCTGACGGTGTCGGTGTCTCCGCGAACGAGTGGCCCGGTGTGCCGAAAGCCGTTGTCCATCGTGCGGCGCGTGAGTGGCACCAAGGCGTCGGGCGGACCGCCTGCGGCCGCCATCAGCTCGGCGGCCACGTCGTGCAGCGTGACCGTGAAGGTCGACGCCATCATCGCGGCAGCGTGGTACAAGGGCCGCGCCTCGTCGGAGAGCTCGAACGGCTCGACTCTGAGCAGCGCTGCGAGCTCCGTGGCGGCGGCCAGGGCCGCCGGGCTCTCGCCCGTGATCGCGGCCCAGGCGCCGTCGAGCTGCTCGGCCCCGCCTTCCCGCGTGAAGGTCTGCAGTGGATGCAGGGTGAAACGGAGGTCGTGGCCGCGGAGCTCCTCGACGGAAGCGGAGCCGCTCGTGTGCGCGATCCACGGACCACGGGCGATCGACTCGGCCACGTCTGCAATCTCGCCGTCCGGCACGCAGAGGACGACGAGATCGGCGTCTTCGGTCGCGAGCTCGCGCGTCGTCGTGCGCGTGGGCAGGCTTTCGCCGAGCCGGGCCGCGAGGGCCGTCCCGACGCGTCCTGCGCCGACGACACAAGCCGATTCGAACATTTGTGAGCTCCAGTTCCGTAGTGGATACCGGGCACCGTGAGTCTACCCACGCAGGTACGCTCAAGACATGACCGAGAAAGTGCAGAAGACCGACGCCGAGTGGCGCGCGGAGCTCACGCCCGAGCAGTACCGGGTCCTGCGGGACAAAGGCACCGAGCGCGCGTTCACCGGCGAGTACTACGCGAACAAGGACGCCGGCACGTACCGCTGCGCCGGCTGCGGCGCGGAGCTCTTCGGCTCGGGCACCAAGTACGAGTCGGGGACGGGGTGGCCGAGCTTCTACGAGCCCGCGGACCCGGACGCGGTCGAGACCGAACGCGATTGGAGCCTCCTCATGCCGCGCACGGAAGTGCACTGCGCGAGCTGCGGCGGCCACCTCGGCCACGTGTTCTCCGACGGCCCGCACCCGACCGGGCTTCGGTACTGCATCAACTCCTGCGCGCTCGACTTCGCGCCGGAGGACTCCTCCGACTAGTCGGACAGAAAGGCGCGGAGCCGTTCGGCTACGGCCTCGGGCTCGTCTTCCATGGCGAAGTGCCCGGCTCCTTCGATCAGCTGGAGGCTCGCGCCCGGGATCGCGGCTGCGAGACGCTCGCCGGTCTCGGGTGCGAGCCATGCATCTTCGGCGCCCCAGAGGACCAGAGTCGGCACGTCGATCGTGGCCAATAGGGGCGACAGGACGGCCATGTCCTCGTCGCGCCACTGCTCGATCTTCCGGAAGTACGCCGCCTGCCCCGTCCGGCCGCGCCACGGCCGCACATACGCGTCCAGCGTCTCCGGCTCGAGCGGCCGGTAGACGGCGGTGGCTAGGTGGGCGCTCACGACCCGCTCGTAGATGTGGGGCGGCATCGTTCGGTACGCGTCGAGATGCTCTCTCATGTGCACCGTCGCCGGGGTGTTCCAGGGCAGGAGGACGGCCGCGTCCACGAGCGCGAGCCGGCTCGCGGGATGCGCGTCGACCAGATGAGCCCGAAGCACGAGCGACCCGCCGATGTCGTGGCCGACGAGCGCCGGCCGTTCGAGCCCCCAGACATCGAGAAGCTCCACGAGCGCCCGGCTCTGCGCCGCGACGGACATGTCCTGCCCGTCTCGCTGCTCGGAGTCGCCGTAGCCGATCAGGTCGAGGAGATAGACGGAGAACCGCTCCGCGAGCGTGCCGACCGCCCCGCGCCACACGTACGACCAGCTCGGCGTCCCGTGCACGAGCACGACGGGCGGGCCCTCCCCGAAGCGCTCCCAAGCGACGATTCCCCCGCTCACGTGCGCCCTCTCGCCGAGATGCCAGTCCTCGTTTGCGGTGCGTCCGTTCACGTGCCTAGACTGCCACGGCGATGCCGATCTACGAGTTCGTTTGCATGAGTTGCGAGAGTCATTTCGAGGAGCTCATGCGCCTGGACGACGGCGATCCTGACTGCCCTGACTGCGGTTCCGGCAAGACGCGGCGTCAGCTCTCCGTCTTCGCAACTCACGGCACCGCCGAGCAGCCCAGCTTCGGCGGACCTTCCGGGGGCGGCTGCTGCGGCGGGGGCTGTGGCTGCGGATCCTGAGGTCCTGAACCGCCGAGCCGCGCTCGCGGCGTACGCGACCAAGACCGCCGCCTGCACGGGCTGCCGCCTCGCGCAGGGCCGGACGCAGGTCGTTTTCGGCGTCGGCGATCCGAACTCCGACCTCATGTTGGTAGGCGAGGCGCCCGGCTTCCACGAGGATCAGCAGGGCTACCCGTTCGTCGGCCAGGCCGGCAAGCTACTCGACAAGCTCTTGGGCGGGATCGGGCTGACCCGGGGGGACGTCTACATCGCGAACGTCATCAAGTGCCGGCCTCCAGGGAACCGTGATCCGCAGCCGGACGAGATCGAGGCGTGCGAGGCGCATCTTTTCCGCCAGATCGAGCTGATCGAGCCGAAGCTCATCGGCACGCTCGGCAACTTCGCGACGAAGCTGCTTTCGGGGAAGCCACATGGAATCACGCGAGTCCACGGCCGTCCGCAGGAGACGACCCTCGGTGGCCGCTCGGTGACGCTCTACCCGCTCTACCACCCGGCGGCGGCGCTCTACACGCCCGCGATGCTCCGCACGCTCGAGGACGATTTCCGCCGCATTCCGGATCTCCTCGCAGAGGAGTCCGGCGAGCCGGCGCAGATCATCCAGTTCCCGGCCGCCGCGGCGGCACAGCCCGCAGCGCCGCCGGCCGAGCAGCTGGGCCTCTTTTAGGCCGACCGCGCCCTCTAGGCTGAGGGCGTGATCGAGGTCGAGTCCTCAGCTCCGGAGGAGACAGAACGGATCGCTGCCATGCTCGCCGCGAGGCTTCTCCCCGGAGACGTCGTGACGGTCGCGGGTGAGCTCGGAAGCGGCAAGACGACTTTCGTGCGGGGCGCATGCCGCGCTCTCGGCGTCCCTGGTCCGGTGACGAGCCCGACCTATACCATCGGCCACGTCTACCGCGGTCGCGTCCCGGTCGCGCACCTCGATCTCTACCGCTTCGAAGGCATGTCCGCTGCGGAGTGGGGCGACCTGGAGAGCTACTTCGAGGAAACGGTTGCCTTTGTCGAATGGCCGGAGGCAGGCGCCGGTTTCCTGCCCGCCCCGAAGGTCGCCGTCCGTTTGCGGCACCTCGGCGAGAGGCATAGACTGATCGTCCTTTCGAGCTCGGAAAAAGCCCTGGAAAACAGCATTTTGTCCGGTGTTGGTCCTCGCGTTTGACACAGCCACCGACGTGGCGACGAGCGCCCTCGTCCGGCTGCCTGAGGGCGAGTGTCTCGGCGAGCGCTCGTCGCGGCCCGTCTGCATCCTCGAGGACGCAGACGCACTCCTTGTCGAGGCGAGTCTGGAGCGCGAGGCGCTCGAGGGCCTGGTGGTGGGCACCGGGCCTGGAAGCTATACGGGCCTTCGCATCGGCCTCGTGACCGCGCGCGCGGTCGCGTTCGCTCTCGACGTCCCCGTCGCAGGCGTGTCGACGTTGTCCGCGCTCGCCGCCGGGGCGCCCGGCGCCCATCCCGTCATCGACGGTAAGCGGTCCGAAGTCTTCAGCCTGACGCCGCAGGGCCCGGTCGTGACGCGGGTCGAGGAACTGGCGGTCGAGACCGGGGGGCTCTACGTCGGCGACGGAGCGGTGCGCTACCGCGAGGCGATCGAGGGAGCCGGTGGCGAAGTCCCCCCGGACGACGACGCGCGCCACATTCCTTGGGCGCGGCATCTCGCTTCCTTGGCAACCGACTTCGGGCCGGCCGACGCGGCGGAGCCGATCTACCTCAGGCTCCCGGATGCGGAGAGGGCGCTCTCGAGATGATCGCCCGCGCCGTCATCGAGATCCGCAGGCTTTCCCTCCATGACCTCGACGCCATCGAGCGGATCGAGAACGCGGTCTATCCGACGCCGTGGTCGCGCTCGATGTTCGCCGGCGAGCTCGCCAAGCCGTCCTCGCTCTCGCTCGGAGGCTTCGATCCGGACTCGGGTCGGCTGATCGCGTACCTGATCGTGTCTCGTTACGTGGACGCCTGGCACATCATGAACCTCGCCGTGCATCCCGGCTGCCGGCGAGCCGGGGTGGCGAGCCGGCTCCTCGACGAGCTCTTCGACCTCACCGCCGGAGACCGTCGTCGCGGCTACACCCTGGAGGTGCGCGTCTCCAACACGTCCGCGATCGCGCTCTACGAGCGCTTCGGCTTCGAGGCGAGCGGCGTGCGCCGCGGGTACTACACCGACAACCGGGAAGACGCCCTGATCATGTGGAAGGATCCGATTGCCGAGGGGCAGTCGGAAGACGGCTAGGCCTTGACCCTCGTTCTCGGGGTCGAGACGTCGTGCGACGAGACGGCCGCCGGGCTCGTGACCACCGACGGAGAGATCCTCGCGAACGTCATCTCGTCGCAGGCGAACCTCCATGCCCGCTACGGCGGTGTCGTGCCAGAGGTCGCGTCCCGGCGACATCTCGAGCTCGTTGCCCCGGTCGTCGCCGAAGCGCTGCGGGAAGGAGGCGCGACGCTCGACGACCTCAGAGCGATCGGCGTCACCCGGGGGCCGGGGCTGATCGGAGCGCTTCTGGTCGGTGTCTCGGCCGCAAAGGCGCTCGCCTGGTCGCGGCGGCTCCCGCTCGTCCCGGTCGACCACCTGCACGGCCACGTGGCTTCCCTCTACCTGCGGCCGGCGCCGGCGGAGCCGCCCTTCGTCTGTCTGCTCGCGAGCGGCGGGCACACGCTCCTCCTCGAGGTGCGGGACCGAAGCGGCTTCGCGGTTCTCGGCACGACTCTCGACGACGCCGCGGGCGAGGCGTTCGACAAGGGGGCGCGGCTCCTGGGAATCGAGTACCCGGGCGGCGCCGAGCTCGATCGCCTGGCCGCCGGAGGGGATCCCACCGCCTTCTCTTTCCCGGTCGCACGCGTCCCCGGCCTCGACTTCTCCTTCTCCGGCGTCAAGACGGCGCTCCTCTATGCGGTTCGCGACTTGTCGCCCGACGACCTCGAGCGCCGCCGGGCGGATCTTGCGGCGAGCTACCAGCGAGCGATCGTGAACGCACTTGTTCAGCGAACGCTCGCCGCCTCTGAGGCGACGGGTCTCGGGACGATCGCCGTGGTCGGCGGAGTTGCCGCCAATTCGGAGCTGCGCGCGCGCCTCGCAGAGCGCGATTCCATCCTCGCGCCGCTACCTCTTTGCACCGATAACGGAGTCATGATCGCGTCCGCGGCACGCTATTCAACGGCCGTCCAATATCCGGAGTATCTTGCGCTGGATGCGTATGCGACGGCGGCCTAGGCTCGCGCGCACAGCGGCTCTGGGCGCAACTGCTGCGGTCGCAACGGGGATCGTCCTCGCCGGGACCGTGCAGGGGGCGGGCGAGTCGGCCGCCCGCGTTGCGGCGCGTGCTTGGCATTCGGTCTTCACTGACCATGCGCAGACGTCGGCGGGCAACCGCATGATCGTCGTTCTGTCCTCACCGTCCGTGGCCGAGCGGGTCGCGGCTGCCGGGCAGCAGCCGTCGACTGCACAGGAGAAGGAGTGGGCGGACGACGTGACCGCCATGCAGTCGAGCCTGCTCGCGGCGCTGCACGAGCGCGGCCTCGACGTCGAGCCCGTACGCACCTACACGCACGTGCTCGACGGTTTCTCCGCAGTGCTCGACGGGCGCGCCGTCGCGGAGCTCGAGCGCAATCCGCTCGTCGTCGGCGTCTATCCCGTCCGCTCGGTCGTCCCGGCGCAGGCTCCGGGAGCAGGAGGCCCCGGCGAGGCGCCCGACGTCGAGCTAGCCGGATTCGACGGGACGGGAGTGCGGGTCGCCCTTCTCGATACCGGCGTCGATCGCAGGCACCCCGATCTGCGCGGGCACGTCGGCACCGGCCACGACTTCCTGAGCGACGACGGCCACGCCGCCGCCGAGCGAAGCCCTGACGATGCAGCACGCATCGAGACCCATGGCACGCGCATGGCCGGGCTCGTCCGCCGGGTCGCGCCCGGCGCTCGCATCGTCCCGTTGCGGATCCTCGGCTGGCAATCAACGGAATCGGGGCCCGTCGTAGCCGGCGAGGGCGACGACCTCATCGCGGCGCTCGAGCGGGCAGTCGATCCCGACGAGGACGGTGGAACGAAGGATGCGATCCCGATCGCGCTCGCTCCGGTCGTCGAGCCCTTCGCGGCCTTCGCCGACAGCCCCGAGGCCCGCGCAGTGACGGGTGCGACCGATCTCGGCACCCTCGTCGTCGCGCCGTCAGGGAACGAAGGCCCAGTCGGCGTCGGCTTCGGCTCGGTCGGGATGCCCGGCGCGGCCCCCGACGCGCTCGCGGTCGGCGCGCTCGACACGCGCCGCGGAGTGTTCGAAGCGGATCTGAAGTTGCGGGCCGACGGGAAGACGCTCGCCGACGAGACGGCGCGCTTCCTCGGCGGGGTGAAGACGCGGGCCGACGTGGATCTCGACGTGGCGGCCCTGCTGGGCCCCTCGCTCGCCGATTCCGCTCGCGGACGAGGCAAGGAGGCTGGAGGCGGACGGCTCGGCGACTACTTCGATGCGAGGGGAGTGAGCCGCGTTGCCGGCAAGGCGGCGCTCGTCCCGGCCGACGGCACGGCGCTCGCGCAGAAGGCTGCGAACGCAAAGACCGCGGGCGCAGCCGCGCTCGTCGTGTACGGAACCGACCTCCCCGCCGGTGCGCTCGACGTCGACGAGGCAGGAGCATTGCCAGTCCTGGCCCTGTCTGGGACGGCTGGCTCGGACGCGGTCGAGGCACTGCGCGACGGTGAGCGCGTCACTGCCTCCGTGGGTGTCGCCCGGCCGGTCGGAAACGGAAGCTCGGGCCGCGTCGCGGCGTTCTCCTCGGGCGGGCTTGCCTTCGACGGGCGCGTACGGCCCGACCTCGTCGCCCCCGGCGTGGGGCTCGCCACGGACGACGCCCGCGCCGAGCGGGACGGCGGTGCGGCCCACGCGACCACGACGGGTACGAGCGCGGCTGCCGCCGTGACCGCCGGAGCAGCGGCGCTCGTGGCGCAGGCACGGCCGGCGCTCGACGCGCGGGCGCTCAGGGCGGTGCTCGTCGGCTCCGCGGCGCGGCTCGGACAGGGCGTGGCGCGCGAGGGCGCCGGCCTGCTCGATCCCAGCGCGTCGAGCACGGCTCAGCTCGCCGTTGAGCCCTCCGCGCTCGCCTTCGGGCGGGCGACGGAGCAAGCCTGGAGCGATTCACGGACCATTACCGTGACGAACGTGTCCCACCAGGACGTCCATCTCGGCTTCGCCGCGGTCGCGGACGAGGAGCGCTCGCCTTTCTCGTTCACCGCGGAGCCCGCGCGGCTGAGCTTGGGCCCCGGGGCATCCGCCCAGGTCACGCTCGGCATCAGCGCTCCCGCGGGCAGGCGGACAGGATCCGGCGGCGTCGTCCTCGTCGTCCCGGACGGGGGGCAACCCGCCCGGGTGCCGTGGGCCGTCGCGCCGGCCGCCGGACGCTCGGCAGGCCTGATCGGGGCGCTGAGCATCTCCAACTGGGAGTTCGAGGCGTCGAAGGCCGCGCCGTCGGTCGTCGCCTTCCGAGCCGGGCGCGCCAACCAGGGCGGAGACGGCTCCATCGAGCCCGTCGGCCTGCTCGAGGTCGAGCTCTGGACGGCCGACGGCAAGAAGCTCGGGGTCATCGCCCGCCTGCGTGACCTGCTGCCGGGCCGTTACGCGATCGGCCTCACCGGCCGCGATTCGAACGGCAAGGTCCTGCCCGCCGGGACGTACGTGCTGAGGCTGCGCGCGCAGCCGGTCGACTCGGAGGACGGCACGCCTCCGTCGACCGCCCAGACCGTCTTTCGCATAAAGGAGCGCTCGTGACGACTGTTGAGGCACCTCCTTCGCATCTGAAGGAGGACCCCTGGGAGATGGCCCGGAGCCAGCTGCAGCGAAGCTGCCGGCTCATCGACGTGAGCGACAGCATGCTCAACGTCCTGCAGGAGTGCAAGAAGTCCGTCGTGGTCTCCATCCCCACGCGGATGGACGACGGCTCGGTGCACGTCTTCGAGGGCTTTCGCGTGACGCACAACGTCGCGCGCGGGCCGGCGAAGGGCGGTATCCGCTACCACCAGGACGTCACGCTCGAGGAGACGAAGGCCCTCTCGATGTGGATGACGTGGAAATGCGCGCTGATGGGCCTCCCTTTCGGCGGCGCGAAGGGCGGCGTCGTCGTCAATCCGAAGAGCCTCGCCGAGGACGAGCTGCAGCGGATGACCCGCCGCTACACGACCGAGATCATCAACTTCATCGGGCCCGAGGTGGACATCCCGGCGCCTGACGTGGGCACGGGCCCGCGGGAGATGGCGTGGATCTTCGACACGTACTCGATGAACAAGGGCTACTCGGTGCTCGGCGTCGTCACCGGCAAGCCACTCGAGATCGGCGGCTCGCTCGGCCGCGTGGAGGCGACTGCTCGGGGCGCCGCATTCTGCATCCGCGAGGCGCTGCGCAAGAAAGACGAGGGAGTCGCGGGGCGGCGCATCGCCATCCAGGGGTTCGGAAACGTCGGTCGGAACCTCGCAGCGATCCTCGCCGAACAAGGCGCAACGATCGTCGCGGCTTCCGATTCGACCGGTGGGGTGTTCAACCCGGATGGGCTCGACATCGGCGCCCTCATCGAGCACAAGCGCGCGCAAGGCTCGTTGCAGGGCTTCTCGGGAGCGGATGCGATGACGAACGACGAGGTGCTCCTCGTCGAGTGCGACGTGCTCGCGCCCTGTGCCCTCGAGCAGGTGATCACGGGCGACAACGCCGACAAGGTCCGCGCCTCGATCGTGGCTGAGGGCGCCAATGGCCCGGTCACGCCCGAGGCGGATCAGATCCTCGAGGAGCGGGGCGTGCTCGTCCTCCCGGACGTCCTCGCCAATGCGGGGGGCGTGGTGGTGTCCTACTTCGAATGGGTCCAGGGCCTCCAGGAGTACTTCTGGAAGGAGTCGGAGGTCAACGCGAAGCTGAACGACATCGTCACGCGGGCCTTCGCGGAGACGTGGGCGAAGCAGGAGGAGCTGAACGTGCCGATGCGCCAGGCGGCCTACGCGATCGCCGTGGGGCGGGTCGCCGAGGCCACGATCACCCGTGGGCTCTACCCATAGCCTGACCCTCTATCGCGCCGCCGGCTGCCATCTGTGCGACAACGCGAGCCGCGTGCTCGCGCGCGTCCGCGAAGACATCCCGTTCGAGCTCGACGAGATCGACATCACGGGCGACGCCGTCCTCGAGGAGCGGTACCGGGAACGGATCCCCGTCGTGCTCGTCGACGGGGAGGAGGCGTTCACCTATTTCGTGCATCCTGACGGCCTCCGCAGGCGCTTGAGCTGAGCCGTTCCGTTCCCTCGGCGTCTGCCGTAGGAGGGTGGTTATCCTGGCGACGATGGCTGTTCGGGTCGCCAGCGAGCGCGAGGGGCGAGCGTCCGACCGTTTGACGGTCGGCGTGGCCGCGCGCCTGAGCCAGTATCTCCGCGTCCTCACGCAGGCACGCAAGATGGGCCAGGACCGCATCTCCTCGCAGGAGATCAGCGAGTACACGAACATCAACGCGACGCAGATCCGCCGTGATCTCTCCGCCTTCGGCAAGTTCGGGAAGCGCGGCGTCGGCTACAACATCGACGGCCTCATCGCCGAGATCCGCAAGATCCTCCGCACGCAGGGCCAGCACAACATCGCCCTCTTCGGCGCGGGCCGCCTCGGCCAGGCGATCTCGAGCTCGACGATCTTCGCCGACCACGGCTTCAACATCGCGGCTGCCTTCGACGTCGACGAGGCCAAGGTCGGCCAGCCGATCGGCCACACGCGCATCCGTGACTATGGCGAGCTCGCCGACGTCATCCGCGAGAAGAACATCATCGTCGCCGTCCTCGCCGTGCCACCCGAGGCTGCCCAGCAGGTGGCCGACGACGTCGTCCAAGCCGGCGTCAAGATCATCTTCAACTACACGGAGGCGCTCCTGCACGCACCGTCAGACGTGACGGTGCACACGACGAGCCCTGCCGTCGAGCTCCTCTACGCGCTCTATTTCTATTTGACTTAGGCGCTTCCAGGGTCACTCGAAAGAGCTAAAGCCCTGGCAGCCTCGCGCCGATCTCTTGAGCAACCAGAGGGGGAGGCAGGTCATCCCCGGAGGAGGCCGCAACCTCCGGGGTGCGAGAACCACCTCCCCCTCTTTTCTGCTCTTTTAGCTTGGAGATGCGCTAGGCGAAGCGCCGCTCCAGGGCGATCACGTCCGCGACGAAGGCGCGTGTCTCGGCGTAGACGCCGTGCATGCGCACGGACGCGGGACCCTGGTTGTAGGCGGCGAGGGCACGCCTCGGGCGGTAGCGGAACTCGCGCATCAGCTCGTGGAAGTACGCGACGCCGACACGGACGTTCCCGTCCATCGTGCGCGGAACGCGGCGGCCGATGAGAAACATCTCGACGTAGGACCACGTACCCCGCGTCACCTGCATCACGCCCCAGGCGCCTGCCCCCGAGCGGATGTTCGGCTGGAAGCCGGACTCCATCCACGCGAGCGCCTTCACCAGCGACGGCCGAAGGCGATAGTGGCGTGCCCAGAAATGCAAGGAGGCGCGGACGCTCTTGCGCCTGCCGTGCACCGGCGCGGCGGGCGGGCGGGAGACGGACAGGATGCCGACGCTCCGCAGAGTCTGGCGCCCGACGATTCCGTCGACGATCAGATGGCGTGCGCGCTGGTAGCGCCTGACGGCGCGCGCCGTGGCGGCCGTGTAATGCCCGTCCACTCGCCCGGGGTCGAAGCCTTTCGAGCGGAGGAAGAACTCCAGGCAGGAGACGTCCCAGCCGACCGCGCCGCGCATGATCAGGTGGCGACGCCCGAAGAGCGGATGGCCGAGCTTCCCGAGCTTGGCGCGAGTCAGCGGTCCAGCGACACCGTCGACGACGAGCCCGGTCCGGCGCTGAAAGCGACGGACCGCCTTCGCGGTCAAGGGGCCCGCAATGCCGTCGACGGCTCCGTGGTAGAGACCTCGCGTCTTGAGGGCGACCTGGAGGCCGGGAATCTGTGGGTTGGTGATCGCGTGCGCTCGCGTCGGCAGCCAGAGGGCTGCGAGGACGACAAGGCACGCGGCGAGTCGCCGCGAGCGCATGGGACGGCGAATTTCGACGCCACCGTCGAAAGTCCTCTACTTCGCGAGGAAGATCTCGACCTTGCCCGGCCGTCGGCTGCCGAGCGCAGCGTCGACCTGGTCGCGCGTCGCGTCACGCACCGCCACGCGCCCCTTGACGACCCGGGCGTCAAGGCCCTTGCTTCGCAGCTGCGCTGCCACCGCGTCGGCAGGGCCGGCGACGGCACGGAACGCGCCGAGCGCCTGCGGCGCTGTCTCGTCCTGAGCGCTCTCCGCCGCCGCGCCGGTCGAGCTCGTCTGCCCGGCGCTGGCGGCATTCTCGTTGTTCGTTCCGCTCGAGCTGAAGAGCGCGACCGCGACCGCCGCGACGGCGGCGATCGGGGTGAGAATCGCAAGCAGCTGCTTGGGGGAGAGCGCAGGGCTCCGTCTGACGTCGCGTCGGCGCTCCGGGAGGTTCA
>Ga0081539_10002872_pt1 | contig 22884 bp, 15 predicted proteins | sample TabmetS4T2R2_FD_71023 | JGI IMG/M metagenome (GOLD analysis project Ga0081539, IMG submission 71023) | Tabebuia heterophylla rhizosphere microbial communities from the University of Puerto Rico - S4T2R2 | ecosystem: Host-associated > Plants > Roots > Rhizosphere ...
GACATGAGCCGCGCGACCCCCATCCACGCGCCGCGTGGGAGCGAGATCAGCTGCGTGTCCTGGCCGCAGGAGGCCGCGATGCGGATGCTGATGAACAACCTCGATCCCGAGGTCGCGGAGCGTCCCGAGGACCTGGTCGTCTACGGCGGCACGGGCCGCGCGGCACGCTCGTGGGAGGCCTACGACGCGATCGTCCGCACGCTGAAGACGCTCGCCGACGACGAGACGCTGCTCGTCCAGTCCGGCAAGCCCGTCGGCGTGTTGCGCACGAGCACGTGGGCGCCGCGTGTCCTCCTTGCGAACTCCAACCTCGTGCCCGACTGGGCCGACTGGGACGAGTTCCGGCGACTGGAGCAGGCCGGGCTGACCATGTACGGGCAGATGACGGCGGGCTCGTGGATCTACATCGGAACCCAGGGGATCCTGCAGGGCACGTACGAGTGCCTGGCCGAGATCGCGCGGCGCAAGCACGGTGGCTCGCTGGCCGGGACGATCACGCTGACCGCCGGGCTCGGCGGAATGGGCGGGGCGCAGCCGCTCGCCGTGACGCTCAACGAGGGCGTCGCGCTGTGCGTGGAGGTCGACGCGGCACGCCTGCAGCGGCGCATCGACGAGCGCTACCTGGACGAGCGCGCCGACGACCTGGAGGACGCCGTCGCCCGCTGCCGCGCCGCCGCAGCCGATCGCCGGCCGCTGTCGGTCGGCGTGGTCGGCAACGCCGCGGCGGTCTTCCCGCGGCTGCTCGCCATGGGCTTCGAGGCGGACGTCGTGACCGACCAGACCAGCGCCCACGACCCGCTGGACGGCTACATCCCGGACACCGTCGAGGATCCCGACGCCCTGCGGGCCGCGGACCCCGATGAGTACGTCGTGCGTGCCCGCCGGTCCATGGCCGCCCACTGCGCCGCGATGGTCGGGTTCAAGGACGCGGGCTCCGAGGTCTTCGACTACGGCAACTCACTACGCGCCGAGGCCAAGCTCGGCGGCTTCGAGCGCGCCTTCGACTACCCGGGCTTCGTCCCCGCCTACGTGCGCCCGCTCTTCGCGGAGGGCAGGGGCCCGTTCCGCTGGGTCGCCCTCTCCGGCGATCCCGCCGACATCGCCGCGACCGACCGCGCCGTGCTCGAGGAGTTCCCCGAGGACAAGGCGCTGGCACGCTGGATCACGGCGGCCGGGCAGCGCGTCGCCTTCCAGGGCCTGCCAGCGCGCATCTGCTGGCTGGGCTACGGCGAGCGCCACCGGTTGGCGCTGCGCTTCAACGCCATGGTCGCCGCCGCTGAGCTGAGCGCGCCGATCGTCATCGGCCGCGACCACCTTGACTCCGGATCGGTCGCCTCGCCGTACCGCGAGACGGAGGCGATGCTCGACGGCTCCGACGCGATCGCCGACTGGCCGCTGCTCAACGCCCTGGTCGGAGCCGCGTCCGGCGCGACCTGGGTCTCGCTGCACCACGGCGGCGGCGTCGGCATCGGGCGCTCGATCCACAGCGGCATCGTCTGCGTCGCCGACGGGACCGATCTGGCCGCGCAGAAGCTCGCGCGAGCGTTGACCAACGATCCTGGCACGGGCGTCATCCGCCACGCCGATGCCGGCTACGACCGCGCCGTGCAGGTCGCGCGCGAGCGGGGCGTGCGCATCCCGATGCAGGAGTCCTAGGTGACCATCCTCCCAATCCTCGAGATCGGCCACCCGGTCCTGCGTCAACGCGCTCGCGAGGTCACGCCGGAGGAGCTGGCGTCGCCGGAGTTCCAGCGCTTCGTCGACGACCTCATCGCGACGATGCGCGCGGCGGGCGGCGCCGGACTGGCCGCCAACCAGGTGGGCGACACGCGCCGCGTCGCGGTCATCGAGGTCACCCAGCCGCACCTGCGCTATCCCTACAAGCCGCCGATCCCGCTGACGGTCATCATCAACCCCGTGCTCACGGCCATCGGCGACGAGACGTTCGCCATCAACGAGGGCTGCCTGTCGGTGCCCGACTTGCGCGGTGACGTCGACCGAGCGGTCAGCGTACGGGTGCGGTGGACCGACCGGGACGGCGTCGAGCACGACGAGCCGCGCCACGGCCTGACCGCCGGGACGTTCCAGCACGAGGTCGACCACCTCGACGGCATCATGTTCCTCGACCGCGTCACCGACACCACCACGCTGACGACCTGGTCGCAGTTCGACGAGCACCGGCGCGAGGCGTTCGTCGCACGCGCGCAGGCGCTCGTCGCGCGGATGGGATCGTGAGCGGCGTGGAGCGCTACTGGTGCCAGCAGGCCTGGCTCGACGGCGGGCTGGCCGGGCCCGTCCTGGTGGACGTCGACGGCGAGCGGATCGCGGCGGTCACAGCCGGGCCGCCGGTTCCGGACCCGAGGGACGAGGCGCTGCTTGGCATAACGATCCCCGGCCTCGCCAACGCGCACTCGCACGCCTTCCAGCGCGCATTGCGCGGCCACACGCAGCATGGCACCGGGTCGTTCTGGACCTGGCGTGAGCAGATGTACGCGCTGGCCTCGACGCTCGACCCCGACGAACTGCACGCCATCGCGCGCGCCACCTTCGCGGAGATGGCGCTCGCCGGCATCACGGCGGTTGGGGAGTTCCACTACGTCCACCATGCTCCCGACGGCACGCACTACGCGGACGCCAACGAGACCGGTCTTGCGGTGATCGCCGCAGCGCACGAGGCCGGCATCAGGATCACGTTGCTCGACGCCTGCTACCTACATGGCGGCATCCCCCGCTTTCGCGATGCGGACGTCCACGCATGGACGGAGCGCGTCGGCGCGCTCCGGGACGGGGACCGTGTTCGCATCGGCGCGGCGATCCACTCGATCCGTGCCGTCGAGCCCGAGGAGGCGGGGGTCGTCGCGAGGTGGGCGGGCACACGGCCGCTACACGCCCACGTCTCCGAGCAGCCGGCCGAGAACGTCGAGTGCGAGGCTCGCCACAGTGGGACGCCGACGGCGCTCATGCCGGTGTCGGAGACCTTCACGGCCGTCCACGCGACGCATCTGACCGATGCGGACGTGGCCCGGCTCGCCGGCGCGACGGTCTGCCTGTGCCCGACGACCGAGCGCGACCTGGCCGATGGGGTCGGCCCGGCTCGGCGGCTGGCCGACGCCGGCGTACGGCTGGCGGCAGGCAGCGACTCGCACGCGGTCATCGATCTCTTCGAGGAGGCTCGCGCGATCGAGCTGGACGAGCGCCTCGTGACGGGCGTGCGCGGACATCACTCCGCCGACGCGCTCCTCGGGGCGATCACCCGTGGCGGCTACGACTGCCTCGGCTGGCCCGACGGCGGGCGCATCGCCGCGGGCGCGCTCGCCGACTTCGTCACCGTCGCCACCGACACCGTGCGCACCGCGGGCACGCCGCCGCAGGCGCTCGTGTTCACCGCCGGCGCCGCCGACGTGCGCGACGTCGTCGTCGGCGGCCGCAGGGTCGTGCGCGGCGGAGCGCACGTGGCGATCGACGTGGCCCGCGAGCTGGCGGAGGTCATCCCTGCATGAGCCGCTCGCTGCTCATCGACGACATCGGGCTGCTCGTCACGCACGATCCCGAGCACGGCGAACGCGAGAACGCCGCGCTCGCCATCGAGGACGGCATCGTCGCAGCGATCCTCGACGCGGGCTCCGGCGCCGCCGCCGACGCCCGGCTGGACGCCGGCGGTCGCTGCGTGATCCCGGGCTTCGTCGACTCGCACACGCACCTGGTCTTCGCCGGCGATCGCAGCGACGAGTTCGCCGCGCGGATGGCCGGCGCCCCGTACGTCGCCGGCGGCATCAACGTCACCACCGACGCGACGCGCGCGGCGTCCACCGACGAGCTCATCGCGCTGGCGCAGGCGCGGCTGGCGGAGGCGCACCGCTGCGGCATCACGCACCTGGAGATCAAGTCGGGCTACGGGCTCGACGTGGAGTCCGAGCGCCGCATCTGCCAGGCGGCGGGGACGCTGACCGACGACGTGACCTTCCTCGGCGCCCACCTGGTGCCACGCGAGTGGGCGGAGGATCCCGACGGCTACGTCGATCTGGTCTGCGGCGAGATGCTCGAGGCCTGCGCACCCCTCGCTCGCTGGATCGACGTGTTCTGCGAGACCGGGGCGTTCGACGCGGAGCAGTCACGCCGCGTGCTCCAGGCCGGCCGCACCGCGGGCCTGGGGCTGCGCGTGCACGGCAACCAGCTTGGCTTCGGCGACGGCGTGCGCCTGGCGTGCGAGCTGGGCGCAGCGTCGGTCGACCACTGCACGTACCTGACCGAAGTGGACGTCGACGCGCTGGCAGCGGGCGACACCGTCGCGACGCTGCTGCCGGCGACCGACTTCTCCACACGCCAGCCCTACCCCGACGCGCGCAGGCTCATCGACGCGGGCGCGCAGGTCGCGATCGCGACGAACACCAACCCTGGCTCCAGCTACACCCAGTCGATGGCGTTCTGCCTGGCTCTCGCGGTGCGCGACATGCGGATGACGGTGGCCGAGGCGCTGGCGGCGGCAACCCTCGGCGGCGCCCGCGCGCTGCGCCGATCCGACGTCGGCCACCTTGGCATCGGCGCGCGGGGCGACGCCGTGGTGCTCGACGCGCCGTCGCCGACGCACCTGGTGTATCGACCAGGGATGGACCTGGTCGCCCACACGGTCGTCCAGGGCCGCGTCCGCTAGTGGACGTTGACCGAGATCACCTGCCCGTCGACGAGCATTCCTCCGCGCATCACGCGGCCACACCCCCGACGATCTGGATCCCCGGCTGCGTCCTGGCGGTCAGCTCATCGAGCACGCGGTAGGAGCGCCAGCTCATACGTTCGAAGCTTGGCTCCGCGCGGATGCTCTCGAAGAGATCGCTCTCGAGGTAGGCGTCGAGGGCGGTGCGGTCACGGAAGAGGTAGATCCCCCCGTAGGTGCCGCTTTCGGCGTCGGTGATCCAGATCTTCGCCAGCAGCCCGTCGAGTTCGGCGAAGACGGGCGCGTGCTCCGCGGTCGCGGCCGTGAACTGCTCCTGGCTCGCGTGGGTCTTGAATGTGACGACCAGCGCTTCCATCGGACCTCCTTGGGGTTGTGAGACGACAGCACGTCGCCCCGCGAACCTAAGGTCGAGGCAGCGGTCGGATCATCGGGGGAAACCCTCGCTCTGACCGTCGCCGCCCTGATCCGCGAGCAGGGCGGCAAGCTCGGTCCGGTTCCTCGCGCCGACCTTGCGAAGGGCGTTCGTGACGTGACGCTCGACGGTCTTCGGCGACAGGAACAAGGTCTTCGCGATGTCGCGGTTGCGCTCGCCGCTCGCCGCCAGGCGCGCGACCTCGCGCTCGCGCTCGGTCAGGCTGGACAAGGAATCTCCGTTGGGCGCCGCCGGCCCCCGCCGCCAGGTGCGCACACCGAGGGCACGGAGCCTCTGCTCCGCGAGGCCCTGCTGTGTCTGCGACCCGATCTCGGCGGCGAGCCCGGCCGCGGCCCGCAGCGTCTCGATCGCACGGCTCCGATCGATGGGAGCAAGGACAGACGCGAGATCGAGCCGCGTCCAGACTCCTTCGACGACGAGTTGGAGCCGCTCGGCCTCCGCCTGCGCGGCCTCGAGAGCAGCCACGGCGGAGTCGGTGTCCCCTTGGCGAGCCTCGAGCAACGCCTGGACCCGGCGGCGGACGAATCGCTCCTGGGGCTGGGGACGCAACTCGAGAGCGTCCCATGCCGCAAGCGCACCGTGGGCCTCAGCGGGCTGTCCGACGCGTGCGAGCGCCTCGGCGGACATGAGGAGGAGCTCGGCTGAGCAGCGCCTGCACCCAACGGCGTCCGCGTTGCGCCGCGCAGCATCGAGGCGGGCAACCACGTCGTGCCGCGTGCCCTCGCCTCCCATCCGCGCCGGCCAGACGGCGAGGTCCTGATAGAGCCCGATCTGATGGTGAACGTTGGACTCGTCTGCCGCGGCGCGCTCGAGGCGGCGAAGCGCCTCGGCAACATGGCCTCGATGCATGTCGACATTGAGCGTGAACCGCAGCACGCGGTTGCGCCCCCGGGGCACATCCCCGACGCGTCGCGCGAGATCGTCGACCTCGCCGGCAACCTCCTCGGCCTCGGATAGCCGCCCCTGCTCCAGCAGGAACTTGCCGAGCCAGTACCCCGAGTCCAACATCACGCGTGGCAGAACGCGGCGGTGCGATTCCGTCCACACCCGGCGCACCCGCTCCTCGGCCTCACTGGTCCGCATCAGGAATGCGAGGGACACGCCGCTGCGCATGTATGCGGTGAGATGGGCCTCCTCGTCGAAGCCGCGGCTCGCCACCGCCCAGTCCTCCGCGGTCCGCAGCATCGCCTGCGGCTCGTGGTCGACCATCTCCCCTTCATGCTCGACGCGAAGGGCATTGATGTAGGCCCGGCGCGCGCGGCGGTCGAGTCCGTCGACGTCGCCGGCGCGGGTGGCGAGGGCGCGCGCGCGGCGGCCGACGTCGCTCGCAAGCGAACGGCCGATGTCCGTTCGCCGCTCGAGCCAGATGTGAACGGCGGCCTGCTGGCCGTCCAGATCGAGAGCGAGCAGTTCGTCGGCTGCTCCGGTCCGTCTCGCGCGGTCGATGTAGTCGATCGCCTGCTCGGCCCGGCCGAGCTGGTACGCAGCCTTGGAGGCCTCGAGGAGTGCCATCGCCTCGCCGAGGCCGTCGGTCCGCCGCTGGGCGATCTGCAACCAGCGCTCGCGTGCCTCGTCATGGCGGCCGAGCCCGGACGCGAGCGCGGCGACTTCCGCGTGCAGCTCGACCGCGTCGTCGTCCGTCGGCGCAGCGTCGTCGGCGATCTCCGCGAGCAGTCCGAAGCCTTCGTCTCCGAGCAGCGTCCTCGACGACGAGCAGGCGAGGCGGTAGGCGAGCCCCACTGTCGGAAGGCCGCCGGCCCGCCGGTGCTCGAGCGCCTCGCGGAGGACCCGCACATCGTCTCCCGCCTGATCTTCCAGCCACTCGGCGATTCGACGTTGGAGTCGTCGAGTCGTCGGCCCCGAGAGATCGCCCACAGCGGCCTCGCGGAACAGGTCGTGGGAGATCCTCAGCGACGTTCTGGCGTCCAGCACGACGCCCCTGTCGACCAGCTCCGTCGCCGCGAGCTCTACGCGGTCGTGCGGCCAGCCCATCACGGCGCCCGCGTCTTCGACGGTCAGTGGCCGTCCGGCAAGGGCGAGCACGGCGAGGAGCGACATCGCGTCGGCGCCGGCCCCGCCCAGGCGCGCAGGGAGAAGCCGACCGGGGTCCGGGTCGTCGCCGGCGGTCTGCGCGAGCGCCTCGAGCCAGAACGGCGACCCGCGTGCCTCCTGCCATACCTGTGCTGCCGCAGCGTCGTCCAGCGCAGGCGCCACCTCGCGCACCAGCTCGACGCCCTCCTCCCGCCCAAGACCGCCGATCTCGAGCGAGGTGACCCGCTCCGGCGACAGTGCCTGCTCCAGCCAGCCTAGGAACTCTCGGCCGCCTCCCGCCGACCGTGCAGCCGCGAAGACCGTCAGCGGTTGATCGTGGTCGCGGGCGGCGCGCACGAGGTAATGGCACAGAGCGAGCGAGCGCTCGTCCACCCATTGGAGATCGTCGATCACTAGGAGCGCAGGCTCGAGCGGCCGCGCAGCCCGATGAGCGGCCTCGAAGATCCGCACCGACTCGAGCGCGGGGGCCCGAGGCGACGGATCGAAGAGGATCGCCTCCAGCCGTTCGCCGTCGCCCGGGCTCTCCGCGAGCCTTCGGAGGAGTCCCGCCGCCGCCGCGAGCGGGACCTCGCGTTCGGGTTGGTAGCCGACGACGCTGAACCGATACGGAACGTCGACACACCGCGAGGCCTCCGCGAGGAGCCTGCTCTTGCCGACACCGGGATCCCCGACGACGAACGCCGCCACCGGCCCGCCATCCGTGGCGCGCGAGACGGTCTCGACAAGCGTCTCGAGCTCGGCGGTCCTGCCCACGAACGCCCCGGCCACGGTTCAAGCGTAAAACGGTCCGAGCCCCTACGCACGCACAACGGCGCGCCGCGGTCGCCGGCTACGACGTGGGCGTGTAGACCTCGCGAGCGGTGCCCTCCGCGACGTGCTGCTCGTACACGCCGACCTTCCTGGTGATGATCCGGAGGCACTCCTGGAGCTCGGTGAGCTGGTTCTCGACGTGCCGTTGCTGCTCTCGCAGCAACTCGAGGCGCTGCTCCTCGTTCCCGGGGCCCTCGCGCACGAGCTCCGCGAAGCGGCGGATCTTCGCGAGGGGCATGCCCGAGGCCCGCAGCTTGGTGCAGATCCCCAGCCAGCGCACCTCCTGCGCGCTGTAGCGCCGATGTCCACCCGTCCCGCGGGCGACGCGCGGGGAGAGCATCAGGCCCTCGCGCTCGTAGAACCGCAAGGCATGGACGCTGAGGCCCGTGCGCAGCGCGACGTCGCCGATGCTCAGCTCCTCTTCGAGATGGAGATCAGGCACGGATCCCACGGTAGCCCCTTGACCTAGAGGGCACTCTAGTTCCTACCGTTCGGTCCATGAGCACTCCGACTGCCACGCAGGAGCAGGTCGTCCCGGAGCGCCGCCGGCGCCTGCTCGTCCTCCTCGTCTGCTCGATGAGCCTGCTCATCGTCGGCCTCGACGCCACGATCGTGAGCGTCGCGCTGCCGGCCATCCACCGCTCGCTGGATGCCGGGCTGTCGGGCCTGCAGTGGACCGTCGACGCCTACACCCTCGTGCTCGCGAGCCTGCTGCTACTCGCGGGCTCGACCGCGGATCGCGTGGGGCGCCGGCGTGTGTTCCAGGCCGGGCTGGCGCTGTTCTCCCTGGCGTCGGTGCTGTGCGCGCTCGCGCCGAGCATCGAGCTTCTTGTCGCCGCTCGCGTGGTGCTGGCGATCGGCGGCGCGATGCTGACACCGGTGGCGATGTCGATCCTGCGCAACGTGTTCGAGGACCCGCGCGAGCGCGCTCAGGCGATCGGCGTCTTCGCGGCGATGTTCGGCATCTCCATGGCGCTGGGGCCGGTGCTGGGCGGGTTCCTGGTCTCCGCGATCTCGTGGCGCACCATCTTCCTGGTCAACCTGCCGATCGCGCTGGTGGCGATTGTGCTGACCGCACGGTTCGTGCCCGAGTCGCGGGCGCCGCGGCCGCGGCGCGTCGACCCGCTGGGCCAGGTGCTCGTGATCGCCGGCCTGGCCACGCTCACCTACGCGATCATCGAGGCCGGGCGCATCGGATTCGACGCGCCGCGGATCGTGATCCTGCTCGTCCTCGCGTTGGCGTGCTTCGCCGTACTGGTGCTCTACGAGCTGCGCCGGCACGAGCCACTGCTCGAGATGCGCTTCTTCACCAGCGCGCCGTTCGCCGGCGCCAGCGCGATCGCGGTGTGCCTGTCCGCCGCACTTGGCGGCTTCCTCTTCCTGAACGCGCTGTATCTGCAGGACGTGCGCGGGCTCTCGGCGTTGCACGCCGGCCTGTACATGCTTCCCACGGCGGCGATGATGATCGTCGTCGCACCCCTTTCCGGACGCCTCACCGCACGGTTCGGCGCCCGCCCGTCGATGGTCGCCGGCGGCTTGGCGGTCCTGGCCAGCGGCCTGATGCTGACGGCCCTGGCCCAGGACACCTCGGTGCCGTTCCTCCTCGGGGCGTATGCGGTGTTCGGCCTCGGCTTCGCGCTTGTCAGCCCGCCGATCGCGAATACGGCGGTGTCCGGGATGCCCCCCGCGCAGGCGGGCGTGGCCGCGGCGGTGGCCACGACCAGCCGTCAGGCGGGATTGACCCTGGGCGTCGCCGCGCTCGGAGCGATCGCCGGTGGGGCCGCCGGTCCGGACTTCGCCGACGCGACACATCCCGCCTGGTGGGTCGTGGCGGCGCTCGGGCTCGCGGTGGCGGCGCTCGGCCTGCTGACGACGACCCGTTGGGCGCTCGGCACCGCGCGCCGCACCGCGGAGCGCCTGCCTCCACCCGCTCGACTCGCCGGTCACGCGCCCTGATCGCGCTGTAGGGTCGGCCCCTTCCGTCCGAAGAGGTATGCATGAGCGAACACGGGGCCGACGTCGGCGAGGTTCCGCGCGGCGAGCTGCCGCCGCCGGATTTTCGCGCGCTGTTCGAGTCGGCTCCCGGCCTCTACCTCGTGCTGGATCCGGAGCTGCGGATCGTCGCCGTCAGCGACGCCTACCTGGCCGGCACGATGACGACACGCGAGGCGATCCTCGGCCGCGGGATCTTCGACGTCTTTCCGGACAATCCGGACGATCCGGCGGCGAACGGGGTCAGCAACCTGCGCACATCGCTGGAACGCGTGCGCCAGCGGCGCGTGCAGGACACGATGGCGGTGCAGAAGTACGACATCCGGCGCCCGGATGCGGAAGGCGGCGGCTTCGAGGTGCGCTACTGGAGCCCGCTGAACGCTCCCGTGCTCGACAAGCGCGGTCAGCTCGCGTACATCGTCCATCGCGTCGAGGACGTGACCGAGTTCGTGCGCCTCCAGCAGCGCGACGTCGCCTTGGAGGAGCGCGGAGTGCAGATGGAGCGCGAGATCCTGCAGCGCTCCGCCGAGCTGCGCGACACGGTCGCCGAGCTGCGCGCGGCCAACGCCGCCAAGGACGAGTTCCTTTCGCGCATGAGCCACGAGCTGCGCACGCCGCTCACCGCGATCAGCGGATTCGGCGAGCTGCTCTCGCTCTCGGATCTGGACGCGGACCAGCGCGAGTGGACGGACCTCGTCCGCGCGGCTACCGCGCACCTCAGCCGGCTCATCGACGACGTCCTCGACATCGCCCGCATCGAGTCCGGGCGGCTCTCGTTGACGCTCGAGCCGATCGCGCTCGGGCCGCTGTTCCAAGACGTGCTCGCGCTCCTACGGCCACTGGCGGAACGCCAGCACGTCACCCTCGAGCCGCCCCGGTCAGCCGCGGGGCACGGGTACGTGCTCGCCGACGACCACCGCCTCAAGCAGGTGCTGATCAACCTCGTCGTCAACGCGATCAAGTACAACCACCCCGGCGGCTCGGTGCAGATCGCCGTCGCTCCTGGCCAGGACGAACGCGTGCGTGTGAGCGTGCACGACACCGGGCGCGGGATCGATCCCGCGTTGCTGGACCGCGCGTTCCTCGCGTTCGAGCGACTTGACGCGGCGACCTCGGGCATCGACGGCAGCGGGCTCGGGCTCGCGCTCTCGCGCAATCTGGTCGAGGCGATGCAGGGGGCGATCGGCGCCGAGAGCACGCCGGGAATCGGCAGCACGTTCTGGATCGAGCTCGCCGCCGGCGAGACGGAAGTGGTCCTGCCCGTCAGCGACGAGGCGTCTCCCACGCTGGCGCCGCGCAAGTACGACGGGGAGCGGCGCCTGCTCTACATCGAGGACACGCTCGCGAACGTCCGGCTCGTCCAGGCGATCCTCCAGCGCCGTCCGAGCGTGCGGATGATCCCCGCGATGCAAGGTCGGCTCGGATTCGAGCTGGCGCGCGAGCACCGTCCCCACCTGATCGTGCTCGACCTGCATCTCCCCGACCTCGAGGGCGACCAGGTGCTCGAGCTCCTCAAGCGCGACGAGTCGACGCGCGACATCCCCGTCGTCATCCTCACCGCCGACGCCGTGCGCAACCGCAGCGCCGCCCTGCTGGGAGCCGGCGCGCGCGCCTTCCTGACCAAGCCCATCACCGTGACGCGACTCCTCGAAGTCATCGACGAGACGCTCGCCGGAACGACGCGACCGTGACAACAGACACCAACGAGCCGACGCCGACCGCCCAGCGGCAGCTCCTCTACATCGAGGACGTCCCCGAGAACGTCCGCCTGATCGAGCACATCTTCCGCGTCTTCGGCGACCTGGCGGTCAGCGCGGCGGCGCAGGGGCGCTCCGGCATCGAGCTCGCTCGTCAGCGGCGTCCCGACGTGATCCTGCTCGACCTGCATCTGCCGGACATGAGCGGCGACGAGGTCATGGCGGCCCTGCTGGCCGACCCCGCGACCCGCGACATCCCGATCGTCGTGGTCAGCGGCGAGACCGAGCTCGCCGTGCGCAGCCGCGTGATCGAGCGCGGCGCCGCGGCCTACGTGACCAAGCCCTTCGAGGTCGCGGACCTGGTCGCGCTCGTCGATCGCCTCATCGGCGCGCCGCGGCACGCTCAGCGCTGAAGCGCTTCGTCCCGCAGCTCAGACCTCGATCGCCGAGCCGAGCAGCACCGTGCGGTGGCGCGGCAGCCGGAAGTAGTCGACGGCGTCGGCCGCAAGGTGCGCCGTGGCGAGGAACAGGCGCTTGCGCCAGGGCGCCATGCCGGGGGCGTCGCTTGGCACGATGTCGATCCGGGAGAGGAAGTAGGTGACGTCGTCGAAGTCGACCATTGACTCCAGGCCGTCCGCGACGGCTTGGCGCAGCAGCGCCGGGACGTCCGGCGCCTCCTGGAAGCCGTATCTCGCGACGACAAGGCTTATGCCGTCGTCGCGGTAGTGCAGCGGGGAGATCGTCAGTCGCTTGTCGTCCGCGACGTAGGGCACGGGCAAGTTCTCGATCGACATGATCACCGCGCTGGCGTGCAGCGTGTGGTTGTGGTCGACGTTCTCACGCATCGCCAATGGCGTCGTGCTCGTGCTGCGGTTGAGGAACACGGCGGTGCCGGGCACGCGCTGGACCGGCGGCTGGCAGATCCGGAGCACCTCGACGAACCCCGCGAGCGAGCCCTCCTCGCGCTCCCGGTTCTCCGTGACGATCCGGCGGCCGTCCTGCCATGTTGCCAGCACGACGTAGATGCCGATGCCGGTGATGATCGGCAGCCAGCCGCCGCTGACGATCTTGTCGAGGTTCGCACCCAGGAAGGCGAGATCGACCAGGCCGAAGAGCGATGCCGCCAGCGCGACCTGCCAGGTGCGCCAGGTGCCCTCCAAGCGCATGAGCACGAGGAACAGGATGAGCGTGATCGTGATGGTCCCGGTGACGGCGATGCCGTAGGCGGATGCAAGCTTCTCCGAGCGCTCGAACGCGAACACCAGGATGAGCACGGCCGCCAGGAGCGTCCAGTTGACGAACGGCACGTAGATCTGCCCGTACTCGCGCGCAGACGTGTGCAGGATCCGCAGCCGAGGCAGATAGCCGAGCTGCACAGCCTGGCGCGTGACCGAGAAGGCGCCGGAGATCACCGCCTGGGAGGCGATCACCGTCGCCATGCACGCCAGGAAGATCATCGGAATCCGGGCCCAATGCGGAACCAGCAGGTAGAAGGGATTCGAGGCGCCGTCGGGCGACTCGATCAGCAGCGCTCCCTGGCCGAGGTAGTTCAGCGTGAGCGCCGGGAAGACGACGAGCAGCCAGGCGCGGCGGATCGGCCCCCTGCCGAAGTGCCCCATGTCCGCGTAGAGGGCCTCGGCGCCCGTGACGGCAAGGACCACGCCACCCAGCGCCAGGAACGCCGTGAGACCGTGGTCGAGGAAGAACCTCACGCCGTACGTCGGTGACAGCGCGCGCAGGATCGCCGGGTGGTCCGCGATGCCGTGGACGCCGAGCGCCGCGATCGCGACGAACCAGACGAGCATGACCGGCCCGAACAGCCGGCCCACGGTCGCCGTCCCGCGACTCTGGAATGCGAACAGCCCGACGAGGATCGCGGCGGCGATCGGGACCACCATATGCTCGAGCGACGGCTCGACGACCTCGAGCCCCTCCACGGCCGAGAGCACCGAGATGGCCGGCGTGATCATCGAGTCGCCGAAGAACAGCGCGGCGCCGAAGATCCCGATCGTCACGAGCGTCGCGACTCGCGTCATGCGCCGGGCCCTTGCGCGGCGCATCAGCAGCGCGATGAGGGCCATGATGCCGCCCTCGCCGTCGTTGTCCGCGCGCATCACGAAGACCACGTACTTCAGCGTGACGACGATGAAGACGGCCCAGAACACGAGCGAGATGACGCCGTAGACGGAGTCGGGATCCACGCCGACCGGGCGCGTAGCGTCGCGGCTGAACACCGTCTGGACCGCGTACAGCGGGCTCGTCCCGATGTCGCCGAACACCACGCCGAGCGCGCCGAGGGCGAGCGCGCCGCGGGAGGCGGTGGAGTGGTCGGCGGCCTCCATCGAGGGGAGGAACCTAGATCACCCACCCAAGCGACGCGTCCGGGACATGAGAAGATCCGCGTCGAGCAGCGCGAGGAGACGTGGATGAGCTGTCCTGTTGCGCACGACTTCGATCCGTTCGATGCCGAGTACCTCGCGGATCCGTACGGCGAGTTCGCCGCGCTGCGCGAGGCCGGGCCCGTGCACTACAGCCCGCGACTCGACATGTGGGTCGTCACGCGCCACGCGGACATCGAGGCGGTCTTCAAGGACCCGGAGTCGTTCTCGGCTTCGATCGCGCTCTCGCCGTTGACGCCGCTCAGCCCCGCGGCGCAGGAGATCTGGGCTCGGCGGTTCGGCGCGGCGCCCGTGATGTCCAACTGCGATCCGCCGGTGCACACCCGCATTCGCCGCCACAACATGGCGACGTTCTCCGCGCGACGGATCGCCGTGCTCGAGCCCCGCATCCGCCGGTTGGCGCGTGAGCTGATCGACGCACTGCCTGCCGATGGCGAGGTCGATCTCGTCCCCGGCCTGACCTTCCCCCTTCCGGGGCTGACGATCTTCACGTTGCTCGGCTTCCCCGAGGAGGACGCCGAGCAGCTGAAGGCCTGGTCGGACGATCGCCTCTACCTGGTGTGGGGACAGCTGGACGCGGCCGCCCAGGTCGATGTGGTCAACCGGACGATGGACTTCTGGGACTACTGCGAACGCCACGTGCAGCGGCGCCTGCAGGCGCCGACCGATGACTTCACCAGCGGTCTCCTGCGCATCCGGGAGGAGGATCCCGACGCGCTGAGCCTGCAGGAGGTTGCCAGCGTCGTGTTCGGGCTCAGCTTCGCCGGTCACGAGACGACGACCAACCTGCTGAGCAACTGCCTGCGCCAGCTCGTGCCGCGGCGGGAGATCTGGCTGGCGTTGCGCGACGATCCCACCCGGATTCCCGCTGCCGTCGAGGAGGTCCTGCGCTACGACAGCTCCGTGATCTGCTGGCGCCGGCGCGCGACGCGGGACGCGGAGGTGGGCGGCGTGGACGTCCCTGCCGAGGCGCGTCTGCTGCTGTTGCTCGGGAGCGCCAACCGTGACCCGGCGGTCTTCGACGACCCCGATGAGTTCCGGCTCGACCGGCCGGCCGCCACGCGGCACCTGTCGCTTGGCCGCGGCATCCACTTCTGCCTCGGCGCCCCGCTCGCGCGCCTGCAGGCGCAGATCGTCATCGAGCAGGTGCTGGAGCGGCGCCCCGACCTGCGACTGGTCGACGACCAGGCGCTGGAGTTCCCGGCGAACGTGTCGTTCCGCGGCCCCAAGCGGCTGCTTGCGACGACGGCGCCGCTCACCGCCGCGGCAACCGAAAGCGCGTGAGAAGGTCGTCCGAGCTCATCGTGTGTCATTTGACTCGCGGATAACGCGAGTCAAATGACGCAGGAGGCAAGGTTCGCGGCCCCGCGTTCTTCGCGCTCTTCCGCCTGCGCGCCCCCGCGCCGCGAGGGCTGAGGCGCGGGGCGGAGTTCGCGTACCACTCGACCGTTCGTGGTTGCCTCGGCGCTTGCATCGTCCAGCGCGGCCGTGGGCCGCGGAGCGGGCGTGGTCGGGTCGGCATCGAGGGGACACCCGGGGGTGGCTGGGGCTCGGGCTTCGTTGGCCCGCTCGGCCACGCGGTCGCCCTCGTGCATCTCTGTGATGCGGAACGTCGACCGCGTGGTGCGAGTCGAAGCGAAGGACGATCAGCGCGCGGACCGCGATGGCGCGACCAGGTCCTCGAGCGGGATGTCGGGATCGCTCAGGCGCCGTGGCTCGATCGTCTGGCGAGCGCGAACGAGCGCCTGGATGTGCTCGTTGACGTCCCAGACGTTGACGTTCATGCCGGCCACGACGCGCTTGTCCGCAAGCCAGAACGCGACGAACTCTCGACTCTTGGGGTCGCCGCGGAAGATGACCTCGTCCCACGTCGTCGCGTAGCCGGCGTACTCCATCCCGACGTCGTACTGGTCGGAGAAGAAGTACGGGATCCGGTCGTAGGGCTCGTCACGGCCGAGCATGCCGCGCGCGGCAGCCGGCCCCTGGTGGAGCGCGTTGTCCCAGTGCTCCACGCGGATGCGCGTCGCGTAGAAGGGGTGCTGGGCGTTGGCGACGTCGCCGGCGGCGAAGATGTCGGGCGCGCTCGTCCGCAGGTGCTCGTCCACGACGATCCCGTTGTCGAGCGCGATCCCCGCCGTCTCCGCGAGCTCGGTGCGCGGCTCGACGCCGACCCCGACGACCACGAAGTCCGCCTCGACACGGCGACCACCGCTCAGGCGTACCGCTGAAGCAGCGCCGTCGCCCTCGATGGCCTCCACCCCGGCGCCGCCGCGGAACTTCACGCCGTGATCGGCGTGAACGTCCCGGTAGACGGCCCCGAGCTCGGCGCCGAGCACGCGCTCGAGCGGCAGCTCGGCCATCTCGACGATCGTGACGTCGCAGCCGCGCTGCCGGGCCGATGCTGCGACCTCGGCGCCGATCCAGCCTGCGCCGATCGTGACCAGGCGGCCGCCGGCGTCGATGCGTTCGCGAATCGCCTCGCAGTCCTCGATCGTTCGGAGCGTGAACACGCCGTCGAGGTCCGCGCCAGGCACGGACACGCGCCGCGGCCGCGCCCCTGTCGCGAGCAGCAGGCGGTCGTAGCCCAGGGTCTCGCCTCCGGCCAGGGAGATCTCGGACGTGGCGGGCGCGATCCGCTCGACGGTGGTTGCCGTGCGCAGCTCGATGTCGTGCTCCGCGTAGAAGCCCTCGTCGTGGACGTAGGGCTTGGCGTCCCGCTCGCCGCGCAGGTACGCCTTGGAGAGCGCCGGGCGCTCATATGGTCGCTCTGTCTCGGCTCCGATGAGCAGGAGGCGTCCGTCGAAGCCCTCCTCGCGCAAGGTCTCGGCGGCCTTCGCGCCGGTCAGGCTGGCGCCGACGATCACGAACGTGCGATCGGCCATCACATGCTCCCACGGGCAGGGGTTCGGTTCATGCTGCGGGTTAGCGTCGCCCGCTCACCTGGTCTTACCCGACCAACGCGCGAGGTAGGTGGTGGATCGCGTCCTCAGTGCGGGCGGTCGATGATCGTCGACAGCACGATCATCGTCCGCGTGCGCACGATGTTGTGGTCGCGCCGCAGTCGCTCCACGACCTTCTCCATGTGCTCGATGCTCTCCGTCCGGACGTGGAGCACGGCATCGGCCTCGCCCGAGACCGTCGCGGCGTACACCACCTCCTCGACCCCCGCGAGCGATCGCGCGACGTCGGTCGGCGCGGTGCGGTCGGCGCAGTAGACCTCGACCATCGCATCGATGCCGCCGCCGAGCGCGCGGGCGTTGATCCTGGCGCCGTAGCCGAGGATGACCCCGTCACGCTCGAGGCGATCCACGCGCCGCTTGACCGCCGTCGCCGACAGCCCGACCTCGTCGCCCATCTCGGCGAGCGTGCGCTTCGAGTCCGCGCGCAGCAACGCAACGATCCTGTGATCCGTGGCGTCGAGAGGGTGGTTCGGTTGCGTCATGTGCCGGTTCGCTGCGTCTTCGTTGCGTTCAGCGTACGGCAGGAGCACCGTATCCACGTGTCCGCGGGCGCCGCGATCCGGCCGTTCTCGCTGGAGGACAAGTACCTCGTCGAGCGGGGCGAGGTCTACCTCACGGGCATCCAGGCGCTCGTCCGCGTGCTGCTCGACCAGCGCCGCGCCGACCGCCGCGCGGGACTGCGCAGCGCCACGCTGGTCTCTGGCTATCCGGGCTCGCCGATCGGCGGCTTCGATCTGGAGCTCTCGCGGCGCAAGCGCCTGCTGGACGAGCACGACGTGGTCCATCAGATGGGAGTCAACGAGGAGCTCGCGGCGACCGCGGTGATGGGCAGCCAGATCGTCGCCCAGCTCCCCGCGCCCAAGTACGACGGGGTCGTGGGCTTCTGGTACGGCAAGGCCAACGGCTTCGACAGGGCGATGGACGCGCTGCGCCAGGCCAACCTCTGCGGAACGTCCCCCGGCGGCGGGGCGGTCGCGATCGTCGGCGACGACCCGACGGCCAAGTCCTCGCCGACGCCCGGCGCCTCGGAGATCGCCGCGTCAGCGCTGCTGATGCCGATGCTCTATCCCGGCGACGTCCAGGAGATCCTCGACCTCGGCCTCCACGCCGTCGCCATGTCGCGGTGCTCCGGGCTATGGAGCTCGCTCAAGCTCACCACCAACGTCGCCGACGGCTCGGGCACTGCGCTCGTCGACCCGGATCGCGTCCAGCCGGCGATGGTCCAGGCGCACCTCGACGGCCGGCCCTACGTGCACCTCCCCTCGGCGCATCTCTACGGCGAGAGCGTGCTCGGCATGGAGCGCTCGGCCGTGTACGCCCGGATCGAGGCGGCGCTCGAGTACTCGCGCGCGAACGACCTCAATCGGATCCTCCTGAGCGATCGCGACGACCGGCTCGGGATCGTCGCTCCGGGCAAGACGTTCTACGAGCTGCGCCAGGCGCTGCGCATGCTCGAACTGGACGATGCCGAGCTCGGCCGGCTCGGCATCAGGCTCCTGCACCTGCGGATGCCCTATCCGCTCGACGGCAGGATCGTCCGGGAGTTCGCGCTCGGGTTGAGCGAGGTGCTGGTCCTCGAGGACAAGCGGCCGTTCGTCGAGCTCCTGATCAAGGACGAGCTCTACGGCCTGTCCGACCGGCCGGCGGTGCTCGGCAAGCTCGACGAGCACGGGACCCACCTCGTCCCGCTGCATCACGAGCTCGACCCCGTGTCCATCGCGTCGCTGGTCGCCGGCCGCATCAGCCGCCTCGGCGGGGCGCCGTCGCTCGAGGACCGGCTTGCGCGCATCAGGCCAGTGCCCGGCGATCCGCTCCCGCTGGCCCGGACGCCGTTCTACTGCTCAGGGTGCCCGCACAACTCGTCGACGACCGCCGTGCCGGAGGGCGCGACGATCGGCGCGGGAACCGGCTGCCACGTCCTCTCAGTCTTCATGCCGCGTGAGCAGGTCGGCGACGTCGTCGGCCTCACCGCGATGGGCAACGAGGGCGCGCAGTGGGCGGGCGCGGCGCCGTTCTCGGGCCTCGCGCACTTCATCCAGAACATCGGCGACGGCACCTATGCGCACTCCGGCATCCTCGCCATCCGCGCCGCGATCGCCTCCGGCGCGAACATCACGTACAAGATCCTCTACAACTCCCACGTCGCGATGACGGGCGCCCAGCCGGCCATCGGCATCGTGAGCGTCCCGGCGATGGCGACCGAGCTGCTTGCCGAGGGCGTGCAGCGGGTGATCGTCACGACGGAGGACCCCGAGCGGTATCGGTCGGCGACGATGCCACCGGGCGTCGAGGTCTGGGACCGTGACCGGCTCGTCGAGGCCCAGGAGGCACTCGCGGCGATCGCGGGCGTCACGGCCATCATCCACGACCAGGAGTGCGCCACCGAGCAGCGCCGTCGCCGCAAGCGCGGCCTGCTGGAGGATCCGGTGACGCGCGTCGTGATCAACGAGCGCGTCTGCGAGGGCTGCGGCGACTGCGGCGTGAAGTCCAACTGCCTGTCCGTGCACCCGGTCGAGACCGAGTTCGGGCGCAAGACGCAGATCCACCAGGGGTCGTGCAACAAGGACTACTCGTGTCTGGAGGGCAACTGCCCGTCCTTCGTCACGGTCCGTCCGCGCAGCAGGCCGGGCCGCATGACCGGGGACGTGCTCGAGGCCTCCGACCTCCCCGAGCCCGAGCTGCGCGCGCCCCTCGACACGTTCGGCATGCGCATCGTCGGCATCGGCGGCACCGGCATCGTCACCGCGGCGCAGATCCTGGCGACGGCCGCGACGCTCGACGCCCGCTTCGTGCGCGGCATGGATCAGACCGGCCTGGCGCAGAAGGGCGGACCCGTGGTGTCCGACCTGCGGATCTCGCGCGACGCGGCGCAGCAGGCCAATCACCTCGTAACCGGCGACTGCGACCTGTACCTGGCGTGCGATCCGCTGACCGCCGCTCAGCCGCGCAACCTCGCGGCCTGCGACCCGCGGCGGACGTTCGCCGTGTTGTCCACGGCGATCACCCCGACGGGCCGCATGGTCGTCGACCCGGACACGCCGGCTCCTGACGCCTCCACGGTCGCTCGCAGGGTCACCCGTCGGACGCGCAGCGACGGCACGTTCGCCTTCGATGCGCACGCCAACTGCCGGCGGCTCTTCGGCAGCGACCAGGCAGCCAACGTGATGTTGATCGGCGCGGCGTACCAGGCAGGAGCGCTCCCGCTGACCGCCGCGTCGATCGAGCGGGCGATCGAGCTCAACGGTGCATCCGTGGAGATGAACGTGCAGGCGTTCCGGCGCGGTCGCCAGCTCGTCGCCGAGCCAGAAGCGCTGGCTCAGGCGGTCGAGGCGGTCAGCCCTGGACATCCGGTCACGCCGCCAACCGTGGCGGCACTGGCGATCGCGGACGTCATCGCCGCGCCGGCGGGCAGCCGCCTCGAGCAGCTCGTCCTCCGGCGAGTCGATGAGCTGATCGCCTACCAGGACGCGGACTACGCCAGGCGCTTCGCGGATCGCGTCGCAGCCGTGCGAACGGCGGAGCGACGCATGCCCGGCGACCGGACGGCGCTGACCGAGGCGGCCGCGATCGGACTGCACAAGCTCATGGCCTACAAGGACGAGTACGAGGTCGCCCGCCTGCATCTGGACCCGTCCTTCCGCGCCCAGCTCGCTCGGGACTTCGGCCCGGACGCCGAGGTGTCGTTCAACCTGCAGCCGCCGGCGCTCAAGGCGCTCGGCCTGAAGGGCAAGATCGGCGTGCCGGGGCGTCTCGGCAGGGCGCTCTTCCGAGGGCTGGTGCCACTGCGGCGGCTCCGGCACACGGCGCTGGACCCGTTCGGGCGCGACGAGGTCCGCAAGGCTGAGCGCGCGCTGATCGCCGAGTACGACGGGCTCCTGTCCGAGATCGCCGACCAGGTCGACGAGCGCAACTACGACGTCGCCGTTGAGCTGGCGTCACTCCCGGACCTCGTCCGCGGCTACGACGAGGTCAAGCTGCGCAACGTCGAGCGATACCGCAGCGAGCTCGAGGCGCTGCGTCCGGCGCTCAGCTCCCGTTCTCCAGCCACGCCAGATCCTTCGCGCTCAGCCGGATCTGCCCTGCGCTGAGCGCCTCGTCCAGGTGCGCCTCCGAGCGCGTCCCGATCACCGGCAGGACGTACTCCGGCTGATGCAGGACGTAGGCCAGCGCCACCGCAGACGTCGAGACGCCCAGCCGTTGCGCGAGCTCTGAGGCCCGCGTGCGACGCGCCCGGTTCCCGGCGCTGTCCCAGTGCGGCACGTCGCGCCCGGCGAAGAACCCCGTCGCCAGGCTCGACCAAGCCAGCATCTCCACGTGCAGTGAGCCGACCGCGCGGAGATCCTCCTTCGTGATCGCGCGAACCCCGGGCCATGGCGGGGAGACCATCTCCGCAAGCGAGAAGTGGTTGCTGAGCGCGCGAAGATGGTTGGCGCCGATCGAAACGAGGTGCTTGCGCAGCTGACGCAGCCGCTCCAGCGTCCAGTTCGACACCCCGAATCCACCGATCGCGCCCCTGTCGACCTGCTCGAGCAGTGCTCGCGCCCAGTCCGACACGGGATAGGTGACGTCGTCGCGATGCAGGATGAACACGTCGATGCGGTCGACCCCGAGCAATCCGCGCGCCGCGTCGACCTCCGCGGCGACGAGGTCGGGACGGCAGTACGGGGGGTGGCAGCCCTTCCCGTAGAGGGCGGGTCGGTCGCCGGATCGGGTCTGCAGCCAGCGTCCGACGGCGCGCGAGGACTCGCCGTTGCGGTAGACGTTGGCGACGTCGATGATGCGCCCGCCGGCGGCGACGTAGCGATCGAGCAGCCTCGGCGCGGCGTCGTCATCGGCCAGGTCCACGGTTCCGAACACGATCCGCACGATGAGGCCTCCTCGAAGGAACTGCGGCGGCCCGACCCCCCGCCGGGCCGCCGCACGCGGGAACGCCGCTAGCGATGCGAGTGCCGAGCCTCCTTCCCCTTGCCGTCGTGGCCGGCGATGCCGAAGCGGTACACGGTCGTCGTCCTGTACGTCTGCCCCGGATCCAGGCGCGTCGACGGGAAGTTGGGCTTGTTGGGCGAGTCGGGGAAGTGCTGGGTCTCCAGCGCCAGACCATCGCCCTGCCGGTACGCGCGGCCGCTCGTGCCGTAGAGCGAGCCGTTGAGGAAGTTGCCCGAGTAGAACTGGATCCCGGGCTCCAGCGTCGAGATCGTGAGCTCACGCCCGCTGGACGGGTCGACCAGCTGCGCGGCCACGTTCAGCTTGCCGGGCTTGTGCGGCGGGTTGAGCACGAAGTTGTGGTCGTATCCGCGCCCGTACTTCAGCTGCTGGTCGTTCTGCCGGATCCGCTCGCCGATGGCGTGGAAGTCCGTGAAGTCGAACGGCGTGCCCGCCACTGGGCTGATGGCACCGGTCGGGATCAATGTGGAGTCCACCGGCGTGTACGCCGGCGCGTTGATCCGCAGCAGGTGGTTCTCGATCGTGCCCGACCCCTCGCCCGCCAGGTTCCAGTAGGAGTGGTTGGTGAGGTTGACGACCGTCGGCTTGTCCGTCGTCGCCGTGTAGTCGAACGTCAGGCGGTTCTTGTTGTCGAGCGTGAACAGCACCGACACGTTCAGGGTGCCCGGGTAGCCCGTGCATGCGACTGGCGGGTTGACGCAGCCCTCACCCTCGGGGCTTACGCGCGACAGACGCAGTCCGACGGTCTTGTCGCCCGGCACCACCTCGGCCTTCCACACGACCTTGTCGAAGCCCGTGACGCCGCCGTGCAGGTGGTTGGGCCCGTTGTTGGCGTCCAGGGTGTAGGTGTTCCCGTTCAGCGTGAACTTCGCGTTGCCGATGCGGTTGCCGTAGCGCCCGATGATGGCGCCGAAGTACGGGTTGG
>Ga0081539_10002873_pt1 | contig 22878 bp, 23 predicted proteins | sample TabmetS4T2R2_FD_71023 | JGI IMG/M metagenome (GOLD analysis project Ga0081539, IMG submission 71023) | Tabebuia heterophylla rhizosphere microbial communities from the University of Puerto Rico - S4T2R2 | ecosystem: Host-associated > Plants > Roots > Rhizosphere ...
CGCCGAGATCCTCGTCCGCGTCGCAGGCGCGCTCGGCCGGCGCTACGACGAGGCCGCACGGACGATCTCCGACGAGGCCGGCAAGCCGCTCAAGGCCGCGCGCGTCGAGGTCAGCCGCGCGATGTCCACGTACACGATGGCCGCGGTCGAGGCGCGCAAGCTCGCCGGCGAGATGGTGCCGATGGACGCGTCCCAAGCGGGCGAGGGCAAGCTGGCCTTCACGCTGCGTCTCCCGATCGGCGTCGTCGGCGCGATCTCGCCGTTCAACTTCCCGCTCAACCTCGTCGCGCACAAGATCGCGCCCGCGCTCGCCGCCGGTTGCGCCGTCGTGCTCAAGCCCGCGGGCAAGACGCCGCTCTCGGCGCTCCTCCTGGCTGAGCTCGAGACCGAGGCTGGCCTGCCGCCGGGCTGGCTCAACGTCGTCGTCGGCCCGTCGAGCGAGATCGGCGACGTGCTGGTCGAGGACGAGCGCGTGCGCGCGATCACCTTCACCGGCTCGAGCGCCGTCGGCTGGAAGCTCGCGGAGCGTGCGGCGAAGAAGAAGGTGAACCTCGAGCTCGGCAACGCGACGCCGGTGATCGTCGACGAGGGCGCCGACCTCGAGGACGCGACGACGCGGCTCGCAGCCAACGCGTTCTCGTTCGCGGGCCAGAGCTGCATCTCCGTCCAGCGGATCTACGTCGCGCGGAGCGTCTACGACGCCTTCCTCGAGCGGTTCCTGCCGAAGGTCGAGGCGCTCAAGGTCGGCGACCCCGCCGACGAGGAGACCGACGTCGGCCCGGTCATCGACGCGGACGCGCACGAGCGGATCCTCGAGTGGATCGACGAGGCGCGGGCGAAGAGCGCCGAGATCCTCGCCGGCGACGAGCTCGAGAACGAGCTGATCCGCCCGACGGTGATCGCGAACGCGTCACCCGAGCTCAGGGTCTCCTGCGAGGAGGTCTTCGGGCCGGTCTGCACCGTAAGCGCGTACGACTCGCTCGACGAGGCCTTCGCGCTCGCGAACGGCACTCGTTATGGGCTCCAGGCGGGGATCTTCACGCCCGACGTGCGGGTCGCCCTACGCGCGGCGCGGGAGCTCGAGTTCGGCGGTGTGACAGTGAACGAGGCCCCGACGTTCCGCGCCGACCAGATGCCCTACGGCGGCGTCAAGGACTCCGGCAACACGCGTGAGGGGCCCGCGTACGCGGTCCACGAGCTGACCGAGGAGCGGCTCGTCGTTCTCCAGCTCTAGCGAGTTTGCGTCCCGCTCGGGCGGGAACCGGTCCCGCATGATCGGAGTTGCGCTCGCACTCATCGTCCTCGGCCTCGTGCTCGGCTTCCTCGCCGGGCCGTTCGGGTTCATCGCCGGGATCGTCGGGCTCGTGCTGCTCGTCCTGTACCTGATCGGGTTCGGGCGCCGCGCGGCCTCGCCGGGCCCGTAGGGGTCAGGCTCCGGGGCCCGCGGTAGACTCGCCGCCCGATGGCGCGCCTGCCGTTTCGCTCACGCCGCCGCGCGGCCGCTGCGGACGGAGCGCCGGCGGCGCCGCGACGACCGCTACCTCCCGCCGCGCAGCTCCGCCGCGAGCGCCGCGCGCTCCTGCGCCTCCGCGAGGAGCGGATCCGCGACCTCGGGGGCCTCGTGCTGGAGATGCACCGCCAAGAGGCGTTCCGCGAGGAGCTCGTCTACGAGCGCTGCGCCGACCTCGCCGCGCTGGAGGACCGCCTCTCCGAGCTCGACGCGATCCTCTCCGCGTCCTCGGCTCCGCGGCGCTCCTCCCGCGGCGCCCGGTGCGAGTGCGGCGCGCCGCTCCTCTGGGGCTCCCACTTCTGCGCCAACTGCGGCCGGACGGTGGGCGACGCGCCGGCCGTCGCCTGCACGAGCTGCGGCGCGGGGATGCCGGCCGAGGCCCGCTTCTGCGCCGCCTGCGGCCATCCCGTCGAGCCGACGCAGGCGCCCGAGCCCGCCGCCTCGTAGCCCATGAACACCCCGCCGACCGAGACCGCGCCCGCGCCGGCGGCCTGCCCGCACTGCGGCGCGCCGCACGCGCCGGGCCAGGAGTACTGCCTCGAGTGCGGCGGCCGCCTCCCCGGCGGCGTCGTCGCTAGCCTCGCGACCGGCTGGCGGCGGCGCTTCCGGTGGTATCCCGGCGACTGGATCTGGCCGGCGCTCGTCTCCCTACTCGTCGCCGCGATCGCGACCGGAGCGGTCGTCGCCGCGACCTGGAAGAGCGGGGGCGGCTCGACCATCGTCGCCACCGGCCCGGCGTCGAGGGAGACCACCACGACGACGGCAGGCCCGACGGCACCGACCGCGCCGACGGAGCCCGCCCAGCCACCACCGCCGCCGCCTCCGTCCCCGAACAGCCCGATCGCGTGGCCGGCCGGGAGGAGCGGCTTCACCGTCGTCCTCGAGTCGATCCCCGCGACGAACGGGCGCGCCGCGGCGCTCGCGAAGGCGAGGGCGGCGCTGCGGGCGGGGCTCAAGGACGTGGGCGTCCTCGACTCCTCGCAGTACCCGAGCCTCCACGCCGGCTACTTCGTCGTCTTCAGCGGCATCTACGCCTCGAACGTCGACGCGACCTCGGCGGCGTCGAGCGCGAAGGCGAGCGGCTTCGCAGACGCGTACCCGGTCGCGATCACCTCCTGACCTCCGCCGCATTTGGCACCGGAGGGACGGAGGTGTAGTGTCGCCTCGTTCCGGGCAGGCCCATTCCGGCAGCCCTGAAACGGTTCGCCTCCGTTCTCCGCCGGGACAACGCGGGAGCGGACTTTGTAACAGTATCGACCGCCCTGTAGACTCCGTCGCAGGAGGCTCGCAACGAGGACTTTAACCCGCGGTTAACAAAGCTTTGCGGGGACTTAATAGGAGAAGAAGATACTAGCCATGGACGAGCGAACACTCCAGCTCCAGCGCTGCATGTATCAATACTCGAGGGCCATCTACCGCTCAATTAAGGACCTGATCGATCCGTACGTGGATCAGGAGGCCCAGCTCGAGTTCCGCCGCGCCGTACTGGACGCGTGCGAGCAGACGATGGAGCGCCTCGCGAAGGATCCGCTCTATTTCGCGAACCCCTCGCGAGCGCTCTTCCAGGACATCCGCCGCTACTTCCCGATCACCGCCCAGGCGGAGGTCGCGTGGGCGGTGGACAAGGGCGTGGCCGCCGCGGTGGCGTTCATCGAGGAGCAGGTCGAGGCCGGTGCGCTCGACGGCGGCGTCGCTCGCTGCCGCGCAACCACCCGCAAGGGGAAGCCGTGCCAGCGCACGCCGCTTCCCGACCGCGACTACTGCCCGTCGCACCAGCACCTCGAGCGCGCACCGGTCGCCGCGTAGCCGTAGGACCTCCGCGGCGCGATAGTCTCGCGCTGCGTTGTCGCACGACACCGACAAGCTGATCCGGCAGCTCTCGCTCGTCGCCTTCCTGATGGCCGAGCGCCGCCCGCTCACCGCGCGAGACGTCCAGGTGAACGTCGAGGGCTACTCGGAGATGTCCGACGAGGCGTTCGCGCGGCGCTTCTACTCCGACCGCGCGGAGCTGCACGCGCTCGGCGTGCCGCTCCACTCGCAGCGGGACGAGTTCACGGGCGAGGAGCTCTACACGCTTCGCTCGGAGCAGTACTTCCTGCCCAAGCTCGAGCTCGAGGACGACGAGCTCGCGGCGCTCCAGACCGCGCTCTACCTGCTCGAGGGGAAGTTCGCGTACGCCGAGCCGCTCCGGCTGGCGCTCCAGAACCTGAGCCTCGGCCGGCCGGGGTTCTCGGAGGCCCCGACGCCGACCGCCGGCCGCGTCGAGGTGCGCGATCCGGACTACTCGCCGGAGATGGCCGGGAAGCTCGCGAAGCTCGAGGGCGCGATCTCGAAAGGGCGGACGGTGAGGTTCCGCTACTGGTCGATCTCGCGCGACGAGCAGCGGGAGCGGACGCTCGAGCCGTACGCGCTCTTCGACGACAACGGCTCGTGGTACGTCGTGGGGCGCGACCTCGAGGACGGCGGCGAGAAGACGTTCCGCGTCTCGCGCTTCCGCGGCGACATCCGCTTCGCGACCCGGCGGGAGCGCGACTTCCGGATGCCGCCGGGCTTCGAGATCGACCGCTACCGCAACCGCCCGCCGTGGCAGATCGGCGACGTCCAGGGCGAGGCGCGAATCGCGGTGGCCGGCGACACGGCGTGGTGGGTCGAGCGCGCGTTCGGCAGCGCAGGACGGGTCGAGGACGGCGTCTTCGTCACGGACTACTCGAACGTCAAGCTGCTCGCGTCGTGGGTCCTCCGGCAAGACGGCCGCGCGATTCCGCTCGAGCCGGAGGAGCTGCGCGAGGAGGTCGCGAGGGGGCTCGCCCGGATCGCTGAGAGCCACGAGGGGCCGCCGCCCGACCCCGGCCGGGAGGTCGAGGACGAGGAGACGGAAGCCGTTGCCGAGCGGCCCGCGGGGCCGGTAGCACCGGAGCGCTTCGCCGTGCTCCAGGCGCTGCTCGCGTACCTGCTCGCGGCCTGCGGCGAGGAGCGGAGCGCCGTGATCGAGGCACAGGACCTCGTCGAGCGCTTCCACATCCCGCCCGAGCAGCTCCAGGAGCACCTCTCGCTCCTCAACCTCGTCAACTTCGGCGGCGGCTGCTACACGGTCTACGCCGAGCTGCACGGCGACACCGTCCACGTCGACAAGGAGCTGTACGGGGAGACGTTCCGGGCCGCGCCGCGCCTCACGCCGCTCGAGGCGCGCGCGATCCGGCTCGCGCTCGAGTTCGTCGGGCCGATGATCGCAGCGCAGGCGCACACGCCGCTCGAGCGCGTCCGCGCGAAGCTCGAGGAGACGTTCGGCCAGTTCGAGCTCGCGCAGACGCCCGAGCCGAGCTTCTCGGACGAGGAGGAGCAGCTGATCGCGACGTTCACGCAGGCGACGAACGAGCACGTCCTCGTCGAGGTCGAGTACCAGAAGGAGGGCGAGCAGACGTGGTCGCAGCGGCTCGTCGAGCCGTACGTGCTCCAGCGCGAGCTTCCGCACTGGTACGTCCACACGTGGGACCGGACGAGCGACGGCGAGCGGACGTTCCGGCTCGACCGGATGCGGAACGCGCGCCTGACCGGCGAGCGCTTCGAGCCGCGCGAGGGGTTCGAGCCGCATCCGTTCGCCCGGGCCCGGAACGCACGAATCCTCTACTCGGAGCGGGTCGCGCGCTGGGAGGTCGAGAAGGGGGCCCGGGCGCTCGCGAGCGGCAAGGCGGTTAGCGAGGCGCGCGTCGGCAGCGACTGGCTCGTCAGCGAGATCTTCTTCCACCGCGGCGAGGCGGTCGTGCTCGAGCCCGACGACCTGCGCGGTCTCGTCGCCGAGCGGGCGCGGGCGCTCGCCGCCGAGCTCGCTACGCCGGCAGCTCGAGCGTGAAGGTTGCGCCCCGCTGCGGGGCGCTCTCGACGTCGATCCAGCCGCCGTGGGCCTCGGCGATCGAGCGCGCGATGAAGAGCCCGAGACCCGTCCCCGGCTTGGCGGCGCCGCCGACCTTGGCGCGGCCGAACTTCTCGAAGATCAGCCGCTGGTGCTCGCGCGCGATCCCGGGGCCGTTGTCGCGCACCGCGATCCGGACGGCGCCGTTCCGGGCGGCCGCTGCGACCTCGACCTCGTCGCCCGCCGGCGAGTACTTGACCGCGTTGTCGATCAGGTTCACGAGCACCTGACGGAGCCGCTCGCGGTCGCCGCGGACGTGCGGCAGCGGCCGGACGACGGCGGCGCGGACCGAGACCTCGTCCTGCGCGAGGCCCGCCGCCGCGACGGTCTCGTCGACCAGCTCCGCCATGTCGACGTCGTCGAACGTGAAGCTGAAGGTGCCGGCGTCGATCCGCGAGGTGTCGAGGACGTCCCCGATCAGCGTCGCGAGCCGGTTCGTCTCGTCGGCGATCAGCGCCAGGAACGAGCTTCGCTGGTCGGGGTCGAGCTCGCGCCAGCGCTGCTGGAGCGTCTGCGCGGCGCCGATCACGGCGGCCATCGGGCTGCGGAGCTCGTGCGAGACGAGCGAGACGAAGTCGGCGCGGAGCGTCGATAGCCGCCGCAGCTCGTCGGCCGTCGCCCGCTCCGCCTCGTAGGCGCGGATGTTCTGGACGGCGGTCGCGGCGAGCCGGCCGAGGAGCGTCGTCAGCTCGACCTCCTCGGCCGTGAACGAGGCCGGCGCGCGGCGGCCGACCGAGAGCATCCCGATCGCGCGGGGGCCCAACAGGAGCGGGGCGGCGAGCCTCGCGCGGAGGCCGATGTGCGCGAGCTCCTCCTCCTCGGGGTACTCCGCGTCGGTCATGTCCTCGCGGTACACGGTCTGGCCGTGCAGGACGCGGTCGAGGACGGAGCCCTCGATCGGCCTGAACGTCCCCGGCGAGTAGAGCTCGGCGCCGACGCCGACGCTCGCGATCACGCGGGCGACGCCCTCCTCGGCGAGCACGATCGCGGTCCGGTCGAAGGGGACGAGCCCGCGCAGCTCGCGGATGAAGGCCGCGAAGGCGTGCTCGAGCTCGAGCGACGAGCCGAGCGCCCGCGCGCACCGGTTCGCGGCCTCGAGCAGGTCGACGCGGCGCGCGGTCTCGTCGCGGAGCCGCTCGGCCTCTTCGGCCCGGACCTGCGCGACCACCGTCTGCGCCTCGAGGCGGTTCGTGAGGCGGCCGACGATCGCGCCGACGACGAGCTGGAGCCCGACCGGGAAGGTCACGTGGTCCGAGTTGAAGTCGAAGCCGAAGTTCTCGTGGCGGAAGAGCTCGGCGCCGGCGAGGAACGGGGCCATCACGAGCGGCATGACGAGCCCGCCCCGGAGTCCGAACATGAACGCCGCCTCGATCACCGGCACGAGCAGGAGCTCCTTCGCCTGGGCGTCAGGCTCGTACGAGTAGATGAAGAGGTACGCCAGGATGATCGCGGTGTCGAACGCGAGTGCGGCGAGAGCGGTGGCCGCCCCCGGCCGCCGGCGCACGAGGACGAAGAAGACGATCGCGCCGGCCGCCAGGAACGCCGTCGTCAGCCAGCCCCAGCGCTCGTAGCCGTGCGGGTAGCGCGGAGTGAAGACGCCGACCTCGAGCACCGCGAACGGGATCGCCGCCAGGCGCACCCAGGCGATCCACTGCTGGGCCTGCCGCAGGCGGGGCGTCACGCCACTCGTTCCCCCAGTCGCTCGAGCGCCCATTCCGCGTGCTCGCGCAGGAGCGGGTCGTCGTGGTGCGCGTACTTCTCGAGCGTCGCCGCGTGCGTCGCGTCGCCGGCGTTCCCGAGCGCGACGAGGGCGTTCCGGCGCAGGTAACGCGTGTCGTTCCGAGGGACGTAGAGGCGGTCGTAGCGCCGGCGCAGGTCGTCGTCGGAGGCCTCGAGCCAGTCGACGAGCGAGACGTACGGCTCGGCTTCCTCGGCTGGCGCTTCGCCCGCGCGGCGCTTCTCGATCCCGCGGTTCCACGGGCAGACGTCCTGGCAGATGTCGCAGCCGTACACGCGGTCGCCGAGCTCCTCGCGGTAGGGCTCGGGGATCGGATGCGGCGCCTGCGTCCAGTAGGAGAGGCAGCGCGTCGCGTCGAGCGTGCCGGGCTCGTCGAGGGCGCCCGTCGGGCACGCGTCGATGCAGAGCGTGCACGAGCCGCAGTCGAGCGCGAGCCGCGGCGTCGGCTCGACGACTGCGTCGGTGACGAGCGTCCCGAGCACGACCCACGAGCCGTGCTTGCGCGTGATCAGAAGCGTGTTCTTGCCGTAGAAGCCGACTCCGGCGCGCGCCGCGGCTTCCCGATCGACGTGCTGGTTCGCGTCGACAAGGACTCGGTACGAGCCGTCGATCCGCCGGCCGAGCTCGTCGAGCCGCTCGCGCAGCGTCGCGTAGCCGTCCTCCCAGGTGTATCTCGGGAGCCGTCCCTGGCCCGGTTCGGGCGGGGCCGCGTCCGCGTAGTAGCAGAGAGCGGCCGAGACGACGGTGCGCGCGCCCGGGAGCAGCCGCTCCGGGTGGCACGACGTCTCCGGCTGGGCCATCGTGAACCGCATGTCGGCGAAGAGGCCGCGCTCGCGGCGCTCGAGGATGTGCCGCTCCGTCGCGTCGTACGGCTCGGCCGGCGCGGCCCCGACCACGTCCAGACCGAGCTCGTCCGCCAGCGCCCTGAGCTGCGCCGCAGTCATGCGAGGATTGTGCCCGTGAAGGCAGTCCGCATACACGAGGACGGCGGGCCCGAGGTTCTCCGCTACGAGGACGCGCCGGACCCGGCCGCCGGGCCGGGGCAAGTGCTGATCCGGCTGCGGGCCGCGTCGCTCAACCACCTCGACGTCTGGGTGCGGAAGGGCCTGCCGTCGGTGCCGAAGCCGCGCATCCTCGGCGCGGACGGGGCGGGCGTGGTCGAAGAGGTCGGGGCCGAAGTGGACACGTTCTCGGTGGGCGATCGCGTCGTCATCAACCCGGGCGTCGAGCACGACGGGCGGATCAGCGTCGTCGGCGAGCACTTCGACGGGACGCACGCGGAGCTGATCGCTCTGCCGGCCTCGACGGTCTATCCGCTGGACGAGGGGCTGTCCTTCGAGGACGCGGCCGCCTTCCCGCTCGTGTTCGAGACGGCGCACCGGATGCTCGTGACGCGCGCGGCGCTCCGCGAGGGCGAGTGGGTGCTCGTCTGGGGGATCGGCGGCGGCGTCGCGACCGCCGCTTTGTCGATCGCGAAGGCGCTGGGCGCGCGCGTGATCGTGACGTCGCGGAGTGAGGAGAAGCTGTCGCGGGCGGCGGAGCTGGGGGCCGACGCGGCGGTGCCGACCGACGACGCGGGGGCGCGCGTGAAGGAGATCACCGACGGCCGCGGCGTCGACGTCGTCATCGAGCACGTGGGCGCGGCGACGTGGGCCACGTCACTAGCGGTCGCGGCTCAGGGAGCGCGCGTGTGCGTCTGCGGCGCGACGAGCGGCCCGAACCCGCCGGCGGCGCTGCACCGGATCTGGTGGAAGCAGCTGAGCGTCCTCGGCTCCACGATGGGGGCTCCCGAAGACTTCGAGGGCGCCTACGAGCTGGTGCGAAGCGGCCGCGCGCGGCCGGTCGTGGACGAGGTGCTGCCGCTTTCGGAGATCCGGGCCGCCCACGAGCGCCTCGAGGCGGGCGAGCAGCTCGGAAAGATCGTCCTGCGGATCCCTGGCTAGCCGAAACCTAGAATGAACTTGGCGTCGTCGGACATCTTGTCCGGCGTCCAGGGCGGGTCGAAGGTCAGCTCGACGTCGACGGCCTCGACGCCCGGCACCTCGCGCGCGACGCGGTCGATGTCCTCCTGGATCATCGGCCCGACGGGACAGCCCATCGAGGTGAGCGTGTGCGTGACCTTGACGTTGCCGCCCTCGACCTCGACGTCGTAGAGGAGCCCGAGGTCGACGATGTCCATCCCGAGCTCGGGATCCTCGACCTGGCGGAGCGCCTCGATCACGTCGTCCTTCGTGGGCATGCCGCGAGTGTAGCGGCGGCAGTGGGGCCAACCCCTAGCTCAGCTCGAGGTACGCGCAGCGGCGCGTGTCGCGCGGGAGCGGCGAGCGGCCGAGCTTCGTGACCCGGAAGAGGCGCTCCAGCTCGATCGACGCGCCGATCGCCGGGGCCGGCCCCTCGCGCTCGACGAGCTTGTAGCCGGCGCCGTTCCGCACGAACAGGAGATGGCTCGCCTCCACCGGCTCGAGGTTCGGCTCGGGATCGGGCTCCGGCTCCGCCGCCGCGCGCTCCAACTCGTGGACGCGGTGCTCGTGGCGGGCCGCCGTGGCCGCGGCGGCCTCCGTACGGCGTTCGAGCTCGTCGATCCGAGCGACGAGGCGCGCGCGGTCCGACTCGAGCTCGTCGCGCAGGCGCCGCTCCTCGTCGCGCTCCCGGCGGAGCTCGTCGACCTCGGCCACGGCCGCGTCGAGCTCCGCGAGGCGCGCGACGAGACGGTCGCGCTCGGCCTCCAGCTCCGTCGTGGACTGGCGGTCGAAGTCGCGCTCGGCCTCGAGCCCGCCGAGCCGCTGGCGAGCCTCGTCGCGCTCGCGTCGGAGCTCGCCGGCCTCGCCGCAGACGGCTTGGTAGGCCTCGACCTTGGCCGCCAGCTCGGCGTCGACCTGGGCGAGATGCTCGCGCGCCGACCGTTCGGCCTCCACCAGTCGGCCGTGGTCGGCCTCGACCTCCGCGAGCCGCGTCTCGCGCTCCTCGCGCTCCCGCGCGCGCTCGGCCTCGAGCTCTTCGAGACGCTGCGCGAGCTCGTGCCGGAGCGCGTCCGCTTCGGCCCGCGCCCCTTCGAGCTCTTCGACGCGCCGCGCTTGCTCCTCGTGCCGGACTGCGTGCTCGGCGTCGAGCTGCGCGAGTTGCTCCTGCCGCTCCGCGAGTTCTCGCCGCAGCTGTTCCCGCTCCTCGTGCCGCAGCGCCGACTCGCCTTCGAGCCCCTCGAGCCGCTCGTGCAGGCGGGCGCGGTCGGCTTCCACTCCGTTGAGCTGCTCCTGCCGCTCGATCAGCTCGCGCCGGAGCTCGTCCACGTCCGCCCGCTCGACGTCCCGCGCAGCCAGCTGCTCTTCCAGCGCAACCGCTTCGGCGCGCGCCGAGTCGAGCGCGTCCCGGACTCGCGCCGCCTCGCGGCTGCGTTCCTCGAGCCGTTCCGTAAGCTCGGTGCGCGCGGCCTGTAAGGCGGCGACCCGCTCGACCAGATCGCGCCGCGCCTCGGCTTCCTGGGCGTGAGCGGTTTCAAGCCTCTCGACCCGCTCGTGCCGCTCGGCCAGACCGTCCCGGAGCCCCGCTGCCTCGCACTCCCGCGCGGAAATTAGCTCCTGCAGCTGCGCGGCTTCGGCCTGCAGAGCGAAGAGTCGCTCGTCCGCCTCCGTTCGCGCCGAACCGAGCGTGTCGCGGAGCCGCGCCGCTTCGTGCCCACGCTCGGCCAGCCGCTCGCGCAGCTGCGCGCCGTCCGACTCGACGGCAGCGAGACGCTCCGCGAGACCTCGCCGCGCCTCGGCGACCTCGGTCAGACGTCGCCGAAACGCGTCGGCCTCCGCGTACGCCGACTCGACCTCCTGGGCGCGCTGCCCTAGCTCGCGCTCGAGCGTCTCCCGCTCGCGCGAATGCTCGTCGATCCGCTGCTCGAGCTGCGCGCGCTCCTGCTCGGCGGCCGCCAGCCGATTCCGCAGGTCGTGGACGGAGCTGTAGTCGCGCTCCAGCTCCGCGATCCGCGCGACGAGCCCAGCTCGCTCCCGCTCGACGTGCTCGACCGTCTTGCGCTGCTTGTCGAGCTCGCGCTCGAGCTCCCGCGAACGCTTGCGGTGGGTCTTCGTCTCCTGGTGCGCATCGGCGATCTGCTGGCCCTGCTCGGCGCGGGCACGCCTCAGCTCCTCGGCGCGCTGCTCCAGCTCGACGCTCGCGCGGCGCGCGGCCTCGGTCGCCTTGCGCTCCTCGCGCAGCGCGGCGACGAGCTCCTTCGCCCGCCGCTCGTGCTCGCCGGCTGCGTCGCGAACCGCCTGAACGGCCTTGCCGTGCTCGCGCTGGAGCTCGGCGACCTGCGCCGCCGCAGTCGCCGCCGACCGCTCCGCAGCGTCGACCCGCTCCTCGCGGCCCGTCGAGAGCTCGTGCAGCTGCCGCTCGAGCGCAGCCGTGGCCGCCTCGGCCTCGTCGCGGCGGGCCTCGGCCGCCGCCACCGCCTCGCGAGCCGCCTCGACATGCCGCTTCACCTCGCCCGAGAGCTCTCCGGCCATAGCCACCCGCGCCTGGAGCTCGTCGCGCTCCTCCGTCAACCCAGCGACGTGGGCGGCCAGCGCTTCCGCACGGCAGCGGTGGACGTCGCGCGCCGCGACGGCGTCGATCAGCTCCCCCTCGACGGTCGCGCGCGCCTCGCGCGCCTCGTCGCGGTCGCGCTCGTGGGCGGCGGACAGCATGGCGAGCTGCTCGCACTCGCGCCGCAGCGACTCCGCCTCGGCGCGAAGCGTCTCGAGCTCGACGTCGCGCTCGCGCATGGCCTGCTCGGCCGCCTCGCGCGCCCCGTCCAGCTCGATCCGCAGCGCTTCCACCGCCTCTTCCTTCTCCTCGAGCGCCTGGCGACCTGCATCGGCGCTCTGCGTCAGCTCGCCCCGGTGCGCCTCGAGGGCGGCGCGCGCCTCGCCGAGTGAGTACTCGAGCTCGTAGATCCGCGCGTCGCGCTCCTTCACGTCGGCCTCTGCGGCGGCGAGGCGCGCCCACTGCTCCTCGAGCTGAGGCGCGAGCTGGATCAGCCGCTCGTCCTCGACCTCCGCGGCCGCGGGCTCGTCTTCCAACGGCTCCTCGCCTTCCCCGGGCTCCGACCGGACGACGTGGAGCCGCGAAGCCGTGTGGCGCCGCTCGATCAGCGACCGCAGGCCGGTCCCGAAGCCGCTCTCGATCTTGAGCTCGATCCCGTACTGCTCGGCGAGCGTGTCCGTGAGCGCCGGGTGCGACACGAGGCCCTGCTTGGTCAGGATCTGGCCGAGGCGCTCGCCCGTCTGCTCCTGGATTGCGAGCGCGTCCTCGAGCTCCGCCGCCGTCAGCAGTCCCCGCTCGACGAGAAGCGTTCCCAGGGGCCGCCAGTGGAGTGGCGCCGCATCCACGGCTGCTTCATCGGCACCGACGCGCCCGGAATTGAGCCGTCCAGCCGACCGGACTAGAAGACCGGCAGCCGGACTTCCTCACGCCGCTCGCGGCGGAAGAAGTGGATCCCGTCGATGAAGCGAACCCAGTTGCAGCGCGTGCACATGACGAGCGTGCGCGTGCGCCCGCTGTCGGCGAGGAACTGGACGCCGCGGAGCAGGTCGCCGGTGGACACGCCCGTCGCCGCCACGATCACCTCGCCCGGCGCGAGGTCGTCGATCGTGAAGACGCGGTTCACGTCCTCGACGCCGTGGGCGCGCACCTGGTCGATCTCGCTCCGCGTCGTCGGCCAGAGCTGCGCCTGGATCCCGCCGCCGAGACATCGCAACGCCGCGGCCGACATGATCGCCTGCCGCGTGCCGCCGATCCCGATGGCGAGGTGGTCGTTCGTGCCGCGGATCGCGGCCGAGATCGAGGCGGTGACGTCGCCGTCCTGGATCAGCTTGATCCGCGCGCCGGCGGCCCGGATCTCCTCGATCAGGTCGTGGTGACGCGGCCGGTCGAGGACGATCGTCGTGATGTCGTTCACGTTCCGGCCGAAGGCCTCGGCGATCGCGCGGATGTTGTCGCCGACCGGCGCGAGCAGGTCGATACGGTCGCGCGCGACCGGGCCGACGGCCATCCGGCGCATGTACATCTGCGGCAGCGTGATCAGCGACTCCGGGTCGCCGACCGCGAGCATCGACATCGCGCCGCTGCCGCCGCGCGCGACCACGCCGCGCCCCTCGAGCGGATGGACGGCCAGGTCGAACGGCCCGCCGCCGCTGCCGACCTCCTCGCCGACGGGCAGCCACTCGCTCTCGCTGACGCCGATCACGATCCGGCCGCGGATCGGGAGCTCGTCGAGCGCCTGGCGCATCGCCTTCGACGCGTCCTGCTCGGCGGCCGTCTCGTCGCCGCTCCCGAGCCAGCGCGCCGCGACGAGCGCCGCACGCTCGGTCACGCGCGCGTACGTCTCGCAGAGGCAGCGCGACGGCGCCGAGCCCTCCACTAGAAGACCCCCTGGACCGGCCAGTAGAGGCCCGCGGCGACCGCGGCCGCGGCGGGGATCGTCAGCACCCACGCGAACACGATGTTCCCGGCGACGCCCCAGCGGACGGCCGAGAGCCGCTTCGTCGCCCCCGCCCCCATCACCGCGCCGGAGACGACGTGCGTCGTCGAGAGCGGGTAGCCGTACTTCGTCGCGAGGTAGATCGTCGCCCCGGCCGACGCCTGCGCCGCGAAGCCGCTCTCCGGCTCCATCGTGAACACGCGCTGCCCGAGCGTACGGATGATGCGCCACCCCCCGACGTACGTGCCGAGGCCGATCGCGACCCCCGCGGCGACCTTCACCCAGGTCGGGATCTCGAGGCTCGCGACGTTGCCGTGGTTGTGCAGGACGAGCGCGAGCGCGATCACGCCCATCGTCTTCTGCGCGTCGTTCGCGCCGTGCGTGAAGGCGACCCACGTCCCCGAGCCGAGCTGGCCGAGGCGGAAGCCGCGGCTCGCGACGCCCGGGTTCAGCCAGACGAACGCCCAGTAGATGACGAGCAGGAGGCAGAACGCAGCCCCGAACGCGATCGCGGGCGCGGCGAGCGCCGGGATGACGACCTTGTGTGCGAGCCCGTGCCAGAGGACGCCCTTCTCCCCCGACTGGACGAGCGCAGCGCCGACGAGCCCGCCGATCAGCGCGTGCGACGAGCTCGACGGGAGGCCGAGCCACCAGGTCAACAGGTTCCAGGCGATCGCGCCGATCAGCGCAGCGAGCAGCGTTTGCTGCGTCGCCAGGTTCGCGTCGATCAGGCCCTTGGCGACGTTCTTCGCGACCGCCGTCGTGACGAACGCGCCCGCGAGGTTGGCGACCGCCGCGACGAGCACGGCCACCCGCGGCGTGACGGCGCGCGTCCCGACCGAGGTCGCGATCGCGTTCGCCGTGTCGTGGAAGCCGTTGGTGAAGTCGAAGCCGAGCGCGACGACCACGACGACGACAAACAGGACATCATTCATGCCGGTAAGCGCGCGAAGCGCGCTCCTGTGTACCGAGCGAAGCGAGGGTAGAAGCTAGTCCCGCTGAAAATGCGCAGCATTTCAGCGGTTTTTCACGAGAATCGCCTCGAGGACGTCGGCCGCGTTCTCGCACGCGTCGACGGCCTCTTCGAGCGACTCGTGGACGTCCTTCCAGCGGATCACGTAGAGCGCGTCCTCGCCTGAGCGGAAGAGGTCGGCGATCGCGTCGTGGTTCAGCCGGTCGCCCTCGTCCTCGAGCTCGCGCAGCTCGATCAGCTGGCGCTTCGAGTCGCGGAAGCCGTCCAGCCGCTCGACCGCCTCCTGGAGCTTCCTCGCCGCCCGCGCGATCACCTCGCCCTGGGCGAGCGCCGCCGGCCGGACGTCGGTGATGCCGTAGCCGACGATGTGGCCCGCGGCCTCGTCGACGTGGTCGCACACGTCGTCGAGGGCCCCGGCCAGCCGGTACATGTCGTCGCGGTCGAACGGCGTGACGAACGTCCGGTTGAGCAGGTCGACGACGTCGTGCGTGAGCCGGTCGCCCTCGTGCTCGAGCTCCTTGATCCCGCGGATCAGGTCGGCCGTCTCGCCGTCCGGCTTGCGGCCGAGGAGGTCGACGAGGAGCCGCGAGATCGCGACGGCGTTCGCCGCGGCGCGGTTGTAGAGGACGAAGAACTCCTTGCGCTGCGGAACGAGCGTGATGCGCGCCATTCGTACCTCCCTGGGAGCCTGCGGACGGGCTTCTACCACGGCTTCGGTGTCCGAGGTCGTTGCTACCTTCTTTCAAGTGCCGTCCGAACAGCCGCATTTCCAGGCGTTCCGCGGAGATACCAGCCCCAGCTTCGCCAACCAGGCGGAGCTCGAGTGCGCCAAGATCCTCGACTTCTACGGCGTGCCGTGGCAGTACGAGCCGACGACGTTCGTGCTCGAGGAGGACGCGGACGGCCGCTGCCTCGAGGGGTTCACACCCGACTTCTACCTCCCCGACCAGGATCTCTACGTCGAGATCACCGTGATGAAGCAGGCGCTCGTGACGAAGAAGAACCGGAAGGTGCGCAAGCTCCAGGAGCGGTACCCCGACGTCCGGATCAAGCTCTTCTACAAGCGCGACATCGAGCGTCTGGCCCAGCGATACCGACTCGAGCTCGCCTCCTAACCGCCGACGAGCGCGTCGGCGAGATCTACCTGACCGCCGGGGAGATCGCCGACCGCGTGGCCCAGCTCGGGCGCGAGATCGCGGCCGACTACGCGGGTCGCGAGCCGCTGCTCGTGGCCGCGCTGAAGGCGAGCATGATCTTCGCCGCCGACCTCTCCAGATCGATCCCGATCGTCCACCACATCGACTACGTCGAGCTGGCCGGCTACGACGGCGCGGCCACGGGCGGTCATCAGCAGATCCGGCTGCTCAAGGACCTCGACGCGCCGATCGAAGGCCGCGACGTCCTGATCGTCGAGGACGTCGTCGACACCGGCCTGACGCTCAACTACCTCTGCCGCACGCTCGGCCTGCGGAACCCTTCGTCGCTCGCCGTCGCCACGCTCCTCGACCGGCCCTATCGGCGCTTGGTCGACGAGCTACCGGTGCGCTACGTCGGCTTCACCGTCCCCGACGAGCTGTTCGTCGGCTACGGCTTCGACCTCGACGAGCGGTACCGCAACCTGCCTGACCTGCACGTTCTGCGCAGCTGATTTAGGCTAACCTAACTTTATGCTGGCGACGCGCGTCGAGACGGGTCTGTCGGTCGCCGGACCGGGTGAGCGCGCCCTCCGCGAACGCCGTCGAGCGTTCCGCGTCTGGCCCTTCCTCGGCCCCGCCTTCATCGCCTGCGTCGCCTACATCGACCCTGGCAACTTCGCGACGAACATCGCCGGCGGCTCGAAGTACGGGTACACGCTGCTCTGGGTGATCGTCGCCTCGAACCTGATGGCGATGCTGATCCAGACGCTGTCGGCGAAGCTCGGCATCGCCACCGGCCGGAACCTCCCCGAGGTCTGCCGCGAGCGGTTCTCGCGTCCGGTCACGCTCCTCTTGTGGCTCCAGGCCGAGGTGATCGCGATGGCGACCGACCTCGCGGAGTTCGTCGGCGCCGCGCTCGGCTTCCACCTGCTGCTCGGGATCGACCTCTTCCCGGCCGCGCTGATCACCGGCGTGACGGCTTTCCTGATCCTCGGGCTCCAACGCTTCGGGTTCCGTCCGCTCGAGGCGACGATCGCGGCCATCGTCGGCGTCATCGGCGGCTGCTACCTCGCCGAGATCTTCTACGCGCAGCCGTCGTTCGGCGCGGTTGCGCACCACGCGTTCCTGCCGCAGTTCGCGGGCGGCGACTCCGTGCTCCTCGCGGTCGGGATCCTCGGCGCGACGGTAATGCCGCACGTGATCTACCTCCACTCGGCGCTGATGCAGAACCGCGTGCGTCCCGAGAACGACGAGCAGGCGCTCAAGTTGATGCGCTATACGAGGATCGACGTCGTCCTCGCGATGACGCTCGCCGGCCTGATCAACATGGCGATGCTCGTGACCGCGGCGAGCGCGTTCTACGGGAGCGGCCTCCTCCACGTCGACTCGCTCGAGAACGCACACAAGGCGCTCGTGCCGATCCTCGGAGGCGCCTCGGCGACGTTGTTCGCGCTCGCGCTGCTCGCGTCGGGGCTGTCGTCGTCGACCGTCGGCACGATGGCCGGCCAAGTCGTCATGCAGGGCTTCCTGCGCCGCCGGATCCCGCTGTTCGTGCGGCGCGCCGTGACGATGATCCCGGCGCTCGTCGTCATCGGCGTCGGGGGCCGCGACCCGTCGCGCACGCTCGTGATCAGCCAGGTGATCCTCTCGTTCGGGATCCCGTTCGCGCTCGTCCCGCTCGTCGTCTTCACGAGCAAGCGCGACGTGATGGGGGTGCTCGTGAACAGACGCACGACGACCGCGATTGCGTTCGCGGTCGCCGCGCTCATCTCGGCGCTGAACGTCTTCCTCCTAGCCCAGACGCTCGGCCTGGCTTAGCGGGACGGGCCGGTCGCCCGCCCCACGCGTCACCATCTGTACCAGCGCGCTCCCTCGGCGCCGCGGACGAAGAACCCGATCAGCCAGAGCAGGAACGCCGCCAGCGCGATCCAGAGTAGGAACTTCACCACCCAGAAGCCGAGGACGGCGAAGATGATGATCAGCAGTAGAACAGCCAGTAAGAGGCCCATGGTCTCTCCTTGTCGTTTTCCGCCATGGGTATCCCCGCGCCGTCGAACGGCAACCCTCGCCGAGGCGCAGCGTGCCTGCTCTGGAACCGACTCGTAAGTAATTTGTTTATAATTTGTAAGTCTGGAACTAGGGCCGTTCTGTGGTCCGACGTCCGCCAGATCGTCTCCCGACGACGCCGGCCGTCTCCCCCGGGGCGGCCGGTGTATCGCGGGGGACCCCCCTGGTTCCCCCGCGAGTCCCCTCCTTGCGAGCGGGTCGCAAGTACTTGTGTTGGCGGAGCCGGACGCTCGCCTTCTGGTGCTGACGTTGCCTCTCGATAGATGAGCCTGCCGCCGGGCGGAGCCTGGCGGCGGCTAGAACGGATTCCCATTCAGGGGTTGTGCATGCTACGACGGAGCCCCAGACTCATGGACAAAGAGCTACGGAAGATCATTCGGAGGATCCGCGCTCGCGGTTACGACGTCGTTCCGGCAGGAAAGCATCAGAAGGTCAAGAACAGCGAGGGCAAGACGATCTATACCCTTCCCACTACGCCGAGCGGCCACCTGTGGAGGGTCAGACTCGAGAAGCAGCTGCGCCAGAGAGGATTGATCGATTGACGTACTTCGAGTTCGGAGTCGACTCGATCAGCGGCATCGCCGATTCCGATTACCTGGATCGGCTCGCCGAGCTTGTGTACGACGTCGATGGTTTCATCGACCCGACGCTCGCGCTGAATGATGATGGCTCGATCACGGCGTCGTTCATCGTCAGAGCTCCAGACGCCTTGACGGCGGCCCGCTTTGCGGCCGACCGCCTTTCCGAAGCCATGGTCCTCGCGAAACCGCTTCGCGAACCCACAGCCGAGGAAATCGAACACGGCGCAATCGAGGTTGGCGCCGGCCGGTTCGAGGTGCGCGAGGCCGTCTACGCCTGATCTCGCGGGTTAGAGGTATCCCAAAGGATCGACGGCTACGCCGTTGACCCGAACCTCGAAATGCAGGTGGGGGCCGAAGCAGTGGCCCGTGCAGCCGACGTAGCCGATCACTTGCCCTTGCGAGACCGACGCGCCGTTGCCCACCGCGAGCGCGGACTGGTGCCCGTACGCCGTCGCGAGGCCGTTGCCGTGGTCGATGACGATCAGGTTGCCGTAGCCGCTCATCCAGCCGGCGTAGATGACCGTTCCGGACGCGGCTGCGTGGATCGGGGTGCCGTACGGGACGCCGATGTCGATGCCCTCGTGCATCCGGCCCCAGCGCATCCCGAACGGGCTCGTGATCGGACCGCTCACCGGCCAGATCAGCCCTGCCGCCGAGGGCGTGCCCGTGCCCGCCGAGCCGCCGACGCCGGCCGAGGAGCGCTGCGCCGCCGCGATCTGCGCCCCGAGCTGCGCGCTCACCGCCGCGAGCGCGTTCGCCTCCCCGACGAACTCGCGCTCGTTCTCCTTGATCGAAGCGAGCGACGATCGCTCGTGCGAGCGGGCGGAGGCGAGCTCGTTCCGGCTGGACACGAGCCGGTCGCGGACGAGCCTGGCCTCGTTCGTACGCGAGGCGATCGCGTGCGTCTCGACCGCCACGCCGTGCCGAATCTGGCGCGTCCGCTCCCGCGCCGCGTGCACCTGCGCCTTCGCGGAGGCGACCTCTTTCGTGATCCGGTCGTCCTGCGCGCGCACCTGCCGCACGTACTCGAGCTGGTCGATCATGTCGGTGATGCTGGTCGCGGAGAGGATCACCGAGACGGCGTCGGGGTCGTCCGACTCGTAGACCGCGACGAGCCGCCGGTTCAGGCGGTCGAGCGCGCCGCGGTACTGCGCGCGGAGGAACTCGTACCGCCTCGTCTCGACGCGGAAGAGCTGCGTCAGCTTGTCGAGCTTGCGCTGGTGGAGGTCGAGGTCGCGCTGGAGCACGTCCAGGCGGTCCGTCGCCGATCCGACCTGCTGCTCGAGGCCGCGGATCTTCGTCGTCATCGCCGAGATCTGGCCGGTGAGGACGCCCTCGCGGGCGCGCGCGCTCGCGATCTTCTGGTGGAGGCGGTCGATTCGCGCGTCGACCTTGCGCTTTCGCCCGCCGACGTCACCCGCCGCCGGTGCGGCGACGAGGAGGAGCAGGAGGATGCCGAAGAGGACGCGACGGGCCATTGGCAGAGGTTCGTCGGGCGGCCGGACGTACCTGCCGGGCCGCACGCCGCGCAGGGTAAGCGATTTCGCTGCTTTTGGCTAGGTTTCGACGCCTAACGGGCCAGGTTCCGGTACCCGCGCGGGCTCCGGCGGATCGGCCTCGTCGGGCGGCGGGTACGGCTCCGGCACGGGGTCCGGAACCGGGTCGGGCGGCTTGGGCTCGCCCGGCGGCGGCAGCGGATCGGGAATCTCGACCATGCGCGGCTCGTCCCCTCCGGCCGCGGCGTCGAAACGCTCCAGTGCACGCAGCGCCTCGGCCGCACGAACCCGCATCGGGCCGACCGTCTCGCGATAGTGCTCGTCTGCGACCTTGCCCGTGCGATGGTCGAACTCGAGCTCCTTGAGCGCGGCGAGCGCGCGGTCCCGCTCCTCGGCCAGCTCGAGACGGCGCCGCTCGCGCTCCGTCAGCTCGTCGAGGCGGTCGCTCGCAGGTTCCGGGTCACGGAGGAACGGCCGCGCGACGAGCATTGCCGCGACGACGGCCAGCACGGCGGCGAGGACGAGCGCGGCGGTCATGCGCGCGCCGCGGCCGCCGCCGCGTACCGCTGCGCGAGGCGCCGCTGCTCGACCGCGTCCGGCCACATCGCGACGAGCGCGCCGAAGACGAACAGGAAGCCGGCGGCCCAGATCAGGTTCACGAGCGGCTTCACGAGCACCTTGAGGAAGACGGTCCCGGACTTCGCGTCGATCTGGTCCGCGATCGTGAACAGGTCGCCGAGGTTCCGCGGGTCGTGGTAGATCGAGACCTCGTTCGAGGTCTGCGGGCCGCCGGGTGCGACCGGATACGTGTTCTTCCCGGGCGTGAGCGTCGTCACGTGCGAGCCGTTTCGGGACACGTCCACGACCGCCCTGATCGCCTGCGCGTTGCGCACGTCGCGCGTCCCGAGCGACTCGTACGTGAGCGTGTAGCCGGCGACCTCCATCGACTGGCCCGGCTTCAGGCCCCGCTCGCGGACGGTCTGGTAGGCGCTCGAGCCGGCGACGCCGATCGCGAGCATGAGCACCGCGGCGTGCACGAGGTAGCCGCCGTAGCGGCGCCGGTTCCGCGCGACGAGGCGCATCAGCGAGCCGGTCGCGCGGGTTCCGCGGACGAACTCGTACACGATCGACGCCGCGACGAAGGCCGAGAACGTGTACGCGAGCAGACCCGGCAGCGACGAGCCGAGCCCGACGGCGAGCAGCGCGCCGCCCGTCGCGACCGCGGCGGCGAACGGGACGAGGAACGTCCGGCCGACCGCGCGCAGCGACGCGCGGCGCCACGCGACGAGCGGCCCGATCCCCATCAGGAGCAGCAACGGCAGCCCGAAGCTGTGGAGGAAGAAATTGTAGTAGGGCTTCGAGATCGTGCTCGGCTCGGCGCGAACCGCCTGCGTCAGGATCGGCCACATCGTTCCCCAGAGGATCGTCAGGCAGAACGCGACGAGCAGGAGGTTGTTGTAGAGGAACGTGGCCTCTCGGGACACGAGAGACTCGAGCGTCGTCCGCGAGCGGAGGAGCGGCAAGCGGAGCCGGATCAACGCGGCGCTCACGACGACGGTCACGACGATGAAGCCGAGGAACCAGCCGCCGAGCGGGCTCTGCGCGAACGAGTGGATCGAGTTGATCACGCCCGAGCGCGTCAGGAACGTGCCGAAGATCGAGAGGCAGAACGCGAGCGATACGAGGATCGCGTTCCACACCTTCAGCATCCCGCGCTTCTCCTGCATCATCACCGAGTGCAGGAACGCCGTCGCGGCGAGCCACGGCATCAGCGCGGCGTTCTCGACCGGATCCCACGCGTAGTAGCCGCCCCAGCCGATCTCGACGTACGCCCAGTGCGCGCCGAGGAGCTGGCCGACGCCGAGGAACGTCCAGGCGGCGAGCGTCCAGCGGCGCGTGACGACGATCCAGCGCTCGTCCGTCTGCTTCGAGAGGAGCGCGCCCATCGCGAACGCGAACGGCACGGTCAGGCCGACGTACCCGAGGTAGAGGAGCGGCGGGTGCGCGAGCATGTACGGGTTCTGGAGGCTCGGCACCATCCCGGCCCCGTCCGCCGGCGCGGGTTGGGTGTGGAATGGGCTCGAGACGAAGACGAGCATGAACGCGAAGAACGTCGCGACCGCGCCGAAGACGGGGACGACCCACGGGACGAGCTCTTTTGCGGTTCGGCCCGCGAGCCAGACCGCGACGGACGCGTAGCCGGTCAGGATCAGGAGCCAGAGGAGGAGCGAGCCCTCCTGGCCGCCCCAGAACGCCGAGAGCGCGTAGCCGCCCGCGAGGTCGCGGTTCGTGTGCTCGGCGACGTATGCGAACGAGAAGTCGCGGCGGGCTAGAGCCGCGAGCAGGACGAGCGCGGCGACGACCGTCGTACCGAACGCGGCGTAGAGGGCGTTACGCGCGGAGAGGGCGAGGCGCCGTCTGCGTTGTCGGGCGCCGATCGCTCCCGCGACGAGCGCGTACAGGACGAGCCCGAAGGTGAGGAGCAGCGCGGCGCGGCCCAGCGGAGCCATGTGCGCCTACGCCTTCTTGGGCGTGTACTTCGACGGGCACTTCGTTACAAGCGAGCCCGGGTTCGCGACGAAGACGCCATTCTTCAGGCGCCCGTCGACCAAGATGTCGCGGCCGCTCCGGAAGAGGTCCGGCACGGAGCCGCGGTAGACGACCGGCACCGTGGCTGTGCCGTTTCTGTCCCGAAGCCTGAACCGGAGCCCCGTCGGTTGGTGCGCGTCGCCGGTGACGCGACCTACGACCAGCCCTGCGAGCGAGACGCGGCCGGCGTGGCCGGCGAGCTGGCTCGGCCGGAGCTGAGGCGTCCCGTTCCCCGCGATCGCCGTGTAGATCAGGAAGACCGCGAGGACGGCCGCGACCGAGAGCGCGACGACGAGCCGCGCCGGGCTGCGCTTCCGGGCCACGCCGCGATTCTACCGCCGCTAACGCGGGGGGGACCCTCTGCGACACCCCCGCCGCCCCTCCCCCCCGCCCCCGCGGGCGTGTGGTCGGCGGGGGGCTCGCAGGCCGCCGC
>Ga0081539_10002874_pt1 | contig 22874 bp, 17 predicted proteins | sample TabmetS4T2R2_FD_71023 | JGI IMG/M metagenome (GOLD analysis project Ga0081539, IMG submission 71023) | Tabebuia heterophylla rhizosphere microbial communities from the University of Puerto Rico - S4T2R2 | ecosystem: Host-associated > Plants > Roots > Rhizosphere ...
TTACGTGAATCAGCCATGTTCCCAGGATCGCTCCCAGAATTGCAACAATAGAAAGAAATATCTTAATCAGGCGCGAGCGAATGAGTCCACCAACTGCAAAGGCGAAAGCGATCATCATGCAACCGAGCGTGATTAGAAAACCTTGAGGAAAGGTGTGAATGTAAAGCACATGAAAGATGAATAGTGCAATGTTCATGCCAATTCCTCCTACGACCATCCCCAGAAAAACACTAAGCATGGTGTTAGAAAGTTGAAGGCGCTCCGTAATTAACCGGGTGAGAAAGATGCCCAACCCAAAAATGGACCCAATAATCAGCCCTTGTTCCAGAGATGTTGTAATGCGAACAGTGTCCAGAAAATCTGGAAAATTGACTGTCAGATATACCTGGAGGCTTATACCTAATGCCGCGCCCAGGAATGCCATCAAGTATGCTCCAAAGAGATTAAGTTGTCGTCGTGTCAGCCTTTGCAGGCCTCGTTCCAGCGCTAGCCTAAAGCGAATCGGCCCCGGCACCAGAGAAGGCAAAGTACCCGCTACTTTTTGGATCAACAAGAGGGCATCAATTTTTCTTCCTTCATCTGCGTGCTTTAAAATTACCTGAACTGCCGAAGGAGAGCGGATATGGCCGATCAACTCGGCTGCCGAATCACCAAATTCCGAATCTTCGAGCGCCAATTCTCCGAGGCGCTTTATCTGATTTGGGTCGAGAGAGGGATCTTTCCATACGTTTCCAGGGCGGAGGAGAATTCGAAGCCCTCTAAAGATTTTCTGACGAAGAGTTGCATCATTCGTTTGAGTTCCAATCGTTAACAAGGTTATTGCCATGCTCTTGGGCAATCCGCTGGTGGACGAGAGGATATCTACATCGCTCGTGAGGTGTTCGAGAATGCGGCCCGTGATCGCTTCGTTTTCTCTGCCCAGCAATGTCGATGAAACGATCAGCCTCTCGCGAGGATTGCTAACGGTTGTCCACCATTGATGATCGTGATAACCGTATGTCAATGCCTGAGATAACATAAACCGCTTGAATTCATCTGTGGTGATCTTCATCCGTTCTGAATCGATCAACGCGAACTTGGTAAGGCCCAAACTAAATTTGCCATTATTAGACTCCCATTGAGTCAACCCAAGCCTAAGTATTTCATCCGCATCCCTGTTGCGGGCTGCGGACTCATCATGTTGTATCTCCACTCGTACCGACTCAGCCGGGATGTTAAAGACATAATAGAGCATCCTCATGACTTCGGTCGCCGAACGCGGGCGTATATCTGGATTAACAGAAGTCACGCGTCGCAGTACATCTGTGACCCTGGGAGGCAAGCCGGTCACATACTCACGCGGATCAGGGAGTTCCTGGTTCGAATGGAGTTGCTCTATGCCCAGTTGTCTTTGTCCATTCCACGGCAATTGACCCGTGAACATTTCGAAAAGGAGAATGCCAAAACTGAATATGTCAGATTTTGATGTAATTTCCTTTGAGCTCACTTGTTCAGGGGAAGCATAGGGGGGAGTTCCATGACCGGTGTGGAACGCCAGGGTAGAGTCCGATATGATGCGAGCCAGACCAAAATCTGCCAGGTAGGTATAACCACTTAGATCGAGCAATATATTTGAAGATTTAAGATCGCGATGGATCACTCCCTGCCCCTGCAGATAATCCAGCGCAGATGCAATTTCCGATCCATATCGTAAGACAAGTTCGAAAGGCAAAGGCGCCATCTTTAGCCTTGTGGCTAACGTGCCACCCGGGATATATGGGCTGACTAGGAAACGTACTCTCTCTTCGGAACCGTACTCATAAAGCGGAAGGATATGAGCATGGTGAAGATTGACCAGTTTATCTAGCTTATACTCGATTCCAATTTCCTCTGCCTTATCCGGATCTGAGTCTAGTATTTTGTTGAACTTGATTGCTAGAACACGGTTCCGACTCTTATCGAAGGCGGACCATACTACAGCCTGTCCCCCAACACCGATTTGCTCGAGCAACTGGTAGTGACGGAAGGTGCCTCCAGGCGCAAGCGGACCTAAAGGGTCGGAGAGAGTGGCTGTGGTCATGACCATGATTTTAGAGGACGATGTAAGAGCCAGTAATCAAACAACCATTGTCAAAGGTGATTTGTAATTGGTAATTCCCAGGTTCGAGTGGATCCTGGAATTGAACTATCAAGTTTCCCACCGCTCCACTACCGGGGATTGTACGATTAGCATTGTTCCAATTTCCTTCAGCCGGTATATCACTTGGAGGAATATTATCCGCAATATTCCAGATTTCAGTTCCAGCCAGAAATAGTTTAGAGAGCTTCTGCGATGGTGCGATTTTCACCCAGACCGCATGAAAGCTGTCAATGGTAATTGGAGCTATATTATTGTTGGTGATATCTATGGAAAGATCCCTGGTGCTTAGAGTTGTCACTGCACTGGCGGAAATTAATCCACAAGTTGGTGTTGCTGTTGGAGTCGCAGTATCCGTCGGTGTGAAGGTCACGGTTGGAGTCAGTGTAATTGTTGGGGTAAGAGTGCGCGTGCGTGTGAGTGTAGCCGTGGGTGTTCTAGTCCTCGTCGGAATGGGCGTCCGAGTACGTGTTGCGGAAGGAAGAGGTGTTCGCGTTTGTGTGGGAGTTAAAGTCCATCGTGGAGTCCAGGAAGGCAACACAAAGCTTGTATTCGTTGGGAAGAGGGTTGGCGATGGCCTGGTTGTGGGAGTCTGAGTAATCACTGTGGGAGTAAATGTAATCTCAGCCTGTATTTGTTGTCGAGCCTCTGCCTCAGAGACAGGTGTAATCTGACTTTGTGAACAATATTGTCCTGTCACTGCGCAGGCTGTATTGATTTCATCCTGCGTCAGCGGCTCAGGAGCTGAAGGACCAGTAATCGATTGAACGCCGTTCTCGCCACCCAACCCCACACTCACTTTCTGGCCCGCGCCGAAAAACTGCTCCTGACCATTTGACACGACTTTGGCCGATCCGTCGAGGAGACTCACTTCCATCTCTCCATTTTTAACCGCCTTTAGATTGGCGTCGCCTTTCAACGTCAGTTCCGTTCCATTTACGTTAATTCGCAGACCACTCCCGCCGGGTGAGGTGAGCATCAAGCCATCAGATGGAACGGACTCACAAGCAATTTGACCAAGTTCACTATAGAAATAAAAGGATTCCAGCCCGCCACTTTCCTTGTCCAGTGTTGTATTGCCAAACACCACCATCGTGACGGTCTCACCGGGCAGCGAACGCGGCAGATTTGCAATGACTTTGAAGACCGCGATACCCCATTCATCATTCTCAGGGTTTAGCGGCGCTGCGGAAAGCCGGCGCAAGTCATCCACCGCGATGATATCCCCTCGCTCTGAAAACCGCTGCGTGACGCCGGGTGCAAGCTCGGCTTGAATGGTAGTGTTGCCGTAACATACGTTGTTCGAGCCGGTCTGGCCGCAATACCTATCTGAAGATTGAATTGCCTTATTGATCACGACCTGACAACTGGCATTCCGTTGAGCAAGCGCCGTTGCGGTCAAACTGGATGAAAGAACAAAAGGGTTATAGCCGCCCAGATAAAGAGCCAATCCGATGATACCTGCACACATAAACGACACGAACGTACCGAACAGTACGACAAAGATCGACTCCTGTCTTCTTCTGCGTGAGGAGGCCCGGTTCGGTGGTTGGTAATCGTCGAAGTTATTCATGGATACAACGATGATATAGGCGAGGACCTCTACATTTTCTATTTAGTTTCTAATACCGGACGATATAAGACCAACAATCGCATGCGAGCGAGACGTAATTGTGAGCCGCTGGTCAGTGGATAGGGCTTACCGGGCATCAGTTGCTGTTCGTTCAGCCATGTGCCATTTCTACTGGAGAGATCGATTACTTCATATCCATGGTCTGCTCGCCGAATCATGGCGTGCTGTTTCGAAAGCCCCATCTGATAGGCACCAAATTTTGCAAGATCAAGAAAGCCTTCCGTTGTCCCCCCGTCCTCTACCTTGCGACCAACTACGAATTCCTTTTCGGAAGATATAAAAACAGGCTCGGAAGTGCCCGCGATATACATGGCAATTCCACCGCCTGGAGTCAATGCTTCATTGATGAGCAATTCTCCCATGCGCTCCATCACCCTCGTTTGCACCTCGGTGGTTCTGGTTATCGCTGTCTCGTCCAGGGGAAAGGAGTCCAGCGATGCACCACAATGTATACAAACAATGGCTTCCAGTTCGTTTTTCTGCTTGCAGATAGGGCAAAACTTCTCAAAAATGTCCAACTTATTTCTCCTGAACGATGCGGCTTCTAAAAGTCAGGCTCTTCCATAAATCTTACACCGAACAAATCAGATTTACAACAACGAAAAAAGGCAAATCCATTTTAAATGGTTTGGCCTGCAAAAGATTTAACAAATCGGCAAAGAGCAGAGCCTTTAGTCCTAGAAAATGCCAATGGCTAACTGGTTTCCATACTTGATAGATGATGGCTTTATCGCCAGACGGTGGATTGCTCGCAACGGGTGGAGCAAATGGTACAGAACACCTGTGGAAGGTTGTGTATCGTCCCTGAGCAAATTTTAACCATCATAGTGACATTGAAGAAGTGTATATCTTGTTAACGGATTCGGTAACAACCAAAATGACCAGGATCACGATAAGGCATACAAACTGGAGACCGGCAAAGAGATTGCTCCCAATAAAGCCAGTTAGAATGGCAAATAAGGCAGCGATGACCTTAAAGGTCACACCAGGGATACCTGAAGCTCGTCGAAAAATCGCGGTGCCGATCAAATACAGACCAACACCACTGCCAAAGGCAAAAGCATGAGAGGGGTTGAGTTGTGTCGTCAGATGTTCCATGGATGACTTGACACCGGTTGCTAGCAGGATGATGCCAAACAACATGGGGACGAATGCATAGAAATAGGCGCCCAAAGCCTGCTGCAGTTGTTCTGTGTTCGGTCGGGCAAGCATATGAGATCGCGCGACATCGTCGTCGCGGGCAAAATAGATCCACCATAAGGCTGCCGAAAGGATTAGCCCTAATACGGCGGCCAGGAGGAAGCGCGCATCCAATATCGATCCACCCGCCCCAATCGCAATAATCGATTCGCTCAGCGCCACCAAGAGCAGTAACCCATGCCGTTCCACAAAATGACTGACCCGAATCTCAAACCGGACCCCTGTCCCAAGGAAAGAAGTTACAACATGAAAGAGAATGGCCAGTATCCAAAGCCAATACCGTAGTGATCCATCTACAAACCCAGCAATGATTATAGTGGCAGCCGAAAGGAAGTTCATCGGCACGAAGCGAGCCACTTTTAAACCGACCGCGCGCACATACAGGAAGCTATGCACAATGATCACAATCAAATACCCAATCCCGAATGCTACGCCCGCGTCACCGAAAGCATTTGGGATAGCTAAGGCACAGATCAAAAAAGCCGCCATCCCTGCGATGAGCAAAAGCTGGCGATCGGGCGTAACCGGCGGAACGCTGTTGGTCAGCCAGACGTATCCCCCATACATCCAAAATAATACGATGAAGATCAAGAAGGATTGCAGCAAACTTTCCCAGGTTAAAGATGTAGAAAGTAGAGCGGTTAGTTGGGTGATAGTAAAAACAAAGACCAGATCGAAAAAAAGCTCGAGGGTTGTTACGCTCGATGTTTCTCCTGTTCGGTCCCCATGTTTATCTGGGCTAGCTTTTTTATCCATTCATCGTTATCCCGTCGAATAATTTGTATCAATTGATCTTGAAAATCTAACGAGTAGAAGCATCATCCACAGGCTCATAGCCTAACTCCGCGCGTGCATTTGATATATCCCAGAACGCTCCTTTGTTGTTCGAAACACCATAGTAAATCCCAAAAACTACTTTCGTAGTCAGACTCTTCTCCACCAAGTGGATCAGATCGCGATGACTAAGCCAAATTTTCCTAAGGTGAGCGTTTGAGGTCGGGTCGTCGTTCGATAACACCGCACCGATCCTCAAACAAATCGCCTCGATTCCCCAGCGCGCACAATAGTAACGCGCCACGGCTTCGCCAAAGGCTTTACTCACACCATAGTCACTGTCTGGTCGAATGGGATCTTGCGTCGAGATTTTGGGCGGCTCTGGCTGCGTGTGCAAATGCAGGTTTGGCTCGAATCCTTCATAGGCCCCTGTTACATGATTCGAACTGGCGAAGATCACCCTCCTCACCCTGAACTCACGCGCGGCTTCGAAGACATTCCGCGTGCCAATAATATTGGCGACCAGCACGGCCTCCCAACTAGCCGTCACACTGGCATCCGCAGCCAGGTGGATGATGCAGTCCAAAGGACTGAACTGCTCGACGACCTGAGCCACCTGTTGATACTCGGCGATGTTCGCCGAGACAATCCGATCCGAAAGCGGGCTGACGCGATCCAGCCCGTACAGCTCATGCTCATCTTGAAGCGCGGCGCGCAGCACCTTGCCGATCGTCCCATTGATTCCTGTAATCAATATTCGTAATCGAGTCATATCACCTCGCCCAATTATCCCAAATCCTTGACGTAGAATATGTGTTCTACTATAATTTTCTTGATCTGAACGATAGAAAAACTTTTGCATCCTGGCTACCCTTAGAGATTGTAGACCGAACGAATTCAGCAGCCAAGGAACATGATACAAATGATTGTAATTCATTCTGGTTGTTGTTCGGGCTAAGGGACGGTAAGGAAGCCGATTGAAACTCTTCCAATCAATTGCATACAAGAAACAAGTAACACCTTTAACAATTTAAGAGACTATTAATGAATAGAACACGATATGCCTGGTTCATCGTCACTACTCTGTTGATCATACTTGCCTGCTCGAGCACCGATCCGCGCACGCTTCCGAATCGACCCGCTGTATTTGGTTCATCTTCACAAGTTGGGGGGACAACACTGCATGTGCTGCCCGCGTCAAGTGTATCGTCAGCATCGCTACCTCTTCAGATCGACTCGATGCGCGCCCGCGCCTACCCCGGCAGTGACATTGTGATCGAAGCCACTCTGGACCCAGGTGTTAACTACAGCCGCTATTATGTTTCTTATCTCTCTGATGGACTAAAGATTTATGCACTGATGACAGTTCCGAACGGACAAAAACCTGCCACTGGTTGGCCTGTTATTATCTTTAATCATGGGTACATTCCACCGGCCGTATATCGCACAACAGAAAGATATATCGCTTACGTCGATCAAATTGCGAGCAGTGGTTATATTGTCTTCAAGTCTGATTATCGCGGGCACGACAGATCGGAAGGCTCTGCAGGAGGCGTCTACACCGCGCCAAATTACTCCATCGATGTGCTCAACGCGGTCGCATCGATGAAACGATACCCGGATGCAAATCCGAATCGAATCGGCATGTGGGGGCACTCCATGGGGGGTTACATTACACTGCGTTCGATGGTTGTTTCACCGGATATCAAAGTCGGTGTGATCTGGGCCGGAGTCGTCGCCCGCTACCCGGATCTCTTCACGCGCTGGAACCCCGGCGCGTATGCTTCAGCCCCAACGCCAGATTCATGGGTGTATTCGCTGCAAGAGTCCTATGGCACAGTGGAACAAAATCCTGAATTCTGGAATTCTATTTCGGCGAACGCCTATGTACGCGACCTCAACCGGCCTGTTCAATTGCACCATGGCACAGCCGATCATGATGTGCCATGGGAATTCTCACAAATGCTCTATGATGAATTGCTCGAAGCCAATCAGGTTGCTGAGTTCTATACGTACGAAGGCGACAACCATAACATTTCGAATTCATTCAGCCTCGCCATGCAGCGCACAATTGAATTCTTTGACCGATACCTGAAAACAAACTAGGGGAATATTTCCGCTTAGGGACCCGCATTCCAAGCTAGACACTTATACACTGCTCACTGTATACTCCACTGTGTTTTCCACCTTCAACCAAAAATTCTTTGTGCATCTTCGTGCCCTTTGTGGTTAAAGAATCATGTCAGCTATCGAAGTCACCAATCTACAAAAAACCTTTCAAACCAAGCGAAAGTCCGTTGGGATGAGCGGCTCGATGCGGTCACTTTTCAAGCCCGAATATTCTTCCATCGAAGCCGTGCGAGGGATTAATTTTCAGATGGAAGCGGGTGAGCTACTCGGCTTTATTGGTCCGAACGGCGCAGGCAAATCTACTACCATCAAAATGCTTACAGGCATTCTGCACCCAACCGGCGGCGATGCCAAAGTGCTAGGTTTTATTCCCTGGAAAGACCGACAAAAACTTGCCTATCATATCGGGACGGTTTTCGGTCAACGTCCGCAGTTATGGTATCACCTGCCTGCCATCGACACGTTCATCCTCTTCGGGAAAATCTTCGAGATCGATGATCGCGACACGAAGATGCGTATCGGTCAACTTGCCGAAGCATTTGAGATTCAGGATTTACTGGAGACTCCCGTACGCAAACTTTCGCTTGGGCAGCGAATGAGATGCGAAGTGGCCGCCTCGCTCCTTCACCGCCCGAAGTTGATCCTGCTCGATGAGCCATCCATTGGCTTGGATGTGGTCGCCAAACAACACATCCGGGACGCGATCCGCGAAATGGCGCGGCTTGAAAATGTAGGCGTATTGCTCACATCACATGATGCAGGCGACCTTGAAGCCTTATGCAGGCGTGTGATTGTGATCAATCATGGGCAGATCGTCTATGAAGATAAAGTCTCGAACCTTAAGCGCAAATTCCTCACCTCGAAACTTGTTGAGGTGAGATACGGTGAAGAAGTGCCCAAGACTTTTAAGGTGGATGGGACAGAAGTATTGAAGACAGGCAAGCACGGAGTTAAGCTGCGCTTTGACACGCGCTCCACTCCTGTGGAGCAAGTGTTGTCGCATCTTACGGATGCTGGCAGCGTGGTAGACATAACTATTTCCGACCCCCCGCTCGAAGAGGTCATTGCGAAAATTTATCAGACACAGGAATAACTCTGGAGTCCGACTGGCTTGCTGTCGGAAGTGGCAGGAGCAAGTCTCTTGCACTCCAGAAAAGGAAGACCCATGCCAAAGTACCGCGTCACAGCAAACGTCATAAGAATACATTGATTGAGTTCACATCACATCGGCAGAGTATAGAATGGCCAATAGTGGCTATACGACAATCAGGACATAAAACTTATTGAGGATATATGCCATCATTTCCAATTGCACCGAAACGACCCTACGAAATCACACAACACGGCGAGACACGAGTGGATAACTATTTCTGGCTGCGTTATCGGGAAGATCCTGAAGTGCTGAAATATCTCACCGCTCATAATGAGTACCTCGCGGAGGTCATGGGCCATACAAAGTCCCTACAGGAGGAATTATTCTCCGAGATGAAGCGAAGGATCAAGGAGACGGATTCAACCGTCCCTGAGAAAAGAGGCGAATATCTTTATTACACGCGCACGGAGGCAGGGAAACAATACCCGATCTTTTGTCGCAGAAAAGATTCGCCAGAGAGCCAGGAAGAAATCCTGCTCGATCAAAACGAGTTGGCAGAGGGGAAAATCTTTTGCAGTGTCAGCGCCTTCAGTGTCAGCCCGGACGGAAATAAACTTGCTTATGGATTGGATGTTGAAGGCAATGAAGTGTATATCATTCACATCAAGAATTTAACAAACGGCGAGTATTATCCCGAAGTAATTGAGAATACCTTCGGCAGCGTTTACGTCCGCACGGGAATTGAGTGGGCAAATGACAGCGAGAGCCTATTTTATGTAACGCTGGATGTAGCACAACGACCTTACAAACTGTTTCGTCATCAAATTGGTACAGATCCCTCACAGGATGTGATGATCTTTCATGAGGTGGATAACAGCTTTTATCTTTACATTCATAAATCACGCGATGATGCCTATATTTTTACAGATCATCACAGCACACTCACGACTGAGGTGAGATTTTTATCTGCGAACCAGCCTGATGGTGAGTTGAAGCCTATTTCACCGCGCAGAGATGGAATTGAATATTTCGCAGCTCACCAAAACGGATATTTCTTTATCGCGACCAATGAGAATGCACAAAATTTCAGACTGCTGAAAGCGTCGGTGACAAATTTGGAAAGGGAGCAATGGCAGGAAGTCGTCCCCCATCGCGCAGACGTGATGATCGAATGGCTTGACACATTTAGAGATTACCTTGTACTTTATGAACGAAGAGATGGGTTAAAGCAAATCCGCATTAGTGCAAATGATGAGACAAGCAATGTGCATTATGTGAGCTTCCCCGAAGAAGATTATTACTTTGAAATCGAGTCAAATCCAGAATATGACACAAATATTTTGCGTTTCAAATATTCATCGTTAATTACGCCTTTCTCGATCATTGATTATCATATGGATACAGGCGAATGGGAGTTGAAGAAAGAGGAAGAGATTCCCAGCGGATACGATAAGTCGCAGTTTGTCTCGAAACGCATCTTTGCAACAGCTCCAGACGGAAAAGAGATTCCCATCTCCATCGCGTATAAAAAAGATCTTAAGATGGATGGAAAGAACCCAACGCTCCTACATGGATATGGGGCCTATGGCGCCGTGCTGGATGCGGAGTTCACACCCAACCGACTCAGCCTGTTGGACCGGGGTTTTATATACGCTATCGCACATATTCGCGGCGGCTCAGATTTAGGGCGTGACTGGTATGAAAGTGGCAAGGTGCTGCAAAAGAAAAACTCTTTCACTGATTTCATCGCCTGCGCCGAACATCTGATCAAGGAAGGATATACCTCAACAAATAGCCTTGCCATTTACGGTGTATCTGCCGGTGGATTGTTGGTCAACGCGAGCATGGTCATGCGACCTGACTTGTTCAAAGCAGTCATCGGCCGAGTGCCATTTGTGGATGTCATCAATTCGATTAGCGACCCAAGTATTCCACTCACTACCCTCGAATATAACGAATGGGGAAACACGGCGATCAAAGATCAGTATGATTACATGATGTCCTATTCACCATACGACAACATCCGCGCCACAGAATATCCTCATCTCTTGTTGATAGGCGGATTCAACGATCCGCGCGTTCCCTATTGGGAGCCAGCGAAATTTGCCGCGAAACTTCTTGAACACAAAACAGACAAGAATTTGCTTCTGCTGAAGACAAATCTCCACGCGGGTCACGCAGGTGCCTCGGGACGTTATGATTTCTTGAAAGATGTGGCATTCGAATACGCGTTTTTGATCGATCGATTGATAGGTAACAGCCACATGGACCCTATCGGGGATGCTTCGCAGACGTGACTGCCAGTTTCTAACATGATTTATAATTTTGCCAACATTTACTTACCAAAAGAGGCACTATGGATCGTTACTTGATCGAGTCACCACATGACGCTGGAGACTGCGACGCCATCATTAGAGAAATCCACGCCGCGGGTTATTTGCATCATTTTGAGTGGGGCTGTCACGATGGCGCGCACTGCGGCTGGGCAATTATTGAAACGGATAATCGTGAACATGCAAAACAGATCGTCCCGTGGAGAATACGAGATAAGGCACGAGTAATAAAACTGGAAAAATTTGGAAGGAAGAACAATCCCCATCAGGAAAAATAAAGAGACCCTAACGGTCTGTGAGACCGTTAGGGTCTGACTAATAACCTCAGTTACGCCGCTGGCTGCGCAGCTTTCGCAACAATGTCTTCCAGCATCTTCGTCGTCATGGATTTTGGACGTTCGATGGGCTGCCCGAGTGCGCGTGCCCAAATGTAATTCGCGGTGACGCCTAACGCACGTCCCACGCCGAACAGGACAGTATAGAAATCGAATTCGCGCACCCCGTAGTAATACTGCAATGTGCCTGAGATCGCATCTACATTCGGAGCGGGGCTTTTGGCTTTCCCCTGTTCTTTAAGTACGGTTGGCACAACATCCAAGACCATATCTGCGACTCGGAGAAGTTCATCGTCGGGGAAGCGCTTCTTTGCAAATTCCATTTGAGTAACAAATCGCGGATCAATCACACGCAGCACGCCATGTCCATAGCCGGGAATCACGTGTCCGCTGTTCAGGGTGTCCCAGGCAAATTTATACAAATCATCCCGTGAAGGAACTCCGCCAAACTTTTTGTGCACGTCCAACAGCCAGGCAAGACTCTCCTGATTTGCAAGACCATGTAAGGGTCCGGCAAGAGCGTTAAGTCCTCCAGAAAAAGCATAGTAAACATCTGAAAGCGTAGAACCGACCAAATGAGTCGCGTGCGCTGACGCGTTGCCAGACTCATGGTCGCTATGAATGATGAAATAAAGACGCATCAAATCCGCATATTCCTTCTTATTATCAACCTTCATCAAACGCGCAAAGTTCAAACCATAATCCTGCCGTGAATTGTATTTAGGCTTGCTGGTCTCGCCAAAGTATTTCATTCGATAAATGAACGCGGCGATCAGGGGCAATTTCGCGGTCAGGTTGAGGCTGTCTTCCAGCGCAGCCTCCCAATATACATCCTTCTTCATGCTGTGATATTTGCGTGCAAAAACCGATTCATTCTGTAAAGCCAGTACTGCCTGTGAAAGGAGGGTCATGGGATGAGTCTCCTTCGGCATGGTTTTGACCATCTTGAACACATACTCGGGAACGGCGGAACGCTTTGCCCATTCAGCTTCCACCTCTAAAGCCTGTTCTTTCGTTGGAACTTCACCCACGATCAAAAGGTAATATAAGCCGCCCACCATTGGCATCGTCCCACCGCGTGGCTTCGGCAGGGACTTCAAGACCTCAGGAATCGTCATTCCGCGAAAACGAATTCCTTCGGCGGGATCTACGTAGGATATATCGGTCAGCAAGGATTTAGTATCACGCATCCCGCCCACAACTTCACCAATAGTCACAGTATCTACTACGACATCGGCGTGTTCTTTGGCGAGAGAACGAATCCGCTCGCGCCATTTGGGTAGTTGTTCAGAAATTTTATCGTGCAGGATCATAGTTGCCTCCGATGGCGTTATATCGTCACTAAACTCTTCAAGGCCTCATGCGTTTCCTTAACCGCTGCGGCGGATTTTTCAAACATCGCCTTTTCATCATCATCAAGTTTGTATTCAATAATTCGTTCCAAGCCCCCTCTACCGAGCATAACTGGTACGCCGAAATACATATCATTCAAGCCATATTCTCCATTCATATAGGCCGCGCAAGGTACGATCAAATGCTTATTCTTGAGAATTGCCTCCGCCATTTGTGCGCAAGCTGCTGCGGGCGCATAATAGGCAGAACCGGTCTTGAGCAGGTTGACAATCTCTCCCCCGCCTTTGCGAGTACGCGCGACGATTGCATCCAATTTGTCGGCAGGGATGTATTCCTTTAGTGGAATACCCGCAATATTAGAGTGACGGGTGAGGGGTACCATTTCGTCGCCGTGTCCGCCTAATACGTAACAATCAATATTTTCAACGCTCACACCGGTTTCCATCGCAACGAATGCCCTCATGCGCGCAGAGTCCAGGACCCCTGCTTGTCCCACGACCCGCTCTCGCGGCAGACCAGTTTTCTTCATTGTGAGATAAGCCATTGTATCAAGTGGATTGGTCAATACGACATAAATTGCATTGGGTGAATGCTTGAGTGTTTCTGTTGCAGCGGTCCCCACGATTTCAGCGTTCGTTTTCAACAGGTCATCGCGGCTCATACCCGGCTTTCGAGCAATACCTGCAGTGATAATGATAATATCTGAATCATGTGTGGCGGAATAATCATTCGAACCGACGATATTCACATCCCTGCCAATGACTGGCATCGCCTCCAAAAGATCAAGCCCTTTGCCCTGCGGCATTCCTTCGACAACATCCACAAGGACAAGATCAGCAATTTCACGTTCGGCGAGCCAGTGTGCAGTGGTGGCGCCCGTCATACCTGCGCCGATGATCGAAATCTTATTCATTACTCCTCCATCCAGATATTTACTTAATCAATTTTATCCGAAAATTTCGGACATATGAGTACAATTTGATATTACTTCCATTGATAGACATAAAACAGGACTTCTGCTTTGGAAGTCCTGTTCATTTTTTAACCATGCACTACGACTCGGTCGAGCATAAGCCTTATCCTGACTCCGCTTCGAGGAAACGAGTCGCCTGAATTGCCGCTGCCGCGCCCATCCCAGCGGATGTGACCACCTGACGGAAGTGCGGATCGGCTGCCTCGCCCGCGGCAAAAACACCGGGCACATTTGTCTCCATCTTTTCATTAATATTGATATAACCCAGCTCATTCATATCCAATTGGCCTTTGAACATTTCGGTGTTGGGTGTATGCCCAATGAAGATGAACAATCCATCGGTCTCATAGATCGTTTCCTCACCTGTTTTGACATTTTTCAATTTCACAGCCTCAAGCTTATCCGCGCCAATGGTTTCGGTCACGATCGTGTCGAGAATAAAATTGATTTTTGGATTCTCCTTGGCGCGATGCTGCAAGATCGGGCTTGCGCGAAATTCATCGCGCCTGTGGACGATCGTTACGGAGGATGCATAGCGCGTGATGAACAACCCTTCCTCCAACGCACTATCACCACCGCCAACCACAACAACTTTTTTATCCTTGAAGAACCAACCGTCGCAGGTTGCACAATACGAAACGCCGCGTCCTGTTAATTCCATTTCACCAGGAATATTGAGGTGATTCGGACTTGCACCAGTACCAACGATCAACGAGTCTGCCAGATAATCTCCATTGTCAGATTCCACTCGAAACGGACGTTGCGATAGATCTACTGAATTTGCCGAGGCAAACTCTGTGACCGCGCCAAAGTGCTCCGCCTGCTTTTGGAATAACTCACCTAATTGCGCGCCACCCACCCCCTCCGGGAAACCCGGATAATTCTCAATCGTGTAGGTGAGCGCCGCCTGACCACCCAATTGCATACCCGTCAGCACAACAGGTGCAAGCTCTGCCCGCGCGGCGTATAAGGCGGCTGAATATCCTGTAGGCCCTGACCCTAAAACCAATACTTTTATGTGTTTTGCATTTCCATTCGAAGACATAACGTTGCTATTTCCTCACTTGAAATTTTCTATATTTAAGACGATTTGTTCTGCCTTTATTTTACAGTACTACTTACACCAAAAGATTTTACTATAATAAAAAATTTCATTCCTGCACCTTCGTGATATTTGCACCCAAAGCACGCAATTTTTTATCCACATCCTGATACCCGCGCTCGATCTGTCCAATATTTCTAATAGTAGATTGTCCCTTTGCTGCCAGCGCGGCGAGCAGCATGGACATCCCCGCGCGAATATCTGGGCTTTCTAAATTTTCACCATACAGTTGATTTGGTCCTTGTATCAGACATCGATATGGATCACATAAAATAATCTTAGCGCCCATACCAACCAATTTATCTGTGAAATACATACGTCCTGAAAACATCCAGTCATGGAACATAATAGATCCAGTCGCCTGCGTTGCTACAGTGATCGCAATGCTCATCAGGTCTGTTGGAAATGCAGGCCAAACATTCGTTTTAATTTCCGGGATGGCGCCATCCAAATCCGGGATAATGGTAAGTTCTTGTTCCGTGGGCACAATCAAGTCATCCTTTTCGACCTCCCAGGTCACCCCCATGCGTTCGAAGATATGATGGATCATTTTTAGATTTTTCGCGCCCGCATTTTTGATTCGCACACTGCCATGCGTGACCGCAGCTGCACCGACAAAACTAATCACTTCAATATAGTCAGGGCCAATCGTGAAGTCACCGCCATGCAGTTTCTGCACTCCATGAATGTGAAGCGTATTGGAGCCGATATCTTCGATCTGCGCGCCAAGTAAATTCAGAAAAAGACATAACTCCTGGACATGCGGTTCAGAAGCTGCATTATGAATAATGGAATCACCTTTCGCGGTCACGGCTGCCATAATAGCATTCTCTGTCGCAGTGACGCTGGCCTCGTCCATCAGGAAGTCTGCCCCGAGTAAGCGATCGGCCTGAAAAGAAAAGCCGCGATCATATTGGACGTCAACACCCAGCGCGCGCAAAGCAAGGATGTGGGTATCCAGCCGTCGACGACCGATTACATCCCCGCCAGGAGATGGCAATTGAAATTCGCCTACGCGCGCCGCCATGGGTCCCGCAATCAGAATCGAGGCGCGAATGAGGCGACATAGGTCTGGGTTTAAGTCTGCAGGCCGAAGGTCACGCGCACGGATACGCCACGAAGTAGAATCCAAATCTTCCACCTCTGCACCGAGGCTTTCGATCAGTTCGCGCATCACACTCACATCTTTGATCTGCGGTATATTTCTCAATATAATTGGCTCATCTGTAAGAAGACAGGCAGCCAACAAAGGAAGTGCAGCATTCTTGTTTCCTGCAGGTGTCACCTCTCCGTTAATTGGAATGCCGCCTTCTATAACAAATTTTTCCATATGGTTCTCCAGGGGAATATCGGCGAGATTGTAAGTCAAATTGTGCGCTTCGGCAAGAAGAATACTTTTACCGTCGGCAAGCACATTACAGTTGACTTACATGAGGCTACAAGCAAATTTTGAGACGCGTTTGGAATATAATAATAGAAATGAACGTCACTTTACTCATCCCCATTTTTCTTGGCTGGGTAAGCGGTTTGTTTGTGAATTACGCCTCAGATGTGCTTCCGCAAACCCGCCGATTCAGCCCACCGACATGTCCTGAATGTCAAACTCCTTATTCGTGGACGGATTATTTGACGCTGAGAGCCTGCCGAAATTGCGGAAGAATGCGAAGTCTGCGGACCTGGCTTGTACAGATCATTGCAGTCGCCTCTTTTGTATACTTTTGGCTATTCCCGTCAAAAGCACTTGGGATTCCCCTTGGCATGATTGTACTCATCTACTTTGGAATCATCACTGTGATCGATCTTGAGCATCGTTTGATCCTGCATCCCACCAGCCTGGTGGGTGCGGTGTTGGGATTGATTGTCGGCACATATATTCATAGCCGGATCGATCAAAATGGGCTCCTGATTGGGGCTGGCAAATCGCTGCTCGGAGGGCTATTCGGGTTTGCTGTCATGTTTCTGTTATATCAATTCGGGGCGCTTGTTGCTCGGTATCGAGCAAGAAGAATGCAAGCCGCCGGGCAGGCTGATGATGAGGAGGAAGCGCTAGGCGGGGGAGATGTATATCTCGCGGGCGTGCTGGGGCTGATGCTTGGCTGGCCGTTTATCTGGAATGCTCTCGTGCTCGGTGTCCTTCTCGGAGGTGTAATCAGTCTTCTCTTAATCCTTGTGCTTGTAGCACGGCGCCGCTATTCGAGTGAAGCACTGATGACCTTTATTCCCTACGGACCTTATTTCATTGCAAGTGCGTTTCTTATGCTTTTTGGTCCGTAATTTGCAATATTGTTGGATTAGTACGAATGTCTTATTGGACTATGCAACGTGACCATTAAACTAAGTATTTAGGCTTATTCGAAGGAATTTTGAAATGAAATTAAAAAAGGTAACTCCTGGGAAACGTTCTGCACAGGCAATGGTCGAGTTTGCTATTGCATTGCCGATTCTGCTTATGCTGTTATACGGCATTTTGGAAGCAGGGCGGCTTTTATTCATATACTCCACTGTTGTCACGGCCAGTCGGCAAGCCGTGCGTTATGGTTCTGCTACCGGTGTGGGAACCGGAGGCGTTCTGCGTTATCGAGACTGCAGTGGGATTCGCGCTGCTGCACAAAGGGCAGATTTTCTGAATGCTTTCGATGATGCCGATATCCATATATTTCATGATGATGGTCCAGACCCAAGCAATCCTGGCACTGGGTTAAATAAACAAGAATATTGTACTGGCTCCGTAGATACTACCTTTAATCCAACAAACTCAAACCGTCTGGTTGTCGAAATCGCAGGCGATTTCTATCCAATCATTCCAAAATTGGTACCATTCTTCGAGCGTTCCACCTCCAGTTCGTCGGGGCCAATTATGGGAGAAAGCGCACGTACTATACTTGTATCAATATCGATTGAGGTCACTGCCCCTCCTGGCACCTATCAGCCAAGCACAGCAACGAATACACCTACTCCAAGTAATACACCTAGTCCCACGCCAAGCAACACACCAACCAAGACTTTAACACCTACACCTGTGTTTACCAACACTCCATCACGAACACCTACCCCAGTTCCAACGGCAACGAGAACTTTCACGCCGACCATCACGAGAACACCAACAAGAACCTCTTCGCCAACGCTTTCGCTAACGCCTACGATTTGCCCCTCGCATGGACCCATCACGACATCGGGCAACTCCATGATTATGACAATCAACAATACTACAGGCTCTGCAATAACAATCCAAAGCATTTTTGTGGTTTGGAACCATGACAAAGGCCATCAAACAGGCATCGACAAATCACTTCAATTGCAGTCTGTAACACTGGGCAGCCAGATCTGGAGTGGAACAAGTAATGGGCCAAATCAAACGATCACCCCATCTGGGACAGTGACCATTCCAACTGGGTCTTCTACGCTCACTTTTACGTTCCAGCAATCGTACGATAACCTGGATGGCACCGAAGAAATTCTCGTTAATCTCTCAGCATCAGGCTGCACATTTATTCAGGCACCATAATTGGCCGGTGTAATATATAACTCAGAGGAATTATGAAACACTATAAAAACGAACGTGGACAAAGCCTGGTGGAACTTGCCATCAGCATCCTCATCCTCGTCTATCTGCTGGCCGGAGCAGTGGAGTTTGGACTTGCATTCTTTCAATATGTACAGCTACGTGACGCGGCGCAGGAGGGTGCCCTTTACGGCTCAATGAATCCTGGTGACTTAGGCGGTGTGGATGATCGCGCTCGAGCAGCATCCACATCACCTATTGACCTTAGCGATACGACAAATGTGATTGTTACATCTACTATTATTGGTGCAGCATGTGAAGGTAATGGAATCCAGGTTACTGTTTCCTATAATCACCGGATTTTTATGCCCTTCATACCTCAATTTGTAGGTAGTTCCACAATTCCACTCAACGCTACAGTAATAGATACGATCCTTTCCCCCGTTTGTCCATAGATTAGTTTGTAGAGAATGGAAATACAATGATCAAGAAACAAAATTTTTTTAAAGAACGTGGACAATCTCTGGTTATTATTACATTGGCAGCAGTCGGTTTATTCGCCTTCGCAGCTCTTGCAATTGATGGAAGTATGGTCTTTTCAGACCGTCGTCATGCACAGAATGCAGCCGATACAGCCGCGCTTGACTCTGCGTTATCAAAGACACGCGGCGGATCTTGGGAGCAAGAAGGACTGGATCGAGCAACGAGCAACGGTTATAACGACAATGGCACTTCAAATAGTGTTGAGGTATATAGTCCGCCTATAGATGGAAATTATGCAGGCGATAGTGAATATGTTCAGGTCAAAATTACTTCACAGGTCAAAACATTCTTTGCGCGCATACTGGGTTTTCAACAAATAACGAATCGCGTGGAGGCGGTGGCCCGCGCTGTCCCAGGCACAATTTCACCTATGTTCGCCGGAAATGCAGTTGTTAGTCTTGCGCCTGCTGATTGTAAAGCGATTATATATCAGGGAAATGCCAGCACCACTGTTCAAGGAGGTGGTATTTTCGTAAATTCTGCATGTCCATCAGCAGCCTTCTTTAACAACAGTTCTTCCGCCCAACTCACTGCGCCATGTTTACAATCAGTTGGTGGCATTCAAGCCCAACCTGGTGTGCTCAATATTCCCTCCAACTGTATACAGAGTGGTCCCCCTATCACAGCATATAATTATCCGCCTGATAATATTGTTTTTCCAAATATTGTTTGCCCATCGGGTGGTTCGCAGAGCGGTAATACGCTTAATCCAGGCACCTATTCCGGTCAGTTTCCTCCAAATGGTGTGACCTATCTAAACAGTGGGACATATTGTATCAACGGTGATTTCCGTGTAAATGGTGGAGATACACTAATTGGTCACAACGTAATTATTATTATGATGAGTGGTGATGTTGTTTTCAATGGTGGTGCGGAAATCGAGTTAAGCGGTCCTTCTGGTCCTCAAACGGAGGAAAACCCGTATGGTGGTCTCTTCCTATATATGCCGATGACCAATCCAGGTACAATCACGATCAATGGCAATTCTGAATCCGGATTTACTGGTACGATCTTGGCGCCCGCTGCCAATATAATTGTTGATGGCACAGGTGATGCTGGGTTGCATGGGCAGATTATTGGATATACGGTCGACCTCTCTGGAACTTCAATCACAAACATCGTTTATGATGATAATGAAAACTGGGATGCGCCAGTTCCGCCTCAAATTGAACTGGCACAATAGTAATAGTAATAGTGAGAGTATCAGAGCGAATTAATGCTAAAACAAAATAAGCCAAATGGGCAGGCATTAATTATTATCGCGCTTGCCCTAGCAGGCTTGCTAGGAATCGTTGGTTTGGTTGTAGACGGGGGAAATGCTTTCTTGGATCGGCGTAAAGCACAAAACGCAGCAGATACCGCGGCTCTTTCCGCCGCTCTTGCCCGTATTCGTGGGCAGGATATGGTGGCGGCGGCTTTTACTTCGGCAACTCAAAATGGTTACAACAATGATGGCGTCACAAATCTTGTCGAGTTCTATAGTCCGCCAAAGGATGGTCCCCATTCAGATAACGTCGAGTACATTCAAGTTATTATCACCTCTCATATTGATACCTATTTTGCGCGCATCGTTGGGCGCAGCAGAATAACTAATGTTGTACAAGCCGTCGCACGCACCAAATCTGTCGAGGTCAAACAAATCTTAAACGGCATGGCCATCGTTAGCCTCGCGGCGTCCAGCAACTGCGGAAATCAGAAATCCTTCTGGATTCATGGAGACGCCACTCTCGATATCGCTGGTGGTGGTGTGTTTATCAATTCCAATAATGAGACTTGCGCACTGTTGCAACAGGGCAATGGCAGTATTCGCATTAGTGATGGATTTAAAGTCGATGTTGTCGGCGGGGCATCTATTCAGAAACCTCTCCTCTTCACGCCTGGTGTCGCGGTGGGTGCAGTGCCGATCAATTACCCTCCGCCTTTCTTCATGCCGGAAGTTGACTGTGAGGGTAATCTTGCTCAGGTCAGCGAAGATGGCACCTCTATGACACCAGGTGAATGGGCAGATGAATTTCCACCAGAAGGCGTTATACGGCTGGAGCCAGGTGTCTACTGCCTTGAAAATGGAATAAAATTCAATGGTCCTATTCAAGGTCATAATGTTGTCTTCAAGGTGTTGCAAGGCGAAGTTCACTTCGGTAATGCCAATATTGTTTTGGATGCGCCCAATAGTGGCGATAATGCTGGTTTGCTTATTTTCCTTCCTATGGAAAACAGCAATAAAGTTACCCTGGATGGGGGATCAGAATCCATTATCCAAGGCACAATTCTAGCACCCGCCTCACCCATCCTTATTAAGGGAAATAGCTCATCAAGCGGTTTTCACAGTCAGATTGTTGGTTATACAATCGAAGCAACTGGAAGCAGTCAAGTAAAGATTGTCTATAATGATGCAGAAAACTATGACTCGATGACCATGCCTGAGGTACAGCTTTCAGAATAACCTGAGATCTTCAAATACAGCTGACTCACAATAGCTTTGGTTAGAGCGTAACCATAATCATAACTTTTCGTCAAGTTAACAACTTGACAGGGCACATACATAAAAGGAGGTGATATTTACAATTAAATAAATGAGAAAGATAGCGCATGGTCCTGAGCGCCCGTATGGGTCGCGAAAGGATGACGAGGATGAGGGTTCTCCATCGCGAGATGGAGCTAAGGATGCCTGTGGCGTCTGAAAATCGACAGATCAGCGGAAGCCCTTCGGGTGCACCATCACCCGTTTTATCTTTCCCTCCGAAAACAAACTTTGCAACAACACCGCGCGAGTAATCACGCGGACAAAGAGGCAGAGAGTGGCAGAAACAAACAGGATTCAGTTCTCAGGTGTTACGTGACACCCGGAACCTGATACCTGAAACTTTACTTCGGAGGATCCCCATGTGTGGAATCGTTGGATATATCGGGCCGCGAGATGCGACACCGATTATCATCAATGGCTTGAAAAGACTCGAATACCGCGGGTATGATTCGGCTGGGATTGCTGTCCTAAACGGCGAACAGCTTGAAGTGAGGAAAGACGCGGGCAAGTTATCACAATTAATTGATCTCATTGGCAAATCCCCTATTAATGGCGCACCCGGCATTGGGCATACTCGCTGGGCAACTCACGGCGCGCCAAGTGCACGCAACGCGCATCCGCATCTCGGACAGACCAAGCGTGTCGTCGTTGTGCAAAACGGGATTGTTGAAAACTTTCTGGAACTCAAAGATGAACTGACCGCAGAAGGCGTGGTGTTTCAATCTGATACGGATACAGAGACCATTGTGCATTTGGTTGAACACTATCTCTCAACAGGTATTGGCTTGGTAGAAGCAGCGCGCAAGACGTTCAATGAATTACAGGGCGCGAATGTAGTAGTGCTTATGTCTGCGGATGAGCCGGATAAGATTGTGACGGCGCGTATTGGCAATGCTGGTGGTGTAGTGCTGGGTCTTGGCGAGGATGAGAATTATATTGCGAGCGATACGCCAGCCATCATGGATCACACACATAGTGTGATCTTTTTGGAATCACGGCAAATGGCAGTTGTAACGCGAAAGACTGTGACCATTGAAACACTAGATGGGGCCAAAGTTAAGCCACAGATACATAGTATTTCCTGGGACCCTATTGCTGCAGAAAAAGGCGAGTATCGGCACTTCATGCAAAAGGAAATCCATGAACAGGTGCGCGCGCTGACAGATACCCTTGCTGGACGTGTGGATTTCGCAAATGGAAAGATACGCCTTCCTGATCTACAGTTAACGGAAGAGCTTGCAAAAAAAATCGAAAAAATCTATA
>Ga0081539_10002875_pt1 | contig 22852 bp, 16 predicted proteins | sample TabmetS4T2R2_FD_71023 | JGI IMG/M metagenome (GOLD analysis project Ga0081539, IMG submission 71023) | Tabebuia heterophylla rhizosphere microbial communities from the University of Puerto Rico - S4T2R2 | ecosystem: Host-associated > Plants > Roots > Rhizosphere ...
CGATCGACCAGTTGCGGTTGTTGATCGACGGGAAAACGCCTTCGGGATAGCGGTCGGCGGACGGATAGAAAGTGTAGCGCCCCGGCTCGGCGAGGGGCTCGGGCCTGGTTCCGGGCAGCATCGCCGGGAGATTGTTCGCGACGAGCGGCAGCACATGGTTGCGGGTCGCAATGTCCGTCCAGAGCGCTTTCAGCTCGGCAACCTTGTCCGGATGCGCCGCCGCGACATCGATTGTCTGCGAGAAATCGTGGTCCAGATCGTAGAGCTGCCAGGGCCCGGTAAGGTCCGGCATCGCCGCCTTGCGTGCGACGTCGGTCCTGATCGGTTCCGAGAGCATCCAGCCGTCGCGGTAGATGGCGGCATGCCCGAATACCTCGAAATACTGGCTATGGTGCCGCGAGGGCGCCTTGGGCTGCGTGAAGCTGTAGGCGAAGCTGACGCCGTCGAAGGGCGTCTGGGCAACACCGTTCAGCGCCGATGGCTGCTTCACGCCGGCAGCTTCCAGGATGGTCGGCGTGATGTCGGTGACATGCACGAACTGCGAGCGGATGCCGCGTTGCTTGATCACGGCGGGCCAGGAAACGACCATGCCATTGCGAATGCCGCCAAGCCGCGAGGCGACGACCTTGTAATAAGGGAACGGCGTGTACAAGGCGGCCGCCCAGCCAACCGGCCCGACCGCATAGCTATCCGGCCCGCCGATGTCGTCGAGATGGGCAAGCGAATGCGCAACTTGCTGCGCATCAGTCATTCCGCCGTTCACTCGCGTTACATAGTCGAGAGCGCCCAATTCACCGCCCTCCCCTGACGCGCCATTGTCGCCTTCGAGGAAGATGATCAGTGTGTTGTTGAATTGGCCGGAACGTTTGAGCTCGGAGACGATCCGGCCGATTTGCTCGTCACAGTAGAAGAGCATGGCGGCATAGGTTTCCATGTAGCGCGCCGCGACCTTGCGTTCGTCCGGCGTGAGCCGGCTCCAGGATCTTATGCCCTCCGGAAGCGGCGCCAGCCGGGTGTCTGAGGAGACAATCCCCATGCGCTTCTGTCTCGCCAGGGTCTGCGCGCGATAGGCATCCCAACCTGCATCGAACTTGCCGCGGAAGCGGGCGATCCGTTCAGCGGGCGCCTGGAGCGGCGCGTGCGCGGTGCCGGGCGCGTAATAGAGCAGGAACGGCGCCGCCGGATGCTGCGCATGCTGGGTACGCAGCCAGGTTATTGCGTGATCGGCCAGATCGCGGTCGAGGATATAGCCGCCCTCATGACCGGTGCCGACCGATGGCGGATCGACCATGCGCGTATTCTCGACCAGCGAAGGGCGGAACTGATCGGTAAAGCCGCCATGAAAACCATAGAAGTAATTGAAGCCCAGGCCGCTCGCCCATTGCGTGAACGGTCCCAATGAACCGCCCTGCCACGTCGGCACATTGTGGTTCTTGCCGAACATGGCTGTGTCATAGCCTGCCGTAGAGAGCATCTGGGCAACCGTGCCAGCGTCTTTTGGAATGATCGAATCATAACCCGGCCGGCCCATGGCGAGCTCGGGCACGGTGCCGAACCCTACGGCATGTTGATTGCGTCCGGTGAGCAACGCCGCCCGCGTGGGCGAACAGAGCGCGGTCGTGAAAACGTTATTGTAGGAGAGGCCGGTGGCGGCGAGCGCATCGAACGTGGGCGTTGGGATGGCTCCGCCGAAGGTCGAGCTGGCGGCAAAACCGACATCGTCGGTCATGATGACGAGCACGTTCGGCGCGCCGGGCGCCGGAGTGGGAGCAGGGGGGAAGCCGGTGGGAACCGCGGTGACGGCCGGCACACAGGTGCATAGCGAAGCGGCCAGTGCCAAGCGCCCCGCTATCCGCAGCGTCTTTCCCGTGCCCATCACCACGCCCCCTCCTCGAGCGCTCTGCGGTGGCAGCAGATTGCGCCGGGTTCAAGGCCAGCCTTTGCCCTCGGCGGCCAGCTTCACGAGCAGCGGCGCCGGCCGATAGCGGTGACCGAACCGCTTTGACAGCTCCTCCATCATTGCGACGATGCGATCGAACCCCTGCTGCTCGCCCCAGTACATCGGTCCGCCCAGGTGCTTGGGAAAGCCATAGCCGTGGCAATAGACGACATCGATGTCGCTGGCGCGCAGGGCGATGCCTTCCTCGAGGATCTTCGCGCCTTCGTTGATCAATGGGTAGAGCATGCGCGGCATGATCTCTTCATCCGCCACCGTCCGTCGCCGGACGCCGAGCTCGGCCGCAACCTCTTCGACGAGGGCGAGCATATCCGGATCGGAGACCGGGTTGCGACCTTCGTAGCGGTACAAACCGGCGCCGGTCTTCTGGCCGTAGCGGCCCATGGCCACGAGCCGCTCGAGAATCGGCGAGATCCGTTCCTCCTTCGGAATGGTCGGCGCCCGCGCCTTGCGAACGAGGCAGGCCACGTCGAGACCGGCGAGATCGCGAACCGCCACCGGCCCCATAGCCATGCCGAAATCGAGCGCTGCCCGGTCGATCTGCTCGGGCGTCGCCCCCTCCTCCAACAGATATTCCCAGGCGTTGTTGTAGAACTGGAACATGCGGTTGCCGATGAAACCGTCGCAATTGCCGGCGAGCACAGGGACCTTGCCGATGGTCTTGCCCAAAGCCATGACCGTGACGATCGTCTCCGGCGAACTGCGCGATCCGCGGACGTTTTCCAGCAGCTTCATGACGTTGGCAGGGCTAAAGAAGTGCGTGCCAATCACCTTTTCCGGACGCGAAGTGGAGCCGGCAATCGCGTCAATGTCGAGGCTCGACGTATTCGACGCCAGGATAGCGTGGGGAGGCGCCAGCGTGTCGAGCGTGGCGAACAGATCCTTCTTCAGCCGCATATCTTCGAACACGGCTTCGATGACGAGATCGGCATCGGCAACAGCGGCCAGATCCGTACCGGGCTCGATCAAACCCAGCGCGGCATCCGCATCTTCCTGGGTGGTGCTGCCGCGGGCAACCGATGTGGCATAGTTACCGCTGACCCGGGTCATGCCCCGTTCGAGCGCTTCATCGGAGACGTCGAGCAGTCTCACCGGGGTACCGACGTTCGCGAAGCACATGGCGATGCCTCCGCCCATCGTTCCTGATCCGACGACCGCGACCTTGCCAACGGGCAGCGGCCTGGCATCGCCCAGACCGGGGATCTTGCGCGCCTCGCGCTCGGCCTTGAACAAGTGGATCAGGGCGGCTCGCTGGGGGCCCTGCATGCACTCCTGAAAGGCGGCCTGCTCAAAGGCATAGGCTTCCTCGAAGCTGGCGGTGCAGGCCTTCTCCACACAGCGGATATTCATCTCGGGCGCAAACTGCCCGCGAATCTTGCGGCCGAGCTTCTTGCGGAAGTCCGCGAAGATCTGCGTGTCGACACCGCGAACCTTCTCGTCGAGGCGGCTGGTGACGCGCAGCGGCGGTGCTTCGGCGATCACCGAGCGCGCAAAGGCAACCGCGCAGTTGCGCAAAGCGCCATCGACGACCTCGTCGATCAGGCCGGCCTCGGCGGCGAATTCCGCATCATATTGCTTGCCGGCAACGCACATTTCGAGCGCCAGCTCGGGCCCGACCAGGCGAGGCGTGCGGACGGTGCCGCCGGCGCCGGGCAAGAGCCCGATGCTGACTTCCGGCAAACCGACCTTCGCATCGCGCCGGGCGATCCGCCAATGGCAGCCCATCGCCACCTCCAGCCCGCCGCCAAGCGCCGTGCCGTGAATGGCAGCGATCACCGGCTTGGCGGACTCTTCGAGCTTGGCGATCAGGGGGCGAACACGCGGCTCGGCGGTGGCGCGCGGCGTGCCGAACTCGGCGATGTCGGCTCCGGCGATGAACGTCGTGCCTGCGCAAAGGATGACGATGGCCTTGACCGAAGCATCGTCCTTCGCCCGGTCCACTCCCGCATGAAGGCCTTCGCGCACGGAAAGACCGAGGGCGTTGACCGGCGGATTGTCGACCGTGAGAATCGCGACCTCGCCGTCGGTCTCATAAGCAACTGTCGTCATGCAAAGCTTCCATTGGTTCAGCTATTGAGCCCGGCGGCATGGCGGGCGGCGATGTAGCCGAAGGTCATAGATGGCCCGATGCTCGCTCCCGCCCCTGGATAGCAGCGCCCGACGACAGCAGCCGAGCTGTTGCCGGTCACATAGAGGCCCTGGATCACGGACCCGTCCGGGCGAAGCGCCCGGGCATATTCGTCGGCCAGGATGCCGCCGGCGGTGCCGACGTCGCCGGGATAAAGCGCAACGGCATAGAAGGGCGCACGCTCGATGGGCGCCAGGTTCGGGTTGGGCTTGATGTTGGGATCGCCATAATATCGATTGTAGGCACTTTCGCCCCGGTGGAAGTCGACGTCGACGCCAGTGCGCGCGAAGCCATTGAACCGGGCGATGGTGGCTGCAAGCCCAACCGGATCGATGCCACAGCCCGCAGCCAGCGCCTCCAGTGTATCGAAACGCTTGAGGTAGCCGCTTGCGAGCATGTCCTTCGGCGGCTTGCCGGGGAGCGCCATGCCCCAAGGATATTTACGGCGATGATTGCTGTCGAAGATGGCCCAGGCGGGCACGGCGCCGGCCGCGTACATGCGCTGGCCGAATTCCATATAGGCGCAGGACTCATTGGCGAAGCGCTGGCCCTTGCCATCCACGACGATGCAATGCGGCTTGCCGATATCGTTCGGGGAGTGGAACGCCATGAAGCGCCCGTCCGGCGCGTAGGAGCTGGGCAGCCACCAGGACTCGTCCAGCAGATCGGTGGCCGCTCCCAAGCGCATCCCCGCCTGGATCATGTCGCCCGTGTCACCGGGGTTGACGACCGTCCAGTCGACCGACGTCGGCTTGGGCTGATACTTTTCGCGCATGGCGAGGTTGCGTGAAAAACCGCCGGCATTGACCAGCACGCCAAGGCGCGCGCGCACCTCGATTGTCGCACCATGGCGGTCGACGACGACGCCGACCACGCGATCGTTCTCGACCAGGAAATCCGTGACCGGGCTCTCGGTCCAGATCGGGATATTCTTGCGCAGCGCGATCTGGAAGAGCCTGCCCTGCAGCGCATTGCCCGCGCCGCGCAGTTCCTTGCGGAACAGCTTCTTCTGCAGAATTCGCAACAGGACCTTGGCGACCGTGAGCTTTCCTCGCCAGGTGGTTTTCATGAGGAAGACATTGACGGAGTCACGGCTTGCGATCGGCATGTCGGCGGTGAGCGGAAAGCTGGCGAGCTTGTCCTTCCACTCGCCAAGCTCGTTGATGTCGAACAAGGGCGCGCAGAGCGAGCGTCCCTCGGCGGTCCCGCCCGGCTCGCTGTCATAATAATCCGGCCAATGGGCGTGGAGGAACTTCATTCCGTGGTGCTCGAGGAAGCGCACCATCTCCGGACCGTAGCGGATGTAGGCATCCCGGCGCTCCGGCGATGAAGCGGGGCCGACATCGCCGATCAAGCCATCGAGATAGGTTCGGGAACGCTCCGGCGAATCTCCGCCACCTTCGGCGTTCAGATGATCGTTGTTCGGGATCCAGATAACGCCGCCCGAAAAGGCGCTGGAGCCGCCGATCTTCGGCAGCTTCTCGATGATGACCGGGCGCATTCCATGATCGTGCATGACGAGCGCAGCCGGCACCGATCCGCCGCCGCTTCCAACGATAATGAAGTCGAAGGCGGCGCCCGTCATCGACCGCCTTCTTCGCCGCGCGGTCGCATCCGGTTGGCATCGTGCACGTCCCAGGCATCCGCCCGTTCGTTGAGCATGCTTTCGGTGCCGATGTGCCGCAGCCCACCGTCGACATTGATATTCTCGCCCGTGATGTAGGCCGCGTCGGGGCCGACGACGAAGGAGACCACAGCCGCGATCTCGTCGGGAGACGCCACGCGCCGCAGCGGGATGTGCCTGCCTGCACGCGCGCGGTCTTCGTCATTGGCCAAAGCTGCCTCGGTCGAGCGCGAGAGCGTCAGGCCCGGCGAAACGCAATTCACCCGGATGCCGTGGCGACCCCATTCATAGGCCATCTGGTAGACGAGCATCGCCAGTCCAGCCTTCGCGGCGCCGTATGCGCCCAGATAGGGCTGCACCGTCTCCGCCGCGGCGGAGCCGATCGCACAGAGCACGCCGCGGGATTCCCGAAGCGGCTTGTGCGCCGCCTGTCCGAGCAGGAAGAAGGCACGGCAGTTTATCGCGAAGACCGTTTCCCAATCTTCCAACCTGACCTTGAGCAGCGGCGAAGCGATTGCGCCACCCGCGTTGTGCACGACCGCATCCAGCCCGCCGCAGAAGTCGATCGCCTCGTCGACAAGGTCGGCCGGAAAGCGAGGATCGTTTAGATCACCGGCGACCGCCTTCACGGATGCGCCCATCGCCTCGAGTTCGCGAACGACACCTTCGAGATCCGGCGAAGTACCGGTGGCGCTTACAACCATTTTCGGCTTCTCGCCGCGGGCAAGCACGTCCCGGGCTATGCGTAGGCAGATCGAGCGGCCGATGCCGCGACTACCGCCGGTAACGAGCACTCTCGACACCCCAGACTCCTCGCCAGCACGGGCCGCATTGTTCTGCGGCTAATTAGGAAACTAGTTTATTATCTCATGCCCATCATGGGCCCGGCCTGTCAACCGACCTTCCCAATAATCTTACGCGATTTCGAAGAGCCCGGCAGCCCCCTGCCCGCCGCCGATGCACATGGTAACGACGACCTTCCGAAACCCTCGGCGGCTGCCTTCCAGCAAGGCGTGGCCCACCATCCTGGCACCCGACATGCCATAGGGGTGACCGATGGCGATGGCGCCGCCGTCCACATTCAGCCGCTCGTCCGGAATCCCGAGCTTGTCCTGGCAATAGAGGACCTGCGAGGCGAAGGCCTCGTTCAGCTCCCACAAGTCGATGTCGTCGAAAGCGACACCGGTCCGCTCGAGCAGACGCGGCACGGCGAAAACCGGGCCAATCCCCATTTCCTCGGCATCGCAGCCGTGGGTCGCAAAGCCACGGAATATGCCCAAGGGCTCAACGCCGCGGCGCGCCGCCTCCGTCGCCGACATCAGGATGCAGGCGCTCGCGCCGTCGGACAGCTGTGAGGCGTTGCCAGCCGTTACCGTCTTTCCTTCACCCTGGACGGGCGCGAGCCTGGCCAAAGCCTCGTAGGTCGTGCCGGGCCGGTTACCTTCGTCTCTGGCGAGCGTCACCTCGGCCTGACTTACCTCACCAGTCTCCTTGTTGCGCACAGCCTTGACCGTGGTGACCGGGACTATTTCGGCATCAAACCGGCCAGCCTCCTGCGCGGCGGCAGTGCGTTGCTGGCTTCGCAAGCCATAATTGTCCTGCCGCTCGCGGCCGATGCCATAGCGCGCCGCGACTGTCTCAGCCGTGTCCAGCATGGGCGCATATTGCCCGGGCACATTCGCCTCGATCCATGGATCGAGGCGGAAATGCATGTTGGTGTGGTCGTTCTGCACGAGGCTGATCGACTCGCATCCGCCCGCCAGGACGATGGGCACGCTGTCGACCATGATCCGATGGGCCGCGCTCACGATCGCCTGCAGGCCTGAGGCGCATTGCCGCGCCGTGGTCGCCGCCGACACCGACGAGGGCAGGCCTGAGCGTATTGCCGCATTGCGCGCGAGGTTGTTGCCCTGCGTTCCTTCCGGCCGGGCGCAGCCCCACAGGACCTCCTCGATCTCGCCGGTCTCGACGCCCGCCCGTTCGATCGCAGCCCGCATGGCATGGCTGGCGAGCGTGGGCGCATGGGTCTGGTTGAAGGCACCGGTATAGGCCTTGCCGATCGGCGTACGGGCCGTGCTCACGATTACGACGTCGGTCATTCGAGAGCTGCTACTCTTCTTCGAACTCGCCAATTTTCTGCAGCAGAGCCACCTTCATCCGATGCAAGGTTCGTACCGTTATCCGGATTTCCTCTTCGCTATTGGGACCCAGGACTTCCACTTCCTGCTCTTCAACCTGCTTGCGAATGTCCCGCACGAGCCGGACGCCGGCACGTGTCAGATAGACCCGCCGGATTCGCGCATCATTCTCGTCGAAGCGGCGCTGCACGAGGCCTGCCGCCTCCATGCGGTCGAGCAGCCCACCGATCGCCACCTTGGTGAGGTCGAGATCGGAGGCCAAGGCGGTCTGGGTCATACCATCCCGCCGGGACAGAAATGCCAGGACCCACCATTGCGATCGGGTAATGCCAAGTGGTTTGAGCGCCCGATCGACAACGACCCGGCGCAGTCGCGATACATCATGAACCAGGAAACCGAAGCGTATGGCATTATCCGTGGCCGTCGCCCGGTCCGGCTCCTGGCGGCCGGGAAGCTCGGGCTCCATTGTCGATGTTACGGGATCGGGCATGCTGAGCAGACTCGTTAGCTGGTTTACTTATCCTGGTCCATCTGGCAGGAATGACCGCAGAAGGCAAGGCCGGACCGAAGCACAAGGCGGGACGCAAGCAGTTCTAGTCGAGAAAAGGCCGTAGAGAGGATTAGGAAGGCGGGAAGAGTGCATGGGCGTCGAAGTAAAGTATCAGCCCACTCAAGAGACGCCGCAACATAGCGCACCAAAGGCCAATGCGGCTGAAGAAGTTCGGCCGGACTTCGTTCCAGCCTACCATTTCCTGTCGCGCGATTTCCTGCGGCGCGAGAGTGATCGTCTTTGGCCGCGGGTGTGGCAGCTTGCCTGCCGTGAGGAGGAGCTGCCGACCGCCGGCTCCTTTGTCACCTACGACATCGCCGACGAGACGATCGTGGTCGTGCGCGGCAAGGACGCTTCCATACGGGCCTTCTACAACGTGTGTCAGCATCGCGGCCGGCGACTGACCGACGGATGCGGCAAGATGAAACTCTTCCGCTGCGGATTTCACGGCTGGCAGTGGAACCTGGACGGTTCAGTCAACAAGATCCTGGACCGGGAAAACTGGGAGGGCTGCCCGGACTTCTCGGACGAGGATCTTCGGCTGAAGCCGGTTCGCGTCGCCAGCTGGGCTGGGTTCGTCTTCGTCACCATGGACGACGAAGCGGAACCGCTCGAGCAGTTTCTGGACCCGGTGCCGAAATATCTCGACCCGTTCGAGCTGCAGGCGATGCGCTATCGCTGGTATGTGTCGGTCAAGCTGAAGTGCAACTGGAAGGTGGCGATCGAGGCATTCAACGAAGGCTATCACGTGGCTGGAACACACCCGCAGCTGTTGCAGGGCCAGGGTGACGACACCTCCTATACCGAGATCTTTGGCAGGCATGGCCGCTTCTGGAACCCGAACCCGAACCGGCCGTTCGGGGCGCCTTCGGCGCGGACAGGCCAGCCGGTGCCGGACGACATCCGCCCAGGGATCATCGACTATATCGACCTCATCGACCAGACGCTGAGCGCCATCTACAGCCCCCGCGACGCCGCGGCAGCACGACGCCTCATGGAGCTCGATCCTGCGACCCCGCCGATGGAGTGCATGCTGAAGCTCGTAGAGTTCCAGAAGGAGGCAGCGATTGCCTCGGGCGCCGGGTGGCCCGACATTTCGATCCAGCAGATGTTCGAGGCGGGGCTCGACTGGCACATATTCCCGAACATGGTGATCCTGCCTTACGCCGATGCCGCCCTCGCCTATCGCGCTTTGCCGCATCCCGACGATCCGGATCGCTGCACCTTCGAGATCTATTCGCTGGAGCGCTACGCTCCGGGCGCCGAACCGAAGCTCGAGCGGCAATATTTCCTCGGCGAAGACGACTGGCAGCATTTTTCTGACGTCAGCGCGATCTTGCAGCAGGATTTCAGCAACATGGGCGAGGTGCAGCGCGGGATGAAGTCGCGCGGCTTCAGAGGAGCACGCACCAATCCGGTGCAGGAATCGACGGTATCCAATTTCCACCGCACGCTGCTGGAATTCATGGAGTGATTTGAGCTGATGGACTTCGCCCAATTCAAGGCGATTCAGCTCCGCCGCGACGGTCGCGTGCTGCATGCAACGCTGAACCGCCCCGAGAACCTCAATGCCATCGACACTGCGCTCCACGACGAGATTCTCGCGCTGTTCGAGGCGGCCGCGGGCGACAGCGAGACCGACGTCCTCGTCCTGACGGGAGCGGGCAAGGCGTTCTGCGCGGGCGGCGACGCCTCCGCCATCCAGGAGACGATCGACAATCCGCAGCTGTTCATGGAGGGGGCAGAGAAGGGCAAGAAGCTCATCCACGCCATCATCGATTGCCCGAAGCCGATCATTGCCAAGGTGAATGGCCACGCGATGGGCCTTGGCGCCACTATAGCCTTGTTCTGCGACATCACGATCGCCGCCGAGCATGCCAGGATCGCCGATCCGCATGTGAAGTTCGGTTTGCCGGCCGGCGATGGCGGTGCAGTAATCTGGCCGGCGCTGATCGGCTTCAATCGCGCCAAACGGTATCTGCTGACGGGCGATGCCCTAACCGGCGCCGAGGCGACCCGGATCGGGCTGATCGACAGCGCCGTTCCCGCGAGCGAACTCGATGCTACTGTCGATGCGTTGGCCCAGCGTATCGCGGCCGGTGCGCCGCAGGCTGTGCAGTGGACGAAGCTTTCCGTGAACATCGCGCTCAAGCAGCTTGCGCAGAGTATTCTCGACACGTCCTTTGCGCTGGAGGCACTAGCCAGCCGCACCAGGGATCATCAGGAAGCGATCAATGCTTTTCTGGAAAAGCGCAGCCCGGTGTTTACAGGCGAATGAGCCGCGCGAAAGGAAACGAGCGTGCCCCGATTCTTAAAGTCCACCAGCCAGATCCTCTTCGAGGTTGCCGATCACGTCGCCCGCATCACGCTCAACCGGCCGGAGAAGCGCAACTCGCTCAGTCCCGAACTGATCGAAGAACTGCACAATGCGTTGCTGGAAGCGGACGCGCGAACCGACGTGAACGCAATCCTGCTCTCTGCCGCGGGTAAGGACTTTTGCGCGGGCTACGATCTCGGATCGACCTATGGCGATAATGCCGATCCCGACGCGGACGAAGCCCAATACCGTTCGCTCAACGCGACGCTGGATGACGATAGCTGGGGCGTCGAGCAGACCCAGCGCAAGCTGTCGATCATTATGGACATCCACAAGCCGGTGATCGCCAAGGTGCAAGGCAATTGCCTGGCAGGCGGCACCGACCTTGCCTTGATGTGCGACATGATCATCGCTGCGGACGATGCCAGGATCGCCTATCCGGCCGTGCGGGCCAATGGTACGCCGCCGATCAACCTTTGGATGTATCATGTCGGGCCGCAATGGGCGAAGCGGATCCTCATGACCGGCGACGTACTGCTGGGCCGCGATGCTGCCCGGATCGGGCTTGTGCTCGAATCGGTGCCGCCGGAAGAGCTGGACGCGGCCGCGGATGAGCTGGTGCGTCGGGTCAGCCGGATCGATGCGGATCTGCTCTCGGCCCAAAAGCGGGTCGTGAACATGGCGATGGAGCTGAGCGGGGCACGGACCCTCCAGCGCTTCGCGGCCGAGATGGACGCGCGCGCCCACCTATCAACTGGGCCGGGTAGAACCCGCTTCAAGTCGGACATCAAGGAAAAGGGACTGAAGGAGGCCATCAAGAACCGGGATGCGCCGTTCGGCGATGGCGTGATCTCGCTGCGCGGCGAGGATCGGTAATCCCGATGACGAATGGGGACATCGTGCAGGTACGCCGTGAGGGCAGCATCGCCATCATGACCCTCAACAATCCGGACAAGATCAACGCCTACAACATGGCGATGCGCACGACCCTGTTCGACCGCCTCGTCGCGTTGAACGGCGATGACGGCTGCCGGGCGATCGTGCTCACCGGCGCGGGCGGCAATTTCTGCGCGGGTGGCGATATCTCGGAGATGGCTCGGCGCCCTGTCCTCGAAGGGCGGCAGCGCGTTGAGCTATCGACACGCATCTTCAGGCTGCTGGTAACAGGCCCCAAGCCTGTGGTCTGCGCCGTGGAGGGCAAGGCATTCGGATGCGGCGTCTCGTTTACGGCCGCGAGCGACTATGCGGTGGCCGCTTCCGACGCACAATTCTCCTGCGCCTTCATCAAGGTTGGGCTGATGCCCGACGTAGGGGCAATCTGGTCGCTGGCCCGCAGGGTCGGGCACCGCAAGGCCATGGAGCTGAGCGCCTTCGCCGAGCCATTTGGCGCACAGGAGGCACTCGAGATGCAGCTGGTCAACCGATTGTGCGAACCAGGAACGGCGCTGGAGTGTGCGCTCGAGGCGGCCGAAAAGTTCGCCCGCAACCCGCCCGTTGCCATGACGCTCCTCAAGTCGGCGCTCAACAGCGGCAGCGACAGCATCGAACGGGCGATCGCGACCGAGTTGGATTATCTTTCGGTGCTGATGAACACCGACGATTTCGCCGAAGGGACATTGGCTTTTCGGGAGAAGCGCAAGCCCATATTCACGGGCCGCTGAGGCGAACCGTGATTACATAAATCCGTTCGTCCTGAGGAGCCGCTGAGCCTGTCGAAGCAGCGTATCGAAGGACACACAGCTTCGCTCGAAGAGGTCCTTCGAGACGGGCCGTCGCCAAGCTCGGTCCCTCCTCAGGACGAACGGGCGGCTGTTACCAGCGCGCTCGCACCAGGTCTTTCAACGCCTGCATATCGACCTTGCCGCTCGACAGGAGCGGGAGCTCGCTTTGGTCGAGCCGAATGATGCGGCGCGGGACCTTGTAGCGTGACAGCTTGTTCGCCGCCGCCTGCTTGATGCGCTCCTCGTCGAATTGCGCGTCGACGACGACGCCGGCCACGACTTCCCCGCGCTCCGGATCGGGGAGACCCAGGACGATGCATTCAGCCGCTCCGGTCAGCCCGCGCAGCACCCCTTCGACTTCCTTGGGCGCGACGTTGGCGCCCGAGGTCTTGATCATTTCGCCCCGGCGGCCGGCAATGTAGAAAAAACCGTCAGCGTCGATCCGGCACATGTCACCCGCGCGCCACCAGCCATCAGATTCGAAAATTTCGCTGCGAGGCCGGCCATAGTAACCTTCCATCATGAACGGGCTGCGGATCCACAATTCGCCGACTTCGCCGGTCCCGCACTCCTCGAAGGTTTCGGGATCGACGATTTTCGCCTCGAAGCCTGACAGCAACAGGCCGAGCGAGCCACGGCGATGCTCGGGCTGGTCGCTCTCATCACCGCTCATCGTGAGTGCGCCGCCGGCCTCCGTCATCCCATAGATGTTGTGCCGCAGCTCAGGATCGCGCGGCCGAACATCGCCGGGCATGATCGGAAAGAGATTGCCGCGGCGAATGAAGGAAAAGTCGCGCCGTTTGAAACTAGGGTCATTGGCGTAGCGGACAGTGGCGGGCGGATAGCCGTTGACCATGTTCGGCCGTTCGCGCTCGATGAGGTCCAGTACCCGGGCAGGTTCGATGGCGTTGGAACAGACGATGCGGGAGCCGGCAACGATCGTTCCGAGGAGGCCAAAGGCAAAACCCGCCACCCAGAACCAGGGCGATGTGACGAAGAGGACGTCATTGGGGGTGAGGGCCCGGATCTGGTTGATATTGTCGAGGTGGCGGATCAGCGCTCCGTGCGTGTGGATCACACCCTTGGGCTTGCTGGTCGAACCGGACGTATGGATCATCACGGCACGATCCGCCGGCGTGACCCGCAACTCTACGGCCTCGAGCAGGGCATCGTCGATCCCTTGCCCCATCGCTTCCAGCGCCGCGAGCGACCAATCGCCGTGCAGTCCGCACCCTTCGCTGCCAGCGAACCAGATGTGACGCAGCCACGGCGCGTTCGCCAGCCTCACCTGATCCGGTCGCGCGAAATCCAGTCCCGGAATAGCGCGCGGGAGGATCGCCGTGAAATCCTGCGAGCGATAGCGCGGCGTGGCAAAGAGATAGTTGGTGTCGGAATTCACCAGAAGCCAGCCGAGCTCATCGGCCGTCGACAGCGTGCTCAAAGGCAGCACGACCGCACCAATCCGGGCCGCGGCGAGCATGCAGACGATGAAGTCGGCGCCGTTGGGAAAAAGCAGGGCGACATGGGTACCCTTCCCTGCCCCCGCCACAATCAGCCCCTTGGCAATGCAGCGCGAGCGGGCGTCGGCGTCGGCATAGGTCAGCCGCTCGTCGTCACAGACCATCAGCAAGGCGTCGGCGCGATCCTGCACCTGCCTTCGCCAAAGCGCCGGCAAAGTAAGGGGCAATCCATCTCCCGCATCGATGACCGGCGACGTCACTGGGCGACCTTCAGATCTACGAGCCGGTATATTTCGGCGTCCGCTTTTCGCGGAACGCAGCCATGCCCTCGCGGGCATCGTCGAGGCTCGCGGCGATCGCAATGGCGTTTCTCTCGGCATCGACAAATTCGTCGAAGCCGGTCGGCGGCAGGCGGAAGAGCCGCTTGGTGAGGGCAAAGACCGTTGGAGGTGCCAGAGCGAGCTCCGCGGCGAGCGCGTTCGCCTCGTCCATCAGCGCCGCGTCATCGACCAGCCGGTTCGCGAGCCCGATTTCCACGGCCTCCTTCGCCTCCACGAACCGCGCCCGATAGATGATATCGCGTGTGCGAAGCTCGCCGATCATGCGCGTCATGAGGTGCATGATGCCGCCCTCCGGGACCTTGGCGAGATTGAGGAAAGCCGGCCTGAATTTCACGGTTTCGGAAACCAGTATCCAGTCGCAGCACAAGGCAATGGTGAAGGCGATGCCGACGACAGGCCCGCGCAAGGCGGCAATGACAGGCTTCTCCAGATCGTACAGACGCCGGATCACGCCATTATAGTCGTCCATCGCCTCGAGCGCACCGACCAGGCCGGGTTTGCGCTCCTTTCTCCCCTCTCCGCTGATATCGGCGCCGGCGCAGAAGCCGCGGCCGGAGCCGGTCAGGATCACCGCCCGGACGGAATCATCGGCCGCGCAACGGTCGAAATGAGCGGCCAGCTGATCCCACATCGCATCGGTGATGGCATTCAGCTTGTCCGGCCGGTTGAGCAGGATCGTGACCACGCCGTCCGAAAGGGCGAATTCTACGCTCAATGCAGCAGACCTTTCCTATCGTTGGCTAATATAAACCTGTTTCCGGATCAACGCGGGGCATTTGGACGGCTTGCGCTCACATCGGCACCGTGTCGATCGTGGGCCGGATCAGCACTTCCTGGACGTTGGCGCGCTGCGGCAGCGAGACGATACAGAGGATCACCGCAGCAATATCCTCGGCCTTCATGGCGCCCTCCTTGGTGATATGCTGGCGCATGAATTCGCGACCCTGGGGATCCGTCATGCCTTCCGCGATCTCGGAGGTGGTTGCGCCCGGCTCGACCACGCAGACGCGAATGCCGGCACCGCCGACCTCGGAACGCAGGCCCCAGGACATGCCGTTCAGCGCATACTTGCTTGCGCCATAGGAGCCGAAGTGCGCCGTCGGGCGGCGGCCGCCGGTCGACGAGATCTGGATGATATCGCCGCCGCCCGCCGCCTTCATGAAGGGGATGGCCGCCGTCGTCGTGTAAAGCGAGGCGAAGAAATTGAGATCCATGGTCCTGCGCCACTCCTGCGTGTCGCAGTTCTCCACGCCGCCGGCCTGAATCACGCCCGCGGAGTTGACGAGGATGTCGATGCCCCCGAAGCGTTGAACCGCCTGGGCAATGACGCTCCGGGCAAAGGCTTCGTCGCTGATATCGCCCGGCAGGGCGAGCGCTTGACCCCCTGCCTGCTCAATGGCTGACACCAGATCCTCGAGCCGTTCGCGCCGCCGCGCTGTCAAGACGACCTTCACGCCCGCGGAAGCAAGAGCAATCGCGGTTGCCTCGCCGATTCCCGAGGAAGCGCCGGTGATGACGGCAACGCGTTGAGGCAGAGGCTTGAGCATAGTCGGTCCGTTTCAATTCGTGGTCGCCGGCTCGGGATGGCCGACTTGCTCGCGCGACAGCAGGTGCAGGATCGGCTTGGGAAAGCGATCGGGTTGGTCAAGGATTGCACAGACATGCCTGCCGACCTCAAGATCAGTGATCCAGTCGGGCTGTGCATTTGAACGGTTGCTTCGGCCGGCCACCATGGAGACGATCATCAGCTCGCGCAGCTGGGCGCCGGACTCGCGCTCTTTGGCAAGGCCGCGATAGAGCATCCGCAAAGCCGCCTGGCTGATCGAAACCGGCGCCATCCCGGGGAAGATGAAGTCTGCCGTTCCGCCACCAATGCCGATCAGCACGCCCGTCTCCGGCAGGCGCGGAAGGAATGTCCTGGCAGCGACAAAGTGGGTCAGCAGGTTGCCCGCCAACAGGCCACCGAGCTCGTCCGAGCTCCATTCCGCGAGCCGCCTGACCCTGGCCGGCATATTGACCGAGACGACCACGTCCGTGATGCTTCCGAACGCTTGGCTGGCCGCTTCCCAAAGCTGCGCGGCGCCGCGCTCGCTGGCGATGTCTCCCGCAACCGTAGCGAGGCGATCAGGACGGCCATGATCATGGAGACCGGCAAGTTTCGCCGAGTCTCGCCCGGCTGCGACGACCCTACGGCCCGATTGCAGCGCCACCTGAACGACGCCCCAGCCCACGTCACCGCTTGCGCCCACGACCAGCAGGGTCCCTTCGTTCATTCGCTCTCCTGCCGCGCAAGCGGCTGCTCGAATGTTGCAACAATTCACCTGCGGATAATATAAACATGTTTCCGAATCAACGGATGTGCTGGGCCCCACAGGAGGATGAGACAGTGAGTCTGGAAGGCAGGGTTGAAGTGGTAACGGGGGCCGGCTCGGGGATTGGGAAGGCGATGGCGGTCCGCCTGGCGCATGACGGCGCAGCGGTCGGGGTCTGGGACTGGAACGGTCCGGCGGCCGAGCAGACCGCGCAGGAAATCATGGACGCCGGCGGCAAGGCGATCGCCTGCCATGCCGACTGCTCGGCCAAGGCCGACATCGGCGCCGCGGCGGCCCGCACCCGCGAGGCCTTCGGGCCAATCACGATCCTCGTGAACAATGCCGGCATTACTGGCTTCGTTCCCGTTCTCGAGATTACCGAGGAAGCCTGGGACAGGATGCTGGCGGTCAATCTCAAAGGGCCGTTCCTCTGCACCCAGGAGATTCTGCCCGACATGCTCGCGGCAGGCTGGGGCCGGATCGTCAACATTTCCTCCTCGAGCGCCCAGCTGGGCGCTTCGCGGATGGCCCATTATGCTTCGTCAAAAGGCGGGCTGATCGGACTGACTCGAACACTCGCGATCGAGCTGGCAACGACCGGCGTGACGGTCAACACGATCCCGCCCAGCTTCTGCGACACGCCGATGCTGGCCGAGGCACCGATCGATCACGATTATTACGCCCGCACGCACGTGCCGATGAAGCGCGCAAGCAAGCCTGAGGAACTGGCCGCGGCCTGCGCATTCCTGGTGTCCGACGAAGCCAGGTTCATCACCGGCCAGACAATCAACGTGAACGGCGGCCGCTTCCTGGGAAGCTAGTGCCGCCCGAGGCACCTTGCCAACACTCAACCAGATGGTAAACTGGTGTATTGGTTCTTCGGAATTCCGGACATCCACCGCACGAACGGAAGCAGCATGCAGGACGCTGAGGAACGGCTCGATACCAGCGACGTCGACAAATATGTCGGTCAGTCGATCGGCGGCGGGCAACTCAAGGAACCCATCACGGTCACGGATATCCGCCGCTGGGTGCAGGGCCTGGATTACCCCAATCCCATTCACTACGAAGAGAATGCAGCCACGCGGACGAGCTTCGGCGAGATCGTCGCCCCGCAATCCTTCACGGCCTGCTGCGATGTCGGCCACGGAACGGTGCCCGCCATCGTGGGGCTGATCCCCGGCTCCCACGTCCTGTTCGGCGGCGATGAATGGTGGTTCTATGGCCCCCGGATCCACGCTGGGGATAAGGTGCGCGTCGAGCGCAGGTTCGACGGCTACAAGCTCGCAGACACGAAGTTTGCCGGGCCTTGCCTGTTCTCACGCGGGGACACGCTTTACGTCAACCAGCGCAACGAGCCGATCGCCAAGCAGCGATGCACGATGATCCGCTATCGCGCGGACCTGGCCCGCAAGCGCGGGCATTTCGATACTGCAGCCGAAGCGCCGGTGTTCGGCGCCGAGCAATTGCACACGTTTGCCCGGCAGAAGCGGGACTGGGCCCAATCGGGCCAATCCGGCGAAGGGCCCTACGACATTGCGGTCGGTGACGCCCTGCCCGTCCGGCCGATCGGACCGCATTCCAGGGAGAGTTTTGCGCGCGAATATGCGGGGCTGATCTTCACCGTCTGGGGAAGCCACATTTATGAAGACAATTACATGGGCATGGACGCCGGCTGGCTGCCCGAGCTCATGGGCGATGTCGAGGGCGATGCATCGAAAGGCGTGGGCTTCGATGAGGGGCCGGCCAGCGGCCACGGCGATATCGAAAAGGCCAAGCTGATCGGCCTGCCGCGGCACTTCGGCTATGGCTCATCGATGGGAGCCTGGGCGCTGGATTATGTCGCCTTCTGGGGCGGCGACAACGGCTTCATCCGGCATGCCCGGATCGATTACCGCAACCCGGTGTTCGAGGATGATGTCACCCTGGTGAATGGCACCGTGAAGGACGTCCGTTTCGATCCGTTGCTCGGGGTCAAGGTCGCGGTGGTGGAAGTGATCATGACCAACCAGGACGATGTGATCGTCGCCAAGGGACCGGTTACGATCGAGCTGGCGAGGCTTTGATCTCGCAGTGACAAGGGAGACGGAGGACCGCCTTGCGGCCGGTCCCCCGTCACAGGGAGGTCTCGTCTATTTCTCGAACGGACGAACCGTCAGCCGAACGATCAGGCTGCGTCCCCGCTCGGGGAGACAGGCCAATTCGTCGATGCCGTCACGCCCGCTGCTATTGCCTCCGGTGATCTGTACCCTTCCGAATTGCGGGACGGCATAGTCGGACGTCGCGCAGGTCGCGCTGGTGATCTTGTTGAAGATGTTCTTGCCGATCAGCGCGACTTCCCATTTGTCGTTCGGGCCGCTCAGGATCGCCCCAGCGTCGACCTTCCAATAGGCACCCTGGAAGTAGTCGTCGCGCAGCCCCAGATTGAGCAGCTGCTTCGAGGCATAGTGGTTGTCGTTCGTCAGCTTCAGGCTCCAGCCATTGCCGAACGGAATGTCATAGACGAAGCCGAAATTCACCGTCCATTTGGACGCCCGCGGCAACGGAAGCCCGCGCAGGTTTCTTTGAGCGGTGAACAGACCGGTGCTGGGGTTCAATGCCTGATTGCAACCGCCCTGGTTGAGGGTGCCCGGCACCGGATTGATCGTCTGACCGCCATAGCAGGGCACGCCGGCCAGATCCGTGAACTTGTTGTTGTTGTAGAGCACTGCCAAGTTCAGGTTCAGGCCCTCGATCGCGCGGGGATGATAATTGGCTTCAAAGTCGATGCCGTAGACCCGCGCCGATCCAGCATTGACCACGCGGACGGTGGGCAAAGCCCCGCTGACCGAACCGCCCTCGCTGATCGAGAATTGCAGGCCGCTGAACTTGTAATAATAAAAGGCGATGTTGGTCGTCAGCTGGCGGTCGAGCAGCCTTCCCTTGAATCCGACCTCTCCGCCTTCGGCCTTCTCATCTCCGAACGAATTGTCCGGGAACGGGTTCGGTGCAACCGCACCGGGAAGGCGCGAGAGCGAATAGGACCCGGATTTGTAGCCTTTCTTGTAGCTGGCGAAGAACGTCATGTCGTCGTTCGGGTAATAAGTGACGGTAGCTTCCGGCGAGAACGTCTTCGAATTGATGATCGGATGCAGCGTCAGGAAGTTGTGGCCCGGTCCGCCCAGGGGCGTGCACGCAGCGCCGGCAATACAGATCGGAAACTCCTTGCGCGTCTCGTCCGTGTAGCGTCCGCCGGCGGCGATCTCGATCTCTCGCATCGGCCGGAAACGCAGTTGGCCGAAGGCCGACCAGGATTGAATCCCCAGGGGACTCGATTGCGCCGAGATGACGGCCGGTATGTTTATGATGACCCCGGACGAGAGCCTTTGTTGCTGGAACGTGTTGCCAGCGGTGGACTGCAGATACTTGATGTCGGCATCCTGGTAAAACATCCCCGCGGTGAAGTTGATCGGGCCCTTGAAATCGGAGTTGAGACGAATTTCCTGCGTGAACTCGTGGCGCTTCAGGAACGCACTCGATGCAAGGTGAGGAGCGGAGAAACCCGAGTTGTTGGTGTTGAAGTAGGTTTCGAAGTCCAGATAATAATATCCGGTGACAGACGTCAGCGTCATATAGTCAACCGGATGGGCATTCATCTCCAACGTTCCGTAGAATTGCTTCTTGTCGGAGAATGGCTTGCCTCCGTGCGTATTGAGGCCGGCAGGAAAAGCCGCCGGATTCAGATCAACCAGGTAGAATGTGCGATCCAGCTTGCAGGTGTCGTTGGGGTTGATTGCCGGCGGATATTGAATCGCCGGGGGCGTGGCCACAGGTGCGCCAACACCCTCCGGGCAGGACGTCATCTGGAGCGCGCCGGGATACTCGTTGTAATCCTTCACGTAGTTGAGCTTCAGTCTGGCGCTGAAGCTTGAATCCGGCTTGTAAGTCAGGGTGCCGCGAAGGTGCCAGCCCCTGTCCCCGCCGAGACGTTTGTCGGGCGGCAGCGCGCCGGACGAAAGCAGCGGCGACTGGTCCTTGTTGAAGAAGAAGCCGGCGCTCTTGTGCCACTGACCGGCGATACGAATGCCGACGCTGTTAGAGAGCGGCGTCGAGAAGATCAGCTCGGCGCGCGGCGCCCGGGCTTCGATCTCATATTGAGCGCGCGCGATCACCTCCAACTTGTCGCCGGGATCGGCCGTGCGCAGCGAAATCACGCCTGCCGGGCTCGCCTTGCCGAAGAACAGGGCCTGGGGACCCTTCAGCACTTCGATCTGGGCGAGATCGAAGGTGCCGCTTTGAAAAGGAAGCCCCTGCGTGAACGAAAAGCCATCGATGACCATCGCGATCGACTGGTCCACGCCAGGATCGAGCGTCACGGTGCCGATGCCTCGGATCGAGACTTGCGTACCGACCGCAAGAACCGAATCGCCGGCGACCGTGCCGGGCGCGAATCTCGCGATGTCCTTGATGTCGACGATCGCGGCATCCTCGATCTTTTGCTGGGTGATCACATTCTCGATCACCGGCACCTTCAGCGCGGATTCCTCGCGCTTGCGGGCCGTGACGATGATTTCCTGTTCGCCATTGGCTTCCGCATTCGCCGCCCCTGCAGCGGGTGCATTCTGCGCCTGGGCAGGCATCGGAGATGCTATCAGGGCCGTAGAGGCTGTGGCCGTCAGCAACGACCCGCGCAACCACGACCTATGGCTTAGCCGACGCACCTGCGAAGGCCAGGAAGCACCCGGCTTCCCCTCAAATCTCGGCATTCTCTCTCTCCCTGCTCAACCGTTCTTGTTTGTCGCATTCGGTCCGCAGACGCGCGCATGAACCTTGACCTGGTCGACTTCCCCTGAGGTTGCCATGCGTCCCGGCACTCCGAGTCCTGTATTCGGCCCGAGAACGTACACATGCTTATTGGTTTTAAGGCAGGTGTCAAGGTCGATGATTTGATCCGACGCACACAGCGGAACTGTGCCTTCTACCGAGAGGGATTGGCGAGCGAATGCCTATTGCGGGGCGCCGCTGCATGCTGGCAGACGGTCGAGCCTCCGGGGTCGTTTGGCGACATGATCGTTCACCAACTAACCGTGCCTTCGAGCACCAGTTACCACCAGCTTGCCGCCCTTGAGACGCTGAGTGCGGCGCACTCGCCTTACATGTTTACACGGATCGTAAATATGTTATCGAATTCGTCGAACTACTACCCGGCCTTCCGGCTCGTGGGCGTGGCCGCCAATCTGCTTGCCGGACGCAGATTTCGGGAGAATGAACCAACAAAGATGGAATATCGTGAGTCGACCGAGGAGGCCCGGTTTCGTGAGGAAGTGCGCGACTGGCTGCACGCTCACAAACCCGAAGACCCCCGCCCGCGTGGTCCGTTCGCGGCCCAAATGGCCTATGATCGCGCATGGCAGCGGACACAATATGAAGGTGGGTGGGCAGGCATCAGCTGGCCCGAGGACTATGGCGGCCGGGGTCTATCGCTTAGCCAGCAGCTGATCTGGTGCGAAGAATATGCTTTGGCCCATTGCCCACCGGTCCACGACAGCTGTTGGCTTGGATTGAACCACGCCGGCCCGACGCTCATCGAGCGCGGAACGGAGGAGCAGAAGGCCTTTCACCTCCCCCGGATCCTGAAGGGCGAGGCGGCCTGGTGCCAAGGCTTCTCGGAGCCGGGAGCGGGTTCCGATCTGGCAAGCCTGCGCACACGCGGGGTGGTCGACGGCGAGCATCTCGTGGTGAACGGACAGAAGATCTGGACCACGCTCGCGCATCTGGCCGATTATCAGGAGCTGCTCGTTCGAACGGGAACCGAGGAAAGCCGCCACCGCGGCCTTACCTGGGTGATTTGCGACATGCATCTGCCCGGTGTGGAGGTCCGTCCGATCACGGCGCTCGACGGCGAGTATCACACCTGCGAGGTCTTCTACGACGACGTGCGCATTCCACTCGCCAATGTGGTGGCCGAGATCGACAGCGGCTGGTCAGTCGCCATGACGACCTTCAAATTCGAGCGAGGCTCGGCAAGCTTCGCGGCCTTTTGCGAGATAGCGACGTGGCTCGAGGACATTATCGACTATGCCCGCTCGCATCCCATGCTGCCAGGAGGGCGTCCTGCCATTGAGCGGGAGGCGCTTGCCTATCGACTAGCCATGGCGCGCGCCCAGGTACAGGCCGCTCGGGCGCTCATGCTCAATATGGTCTCGGCCGGGGAGCGCGGGATCGAAACGGGGTCGGAGGCTTCGCTGATGCGCCTGACCGCCAGCGAGCTCGAGCAGACCGTCATGCGCCTTGCTATCGACGTAATGGGACCAGCCAGTCTTAG
>Ga0081539_10002876_pt1 | contig 22848 bp, 24 predicted proteins | sample TabmetS4T2R2_FD_71023 | JGI IMG/M metagenome (GOLD analysis project Ga0081539, IMG submission 71023) | Tabebuia heterophylla rhizosphere microbial communities from the University of Puerto Rico - S4T2R2 | ecosystem: Host-associated > Plants > Roots > Rhizosphere ...
TAGCACCAGGGCGCCGATCATTTCGGCGAACGCCGACTTCGCGAGTGCGTCGGCGTCTCGCCGCCCGATCGCCGACAGCAGCATCGCCAAGGCCGACGTCAGCCGGCCGGCGCCGCGCGTGCAGCGGCGCCGCGCGGCGGGATCGAGGCGCGGCACGTCGGCCGACAGGGCGGCCAGCGGGCAGCCGGCTTCGCGGGCGTCGCGATGGCCGGTCGAGAGATACCAGTCGATGTAAGCGGCCAGGGCGTCCGCCGGGGCCCTCTCGCGCGTCAGCCGCTGAAGGTTGGCGAATGCTTCGTCGAACAGGAGCTCGATCGCAGCGACGACCAGCTCGTCCCGGCCTGAGAAATGCGCATAGAAGCCGCCGTGCGTCAGCCCCGCCTTGCGCATCACGTCGGCCACCCCGATGCGGTGCGGCCCTTCCGCCAGGACCGAGCGGGCCGCCGCGCTCAACACGCGTGCCCGGGTCTGTTCCTTGTGATCGATGCCGTAGCGCATACCAGTCCGGTTCGCTTGTTTATATGACAAACATCATTCAATTGAACGTCGGTCAAGGCCAGGACGGCACCAAATATTCGCTGGCATGCGTGAGGGAAATTAGCTCATTGAATGATGGACATCATGCAAAGCGGCCAGAGGCGACTCGATAAGGCTGGCTTTAAGGCATAGTGTCTCTTAGTTGATGCTCTCAGTGCAGCCAGGGGAGTTTCTGCCGAGTATGGCGTGCATAAACTCGAAATGTCCGTCGGGTTCTAAAGTAGTGATTTACTGTACTCTTCATGTATGCTAATAAATCGTCTTCTCCAACATATGAAGAGGAGACCTCACCCCGTGTGCGCTTTAGGTCCTTCGCCGGTTGTCGGACGTGCACTCTGGCTGACCGTCGATAGCGCGCTGCTCGATGACTCGCCCCCCAGCGGTGCGCTGGAGCGCGTTGGCGTGCTGCGCCGCGCGACGAACGGGCAACAGGGCCGCGGGGTGGGAAACGCTAGCCCGGCGACCCGCTGGCCCACGGCAGCGGGTAGCGCTATTTGCGCTAATTCGTAGCGCGGACCTCCAGGTTCCCCCATGAGTCACGGAGGCGGACCTGGAGGTCCGCGCTCCACATGAAAGACCGCTGATGGTGCGTCACCATTCAGGATTGCAGAGCCGCGACAGGGGCCGTTGCGCACCAGGCCGGCACGAATTACGCCGGGACCGGGCGAGCGCGCTGATTGTAGAGCATCTTGCGGATGCGGGCCTGCTCCTCGGGCGGAAGCTTGGTGTTGTCGACCGAGAGGTCGGCCCCCGCCGCCATGCCCTTCTGCACGGCCGGCCTGGCACCCAGTTCCTCGAACCAGCGCTTGAAGTACTTGAACTCCTCGATGTCCTGGCCCTGGAACTTCCAGTTCAAGGTCCACGGATAGCAGATCATGTCGGCGATCGTGTACTGGTCACCCGCGAGGTATTGGTGCTTGTAGAGCCGGTTGTTCATGACGCCGTAGAGGCGATTGACCTCGTCGGTGAAGCGGGTGATGGCGTAGGTCTGGTCGCCATGCTCCTTCTGGTCGACGCGACGGAAGTGGCCGCACTCGCCCGTCTTGGGTCCCTGGTTGGCCATCTGCCAGATCACCCACTGGTTCACCTCGTAGCGGGTGCGCACGTCCTGCGGATAGAACTTCCCGGCCTTCTCGGCGATGTACATCATGATGGCGCCCGATTCGAAGATCGCGATCGGCTTGCCGCCGCCCCCATTGGCTTTTGTATCTGGCTCATGGTCGACCATCACCGGCATGCGGTGGTTGGGGTTCATCTCGAGAAACTCGGACGTGAACTGGTCGCCGCGGCCGATGTTCACCGGTACGATCTTGTAGGGCAGGCCCAGCTCCTCGAGCAGGATGGTGACCTTCTTGCCGTTGGGCGTGGGCCAGTAATGCAGGTCGATCATGGGGTCCTCCTTTGCGAGGGCCGAGCTTATCGGGCGGGAGCGCATGGACAAGAGCGGTGATGCAAACGTGATGATCGGCCGGTCGCTGACCCGTCTCGAGGACCGGCGCTTCCTTACCGGCTGCGGCCGCTACGTCGCCGACATCGTCGAGCCGGGCGCGTTGTGGGGGTATGTCGTGCGCTCGCCGCATGCCCATGCGCGCCTGCTCGGCATCGATGGCGCAGCGGCCTCCGCTCTGCCCGGCGTGCGGGCCATCTACACCGCGGCGGATCTCGCCGAGCTCGGGGCCATGCCCTGCATGGCCGCGGTGAAGCCGCTGATCGTGCCGCCGCGCCATGCGCTGGCGCGTGGGCGCGCGCGCCATGTCGGCGATCCCGTCGCCTTCGTCGTCGCCGACACGCCCCAGCAGGCGCGTGAAGCGGCCGAGCAGGTCGCGGTCGACTATGAGGCGTTGCCGGCCGTCGTCGATGCGCGCGCCGCACTCGCCTCCGGTGCGCCGCAGATCTGGGACGAGGCGCCCGGCAACCTCGCCTATCACGTCGAGCGCGGCGATGCCGCCGCGGTGGCCGACGCGATGCGCGCGGCCGCGCACGTCGTCGAGCTCGAGGTGCTGAACAATCGCGTCATCGTCGCACCCATCGAGCCGCGCGCCGGCATTGCCCGCCATGACGCGGCGTCGGACACCATGACGCTCGAATTGACCGGCCAGGGCCTGCACGGCATCCGCCGCCAGCTCGCCGAGTTCGTCTTCAAGGTTCCGCTCGAGCGCATCCAGCTCCAGGCGCCCGACGTCGGCGGCGGCTTCGGCATGAAGAACTTCCTCTATCCCGAATGGATCCTGCTGTTGTGGGCCGCGCGCAAGCTCGGCCGGCCGGTGCGCTGGGAAGCCGAGCGTGCGGAGGATTTCGTCTCGGGAACGCATGGCCGCGACATCGCTGCCAAGGCGAAGCTCGCGCTCGATGACTCGGGTAAGGTACTCGCACTCGACGTCGCCATGGTGGCGGACATGGGCGCCTATCTGTCCGGCAACGGGCCCGGCGCTTCCGTCGTGGCGGCGTCGACGGCGCAAGGCGGCGTCTACGACATTCCGGCCATCCACGTCGACATCAAGGGCGCCTTCACCAACGCGGTGCCGGTCGACGCCTATCGCGGCGCCGGCAAGCCCGAGGCCAACTACATCATCGAGCGCGCGCTCGAGGCGGCGGCCCGTCAGCTGGGCCGGCCGGCGGCCGACCTGCGGCGGCGGAACCTGATCGCTCAGTTCCCGCACAAGACGGCGCTCGGCATGACGCTCGATTCGGGCGACTTCGTCGACAATTTCGATGCCGCGATCGCGAAGGCCGACGTCGCGGGCTTCGCGACGCGCCGCCTCGACTCAGTGCAGCGTGGCAGGCTGCGCGGCCTCGGCATCGGCTGCTTCCTCGAGACGTCGCGCGGCGCGCCCAACGAGGGCGCCGAAGTGCGCTTCGAGGCCAACGGCACGGTGACGCTCGCCGTCGGCACCGAATCGAACGGCCAGGGCCACGAGACGGCGTACGCCCAGATCGCGGCCGACAGGCTCGGCCTGCCGTTGTCGGCGTTCCGCTACGTCCAGGCCGACACCCGCCAGGTGAAGAGCGGCGCCGGCCACGGCGGCGCGCGCTCCATGCACATGGGCGGCACCGCCGCCGTGAAGGCGATCGATGCGCTGCTGGGCAAGGCGAAGACGATCGCGGCGCACCTGTTGCAGGCGTCGGTCGATGAGATCGAGTTCGCGCGTGGCCGCTTCATCGTGCACGGCAGCGACCGCGGCGTCGGTCTGCTGGCCGTCGCCGAGAGCGCGCGCGATCCCAGGAACCTGCCCGAAGGTCTCGCGCCCGGCCTGGGCGAGCACGTCATGAACATCAGCGACGTGTTCACCTTCCCCAGCGGCTGCCACGTCGCCGAGGTCGAGGTCGATCCCGAGACCGGCGAGACGACGTTGCTCGCCTACACCGCGGTCGACGACTACGGGCGGCTGATCAACCCCATGCTGACCCAAGGCCAGGTGCAGGGCGGCGTCACGCAAGGCATCGGCCAGGCGCTGCTCGAGCACACCGTCTACGATCCGCAGTCCGGCCAGCTGCTGAGTGGCTCGTTCATGGACTACACCCTGCCGCGCGCCGAACATCTGCCGAGCTTCGACATCACCCTGATAGAACGCCCGACGGCCGCCAACCCGCTCGGCGTCAAGGGCTCGGGCCAGGCCGGCTGTATCGCCGCCCCGCAGACGGTGATGGCCGCCGTCCTCGACGCGCTGCGCCCCGCCGGCGTCACCCACCTCGACATGCCCGCCACCCCCGAACGCGTCTGGCGCGCCCTCGTTGGAGCGCGGACCTCCCGGTCCGCTCATCAATCATGACTGCGGACAGCAGGCCCGCGTCGCCAATGACGTCAGCCCACCGTGACCGGGGAGAAATCGACGTACCAGCTCTTGGGATGCACGTAGCCCTTCACCTTGGACGAGATCGCGTTGGGCCACACGTCATGGACGAACCACACGAAGACCGCCTCGTCGACCATGCGCGTGTTGATCCTGGCCAGCACCTTGTCGAGCTCCTTGGGATCCGAAGTGCTGCGCGCCTCCTGGGCGAGCTTGTCGAACTCCGGATCGTTGATGTAGCCCCAGTTCGAGCCCTTGGGCGGCACCATCTGGCTGTCGATGAAGCGCATGAAGGCGTTGTGCGGGTCCATCGTGTTCCAGCTCACGTTGATCGCGCCATAGGGCGTACCTTCGGTCGACTTCGCGCCCTGACGCATCAGGTTCAAGAGCGCATTCCAGTCCATGACCTCGAAGGCGAGCTCGATGCCGATTTCGGCGAACTGCTGCTGGATGAACTCGTTCATGATCAGCGGATACATCTGGCCCGAGCCCGAGGCGGAGATTGCAACCTTCATCTTGAGCTTCTTTGCAGGCCCGTAGCCCGCCTCGCCCATCAGCTTCCTCGCCTGCTCGGGGTCGTACTTGATCTTGAAAGAGGGATTGCCGAACCACGGGTGATCCGACGGCACGCAGCCCACCGCGGGCACGGCGAGCCCGTTCAGGAGCTTTACCATGGCGTCTCGGTCGATCGCGAGGTTCATCGCCTTGCGCACGCGGATGTCGGCGGTCGGCGCGCCGGGCAGCATGCTGAGGGTGTAGGGCCACATGTGCGGTATGGCGTTGGTCTCGATCTTGCAGCCGGCCGAGCGCAGCCTGTCGAGCGTGTCGGGCGCCGGCGCTTCGATCCAGTCGACGCGTCCCGACAGCAGCGCCGCGCTGCGGGTCGAGACGTCGGGAATCGGCAGCAGCACCAGCCGCTCGCTCTTGGGAATGCGGTCCTTGTTCCAGTACTCGGTGTTGCGCTGGAGTTCGGCGCGCTCGCGCGGGGTCCAGGCCACCATCTTCCACGGACCGGTGCCCGAGGGCTGTTTGCGATAAGCCTGCCAGTCTCGGCCGACCCTCTCGAAGTTGTCTGCGCTGGCAATGGGGAAGCGGTTCAGGAGCGAGGGCATCACCGTGTCGACACCCTTGGTCTGCAGCTCGATCTTGTAGTCGTCGATCTTGCGGTAGCCGACGATCGGCCAGAGCGCGGCGATCAGCACGCTGCGACCCAGTCGATCGAAGGCCGGCGACTTGTCGTTCAGCGCGCGGTCGAGGCTGAAGATCACGTCGTCGGCGTTGAACGCAGCGCCGTGATGAAACTTCACGCCGTGGCGCAGCTCGAAGAACCATTTCGTCGAATCGGCCGGATCCTGATACCACTTGGTCGCGAGCCCGGGCACCAGCCTGGCAGGCTCGGTGGAAGACGAGAGGTCCCACATCACCAGCGCGTCGTAGAGCGTGTAGCCCATGAAGCGGATGCCCTCGGTGCCCTGATCGGGCGCGCCGTCGGTTACCGGGATGTCGGCCAAGGTCATCGCGATGCGCAGGGTCGACGGTGTCTGCGCTTGCGCGCTCGCTGTGCGAACGAACGGCAGAGCCGCGCTGCCCAGCAGCGCTTCGCGACGCGTGATCATGCATGCCTCCTTCGATGTGCGAGGGAGCAAGCACGAAGCGCGCCACTGGACCCGGCATATTTCTTGCTGCCTACTGCCTATCCATGTCCGGCTTGAACACGCTCAGCGCGAGCGAGCTCGCGAAAAGGATCGACGCCGGCTCGGCGACGGCCGAGGCCATCGTCGTCGATCATCTCGAGCGCATCGCCGAGCGCGACGCCGATGTAATGGCCTGGTCCCATCTCGCGCGCGACGCGGCACTCGCCCGCGCGAGAGAGCTCGATCGCGGCCCGCGCCAGGGCCTGCTGCACGGCATCCCGATGGGCGTGAAGGACATCATCGAGTCGTTCGACCAGCCGACGACCTACGGCTCGCCGATCTACCGCACGCACCAGCCGCTGGCCGACGCGGCCACCGTGGCGCTGGCCAAGGCCGCAGGCGCGATCCTGCTCGGCAAGACGGTCACGACGGAATTCGCCAACCGGCATCCCGGCCCGACCCGCAACCCGCACAATGCGGCGCACACCCCGGGCGGCTCGTCCTCGGGCTCGGCGGCGGCAGTCGCCGACTTCCAGGTCATGCTCGCCACCGGCACGCAGACCGGCGGCTCGGTAATCCGCCCCGGCGCCTATTGCGGCATTACGGCCTACAAGCCGACCTACGGGCATTTCGCGCCCGCCGGCATGAAGGCCAACACCGAATGGCTCGACACGATCGGCCTCTATGCGCGCAGCGTCGAAGACATCGCGCTGTTCCGCGCCGCGTTGCTGGCGGCGCCCTACGCGCCGATCCGCCGGCTCGACAAGCCGCCGCGCATCGCCGTGTGCTTCACGCCGCATCGCGCTGAGCTCAGCGGCGAGGGTGAACAGGCGGTGCTCGACGCGGCCCGGCAGCTGCAGAAGGCCGGCGCAACGCTCAGTGATCTCGAGCTGCCGGACCCCGTGCCGAAGATGACCGAGGGCCAGCGCGTGCTGTCCGCCTTCGACGGTCCGCGCGCCCATGCTGACGAGGCGCGTCGCTTCCCTCATCTGCTGAGCGAGAGTCTCAAGAAGGACAAGCTCGCCGCCGGCGCCGCGATCGACTACGCGACATGGGCCGCTGCGCGCAAACTGGGCGAGCAGGGCCGTGCCAAGGTCGATGCGCTGTTCGCCGACTTCGACGCCATCCTGACCGCTCCCGCGCCGGGCGAAGCGCCGCTTGGCCTCAAGAGCACCGGAAAGGCCACGTTCAATCTTCTCTGGACCTATCTCTGGATGCCGTGCGTCGGCTTGCCCTTCACCAAGGGACCGACCGGGTTGCCCGTCGGCATCCAGCTGGTCGGTCGCCAACATGAGGATGCGACCCTGTTGGACATCGCTGCGTGGGCGAGGGGTGCGCTGGCATGAAGCCGCTTTCCGCCACGGAAGCCGTCGTCGCCATCGAGGCGGGCAAGCTCAGCGCGCAGAAGCTGGTGCGCGACTGTCTCGATCGCATCGCCGAGCGCGAGCCCGTCGTGAAAGCATGGGCCCATCTCGATGCGGCGCTCGCCCTGGCGCAGGCCAAGGCGGCCGATGCTGCCAGCGGCGGCCTGCTGCGCGGCGTGCCGATCGGCGTGAAGGACATCATCGACACGCACGACATCCCGACGGGGCACAACTCGCCGATCTTCGCCGGCCGCCGCACCTTCGGCGACGCTGCCTGCGTCGCGCTCAGCCGCGCGGCCAATGCGGTGATCATGGGCAAGACGGTGACCACGGAGTTCGCCAACCGTCATCCTGGGGCGACCGTCAATCCGCACAATCCGGCGCACACGCCGGGCGGATCGTCGTCGGGGTCCGCGGCCGCCGTCGCCGACGGGCATGTGCCGCTGGCCTTCGGCACGCAGACCGGCGGTTCGGTGATCCGGCCTGCCGCCTATTGCGGCGTGATCGGCTACAAGCCGACCTTCGGCGACTTCTCGCGCGTCGGCATCAAGATGCAGTGCCATTCGCTCGACACGCTGGGGCTGATGGCGCGCACCCTCGACGACATCGCATTGCTGCGCGCCGCCGTGCTGAAGCTGCCGCCGGTCAAGCTGGACCGCTCGATCGCCGCGCCGCGCATCGGCTTCTGCCGCACGCCGGTGTGGGACGACGCGTCGGCCGATACCAAGGCCCTGCTCGAGCGAATCGCCACGAAACTGGCGGCGGTCGAGGTGTCGTTTGCCAAACCGTTCAACCACATCCTCGACGACCACGGCGCCATCATGGGTTGGGAGTGCGTGCGCAACTACGCCGACGAGCGCTTGCGCAACCCCGACAAGATGAGTCGCGAGATCATGGAAGGGCCGATCAAGCGTGGCCTCGAGGTGACGTTCGATCGCTACGTCGCTGCCCAGCGCAAGGCGGCGGCGTTCAAGGCGCATGTCGATTCGCTCTTCGAGCAGGTCGACGTGCTACTGTGTCCCAGCGCGCCAGGGGAGCCGCCGGAAGGACTCGAGTTCACGGGCGATCCGCGCTTCAACTCGATCTGGACGCTGGCCGGCACGCCCTGCGTCACCGTGCCGGCCAGCACGGGATCGAAGGGCCTGCCGCTCGGCGTCCAGCTGGTTGGCCTGCGCCACGAGGACGATCGCCTGCTGTCCATCGCCGCCTGGGTCGCGGCCCACCTCGACTGAAGGAAACGACCATGCCGCGCATTAACGGCGAACGACTCCTGGGCGATTTGCGCCGCATTGCCGACTTCGGCCGCTACGAGACCGGCGTGCACCGCCCGCACCTCTCGCCGCAGGACGTCGAGAGCCGGCGCTGGCTCGTCGGTCGCATGAAGGAGGCCGGCCTGGAGCCGGTGATCGACGGCATCGGCAACGTGATCGGGCGCAGCCCCAAGAGCGGCCCGCGACTCTTGATGGGTTCGCACACCGACACCCAGCCGCGCGGCGGCTGGCTCGATGGGGTCATGGGCGTGATCTACGGGCTGGAGGTTGCGCGGGCGCTCAGCGAGGATCCGGCGACGGCGCACCTTGCCGTCGACGTCGCCTCGTGGGCCGACGAGGAGGGGCATTGGGGCGGCATGCTGGGCAGCAAGTCGTTCATCGGCAAGGTGAGCGAGGCCGACATCGACAACGCCCGGCATCGCGACGACGGCAGCCCCATGCGCGACGCGCTGAAGGCGGCCGGCCTCGAGAAGGCGCCGCGCGTGCAGCTCGAGGAGGGCCGATATCGCTGCTATCTCGAAGCGCACATCGAGCAGGGTGGCCTGCTCGAGGCGAGCGGCAAGCGCATCGGCGTGGTCACCGCGATCGTCGGCATCTTCCAGTACCGGCTCACCTTCACCGGCATCCAGAACCATGCCGGCACGACGCCCATGCCGATCCGCAAGGACGCCGGGGCGGCGATGATGCGGCTCTATCACGACGTGATGGAGAGGTTTCCCAAGATCGCCGCCGAGCGCAGCGTGTGGACGGTCGGCAAGCTCTCGGTCGAGCCAGGCGCGCCTGCCATCATTCCCGGCAAGGCCGAGATGGTCCTGCAGTTTCGCGACGCCGACCTTGCCGTGCTCGAGCGTTTCGATCAGGTGCTGAACGAGATCGTCGCGGCGCATCAGGCCAAAGGTCCGTGCACCATCGACTGCATCAACCTTTCGCGCACCATGCCGGCCCCGATGCAGGAGCGGTTGCTGGAGGCGATCGACGAAGCCGCCGAAGAGCACGCCTCGGGGCTGCACATGCGCATGCCCTCGGGCGCGGGCCACGACGCGCAAATCCTGGCGCAGCGCCTGCCCGCCGCGATGATGTTCGTGCCGTCGATCGGCGGCATCTCGCATCACTTCACGGAGAACACTGCCGACGCCGACATCGTGCTGGGCTGCCAGGTCTTCGCCGATGCCGCGGCCAAGATCCTCAGCCGGAATTAGGGGTATGGTTCCTTGCGCCAGCTGCCCAGCAGGAACATCTTGCGCGGCTGGCGCTTGTCTCCGGCCTGCCGATGCACGTCGTCGAGATCGGCCCCGTGCTGGTGCATGGCGTAATCGAGCACGATCTTGGCGACCCAGCCGATCGCCAGGAACGTGCCGAAATACAGGATCGCGACGTCAAGCGCGCTCATTGGTCCTCGACCAGTGTCTTCAGGCGCAACAAGGCATTATCCCACTGTTTGGCGACATGGTCGAGGTAGGTTTGCGCCTCTACCAGCGGCCGGGGGTCGAGCGTGAAGCGGCTTTCGCGACCGACACGGTGCCCGCGAACGACGCCGGCGCCTTCGAGCACGCGCAGATGCTTGGTCACGGCCTGCCGTGTCAGGCGCGTGCCCACGGTGAGTTGCACGATCGAACGCGGCTCGCCCTGCGTGAGTTTTGCCAGCAGGGCAAGCCGCGTCTCGTCGCCCAGGGCGGCGAACACCTCTGCGCTGCCCTTGAGCGCGGTGGCGACGCTACGGGCCACCGAGGTACTCGGCAACGTTCTTCATCTGGATCGTCCAACCCTCCTCGTTCCGGTGGAACGCCAAGTCGCGGCGATGGGCCGGCAGCTTGTCGAAGCCCGATTCGACCACCGTGAGCCGCGTCCCCGTGGCGGTCGGTTGCAAGGTGAATTCGACCACGGTCGGTGTCTCGGCACTGTAGTCCTGCTCAGGGTCCACGGCATAGGGATGCCAGGTGAAGGAGAACAGCCGCTCGGGTTCCATCTTCTGGACCACCGCCTCCCATTTGAGATGCTCGTAGCCGGGATAGGTGACGTTGCCGCGCGACACCTGGCCCGCGGCGAACGGCCCGTCCAGCCTCACGCGGAACCACTTGCCGAATTCCTCGTGGTCGGTCAGGGCCTTCCAGACACGCGATAGAGAGGCCTTCAAGTCCACTGTCCTTTCGATGCGATCGGTCATGAGCAACCTCCTAGTTGCGCATTCATCTAGGGTCGGTCAGGCGAAAGCGCAACCCTATTGTTGCGCAATTGATCGCAACCGCACCGCTCGGCGGCTCGTTCTCTCCCAAAGGAGAGGACCATGAGCAAAGCGCAAGACGAGAAGGCCAAGCGGAAGGTCGACGAGAAGCTCGATCAGGCCTTGAAGGACAGCTTTCCCGGCAGCGACCCGATTGCCTTCACCGAACCGGCGCCGGTCAAGGAAGAGGACAAGAAGCTCGCCACTGTGAAGGCGGCAGGCAAGGCAGAGCGGAGTGACAGCAAGAAATGAGGTCGACATGCCCGAGACCCTGCGGCCGATCGACGACGAGTACCTGACGGAAGCGCGTGAGCCCGTGAGTTTCCGGCGGCCGGACGGCGAGATCGCCGAGGAGATCCGCTGCGTGCTGGCCGACGACGTCGGCCTCGATGCGCGCGCCATCCATGTCGCGGTCAGGGCCGGCCAGGTGACGCTGAGCGGCATCGTTCGCACCTGCGCCGACATGCGGCGCGCCGAGGCGCATGCCTGCGCGGTGTCGGGCGCGGCCTCGGTGCAAAACGACCTGCAGTCCAAGGAGAAAAGCGAGGATTGCGGCGATGAGTCCGAGGCGGGCTCGGCCGCCAAGATGGGCAAGCCCGAATACGACCGCTGACGGGAGGGAGCATGGCACGCAATCCCAAGAGGCAACCCTTGCACCCACCGCGTGACCCGCGCAACGAGGAGCTGGGCGGTTCGACCGAGGAGCGCGATCGTCACCTGCGTTACGCCCACGAGCAGTACACGGCGTCCGGCCAGGGCCATTTCGGCGCGCCCAAGGGCCGTCCATTGCCGACGCAGAAACCGCCGCGCAACGAAAGCAAGTATCCGCGCGGCACGCGCATGCCGTGGCCGCACGATCGCACGATCGACAGCGACGACACCCCGACCGAGTCCCCCAAGCGACCCGTGGGCTCCTGACACAACGCTGTCAGGAGCCGGCGCGTAGGAAGGCGCGCAACAGCCCGGGAGAACGTCATGGCGTCGCTTCACGTCGACTACAATGCGATGGACTGGTCGTCGGCGATCGAGTTCTACGGCCCCGCGGCCGTCTACCAAGGCAAGGACATCGTCCAGCTCAAGGTGCTGAGCGACCGGCGCCGCCAAGGCGGCGGCATCGCCTGGCTGGTGCGCTTCCAGCCGCCGGCCGGCAAGCTGATCAAGATTGTCGCCACCGCGCTGTCGGACGAACACGTCTTTCCGCTGCAAGGCGGCCGCGGCACCAAGAGCGGCCAGCCCGTGCAGGGCGCCGGCGGCTATGGCCTCAATCCCAGAGGCCAGCCGCACAGCGCCATGATCAGCCGCGAGACCGTGTCGCTGGTGATCTATTCCGGCGAGCCGGACGAGATCAAGTCGATGGACGTGGTCGATATCGAGCCTGCGGCGTAGCCCGCTGTCGTCTACTGCACGGTCAGCAGGTAGCGCATCATGGGACCGCGCTTGTCGGTCGCCACCTTCCACGGCGCCTCGTTGAACTCGAGCGCGATGGCGCAGGCATCCTGCTCCGGCAGGCGCGCCAGGTGGGCGAGCTTGTCGAACTCCATGGCGCTGAAACCCGCCTCGGCGAGCAGGGCATGCGCCTCGGCGTCGGACGCCACGCGCGGCGCCCCTGAGTCGGTCGTCTTCACCGTGCGGCCGCTGCGGTAGGCGCGCTCGAGCGCCGCCAGGACGTCGCGCAACAGCTTCTGGCCGGTCCCGTCGAGACGCTCGGTCTGCTGGATGCCGGTCAGTGCAAACTCCTTGCAGACTGGCAGGTCGGTCGCCTGCAGGTGCTTCAGCAACGCCGACCGCGCCTGGATCGCCGCCGCGGCGGTTGCCTCGTCGGCCGCGCGCAACGCCGGCACGACATAGTCGGCGCGCAGTTCGCGCATCAACTTCAAGGGTCGCGGCACGCCCTCGGTGGTCGGCCGATGCATCTCCTCCCTGAGCGCTTCGCGCAGGCGCTGCTGCGATCCCGGCACGTCGTCGAGCACCACGCCGACCATCGGCAGCGCATGCGCATTGGCCACCGCCTGGTCGAGGACCGCGCTGTCCTCCTCCTCCGGGCGCAGCATCTGCAGGATGTAGACGACGAGGCCCGAGGCGATGCCCGCCATGATGAAGGCGATGGCCGCCGAACGCAGGCGTTGCCCGCGATCGAGCCCGCGATCGCGCAAGAAGATCACGATCGCGACGGCGACCGCGACGCCGACGACGACGCCCAGATTCTGCGAAAGGATTTTCGTCTCCTCGTGAGACCGCTCAAGTAATCATCTTGCGGCCGCTCCTCAAGCGCCTTGCCGAGCGACCGAAGGCCCGAACCTCACTGAAAGCATTGGGCGACACGCACCCTGCAGGAATTGGCCGGCACGCGCCGATTGCAGTCGGCCCACGCCATCTGCCGCACCGCCTCGATGTCGACGCCGGCGGCATAGCCCGCCGCATCGCCGGGATCGCTGCGCGCATAGGCGACACAGCGCGCCATCGCCGTCAACTTGATGCTGCAGGCGTTGCCGCATTCGCCGAGTGCGGTGGTCTCGGCGGCCTCGCGCGTGCCCATGCCGACGGCATATCCGAAGGCGTCGCGACCGTCGTCGGCGACGGCGACCCAGGTCTGCTGCGCCGCGGCCGTCACCGCGAAGGCGACACAACCGAGCGCGGCGAGCACCAGGAGTCGCAGCTTCATTTCGGCACGCTGCGATCGAGAAACGCGCGCACGCGCCGGATCGATTCGTCGAGAAATTCCGGCCCGCGCCAGTCCTTCTGGACCTCGATGTTGGGCGCGAGTGCTGCGATCTCCTCGCTGGTCTTGGCCGGATGCGGCTTGTCGGTGCCGGGCTGCAGCAAGAGCGGCGTCTTGCAGGTCTTCACGAAGTCGCGTGTCACCGAGAACACGAAGTCCGAGCCGAACATGTTGTGGCCGAACGACTCGATGGTCTCCGGCGTGATCGACGGATCGCGTCCCTGCATGGTCTTGGCGAAGCCCTTGATCGCTTCGTCCCAGGTGTCGCGGTTCTCCCACAGGCCGATCGGGTTCTGCAGCACCGCGCAGACGACGCGGCCGGGATCGTGTTCGATTGCCTCGAAGCAGTAGCTGCCGCCGATGCAGCCGCCCATCACGGCGAACTGCTTGAAGCCGAGATGGTCCATCAGCGCGAAGTGGTCGTCCGCGTAGGTGTGCCAGCCGTGGTCGGCGGCGAGGCCGGCGCGCGACTGGCCGGCGTTCCGCTGGTCCATGCCGACCACGGTGTAGCGGTCCGAGAGCACCTTCATCGGATCCATCCAGGGCGCGGGCTTGCTGGGATCGGCCGGGCTCGCTTTCCAGTACGCAAGCTGCGAGCGCAGGCCGCCCGGGGCGTACAGCAGCAGGGGAAAGCCCTGGCCGTGCACCTCGTAGTGGATCTCGGCGTCGGCATACTTGAACGTCGGCATGGCGGCTCCGTCAGTTCGCGGGCTTGTAGCCTATCGAATCGAGGATGGACTTCCAGCGGGCAAAATCGGCCGCCATGCGCGCACGGAACTCGGCGGGCGTCGAGGTCTCGACGTCGAGCCCGAACTCGGTGAGCTTCTTGTCGACCTCGGGCAGCTTCAGCACCGCACGCAGTTCGCTGCCCCATGCGTCGATCAAGGCGGGTGGCGTCTTGGGCGGCGCGAAGAAGACATACCAGCCGAGGATCTGCAATGCCGGATAGCCGAGCTCGCTGGCGGTCGGGATGTCGGGCGCCGATGTCGTGCGCCTGCTGCCCGATGTGAACAGAACACGGACCTTGCCGGCGCGATGGTGCTCTAGGAAATCGGTGATGCCGCCGCAGCCCGCTGCGATGTGGCCGCCTTGCAGGTCGGCGACCAATGGCGCGGCACCGCGATAGGGCACCGGCTCGAGCGGGATGCCGATCGCCTGTCCCGTCATCACGCCGTAGAAGTGCGTGAACGAGCCCATCGCCGTCGTGCCGAAGCTTGCCCGCGCCGGATTGTTCTTGAGCCAGGTGATGTAGTCCTCGAGCTGCTGCACGCCGATCGTCGGCGAGACGCAGTACGCGGTCTGCACCGTCCCCGCGAGCGTGATCGGCATCAGGTCGGCCTGCGGATCGAACGGCATCGACGGCATGGTGAGCTTCTGCACCACCGTGGCCGAGGGCATGTAGCAGACCGTGGTGCCGTCGGGCGGGCTCTGCTTCAGCGCTTCGCCCGCCAGCGTGCCCGAGGCGCCGGTCTTGTTGTCGACGATGACGTTGCGGCCGGTGCGCTGCTTCAGCGCCTCGGCGATGAAGCGCGCCATCACGTCCGAGCCGCCGCCGGCCGGGAAGCCGACCAGGATCCTGAGCGTCTTGTCGGGCAGCGCGGTGTCGGCGCGTGCGAGCGCAGGTGCGGCGATTGCCGCCCCCGTGGCGACCAGCGCTGCGCGCCGAGTCATCGTCTTGGCCATTGGGTCAACTCCTATAGACATACTTAAGTACAAATGGAGGAAAAGTCAAGGCCGCCCCTGTCATCCCGAGCGCAGCGAGGCACCTTTCTGCTGCCGGAAAAGTCCCTCGGCCTTCGGCCTCGGGATGACAGCATGGAGGGTCAACCCACCAGGCTCCACGCCAGCTCGGCGCGTTCGCGGGCGGCGTGGCTCATCTTGACCGACTCGGGATTGGACGAATTGCCCTGCAGGCCACGGCGGTAGACGCCCTGCGCGATGGCGGCGAGCCGGAACAGCGAGAAGGCGAGGTAGTAGTCCCAGTGCTCGATCCTCTGCCGGCCGCTGCGCCGGCAGTAGGCGGCGACGTACTCCTCCTCGGTCGGCAGGCCGAGCGTCTCGAAATCGACCTTGGCGAAGCCGTGCGGCGGCTCGGCCATATGGTAGCCGAGGCAGTTGTAGGCGATGTCGCAAAGCGGATGGCCAAGGGTCGAAAGCTCCCAGTCGAGCACCGCGACGACGCGCGGCTCCGACGGATGCACGATCAGGTTCCCCAGCCGATAGTCGCCATGCACGATGGTCGTCGGATCCTCGGCCGGGATGTGCTGCGGCAGCCAGGCAATCAGCTTGTCCATCGCCGGGATCTCTTCTGTCTTGAGCTCGGCGTACTGCTTGCTCCAGCGTGCCACCTGGCGGGCGATGTACTGGCCGCTGCGGCCGTAGTCGCCGAGCCCGACCGTCGCCGGATCGACCTTGTGCAATCGGGCCAGCACATCGTTCATCGAATCGAAGATGGCGGCGCGCTCGGCCGGCGACTGGTCCGGCATCGATGCATCGATCAGGATGCGCCCGGGCACCGCATCCATGACGTAGAACATCTGGCCGATCACGCTGTCGTCGCTGCACAACAGCCGGGCGCGCGCCACCGGCACGTCGGTGCCGGCCAGCGCGGAGATCACGCGGAATTCGCGGTCGACCTGGTGCGCCGAGGCGACCAGCTTGCCAGGCGGCTTCTTGCGCAGCACGAAGTCCCGCCGCTCGCCGCCGGCCATCTCCGCCGACAGGAAGAAGGTGGGATTGGAATGGCCCGAGTCGAACTGCTGCACCGCGAGGCCGCCGCGATAGCCCTCGAGATGGCTGCCGAGATAGCGGTCGAGCGACTGGGGATCGAAGCGATGGCGCTCCATCACTGGAACGGTCTTGGCATAGCTGGTCATGCGTGCCCGAGCCTACGGTGTGCGGCGCAAGGCCTGCAAACCCCCGGTCCCACACAGAGAAACGCAATTCCGGTATCGCAACGCGCAATGTGCGGCGCCGTTATCCCGTTCAGTCAGGAGGAGGCGGTTGGACGGTCTCAGCAGCGCGACGGGCGGCGAAGCCAGGAGCACACCCAGGCCGCGCTATCCGGTGGTCCACATCCATGGCACGTCCGCCATCCGGCGCCCGTTGCTGATCCTGGCGGTGTGCGCCATCGTGGCCGTCCTCTACGTCGGTCGCGACTTCCTCATTCCAACCGCCGGCGCGATCGTGCTGGCGCTGATCCTGACTCCGGTCGCCAATACGTTCGAACGGCTGCGCCTGCCGCCGACCGCCGCGGCCGGCGCGTCGGTGGTTCTGCTGTCGCTCGGCATGGCGCTGCTGCTGGCGATCTCGATCCCGGCGCTGGCCAATTGGCTCGACCAGGGCCCGCTGCTCACCTACACCGTGGACCGCAAGCTCGAGGGCCTGCGCAAGTCGCTGGCGATCGTGCAGGAGGTCACCAAGCAGGTCGAACAGGCGACCTCCGGCGCGGCTCCGACCCCGCAGGCGGGACCGACGCCGGAGAAGGTCGTCGTGAAAGACTCCTCCCTGCTGACGCAGCTCGCGACCACGACGCCCGGCGTGCTGCTGCAGGTCGGCTATGCCAGCGTGCTCGCCTTCATGCTGTTGGCCCATCGCAACACCCATCGCCGCCAGATCCTGCGCATGCCGGCGAGCTTCACGACGCGGGTGCGGCTGGCGCGCGTCATGCGCGACATCAACGAGCGGGTCGGCCAGTACCTGTTCTCGCTCTGCGTCGTCTATAGTTGCGTCGCGGCGATCGCGACGGTGGCGCTGTGGCTGCTGGGCTTCCCCAACGCCATCATCTGGGGCGCGCTGATGGGCATTGCGAGCTTCGTGCCGTTCATCGGCCCGGTCGTGATGATCACGGTGGTGGCGCTGGTGGCGCTGCTGTCGTTCGACGACTGGACGCGCATCATCGCCGCGCCGGCGCTGCTGGCCGCGATCCACATCCTGGAATCGCAGTTCATCACGCCGATGTTCCTGAGCCGCCGCTGCGCCTTGAACACGGTAGCGGTGTTCACCTCGATCGCGCTGCTCGGCTGGATGTGGGGCGCAATCGGCGCCATCGTCGCGGTGCCGCTGCTGATCCTGATCAGCACCATCGCGGCACACCTGCCGTCGCTGCGCTGGCTGGAAGTGCTGCTGTCGGATCTCAGTCCGGTACCCGGGCGCATGGCTGCCAAGCCCAACCTCGCGTCGGCGGGCCCGCTGCCGTTCAAGCCGCTGCGGCCCGCGCCTCAGCGCCGCCGGGCGGCTGTTGCGAAATAGATCACGCCGGCGGCGCCCCAGACCGCGCCGACGATCGCCCAAGCGGCCGCCGCATCGAGCTGGCGCTCGAGCAGGATGATCGCGGCGGCGCTGAGACAGGCTGCGCCGACCGCCAGCGCCATCGCTGCGGCGAACGCCATGAGTACGCGCAACGCGGCGTCCTGCGCGGCATGCCGCAGCGAGCGCGCGGCAGCGGTTTGCAGCGCGACGCGCAGGAGCGGGGCGATCATGCCCGGCGTCTCGCGACGCCGTTGCGGTCGGCGGTTACCGCCGACGAAAGAGCCAGCCCGCGAGGAAGCCGATGCTGAGGATCGCGGCGACGGTCGTGAGGGGATGTTCCTCGGTTTGATGGACCAGCGTGTCGCTCGCCTTCTGCTTCAGCCGCACCGCCTCCTCGGCCATGTGCTTGGCGCTGTCGCCATATTTGCCGATCAGCTCGCGCGCCGAACGCAGCGTGTCGTGCAGCTTCTCCTCGCCACGATGGAGGAGGGTGTCGCTGGTGCCGTTCACGGTGTCGGCAAGGTCGTCGAGTTGCGAGCGAAGCAGGGCGATCTGCTTGGCAAGGTCCTTGGTCTCGTAACCGCCGGAGTTGCGCATGGTTCTCTCCTTGGCTGAGGGCTCGCGCGGGAAACGCAACGAAGCAGTCGCGGTTCCTTCCCTCAGCGCGTGGTCGCAAGGGCCTCATCGACGGTTGCGGCGAAGGACCGTGTCACCGGCTCGAGCAACTCGGGCGACGTCATCGCCGCGCGATCGGCCGGCGTATGGAAATAGGGATGGGTGCCGGCCATGCCGAAGAAGCGCGGATAGCCGGCGGCGAGCACCTCGCGCAACTCGCCGACGCCGGCCTGTGCGCCGACGAACCTGGCCGCGTCGATGCCCTTGAAGCCGCGATCGACGCTCGATTCCATCGCGTCCGAAGTCAGGATCACGCGCTGCGCGCCGTTGCAGGCGAGCGACGCGCCGAGATGGACCCACGCCACGGTTGCCTCGGGCTTCGGCGCGCCCGCGTGCAGGAACTGCTCCATGCCGCCGTGACCGATCTCGTGGCCGGAGGTGGCGACGAAGACGAAGTCGGCTTGCGGCCAGCCTTGCGTGGCGAGGCGCGCCAGGGCGAGGAAGCCCGCGATGCCGGGCGCGCGCTCGCACGTGCTGGTGAACCAGCTGCTGACCGGCGTTGAGACGACGATCCACTTGCCCTTGCCGCGATCGAGCCGCGCCACGACATTGCGGCCGGGCACGTCGCGGCGCATGGCGCCCTGCACCGCGAGCGACACCGGTTGCCCCGAGCGCTGCGCGGCATCGAGGGCTGCGTTGTCCTTGGGCGCCACCAGGATCACCGGCACCTGCCACGCGCGATCGGTCTGGGCGACGTTGTAGGTGAAGATCTCGCCGCTCGGATGGTCGATGGTGAGCAGCACGGCGCGCGGCTGGCGCGCCAGCGCGCGTTCGATCGCGGCGCGATGCTGCGCATTGAGGTAGGCGCCGCGGTCGAACGGCAGGAGCGCACGCACGAATGCATCGGGGGCGAGGGCATCGCCGTCGGGAGCGATCGGCGCGGTGAGCGCAAAGCTTGCCTGGCTGTCGGCGAGCCACCATTGCGGCATGACGGTGTGTGCTTGGCCGTCGACGGTCAGAATCGCCTTCTTGAAGCCGTACTGGCGATGGAGCGAGAACGGCTGGGACGAAACCGCAAGACCCGCCTGCTTGAGCTCATCCGCGATCCAGTCGAGTGCGTGGTCGAGGCCGGACGAGCCGTAGCGATGGACGCCGAAGCTGTCGTAACGCTGCACGTCGGCGTACAGCGCTGCGCCCGACAGGGGCTTGCCGGACGGGGGGTCGGTGGCGAATGAAGCGTTGCTCATGGCGAGTGACAGCAGTGCAAGCACTGCCGCGCGCCGCACGTCAGCCGTCCCACACGTTCTGCGGCATCGGCAGCTTGGCGAAGTCCGGCGGCACCAGCGGTTGGTGATGCGCAATGCCTTCCTTCTCGAGCAGCATCATGTACTGGCGCACGTGCTGGCCGCAGTGCCAGGTGGTGCGCTCCAGCAGCTCGTGCAGGCTCTGCGGACCGTAGTAGGTCGGCAGCGACTTCGACGGCGACGTATCGCCCTGCTTCCACCAGTCGCCGAAGCGCCGGCGCACCCTTTCGCCCCACGCGACCAGGGTCGCGGTGTCGGCGTCGGGCGAGGGCTCCTCGCGGAAGAAGTCCTGCACCAGCGTGGTGCCCTGGTTGGCGCCGACGAAGGCGTCGACGACGCGAAACAGGTGGAAGGCAAGCGTGCGATAGCTGCGCGGGCGGCCGGGCACGTGGGTGCCGAGCTTGTCGTAGGGCATCAGCGGGATGAGCTCCAGCGCCGCCCCCATGAACTTGTCGACCCTGGCCGCCAGCTCATCGGTCGAGAGCTGCGGGCCGGCGTTCTCGTTCAGCCCGAGAAAGTCGACGATCTGCTTGGTGCTCTGGCCGAACGTGTACTTGTCGCCACGCGACAGCACCGGCACCGAACGCACGCCGAGCTTCTGCAATTCGGCGAGGCCGTTCGGATCCTCGAGCACATTTACTGAAACGTAGTCGATCCCACGGACCGATAGAAACTCCTTGAGTCTCAGACAGCTGGTTCAACCGGGCTGCCAGTAGACCTTGTAGGGCTCGCTCATCTGTTGCTCCTTGCTATTTGTCATCCCGAGCGAAGCGAGGGATCCTTCCTGTTGCCCTAAGGATCCCTCGCTTCGCTCGGGATGACAGGGGTGTCGTCACGTCGGTCTATGGCAGACGACGCAGACCTTGTTGCCGTCGGGATCGCGCAGGTAGGCGCCGTAGTAGTTGGGATGATAGTGCGGGCGCAGGCCGGGTGCACCCTCGTCCTTGCCGCCGGCTTGCATGCCTGCCTTGTAGGCGGCGTCGACGCTGGGACGGTCGGGCGCGTCGAGGCCGATGGTGATGCCATTGCCGGCCGTCGCCTTCTGCTTGTCGAGCGGCGTCACGATCCAGAGCTGCGGCCGGCCGCCGGGCGGGCCGTAGCCCGCGGCCTCGGGATAGTCGGCGCGACGTTGCAGGCCGAGCGCCTGGGTGACCCCGTCGTAGAAGGCCTTCGCCTTGGCGACGTCGTTGATGCCGACGGTGACGTGGCTGAACATCTCGTCCTCCCTCACGAAGCCGCCGGAGCATAGACCGAGGCGAGCTGGCGCGACACCAGGCGCGCATACATGCCGCCCCTGGCCAGCAGCGAGGCATGCGTGCCGGTCTCGACGACGCGGCCTTCGTCCAGCACCACGATCAGGTCGGCGTCGCGCACCGTCGACAGGCGATGGGCGATGACGATGGTGGTGCGGTCGGCCTGCAACAGGTCGAGCGCGCGGCGCACCGCCTGTTCGTTGACCGCGTCGAGATGCGAGGTCGCCTCGTCGAGCACCAGGATCGGTGCGTCCTTGAGGAAAGCGCGGGCGATGGCGACGCGCTGGCGCTGGCCGCCCGACAAGCTGGTGCCGCGCTCGCCGACGGCTGAGTCGAGCCCGTCCGGCAAGGTCTCCACCAGTTCCGACAGCGACGCGTGCTCGACCGCGGCTTGCAGCTCCGCCTCGGTGGCGTCGGGCCGCGCGATCAAAATGTTGGCGCGCAGGCTGTCGTTGAAGAGATAGGTGTCCTGCGCCACCAGCGCGACCATGCGGCGCAGATCGTCGAGCTGGTAGTCCCTGAGGTCGGCGCCGTTCAGCAGGATGCGGCCGGCCTGCGGGTCCCAGAAGCGCATCAGCAGTTGCGCCGTCGTCGTCTTGCCGGCGCCCGAGGTGCCGACCAGCGCCACCGTCTTGCCGGCGGGGATGTCGAAGCTCGCGTCGGCGAGCGCGCGACGCGTCTGGCCGGGATAGGTGAAGCTCACGCGCTCCAGCGTGAGCGCCGCAGGACCTTTCTTCGTCGGCACGCCGGGGCCGTCGCGCACCGGGATGGGCTCGTTGTAGAGCGCATAGACGCGGCGCGTGGCGCCCAGCGTATCGGCCAGCTGCCGGCCGATCTGGGCGATCTCCGAGACCGGCAGGAATGCGGCCATGGCGAGGATCGTGAGCAATGGCAGCAGGCCGGGATCGATGGCGCCCTGGATGGAGAGCGCAGCGCCGGTCACGACGACGGCGAGGCCGCCCAGGCCGGTCATCACCTCGAGCAGGGCATGCTGCAAGGTGAGTTCGCGGAAGAACGGTAGGCGCAGGGAGATATGGCGCTGCGACAGCTGGTCGAGCTTGCTGCCGCGCGAGGACTCCTGCTGGAAGGCGACGATCTCGCCCAGCCCCTGCACGGAATCGACGGCGAAGGCGCCCAGCTCGCCTGCGGCTTCCCGCGCGCGGCTGCCCAGCCGATCGACGCGCTTGCGCATCACCAGCGGGCTCAACCCCACGGCCAGCAGGAAGGGCAGCAGGGCCAGCGCCAGCCAGCCGCTGGTCGAGGCAAGCACCGCGATCACCACGGCCGGCACCAGCATGGCGACGAAGGCCGGCGCCACGGTATGGGCAAAGAAGTATTCGATCAGCTCGATGTCGTGCGTGGCCAGCGCCATCAAATCGCCGGTGCGGCGGCGCACCAGGTAGGCCGGCGCCAGCGCCTCGAGCTTGCGATAGGCGTCGATGCGCATCTCGGCCAGCAGGCGGAAGGCCATGTCGTGCGCCATCCACGATTCCAGCCAGTGCAGCACGCCGGAGAGCGGCGCGACGACGGCCAGCGCGATGGCGTAGCCGGTGAAGGGCTGGTGGTGCTTCAGCGCCAGGACGATCAGCGCTGACAGCGCGCCGACGCCGATGAAGGCCAGCACGCGCAGCACGCCGAAGGTGAAGGTCAGCGTGAGCTTGCCCTTCCAGGGCAGGATCACCTTCATCAGGTTGGCGACGACCTGGTACCAGGTGAGGCCCTCGGCCGCGATGATCCCTTCGGTAGGGGGTGCTGGGGAGGTGAACTTATCGTGTTCCTCTCCCCCCGCAGGGGGGAGAGGCGAGGAGAGGGGGGCCGAAGACTCGTGCAACCCCCCCTCCCCCCCCCTCCCCCCCCCCGGGGGGGGGGGGGGTGAGGAGGGGGCCCG
>Ga0081539_10002877_pt1 | contig 22840 bp, 26 predicted proteins | sample TabmetS4T2R2_FD_71023 | JGI IMG/M metagenome (GOLD analysis project Ga0081539, IMG submission 71023) | Tabebuia heterophylla rhizosphere microbial communities from the University of Puerto Rico - S4T2R2 | ecosystem: Host-associated > Plants > Roots > Rhizosphere ...
GTGGGCCGGGCGGCACGGGAGCGGTGGGTGTTGGGCGAGCCTTGGGAGTCGGTGTGCCGCGACATGCTGCGGCTGCGCATGCGGCTCCTGCCGTACCTGTACACGCTGTTCGAGGAGTGCCACCGGACGGGCGCGCCGGTACTGCGGCCGTTGCTGTTCGAGTACCAGGACGACCCGACGACGTACACGGCCGACGACGAGTTCATGGTCGGGCCGGCGCTGCTGGTCGCGCCGATCACGCGGCCGGGGCTCGAGCACCGGCACGTGTACCTGCCGGCCGGGACCTGGTGCCACTGGTGGACCGGCGACTCGTTCGTCGGTCCCGCGCACATCCTCGTGCACGCGCCTCTGGGCCGGCCGGCGCTGTTCGCCCGCGCCGGCGTCCCGATCCCGCTGGGCGATCCCGTCGCGCACACGGGCGTCCCCTCCTCCCTCACCTGGCGGGTGTTCCCCGGCTCGGGCTCGTCATCGCTCTACGAGGACGCCGGCGACGGGTACGGGCCGTCGTGTCGACGCACAGCGCGTGTAGAGAGCGGGCAGGTGTCTCTGTCGGCCCGCTCGGGGGATTTCGTCCCCGCCCGCTCGTCCGTGGTGATCGAGATGGTCGGCGTGGGTAGCGCCGTCGTGGAGGAGACCGCCGATCCGGTGGTGATAGAACGCTTTGCGAACAACGACGACTGACAGGAGCTACTGATGGCCTACGAGGTTCCGCCGCTCCCCTACGCCTACGACGCGCTCGAGCCGCACATCGACGAGGCGACGATGCGCCTGCACCACGACAAGCACCACCAGGCGTACGTCGACAAGGCCAACGCCGCGCTCGAAGGGACGGAATGGGACGGCAAGCCGGTCGAGGAGGTCCTCAAGAACCTCGACGCGCTGCCGGCCGACAAGCAGAAGGCCGTCCGCAACAACGGCGGCGGGCACTACAACCACTCGCTGTTCTGGGAGTGGATGAGCCCCGACGGCGGCGGCGAGCCCTCGGGCGCGCTGGCCGACGCGATCAACACCGCCTTCGGCTCGTTCTCCGACTTCCAGGCGAAGATGAAGGAGACCGGCGTCAACCAGTTCGGCTCCGGATGGGCATGGCTCGTCCACGACGGCTCCGGCCTCGCGGTCGTCGGCTCGGCGAACCAGGACAACCCGATCTCCGACGGCGCCACGCCGCTCCTCGGCGTCGACGTCTGGGAGCACGCCTACTACCTCAAGTACCAGAACAAGCGCCCGGACTACATCGACGCCTGGTGGAACACGGTCAACTGGGACAAGGTCGCGTCGGGGTTCGACGCCGTTTCGTAACGAGGGTGTGCCGAGTTCGTAAGAACTTCGGCATGTAGGGCAGGAACGAGGTCACGCGGCGGGATGATCCGCCGCATGGCCTCGTCCGAGCAAGCATTTCGTCGCAACGCGGGGAGGGCAGCCGGCAATTGCGACGAAGTGCTGGCTATAGAGGACGAACGTCGCAATCTCGCGAACGGTCTTCGGGATTGCGACGAAATACTCGTTGGCGATCGGGCGATCGCCGCGCTCGCCGCCCATCAATGCGGGGTTGTGACGACGGCGCAGCTCGCCGCGGCGGGGCTGACACGGAACGCCGTGGCGCATCGGGTGCACACGGGCCGGCTGACGCCGCTGCACCGCGGCGTCTACCAGGTCGGCCCCGTGACCGCGCCCTGGGCGCGCGAGATGGCGGCGGTCCTGGCGACCGGCGGGGTGCTCAGCCACCACAGCGCCGCCGCCGTCTGGGGCTTCAGGCCGCCGCACGAAGGCGACGTCCACATCACGACGACGAAGGCGGCGAGATCCCGCACGGGCGTCCGGGTCCACCGCTCCGCCTCCCTCAAGGCCGCCGTTCATCACAACTTGCCACTCACGGCCGCGGCGCGCACGCTCGACGACATCAGGCCGCTGCTGCCCACAGGCGAGTACGACCGCGCGTACGAGGAGGCACAAATCCTGAGACTCGTCCCGAAGCGCCCCGGCGACGAGCCCCGGTTCACGCGCTCAGAGGCCGAGCGACGGCTCCTCGTGCTGATCCGAGCGGCGGGGCTGCCCGCGCCGCTGACGAACGTGAAGGTCGCGGGCTACGAGGTCGATTGCTACTGGCCGCGGCACAAGCTCGTCGTCGAGGTCGACGGCTATGCCTTCCACGGCGGCCGCGCGGCGTTCGAGCGCGACCGGCGCAAGGCCGCCGACCTGGCGGCCGCGGGCCTGACGCCCGTGCCGGTGACGTGGCGGCAGATCGCGAACGACACGCACCGGCTCGTCGCGCAGTTGAGCCGGCTGCTGCCACCATTGCAAGCGTGAGCACGCGGGAGTTCTACGAGGCGGGCTATGCGCTCGCGGACCCCGCCGAGGCCGAGCGGATGGGCCGGTGGCGGGCGATCGGGGCGCGGTCGAAGGCCGCGCACGTCCGCGCGCTGCTCCGGCGAGCCGATCTGAAGCCCGCCACGATCGCGGAGATCGGCTGCGGCGACGGGTCGCTGCTCGCCGAGCTCAGCCGGCTCGCCACCGTGGACGGGTTCGAGCTGTCCGCCAACGCCGCCGCCCAGGCGCGCGCTCGTAACGTCGCGCGCCGGGTCGAGACGTTCGACGGCGAGCACGTGCCCGCCCGCGATGGGGAGTACGACGTCGCCGTGCTCTCGCACGTGCTCGAGCACGTCCCCGACCCGCTGCCGCTGCTCACGGAGGCGGCCCGGATCGCGCCGCACGTGATCGTCGAGGTGCCGCTGGAGGACAACCGCAGCGCGCGCCGGCCCGCCGCGCGGCGGCTGTCCGAGGCCGCCGGGCACCTCCACGCGTGGAACCGAGCCGACGTACGGCGGCTTGTCGGGAGTGCGGGACTATCGCCGCGGCACGAGCTGACCGATCCGCTCTCCTACGAGATGGTCTCGTTCTTCAGCGGCGCCGCGAAAGGGCGGGCGAAATGGGCGCTGCGGACGATGATGGACCGCGTGGGCGTGGCGGAGCGGCTCTTCACCGTCCACTACGCGGTGCTGGCTACACGCGGGTGAAGCGCCGCCCGGCGACCGGGGACTCCGCTTCGGCCCGCGCCGCCTCGGCCTCGAGCTTGGCGAGCCGCTCGGGCGTGAGCTCGCCGGCGTTCTCGTCCTCGATCCGCTGGAGCCACTCGGCCCCCGCGGCCTGCTCGCCCGCGTCGACGTCGATGCGCTTGGTCTTCGCGTACTTGTCGATCTCGACGAACAGCTCGTCGACCAGCCGCTCCTGCGGCACCTTCTTGAGCGGCTTGCCGCGCGAGAAGATCAGCCCCTCGTTCTTGGCGCCGGTGATCCCGAAGTCCGCGTGCGAGGCCTCGCCGATGCCGTTGACGGCGCAGCCGAGCACCGCCACCTCGACGGGGTCCGCGTAGGCCTCGAGCCGGCGCTCGATGTCGGCCACCACCGTGTCCATGTCGAACTGGAGGCGCCCACAGGTCGGGCACGCGATCAGCACGGGGCCGCGCTCGCGCAGCTTGAGCGCCTTGAGGATCTCCCAGGCGACCTTGACCTCCTCCTCGGCGTGGAAGGTCGAGAGGGAGATGCGGATCGTGTCGCCGATCCCGTCGGCGAGGAGCGTCCCGAGCCCGACCGCGGACTTCAGCGAGCCCGACCACTTGGTGCCGGCCTCGGTGATCCCGAGGTGCAGCGGGTACGGGATCCTCTCGCTCAGCAGCCGGTTGGCGGCGATCGTGTAGGGCACGTTCGTCGACTTGATGGAGACCTTGAAGTCCTCGAACGCGAGGCGCTCCATCAGCTCGACGAACTCCACCGCGGCGGCGACGAGCGCCTCGACCGGGTTCTCCCGCTCGAGCTCGTGCAGGTGCTTGGGCAGCGAGCCGGAGTTGACGCCGATGCGCATGGGCGTGCCGGCGGCGCGGGCGCGGTCGGCCACCTCGGCGACCTTGTCGGGCCCGCCGATGTTGCCCGGGTTCAGGCGGATGCAGTGCGCGCCCGCGTCGATCGCCTTCAGCGCCAGCGTGTGGTTGAAGTGGATGTCGGCGATCACCGGGATCGGCGACTCGACCACGATCGTCTTGAGCGCCTCGATGTCCTTGTCGCGCGGCACGGCGACGCGCACGAGGTCGGCCCCCGCGTCCGCCACCTGGCGGATCTGCTCCATCGTGGCGGCGAGGTTCGCCGTCTCGGTCTTGGTCATCGTCTGGACCGCGACGGGCGCTCCGCCGCCGATCTGGACCCCGCCGACGTTCACTGAGCGCTCGGAAGCCACGCGTCCAGTGTAGGAGGGCCTATCCGTACATCGCCTCGATCTGCGGCCCGTACTTGGCGGCGATCGGCTTGCGCTTGAGCTTCATCGTCGGCGTGATCTCGTCGCCGCCGGGCGCCCAGTCGCCCTCGACGATCACGAACTTCTTGATCCCCTCGACGCGCGCGAGCTTGGCGTTGGCCTCGTCGACGCCGGCCTGCACCGCCGCGCGCACGCGCTCGTCGCGCGCCAGCGCGGGCAGGTCCGTGTCGGCGATGCCCTGCTGGGCCGCCCAGGCCGGGGCGAAGTCCGCGTCGAGCACGATCAGCGCCGTGTTGAACGGGCGCCCGTCGCCGATCACGCACGCCTGCCCGATCAGCGGGCTGGAGCCCTTCAGCGTCGACTCGATGTTGGCCGGCGACATGTTCTTGCCGGCCGCGTTGATGATGATCTCCTTCTTGCGGTCGACGATCCGGATGTAGCCGTCCTCGTCGAACTCGGCGATGTCGCCGGTGTGCAGCCAGCCGTCCGCATCGAGCGCCTCGGAGGTCTTGTCCGGCGCGTTGCGGTAGCCGGTCATGACGACGTCGGAGCGGATCAGCAGCTCGCCGTCGTCCGCCAGCCGCGCCTCGACGCCCGGCCCGGGCGGCCCGACCGTGCCGATCTTCACCCGGTCCGGCGGGTTGCAGGCGCCCGCGCCGCAGGTCTCGGACATGCCCCACAGCTCGGCGAGCGGGATCCCGATGGCGTGGAAGAAGACGAGCACCTCGCGCGGCGTCGGCGCGGCGCCGACATTCACCGACACCGCCTCGTCGAGCCCGAGCATCGCGCGCAGGCCGGCGAACAGCTCGCGGTCGGCCTCCTCGACCGTCCGCGCCAGGTCCCCCGGGACCTCCTCCCCCGCCTGCTCGAGCTCGACCTTGCGCGCCGCGCCCGCGAGCCACGCCTGGTTGCGCACCGCGTGCTCGCCCTGCGAGAGGAACCCCTCCATGCCGGCCTTGAGCTTCTCCCAGATGCGCGGGACGGCGAAGAACCAGGTGGGCCGCACGGCCGGCAGGTAGCCGACGACCTCGCGCGGGTTGTGGCAGGTCGTGACCGTCATCGCGTAGACGATCGGCAGGTAGTGGTGCGCCATCCGCTCGGCGATGTGCGCCGCCGGCAGCCACGAGATCACCTTCGCGCCGTCCGGGAACTGGATCAGCGACTCGGTCAGCTGCGCCGCGGCCATGAGGTTGCGGTGGACGAGCTGCACGCCCTTGGGCGGCCCGGTCGTGCCGGAGGTGTAGATGAGCGTGACCACGTCCTCGGGCTCGACGGCGCGCCAGTGCGGCTCGGCGTCGAAGTCGGGATCCGACGGCCAGCCGTCCTCGAGCACGAGCAGGTGCTCGACGTCCGTGCCGGCCGCGCGGAACGCGTCCGCGAAGGCGGCCTCGACGAGCGCCACGCGCGCGCCCGCGTCGCCCACCACGAACGCGATCTGCTCGGGCGAGAACGTGCCGTAGATCGAGAACGGCGTCGCGCCGAGCGTCATCACCGCAAGGTCCGCGACGTGGAACTCCGGCCGGTTGGAGAGCATCAGCGCCACCGTGTCGCCCCGGCGCACGCCGAGCGCCGCCAGGCCGCCCGCCAGCGCGTCGACGCGCTCGCGCAGCTCGCTCCAGGTCAGCGAGACCTCGTCGTCCTTCGTGCGGACCGCGACCCGGTCCGCGTGATCCTCGGCCGTGATCCGGAACGCCGAGGCGAGAGTGGTGGCGGTGGTAGCCCTGGACGCGACGCTCATGGAGACACGCTACCTGACGCCGAAGCCCTCGCCGGTGAGGCGCCCGACGTCGTTCGTGAAGCCGATCATGAACAGCGCGATCACGAGCACGAAGCCGACGAAGCCGGCCCGCTCCATCACGCTGAACGGGATCGCGCGGCCGCGGACCTTCTCCGCGAGCGCCCAGAAGATGTGCCCGCCGTCGAGCGGCAGGAACGGGAACAGGTTGATGACCCCGAGGGACAGCGAGATGATCCCGAGCAGGTAGATCGCGCGCTCCATGCTGATCTCGATCGTCTGCCGCGTCGCCTCATAGGAGCCCACGACCCCGGAGATCTGCCTGCGGTCCTGGGCGTTGAAGATGTTGGCGATCGTGTCGACGGTCTTCGAGGTGAAGAACCACATCTCCGACACCGACTCGCGGGCCGCCGTGACCGGCCCGATCGGCCGCGGCGGCGTCTCGCCGACGCTGAAGCCGACGAGCATGTCGTCGTCCCGGGCGCTGTAGACCGGCCGAACCTTCACCGTGCGCTCCTGGCCGTGCAGCGACACGATGATCGTGGCCGGCGTCGCTGCCGTGCAGCCGTCGAACTGGTGCGTGCACGTGTGCGAGGCGATCTGCTTCTTGAGCGTCTCGAAGTCGCCGCGCACGCCGTCGACGGCGACGAGACGGTCGCCGAGGGCGAGCGTGCCCACCGCGGGCTCGGCGTTGATCTGCGCGATCCGGTTGGTCGGCTCGCTGAGCCCGTGCGACCAGATCAGCACCATCAGGATCAGGAACGCGAGCACGATGTTGACCGCCGGGCCGGCCGCGATGACCACGACGCGCTTCCACACCGGCTGGCGGAAATAGCCGCGATGTGCGATCTCCGGCGGCAGCTCCTCATGCGGGTTCTGCCCGGAGATCTTCACGTAGCCGCCGAGCGGCACGAGGCCGATCGCGTACTCGGTCTCCCCCCACTGCTTCCGCACCGCCAGCGGCGGGAAGAACAGCGAGAAGCGCTCGACGCGCATGCCCACGGCCTTGGCCGCGGTGAAGTGGCCGAGCTCGTGGAGGATGATCAGCAGCGCGAAGCCGACGAACGCGAGGAGGAAGCTCACGCGGCCACCGCGACCAACTCGCCGGCGACCTCGCGGGCCCGCGCATCCGCCTCGTAGAGCGAGTCGAAGGAGTGCACGCCGGCCGCGCCCACGCGCTCGAGCGTCCGCTCGATCACGGCCGGGATCCCCATGAAGCCGAGCCGGCCGCCGAGGAACGCGTGCACGGCGACCTCGTTGGCGGCGTTGAGCACGCACGGCCCGGTGCCGCCGGCCAGCGCCGCCTCGCGCGCCAGACGCAGGCACGGGAAGGCGTCGACGTCCGGCGCTTCGAAGGTGAGCGACGCCACCTCGGCGAGGTCGAGCGTGCGCACGGGCACGTCGACGCGCTCCGGGTGGTGCAGCGCGTAGGCGATCGGCACGCGCATGTCGGGGTGGCCGAGGTGGGCGAGGGCCGCGCCGTCGCACAGCGTGACGAGCGCGTGCACGATCGACTGCGGGTGCACGACGATGTCGATCCGGTCGTACGGCGTGCCGAACAGGTGGTGCGCCTCGATCACCTCGAGGCCCTTGTTCATCAGCGTCGCCGAGTCGATCGTGATCTTGCCGCCCATCTCCCAGGTGGGATGCCGCAGCGCCTGCTCGACGGTGACGCTCTCCAGCTCGGCGCGCGCGCGGCCGCGAAACGGGCCGCCCGAGGCCGTGACGACGAGGCGCTCGATCGTGCCAGGTCGCTCGGTGACGATGAGCTGATGCAGCGCGGAATGCTCGGAGTCGACCGGGATGATCTGCGCGCCGGTCGCCTCGGCCAGCGCGGTCACGAGCTCGCCGCCCACGACCAGCGACTCCTTGTTGGCCAGCGCCAGGTCGATGCCCTCGGTCAGCGCCACGATGGTCGGGCCCAGGCCGGCGGAGCCGACGATCGCGTTGAGCACGAGGTCGGCGTCCGAGCCGGCGACGAGCTCCACGAGCCCCTCGGGCCCGCCGAGCACCTCGCCCCCGGTCCAGCTCTCCGCGGCCCGCGCGCCGGCGTCGGGGTCCGAGAGCGCGATCCGGCGCACGCCGTGGGCGCGCGCCTGCTCGATCAGCGGCCCGTAGGCCGTGCCCGCGGAGAGGCCGACGACCTCGAACGCGTCCCCGGCGCGGGCCACCACGTCGAGGGCCTGGGTGCCGATCGACCCTGTCGACCCGAGGATGAGGAGCCGCTTCATCGGCGACTCATTGTGGCAACGGCGGGCTAAGGCCCGGATGAAACGCCGCGGAACTGCCGCACCAGCGGACGGACGAACCACAGGCAGACCAGCGTCACCCCGACCAGCGCCGGCCAGTACCAGTGGCTGTCGAGCCCGAACAGGTAGTCGGTGATGAGGCTGATGGCGCCGATGATCGCCACGGCGAGGAACACGAGCCCGACGATCAGGAGGCGGTTCGCGGACTCGATGACGTAGCGGCGGTCGCTCTTGTGGAAGCGCAGCCGGTGGGTGGCGCCGGGCGCGATGAAGCAGACGGCGGAGAACGCCGTGGCGAGCAGCGTCACGAAGAACAGGGTGCGCTGGAAGCTCGTGACCTTCTGGAAGCCCTGGGCGAACGGCACGGTGAGCAGGAACGCGAAGAGGATCTGCACGCCCGGGAGCGCGACGCGCAGCTCCTGGAGCAGCTCGCCCATCTGCCGGTCGGTCTTCTCCTGCTCGTCCATGGAGAGAAACCCTTACCACGCCCGCCCGGGCGACATGCGCACGCGCGGGTCGAACAGCGCCACGATGCCGTCGGCGATCAGGCCGACCACGATGAGCAGCACCGCCGCCCACAGCCCGAGCGCGCATAGCGTCGGGAAGTCCGGCGTCGGGTCCTTGAGCGGATTGGCGTGCCCCGACGCGCGCCACGTGTACTTGAAGAACCCGGGCACCGACATCGTGCGCTCGACGAGCACCATGTTCGTGATCAGCAGCGGCGCGGAGACGCCGACGAACGAGAACGTCCCCGGGTAGGAGAGCGGCGCCGCGTGCCGGCGGACGATCCGGTGCGGGGCCACGCCCTTGGCGGACGCAGTGCGGACGAAGTCTTCGCCCATCGCCTCGCGCGTCTCCGCGAGCGTGAGTCGCAGGCACATCGCCCCGAGCGGCGCCCCCAGCACGATCCACGGCACGAGGAACGTCCGGAACCAGTCCGACGGCGAGTCCCAGGGGTCGACCCAGCGCGGGTCGGCGTCGAAGAACGCCGGAAGCGGGATGTGCCCGTAGATCGGGTTGAACATCCACAGCACGAACAGGCCGACGAAGAACACGGGAGCGCAGTAGGCCACCATCGCCGCCGTCTCCAGCGCGCGGGCGCCCGGCGAGCGCGGATGGCGCGCACACCAGACTCCTGCGGAGATGCCGCCGGCCGTGCCGAGGACCAGCGCACCGGTCAGCAGCCAGAGGTCCGAGGCCAGCCCGTCCAGCCACAGGTCGTGGAGCGGCGGGCAGCCCGGGAGGAGGCCCGAGCAGCCGAAGTCGAGGTGCAGGAACGCGCGGTCGAGGTCGTGCAGCAGGCCCGACGCGAAGCTCTCGCCGGGGTACATGTCGGGCCGCAGGACGCGCGGCACCCCGTAGGTGACGGCGGCGACGACGACGAGCACGACCGGCGCGAAGGCGAGGCGGCGGAGGAACGCCACTACGTCAGCGCCAGCCAGACGTAGTAGCCGGCCACGAGCGTGAAGAAGGCGGCGTCGAGGCGGTCGAGCGCGCCGCCGTGCGCGCCGAACAGCGTGCCGGAGTCCTTCGTGCCAGCGTCGCGCTTGACCGCGGACTCCAGCAGGTCGCCGACCGGCGCCGTCAGCGCGACCGCGACGCCCAGGATCGCGCCGTGCGACCCGCCCATCCACTCCGAGCTCAGGCCGTACCACCAGACCGCGAACGTCCCGAACAGCACGCCGACGACCAGGCCCTCCCACGTCTTGTTGGGCGAGATCCGCGGCGCCATCCGCCGCGTCCCCAGCAGCCGGCCGCCGAGGTAGGCGCCGGTGTCGCCGATGAACGTCCCGAGCAGCACGGCGACGACGAGCCCGCCGCCGTGCGGCAGCTCGCGCAGCAGGATCGCGTGGGCGATCGCCATCCCGACCCAGACCAGGCCGAACGTGGTCAGCGACATCGCGGCCGTCAGCGACGGGCCGGTGTCGCGCGGCACGGCCATCCCGAGGATGAACATCACCGGGAAGAACATGACCAGAGCGAGCAAAACCTGTCGCTCGCCTCCCTCGACCGCCGCGACGGCGAGGCCGGTGAGCGCGAGGAACGCCGCCAGCCGCACCGGGCGCACGGTCGCGAACATGCGGAAGAGCTCGTGCAGGCAGACGTAGCCGAGCGCGAGGATCCCGATCGCGAACACCCAGCCGCCGGTGGCGATGATGAAGATCGCGTAGGCGACCGCCGGGATCGCCACGAGCACGCGGGTCGTCAGGTCCCCGGCGACGCTGCGGCGCCGGGCGCTCATCGGCCGCCGAACCGGCGCCGGCGCACCTCGTACTCGCCCAGCGCCGCCTCGAAGTCCTCGCGCGAGAAGTCCGGCCACAGCACCTCGGTGAAGTGCAGCTCGGAGTACGCCGACTGCCACAGGAGGTAGTTGGACAGGCGCTGTTCGCCGCTGGTGCGGATGATCAGGTCCGGGTCGTGCATGTCGGGCGCGTAGAGCAGCGCCCGGAACTCCTCCTCGGTGGTCCCGGTGAACGCGCGCGCCGCGTCGACGATCTCCGCCCGGCCGCCGTAGTTGAACGCGACGTAGAGCGTGATGCGATCGTTGGCGTTGGTCTTCTCCTCCGCCCAGCGCATCTGGTCGAGCAGCTCGGGATGCACTCCCTCGCGGCGCCCGATGAAGCGCATGCGCACGCCCTCGTCGTCGAGCTCGGGCGTCTCGGCGAGGATCCGCTCCGAGAACATCGCCATCAGCGCGGCGACCTCCTCCGGCGGCCGCGACCAGTTCTCGGTCGAGAACGAGTAGACCGTCAGCTCGCGGACGCCGAGGTCGACGGCGTCACGGAGGCGGGCCTTGACCGTGTCGGCCCCGGCCCGATGGCCCTCCTCGACCGGCAGGCCGCGCTGACGGGCCCAGCGTCCGTTGCCATCCGTGATGATGGCGACGTACGAGGCGCTCACACCTCGAGGATCTCTTCTTCCTTGGCCTTGAGGACCCCGTCGAGCTCCTTGACCTTCTCGTCCGTGAGCTTCTGGAGGGCCTCCTCGGCGCGGTGCTCGTCGTCGGACCCCGCCTCGCCGGCGTCGCGCAGCTCGCGCAGGTCGTGCATGACGTCGCGGCGGATGTTGCGGATCGCCACGCGCCCCTCCTCCGCGAGGTTGCGCACCACCTTGACCAGCTCCTTGCGGCGCTCCTCGGTCAGCTCGGGGACCTGGAGGCGGATGATCTGGCCGTCGTTGTTGGGCGTGAGGCCGACGTCGGACTCGAGGATCGCGCGCTCGATGTTCTTGATCGAGCTCTTGTCGTACGGCTGCACGGTGAGCAGCCGCGCCTCGGGCGCCGAGACCGTCGCGAGCTGCTTGAGCGGCGTCTGCGTGCCGTAGTAGTCGACGTTGATGCGGTCCAGCAGATGCGGTGTCGCGCGGCCGGTGCGGACCGACCCGAACTTGTTCCGCGTGGCGTCCACGGACTTCTCCATGTGCTCCCGGGCGTCTTGAAGGAGTTCGTCGATCATGCCGTCGTCACGAGCGTTCCAACCCGCTCGCCGGAGACTATCCGGTCGATGTTGGCCTCGTCGTTCATGTTGAAGACGTAGATCGGGAGCCCGTTGTCCATGCACAGGGAGAGGGCGGTCGAGTCCATGACCTTCAGCCCGCGCTGGAGCGCGTCGCGCGCGGTGATCTCCGGGATGAACTGGGCGTCGGGGTCCTTCTTCGGGTCGGCCGTGTAGATCCCCTCGACCCCGTTCTTGGCCATGAGGATCGCCTCCGCGTGCATCTCGAGCGCGCGCAGGGCCGCCGCGGTGTCGGACGTGAAGAACGGGTTGCCGGTGCCGGCCGCGAAGATCACGATCCGCCCCTTCTCGAGGTGGCGCATCGCGCGGCGGCGGATGTACGGCTCGGCGACCTCGGAGATCGTGATCGCCGACTGCACGCGCGTGTGGACGCCCTCCTTCTCCAGCGCGTCCTGGAGCGTGAGCGCGTTGAGGACGATCGCCAGCATCCCCATGTAGTCGGCGGTCGAGCGGTCCATGCCCGCCGCGGCGCCCTTCAGGCCGCGGTAGATGTTCCCGGCGCCGAGCACGACCGCGACCTCGACGCCGCGGTCGTGGATGCCCTTGAGCTGGCGCGCGATGGCCTGGACCGTGTCGGCGTCCGTGCCGAACTCGAGGTCCCCCATGAGCGCCTCGCCCGAGAGCTTGACGAGGATCCGCTGGAAGGCGGGCTTTCCCGTCAAGAACCCACCTGGAAGCGGGCGAAGCGGCGGATGACGACGTTCTCGCCCGTGGTGCCGGCCAGCTCCACGCGCAGCTCCTCGATCGTCTTGCCGTCGTACTTGTCCGTGTTGACGTGCGGCTGCTTGAGCAGCACGACCTCCTCCATCCACTTGCGCAGCTTGCCCTCGGCGATCTTGCCGCGGACGTTCTCGGGCTTGTCGGCCGCCTGCTGCTCGAACACGCGCAGCTCGGCCTGCCGGTCGTCCTCGGGGATGTCCTCCTCGGAGACGTAGCGCGTCGTGGGCGAGGCGGCGATATGCATCGCGACCTCGCGCGCGAAGCCGATGAAGTCCTCGTTGCGCGCGACGAAGTCGGTGTTGCAGTCGATCTCCACGAGGACGCCGACCTTGCCGCCGCCGTGGATGTAGGACTGGATCGTGCCCTCGGTGGCCTCGCGGCCGCCGACCTTGAGCGCCTTGTCGCCGAGGCGGACGCGCAGCAGCTCGACGGCGGCCTCGATGTCGCCGCCGGTCTCCTCCAGGGCCTTCTTGCAGTCCATCATGCCCGCGCCGGTGCGGTCGCGGAGCTCCTTGACCTGGGATGCGGTGATAGCGGCCACTACTTGGTCTCCTGGTCGGCGGTCTCGTCCTTCTTCTTGCGGGTGCGCGCGCGCTTGGGCTTGGCGGGCGGCTCGGGCTCGGCCTCGGGCGCCGGGGCGGCGGCCTCCGCGGCGGGCGCCGGGGCCTGGGGCTCGGGCGCCGGCGGGGCGGCCTCGGGCTCGGGTGGGGCCGGGGCGCCGACGGCCGTGTCGCTGGCGGGCGAGCCCTCGCCCTGCGCGGCGCCGGCCTCCTGCGGCACGCGGTCGCCGACGTTCGGGTCCTGGATCGCCTCGCGGCGGCCCGGGCCGACATTGCCGGTCGCGGGCATGGCGGGCTCGTCGGCGGCCTGGGCGGCGGCGCCGGCCTCGGCGCTGCGGCGGCCCTCCGGCTCGCGGCCGGCGGCCTGCGCCGCCGCCGCGACGTCGGCGTCGGCCTCGTCGCGCGTCTGGCCCTCCTCGGTCTGCGTCAGCGCCTCGGCGGCTGCGCGCTCCTCGGCCTCGCGGCGCGCCTGCTCCTCGGCCTCGCGGCGGGCGCGCTCCTCGGCCTCGCGCCGCGCCTGCTCCTCGGCCTGGCGGCGCGCCTCCTCCTCCTCGCGGCGGAACCGCTGACGGCCCTCGGAGACGACGTCGCCGATCGCGCGCGTCACGAGCGTGCACGCGCGGATCGCGTCGTCGTTGCCCGGCACGACGTAGTCGATCCCGTCGGGGTCGCAGTTGGTGTCGACGAGCCCGATGATCGGGATGCGCAGGCGCTGGGCCTCGCGGACCGCGATCGCCTCGGTCTTGAGGTCGACCACGAACATCGCGTCGGGCACGCGCTGCATGTTCTTGACGCCGCCGAGATTGGCCTGGAGCTTCTCCAGGTCGGCCTCGGCGGCCAGGCGCTCGCGCGTGGGCAGCAGCGCGAGCTGGCCCTCGGACGCGTAGCGCTCGAGGTCGTGCAGGCGCTTGATGCGCAGCGAGATCGTCTGGAAGTTCGTGAGCAGCCCGCCCAGCCAGCGGTGGTTGACGTACGGCATGCCGGCGGACTCGGCGATCTCCTTGATGCCGTCGCGCGCCTGCTTCTTGGTGCCGACGAACAGCACGGTGCCGCCGCGGTTGGCGACCTCGGCCGCGAACTGCTGGGCCTGCGCCAGCAGCTGCTCGGTCTTGAGCAGGTCGATGATGTAGATGCCGCCACGCTCGCCGAAGATGAAGCGGCGCATCTTCGGGTTCCAGCGGCGCGTCTGGTGGCCGAAGTGCACGCCGGCCTCCAGCAGCTCCTTGATGCCTACCTGAGCCACGGTGGTGCTCCCTTATGTCGTTCTGGACAAGCAGCCCGGGCGATCGAGGCGTGCGGACCCGGCGCTCCGTGCGCCGGGCAGGGCCGCGGCCTCGGGACGGATGACTGTGCCGCCCGGGGTCGTTTTGATGGATTGCCACCAGTTTACGAAAGTTCTTCGGCGCGCCGTCGTTCACGCCTGTGCGGACCGGCCCTCCCTTCCCCTACCTCCGGTGGACCGGTCCGCTACCTCCAGTGCGGCTGAGAGGTCCAACGGGAGCGGCGATCTTGCGCAGATTGCCGCTCCCGTCGCCGGATGGGCGAACGCCAGGCGCTCGGCGTGCAGGAACTGGCGCGCCAGGCCGAGCGCGCCCGCGCGCCCGTACTCGGGGTCGCCGGCGATGGGATGGCCGATCGCCTTCAGATGCGCGCGGATCTGGTGCGTGCGGCCGGTCTCGAGCCGCACGCGCAGCAGCGTGTAGGCCGGGAACGCCCGCTCGGTCTCGAAGTGCGTGACCGCCTCGCGCGGCTCATCGGTGTCGGTCGAGATCCGCGTGCGCACGCGCCGGTCGCGGCCCACCGGGGCGTCGATCGTCCCGGCGCGGGCCGCGGGCCGGCCCTCGACGAGGGCGAGGTACTCCCGGGTGATCCGGCGGTCGGCGAGCATCGCCTTCAGCGCGGCATGGACCGGCTCGCTGCGGGCGACGACGAGCAGCCCCGACGTGTCGCGATCGAGCCGGTGCACGATGCCCTCCCGGCCCGGGTCCCCTCCCGCCGCGCGGCCCGCCAGCGCCTGGGCCAGCGTGCCCGCGCGGTGGCCGCGGGCCGGATGCACGACCACGCCCGCGGGCTTGTCGACGATCAGCAGGTCCTCGTCCTCGTACACGACGGCGAACGTCGCGTCGGGGACGTGCGGCTCGGGCGCGTCGGGCGCCGGGCGGACCGTGACCCGCTCTCCCGGCGCGACGGCGTGGCGCTTCGGCCGCGGCGCGCCGTCGACGAGGACCAGCCCGCCGTCGATCAGCCGCTGCGCCGCGGCGCGCGAGCCGGCGGTGCGGGCCAGGAAGACATCGAGCCGCTCGCCCGCCGCCTCCGGGCCGACGACGAGCTCGCGCTCACCGCCGCCCATGCCGCGGCGGACCCTCGAGGACGTAGAGCAGGCTGAGCACGCCGAACGTGATCGCCATGTCGGCGAGGTTGAAGGCGGGCCACGCCGGCAGGTCGATGAAGTCGGTGACGCTGTGGTCGCGCACCCGGTCGATCAGGTTCCCCGCGGCGCCGCCGATGAGCAGGCCTGTCGGCAGCCACACGAGCGGCCGGGCGCGGTGGCGCGCGAAGAAGATCAGCAGCGCGACCAGCGCCGCCGCCGCGAAGATCACGAGCAGCACGCCGCCGCCGGACGCCAGGCCGAACGCGATCCCGCGGTTGCGGACGTTCACGAGCCTGATGCCGAGGAACAGGTGCACGGCGTCGCCCTGGTCGATCGTCGCGCGGACGAGCGCCTTGACCGCCTGGTCGGCGGCGACCGTCACGGCCGCCACGAGCGCGGCGCGCGCGGTCGACGTCATCAGCCCGGGGAGATCGCGGACACCACGATCGAGCCCACGATACGCAGCACGAAGATCGCCACGATCGGCGAGAGATCGAGCGGCCCGATGCGCAGCGGTAGGCGCCGGAAGATCCGCAGGTACGGCTCGGAGACGTCGCGCAGGAAGTCCAGGACCGCGTTGAGCGGCCGCGAGTACGGGACGCGGGCGCCGAGCGAGAACACGAACGACGCGACGATCCACGCGATGATGATGATCGTGTAGACCCAGATCAGCGCGCCCACGAAGTCCGCGATCTGCTGGCGTGCCTCCACGTCAGCCGCCGACCACGTCGTCCATGGCGCTGTGGAACGCGGCGCGCACGCCCCCGCGCTCGAGCGCCGCCAGCCCGCGGGCGGTCGTGCCGCCCGGGGAGGCGACCGCGCGGCGCACCGCGAGCGTGTCGCCGCCGCGCGCGCGCAGCAGCTCGGCGGACCCCGCCATCGTCTCCGTGACGAGCTGGGACGCCTGGGCGGCGGGCATCCCGCGCCGGACCGCGGCGTCCACCCACGCCTCCACGAGCAGCGCCCAGTACGCCGGGCCGACGCCCGAGCACGCGCCGGCGACCGACATCAGCCGCTCGGGCACGTCGACGACCGTGCCCACGCGGGCGAACAGCTCCTTCAGGCGCCCGCGCAGCGCCGGGTCGGTGTCGACGGCGTCGGCCTCCGCGAACGCGAGCACGCCGCGGCGAACCTCGACGGCGGTGTTGGGCTCGACCCGGAAGCACGGCACGGCCGGGTAGGCGCTGCGCACGTCGGCCAGCGGCGTGCGCGCGAGGATCGAGACCACGGCCTTGGCCGCGCCGGCCGCCTCCCAGGCGACCTCCGCCAGCTGCGGCGGCTTGTGGGCGAGGACCACGACGTCGGCGCGCTCGGCCAGCTCGCGGTTCGTGGCGACGGCCTCGCCGCCCAGCTCGTCCGCCAGCGCACGCGCCCGGCCCGAGCCGCTGTCGGTGCACAGCACGGGATCGCCCCAGCCGCGTGCCAGCGCGCGCGCCATGTTGCCCGAGCCGATGAAGCCCACTTGCATCGGCGTGACGTTATCTCAGGACTGGTTGAAGAAGCCCTTCTCGATCAGCCGCGCGCGCTCCTCCGCGGAGACCTCGACGTTGCGCGGCGTGAGCAGGAAGACCTTGTCGGCGATCCGCTGCATGCCGCCGTCGAGCGCGTAGGTGAGGCCGGACGCGAAGTCGATCAGGCGCTTGGAGAGGTCGCTCTCGGACCCCTGGAGGTTGATGATGACCGGGATCGAGTCCTTGAACTTGTCGGCGACGTCCTGCGCGTCGTTGAAGGACTTGGGGATCACCAGGTGGACGCGGACGTCGCTGCGGCCGTTGGCGCCGCGACCCGGCGGGGCGACCGAGCGCAGCGTCGCGGTGTTGCGCTCGGAGGGCGACTCGTCGGCGAAGATGTCGTCGATGTCGTCGCGCCGGCGGCGCGAGGACAGCCTGCGCACGTTCGGCCGCTCGCGGTAGCGGTTCTCCAGCTCCGCCTCCGGCTCGCGGTACTCGGCGGGCTCTTCGTCGTAGGGGTCGCGGTCCTCGGCGAGGCCGAAGTAGACGAGCGTGCGGTGCCAGGTGTCGCGGAAGGCCATGCGTGCGTGGGGTTCGCGCTGTCGCGCGGTTTCCCTGCTCTCCGCGAAGTCTACGCGTAGAGGATGGTGCCCAAACGCACGATCGTCGCTCCCTCCTCGGCGGCGACCCGGTAGTCCTGCGACGTCCCCATCGACAGGTGCCGGAGCCCGTGTTCGCCGGCGAGCTCCCGCAGGGTGCGGAAGACCGGCCGGCTGGCCTCGGGATCGTCGGTGAACGGCGGCATGGTCATCAGGCCCACGACGCGAACGGGGCTGCGCGCGATGAACGCGCCGAGCTCGCCGGGGGCGATGCCGGCCTTGCCCTCCTCCCCCGCGACGTTGACCTCGACGAGGATCTCCGTGTCCGTCGTCCCGTGGCGCTCGAGCTGGCGCAGCGCGGAGTCCGACGCCACGGAGTGGATCAGCTCGACGTGCGGGACGATCTGCTTGACCTTGCGGCTCTGGAGCTGGCCGATGAAGTGCCAGCGCAGCTCCGGATGGGCCTGCGCCTTGGCCTCGAGGTCCTGCGCGCGGTTCTCGCCCGCGAGCGCGATGCCGGCCTCGACGAGCGCCCCGAGCTCCTCCAGCGGCACGTACTTGACCGCCGCGAGGATCTCGACGCCCTCGGGTAGATCAGCGCGGATGCCGTCGAGGTTGGCGCGCACCCGGGCGGCGTCGAGGCCGGTGATCAGCTCCGCCACACGATCCCCGCCTGGCGGCCGGTCGTGCCGCCGTCGCGGCGGTGGGAGAAGAACAGCCCGAACCAGCACATGGTGCACAGGCCGGTGTCGTGCACCGCGTCCACGCCGGCGGCGGCGAGCTGCGCGGCGATGACCGCGGGCAGGTCGAGGTTGTCGCCGCGCCGCGCGTCGTAGCCGGCGAACGCGGCATGGACCTCGTCGCCGACCTCGTAGCAGCAGCCGCGGGCGCCCGGGCCGACGAGCGCGGTGACCGGGCCTGCGCCGCCGACCTCGCGCAGCGCCGCCACGCCCTCGGCGACGATCCCGGCCGCGGCCGGACGCCAGCCGACGTGCAGCGCGGTGACGGCGCCGTCCGCAGCCAGCAGCACGGGCGTGCAGTCGGCCACGAACACGAGCGCGGGATGGCCGCGCAGCGCGGTGGCCTGGCCGTCCTCCTTGGTCACCGGCCGCGGCCGCAGCGGCTCCGTGGCCCGCCTCACCGTCGTGCCGTGGACCTGCCAGCCGAAGAGGAAGCGCTCCCACGGGATGCCCGCCGCAGCCGCCACGCGCCGCCGGTTCTCGTCGACGCTGGCGCCGTCGTCGGCGGTCTTGCGGCCGAGGTTGAGCGTGTCGAACGGCGGCTCGGACACGCCGCCGCGGCGCGTCGTGAACAGCGCCCTGGCCCCGGGCAGGTCGGCCGCCACGTGGTCGCCCTCCCAGCGGAACGGCGCGTCGAGGCGCGGCAACGTGGCGGTGGCCATCGCGGTCATGCTAGTGCCGCCGCCAGCTGCTCCTCGCGGCCGTCGGCCCGGCCGGAGAGCATGGCCTCCATGGCCGCGTCGAGCCCCGCGCCGACCGCCGGGCCCTCGAGCCCCGCGGCAACGAGATCGTGGCCGGTGATGGCGAGGCGGCGGCCGCGGACGTCGTCGAGCCAGCGGCGCGCCGTGGCCCCGTCGCCCCGCGCGCCGGCCACCGCGACGGCTTCCGGCCGGGCGCGGCGCAGCGCGCGCCACAGCTCCGCGTCGGGCACCGCGCGCAGCGGCGGGGCGGCGGCGGCCTCGGCCACCGTCTCGCGCTCGTACGCCGGGAACCCGAGCCGGTCGAGGCTCGCGCCCACGCCGCTCGCGCCCACCAGCGCGGCCGCGAGCGCGGCGAGGCCGGACTCGCCGTCGCGCGGGGTCAGCGCCACCGCGCGGGCGACGAGGTCGGGATCGACCGCGAAGCCCGGCCCGAGCAGCGCCGTGCCGAGGCCGCGGCGCTCGAGCGCGGCGAGCGCCGCGGGCTGCGGCTCGCGGGCCAGCAGGCGCAGCTCGGCGCCCAGCCGTGAGCCGGTCACGGTGTCGAGCGCGCCGCCCGCGATCGCCGCCGCCGCCAGGTCGTCGGTGCGCGGCTCGACGTCGAAGCCGAGCCGCGCCGCGTAGCGCGCCAGGCGCAGCAGGCGGGTCGGATCGTCCAGGAACGAGCGCTCGTGCAGGACGCGGAGGCGGCGCGCGTCGAGATCCGCGCGCGCGCCCTCGTGCGCGGTCAGCGCCCCGTCGGCCAGGTGCAGGGCGATCGCGTTGACCGTGAAGTCGCGCCGGGCGAGGTCCTCGGCGAGCGAGGCCCCCAGCTCGACCTCCGGCAGCGCGCCCGGCCGCGGGTAGCGCTCCCGGCGCGCGCCCGCGAGGTCGAACGTCGCCTCGTCGGCCTCGACCGTGGCGGTCCCGAAGCGCTCGTGGACCGTGACGCGGCCGCCGAGCCGCTCGGCCGCCCGGCGCGCCACGGCCACCGCGTCGCCCTCGACCACGAAGTCGATCTCGTGCGGCCGCCGGCCCAGCAGCACGTCGCGCACGGCGCCGCCGACCGCGTACACGGCGTCCTCGCCGCTGAGCGCGGCCACGGCAGGCGGCCGACCGAGCCTTTCGAGCACGTCCACAGGGCGTCATCTTGGCGGCTGGCTACCCTGAGGGGCGATGTCGTCGGAACGACCCTGGTACCGGCGGCGGGTCTTCTACGTGGTCGCGGCGCTGGTCGTCGTGCTCGTCTGCGCCGCGGGCGTGTTCGCCCTGACCCGTCCCGGTGACGTCTTCAACAAGGACGTCGAGTTCCGTGCGGAGCCCGAGCAGACCTCGGTGCCCACGCCGGATCAAGGCAAGAAGAACAAGAAGCACAAGAAGGCCGATCCGCTCGCGGGCTTCCAGTGGGCCGACTACGGCTACTCGCCGGACCGCCGCCGCTTCCTGCCGGCCTCCGCCTCGATCGGGCCCCCGTTCCGCTACCGCTGGAGCAAGGGCATGGGCGTCCTGCTCGAGTTCCCGCCGATCGTCGTCGGCCAGCGGCTGTTCCTCGTCAAGAACAACGGCATCGTCGTCTCCCTGGACAAGAACAACGGCCGGACCGTCTGGAACCGGGACATGGGCTACCTGGCCGCGTCCTCGCCCGGCTACGGCAGCAAGCGGATCGTCGTGACGATCCTCGAGCGCTCCAGGAGCGGCGCGGGCCGGGTCGCCGCGCTCGATGCCAAGACCGGCAAGGTCGCGTGGTCCAAGGACCTCCCCAGCCGCTCGGAGTCCTCGCCCGTCGTCATCGACGACCGCGTCTACTTCGGCACCGAGGACGGGACGGTCTATGCCATGAGCATGGCCAACGGCTCGATCCAGTGGCGGTTCCACGCGAACGGCGCCGTCAAGGGCGGCCTCGCGGTCTCCAACGGCCGGCTCTTCTTCGGCACGTACGGCGGCCAGGTGTACGCGATCTCCCGGTTCAGCGGCCGCCAGGTCTGGCACACGGGCACGAGCGGCGCGAACTTCGGCCTGTCGGCGGGCAACTTCTACGCCACGCCGTCGGTCGCCTACGGGCGCGTCTACATCGGCAACACCGACGGCAACATGTACTCGTTCTCGGCCGACTCGGGCAAGCTGGCGTGGCGGCGCGGCACCGGCTCCTACGTGTACTCGTCGGCGGCCGTGGGGCAGGTCCCGGGCGGGCAGCCGACCGTCTACTTCGGCAGCTACGACGGCACGTTCTACGCGCTCGACGCGCGCTCAGGCGCGACGCGCTGGGCGTACCGCGACGGCGGCAAGATCTCCGGCGGCGCCTCGCTCATCGGCGGCATCGTCTACTACTCGAACTGGGGCAAGCGCGACACGTCAGGGCTCAGCGCCCGCACCGGCCACCGGGTCTGGCACGTGGCCCGCGGCGCGTTCAACCCGATCGTCTCCGACGGCCAGAACCTCTACCTCGTCGGCTTCGGGTCGGTGGCCCGGCTCGAGCCGCTCAGCGTCGCGGAGGAGCGCAAGCGCGCCAAGCGCGAGGCGGCGCAGAAGAAGGCCGCGAAGAAGCGCCAGGCCGAGAAGCGCAAGCGCCAGGCGGCCAAGAAGAAGAAGCGGTCGAAGCAGGGCTAGCGCGCGCCGGCGCCGCCGGGGCGCCAGACCTCGATGAGGTCGCGCATCGAGATGATGCCCGCGAGCTCGCCGTCCTCGACGACCACGAGGTGGCGGAAGCCGCCCTTGGCCATCGCGTCGGCCGCCTTCTCGAGGTCCCAGTCGGCGTCCGCGAACGTCGCGCGGGCCGTCAGGTGGTCGCGCACGAGCTCGCCGTCGGGGTCCTCGCCGTGGCCGAGCGAGCGCACCACGTCGCGCTCGGTGACGATGCCTGGGCCCGGCTCCTCGGGGTCGATGATGACCACGGCGCCGACGTTGTGATCGGTCATGAAGCGCGCCGCCTCGCGCAGCGAGCGGCCCGGAGTGATCGTGAGGACGTTCTCCGTCATCGCGTCTCGGACTCTCATGTGCGGAACCTTACAAACTCACGGTCGCATCGGTACGCCGGCCTCCCGGAGCGCCTCGCGGACCTGCGGGATGGTGTAGCGGCCGTAGTGGAAGATCGACGCGCAGAGCACCGCGTCGGCGCCCGCGCGCAGCCCCGCGACCAGGTGCTTGGGCTCGCCGGCGCCGCCGCTGGCGATCACCGGCACGTCGACCGCCTCGGAGATCGCGCGCGTGAGCTCGAGGTCGTAGCCGTCCTGGGTGCCGTCGCGGTCCATCGACGTGAGCAGGATCTCCCCCGCCCCGCGCTCGGTGCCCTCGCGCGCCCAGGCGACGGCGTCACGGCCGGTCGGCGTGCGCCCGCCGGCCACGTGGACCTCGAAGCCGTCGCCGGCCCGCTTGGCGTCGATCGCCAGGACGACGCACTGGGCGCCGAACACGTTCGCCATCTCGGAGATCAGCTCCGGGCGGGCGACCGCGGCCGAGTTGACCGAGACCTTGTCGGCCCCGGCGTCGAGCACGGCCTGGGCGTCGGCCACCTCGCGCACGCCGCCGCCGATCGTGAACGGGACGAACACCTCGTCGGCGGCGCGGCGGGCCAGCTCGACCACGGTCGCGCGCTTGTCCGACGTCGCGGTGATGTCGAGGAAGACCAGCTCGTCGGCGCCGGTGGCGTCGTAGTGGGCGGCGAGCTCGACGGGGTCCCCGGCGTCGCGGATGTCGATGAACCGCGTGCCCTTGACCACCCGGCCGGCGTCGACGTCCATGCACGGGATGATCCGCTTGTAGTGCATCAGGCCACGCCGTCGAGGGAGGCCTGGCCCTCGGCGATCGTGAAGCGCTTCTCGTAGAGCGCCTTGCCGACGATCACGCCGGCGAGGTTGACCCGCCGCAGGGCGGCGAGCGTCTGGAGGTCCTCGCGCCTGCCGATGCCGCCCGAGTACAGGAAGCGGCCGCGGACGGCGTCGGCCACGCGGCGCACCTCGTCGGGGTCCGGACCCTCGAGCC
>Ga0081539_10002878_pt1 | contig 22833 bp, 26 predicted proteins | sample TabmetS4T2R2_FD_71023 | JGI IMG/M metagenome (GOLD analysis project Ga0081539, IMG submission 71023) | Tabebuia heterophylla rhizosphere microbial communities from the University of Puerto Rico - S4T2R2 | ecosystem: Host-associated > Plants > Roots > Rhizosphere ...
GCCCCCACGGCCTGCGGTAGCTAAAGCTTCCTCGGCCGCGGGGCCCCCTACCGCGCCACCCCCGGCCCCCTGGCTCGAGACGCGCGGGAGGAGGGGCAGGAGGATGGTTAGGGCGCAGATCGGGGCGGCTACCTCGATCGCCTTGGCGCTGGCGTAGGCGGTGCCTCCCGTGCGGCCTGCGAGATAGGCGAGGGCGGCGGCGGCGAGGCCGCTGAGGATCGCGAGCTCGTGGCCGCGGGCGAGGCGGTAGATGCCGTGGGCGAGGAGGACGAGGGCGAAGGCGGCGCTGAGGTAGTAGCCGATCGCCGGCACGGCGCCGTCGCCGGGGGCGAGGCGGAAGTCGCCGGAGGGCCAGATCCCCAGCGCCTCGAAGGGCGAGACCTGGCCGAAGAGGTTGCCGAGCCCGGGCCCGTTGGGGTCGAAAGTCTCGAACTGCTGGAAGTCGATCATCCGCCCGATCTCGGGGGCGATCAGAACCAGGAACGGGACCGCCGCCAGCAGCAGCGGCCGCCAGGGCGGCTGGCGGCGGCCGAGCGCCGCTTCGGCCAGGAGCCAGAAGACGAAGGCGCCGCCGAGCCAGATCAGGCCAGGGAAGCTGTAGGCGTAGACGGCGCCGACCGCGATCAGCGCCGCCGGGACGAAGCGCAGCGGCAGCTCCGGCCAGGAGCGGCCGGCCTCGCGCAGGGCCAGCACGAAGCCGAGCAGGAGCAACGCCTCGATCGTCTCCTTGAAGGCGCCCTGGGCGAAGTAGGAGGCGACCACGTAGGCGAGGCCGACGACCAGCGCCGCGGCGCTGCGCAGCAGCGTGCCGGCCCAGCCGCGACCTCCGAGCTCGGCGAAGGCGGCGAGCGCGGTCAGCGGCGCGAGGATCGCGACCGCGACCGTGAGCCCGCTGAACCCCTGGACCAGGCCGATCCCCAAGCCCTTGTTCAGGGCGACGACCAGCGAGTGCGGGCCGAGCGGGTAGCCCTGGACCAACAGCTGCGAGCTGTTTCCTTCGGCCAGCCGGTCGGCGGCCAGCAGATGCTGGGACATGTCGGGGTTGAAGCTGGTCCCGAGGATCCCGAAGTGGCCTTCGGCGACGAACGGGAGCGAGGCGGCGAGGAGCGCGCCGAGCGCGACCGGCCAGCCGGCCCGCAGCGCTTCCTCCCCGCCCTCGACCCGGCCGCGCAGGAAGCCGACGGCGGCGATCAGCAGCAGCGGCACGAGGATCGCCGGCAGGACCCCGTCGCCCGGCAGCCGCACCGTCCCCCAGCAGATCGCCAGCAGCAGCGCCAGCCCGACCGGCGGCGCCAGCCAAGACCAGCGGCGGATGCCGCAGAGCGCGATCGCCGCCTGCCCGAAGGCCAGTGAGGCGGCGCAGACCGCCAATGCGGCTACATAGGTCCCGACCATTCGGCGCGAGCCTAGACTCTGGAGGCGATGGCCTACGTACCGCCGGCCAGACACCTGCTCCGGGCCCGGGACTTCGCGGACGCGCGTTACCGCGAGCCGATCGACGTCGCCGACATGGCCGCCGCGGCGGGCCTCTCGCGCGCCCACTTCAGCCGCGAGTTCAAGCGGACCTTCGGCGAGTCCCCGTACGTCTACCTGCTGACCCGCCGCATGGAGCGGGCGACCGCGCTGCTCCGCAACACCGACTACTCGGTCGCAGAGATCTGCCTCGAGGTCGGTCTCACCAGCGTCGGTTCGTTCACGACCAGCTTCAAGCGGATCTACGGACAGACGCCGACCGAGTACCGGGCCGCCCGGCCACCGGCCGCGGCCTACGCCGTGGTGCCCGGCTGCTACGTCCGCACCTATGGGCGCCCCCAACACCGCACGATTCGAGAAGACAGCGCCGAGGCCCGGACCTAAGGTCGGCGCAAGCTCGAAATTCGAACAAAGGAGAGACGAGATGCAGGTCGCAAACTCACAGCTCTGGGTCCACGATCAGGACGAGGCCCTTGCCTTCTGGACCGAGAAGGTCGGGATGGAGATCCGCCAGGACGTGACCCTGAACGAGATGGACGGCTTTCGCTGGCTGACCGTCGGCTTCCCCGGCCAGGATGACTTCGCCGTCGTCCTGATGGCGATCCCCGGACCGCCGGTGATGGACGAGGCGACCGCCGGCCAGGTCGAGGACCTGATGGCGAAGGGATTCGCCGGAACCGTGTTCATCACCACCGACGACGTCCGCAGCGACTACGAGACCCTGAAGGCCCGCGGCGTCGAGTTCACCGAAGCCCCCGAGGAGCGCCCCTACGGCATCGATTCCGGCTTCCGTGACCCCTCCGGCAACTCGATCCGGCTGACCGAGGTCAGGCTTCCGGCCAACGCCTGAGTTGCAAGAAATCGCCCGCCGCCACCCCCGGCGGCGGGCGGCCGACGATCCCGATCTGCTTCCCTGTGAGTACGAAGTAACCCGGAATCGACTGGCAGGCAGCGCGGTGAATCAGCCGTTTCTGCTCCCAGTAAGTAGCTAGCGACCCAGTCGTCGCGGGTGTGCTTCTGGGCTCCGACGAGCCCGTCTCGCAAACAAGGAAAGGATCGGCATCAGCCGCGCCACGTACCCCATAATCGGGGCCCTGGCCGCGCTCGCGCTCGTCGCGAGCTCAGCCTCGGCCTTCACCGCGAATACGAGCATCGACCAGTGTCGAAGCTCGGGCATCACCAACACCGAGAAGTTCCGCCAGTTCAGCGCCAGGGTCTGGAACACCGAGGCCTGGCAGCGGGGCAAGCCCGCCGCGAAGGCGATTCACACCGGGCGGCTCGCCCTCACCTGCGGCGAGGAGCAGCTGCGGGAGATCTGGCAAGAGGATCGCGCTCGCTACTTCGAGCACCGTCAGCGGATGCTCTTCCGCCAGCGCGTCACCCCCCACTACGGCTGCACGACGTTCGGCGGCTGCAAGTACTGGGCCCTGCCCGCCTACATCGTCGACTGCGAGAGCGGCGGTGACTACACCCCCTCCCGCGGCCTCACCTACGGCGGCGCCTACGGCCTGCTGCCATCGACCTGGCAGCAGTTCGGCGGCTCTCGCTGGGCCTCCCAGGCGAACCTCGCCCCGGCCCGCGCCCAGGACATCGTCGCCTCCCGCGTCTGGCACGCGGTCGGATCCGGCGCCTGGAGCTGCGCCTAGCCCCCAACGAGAAAACCCCGCCACCGGCGGGGTTTTTTCATGAATGCCGTGAGCCCGAGCCAGTGGCCGTCCACTGATGGAGCTAGGGCGCGGTCACCGCCCAGGTCCCGAAGACCTCCCAGTTCTCTCCTTCTTCCGCCCCCGAGAAGACGAGGAACCCGAATTTGCCTCCGGCCGGGCTGTTTTCGATCGCCACTTCCTCGTCTTCCCGCTCGCCATAGACGCAGAGGTTGCCGGCGGCCGCTTGCGGGTCATCGACGCTTCCGGGGCATTGCGCGGTCGGAGGGGATTCGGACTCGACGAAGTTGATGACCGGCGAGAACGAGAGGGGGATCGGGTAGGAGACCTGGAACCCGGGCGCGAATACGAAGTCTTCGGCTTCTAGCCGGGTGCTCGCGAATCCATACGGCCCCTTCTCGGTTTTGCCCGAGGGCAGCGTCGAGGGAAGTCCCGTTTCGCCCGGTGGTCCCGCCGGCCCGCGCAGGCCCTCCGGCCCCCGCGGACCCGCCAGCGTCGCTTTCGACGCCGGGCTCAGTTTGATCGGCGTGACCGCGCCTTTCTTCAGCTGCTTGGCGCCGACGCTGTTCTTCGGCAGTACGGTCGTGACGGCGACGGCCGCCCCGCCTCCGAGAATCAGGAACAGGCAGATTGTCGAGACGACGTTCGCGTAAGTCAGATGCCCTCGCAAACGCTGCAAATGGTCCTCCCGAAGCTGGACACGGTTCCCGACGACGGATGGGCGTAACTGGGCTCGAACCAGTGACCTCCGCCTTGTCGAGGCGGCGCTCTCCCAACTGAGCTATACGCCCGGGGGCGCTGAATCTAGCAGCGGCAAGGGGAAGGCGGCGGGCTAAAGGTCCTGGGCCTGCGGCCGATGCTCAAGGTGCAACTTTTCTGTCCCCTCGGTGTTTATGGGGGCACCGCGCAAGCTGGCGTGGCTAGAACTTCAAAGCTCGAGGACCGACGAGCCAGCGACTTCAAACTCTCTGGTGGTACGTCCTTCGGAAACAAGGGGCCCCTTAACCGGGGCCCTTTTCCGTTCTCAGACGTGGTCGGAGGGCAGGTGCCAGCGGCGCGGCGCGATCAGGGCGCCGGCCTCCGGCGGCCCCCAGGAGCCAGGCTCGTAGAGGCGGATCGGCGGCGGGTCCTCGAGCAGCGGCGTCGAGATCTCCCAGAGGCGCTCGATCGCCTCAGAGCTGGTGAACAGGGTGCGATCGCCGAGCATCACGTCGTGGATCAGCCGCTCGTAGGGGTCGAGTGAGCCATTCGAGCCGTTGAAGTTGTCGGCGTAGCTGAAGCGCATGTGGGCCTCGCCGAGCTGCATCCGCGGGCCCGGGACCTTGGCCAGGAAGGAGGCCGAGATGCTGCCGGGCTCACCAAGCTCGAAGGTGAGGTGATCGTGGCCGAAGGACTCGACGATCTGTTCGCAGTCGAGCGGGAACATGCGCCGCGGCGGCTGCTTGAAGGCGACGGTCAGCAGGTGGCGGCTCTGCGCCATCCGCTTGCCCGCCCGCAGGTAGAACGGCACCCCCTCCCAGCGCCAGTTGTCGACCTGGGCCTTGACCGCGACGAAGGTCTCGGTCTCCGAGTCGGGAGCGACCCCGTCCTCGTCGCGGTAGCCGACGTACTGGCCGCGGACGGCGTCGTCGGGAGTCAGCGGGGTCATCGAGTCGAAGACCTTCTCGCGCTCGCGCCCGAGCGGTTTCGGGTCGAGTGAGACCGGCGGCTCCATCGCGACGAACCCGAGCACCTGGAAGAGATGGGTGACGACCATGTCGCGGAAGGCGCCGGTTTCCTCGTAGAAACCGCCGCGCATCTCGATCGAGAGCGTCTCGGGGACGTCGATCTGCACGTGGTCGATGTGGTTGCGGTTCCAGACCGGCTCGAACATCCCGTTGGCGAAACGCAGGGCGAGCAGGTTCTGGACCGCCTCGCGGCCGAGGTAGTGGTCGATCCGGTAGATGCAGTCCTCGGCGAAGACCGATTGCAGCAGGGCGTTCAGCCCGCGGGCCGAGGCCAGGTCGGTCCCGAACGGCTTCTCGGTGATCACCCGGGCGCCGTCGCCGAGACCGAGCTCGCCGATCGCCTCGACCGCGCCGTGAGCGGCGCTCGGCGGCAGCGAGAGGTAGATCAGGACCCCGGCGTCGCCGCCGAGCTCCTCGCGGGCCGCGGCGACCGCCTCGCCGAGCTCCTCGAAGCCCTCGCCGACGCCGGCGAAGCGCAGGGCGTCGGCGAAACGCCGCCAGGCCGTCGGGTCGGGAGAGCGCCGGCTCGAGCCTTCGACCGCCTCGAGGGCCAGCTCGCGGAACTCCTCGGCCTCGATCGCCTTGCGGGCGGCGCCGACGATCCGGAAGCGCTCCGGCATCAGCCCGACCCGGGTGAGGTGGAACATCCCCGGCAGCAGCTTGCGCTTGGCGAGGTCGCCGGTCGCCCCGAAGAGGACGATCACCTGGTCGCGTGGGACCTCGGTGCTTGAACTGGAAACTGCTGCGCTGGCGGTGGCGACGCTCACGGCCCCAGCTTAGAGTGGGGCCCCCATGGCCACCCACAGCACGTCCGGCGGCACCGCCTACGACTCCGCCGACCTCGACCGGGTCGAGCGGCTTTTCTGGCGCGACTGCTGGCGCTCGGCTCCGGCCGAGGTTGCCGCCGACCATGGGATCGAGTTGCGCGAGTTCGGCGCGGTGCAGGCGCAGATTCTGGCCGAGCTGCCCGAGGTCGGGATGATGAACATGGCGCTGGGGGCGACCGCCCCGGGCGCGACCCAGCGCGGCGAGCTGGCGGCGGCGGTCGAGTGGATGAGCTCGCGCGGCGTCGCTCCGCACGTGCCGGTCAACCCCGGGCTGGCGGAGACCCCGGCGGCCGAGGCATGGCTGGCGGAAAACGGCTTCGAGGCCGGCTACGGCTGGATGAAGTTCGTCCGCGACCCGCACCCGCCGCGCTTTCGCGAGCCGGCGGACGTCGAGGTCGTCGAGCTGAGCGACCCGGCCCAGGCTCCCTTCGGGATGATCGCCGCGACCGGGTTCGGCGCGCCGGCCTGGGCGGCGGCGCTGTTCGCGGAGCTGCCGGGCCGGGAAGGCTGGCGCTGCTACGTCGCCAACGTCGACGGCACCCCGCAGGCCTGCGCGGCGATGCGGATCGACGGCGGCCTCGCGGAGTTCGGAATCGCGGCGACGCTGGAGCCGGCCCGCGGCAAGGGCTGCCAGCTGGCGCTCCTGCACCGCCGGATCCTCGACGCCGCCGCCGCGGGCTGCCAGCTGCTCTTCGTCGAGACCGGCGAGCGGGTTCCCGATCGGCCCTCGGTCAGCTACCGGAACATCCTCCGGGCCGGGTTCGAAGAGGCCTACCTACGGCCGAACTGGAAGCGCGCCGCCGCCTAACGCAGGGAAGGGAGGCGCATTTCTTCGGACTGACGCCGTTCGATCGAGCTGCGTGATCCGCGCCCGGCCCAGTGGGTGATCAGCGACGGGTTGACGAAGACCCGGTTGCCGGAACGATGGTGGGTGAGCCCGATCGGCCGACCGCCGCCGCGCTCGAAGGCTTCCTGCACCTCCTCCTCGTCCTCACGGACCATCAGCTGATCGCGTCCGACGAAGTGGATGATGGTTGCCATCGCCGGGCAACCCTAAGTCCCCACCCCGCTGCGCTGTCAACCCCCCAAATAGGGGAAACGAACTTCCGTGTATCTCCACAGAGCGGCTGAAGATCGTGAAAGCTTCGCCGCCATGGAGATCAGAGAAGCTCGCCCATGGTTCTGGATCCTCTTCGCGCTCGTGCTCGCGGTCGCCGTCGTCGGCCTGGTGCTGGCGATCTCGGCGAAGAACAGCAGCGTCGACGAGAACAAGATCGTCGATGAGGCGACGGCCGAAATCAAGGAGGAACTGAAAGGCCTGAACGGCGCGATCGAAGCCGCCGACGAATTTCAGGAAGAAAGCGACAAGCAGGCGGCCGAGGACCGGCGGGAGATCAAATCCGCGATCGAAGAAGCCGAAGCCGGCACCAAAAAGCGGCTCAACGGCCTCGGCAAACGGGTCGAAGGGCTCGAAGGCGAAGTCGAAGACCTCGGCGGGAGCAGCAACAAACAGGCCAAAGAGATCGAGGAACTGGTCGAAGACCAGGAAACGACCGAAGCCGAACTCGTTCGCATCAACCAGCGGCTGCGAACGATCACCGCCAACGGCGGCTGAGCCGGACCCGCCCCCCAGCGGATCAGCGGCTCAGTCCACCGTGGCTGCTGCTCAGCCTTTCGGCGTGCAGGGTTTGGCAGCTTCGATCGAGATTTTGGTTCCCGCGGCGAAATCGCCGACTACCCCTGTCGTGCTCGCCTCCCAGGGAGCTTGACACTCGGTCGTTTTCCTAAGTTACCATCGGCGTACTAAGGCGCAAGTAGTCCTGCGCAAATGCAACTGCCTGATCGGCGCGGCGCTCAGTTCAGCGCCGCGATCGAGGCCCGACGGACCCGTTCCTCGTCATCTCGCTTGGCGATCCGCTCGAGCACCTCGCCGAACATGTCATCGAGCCCGTCGGCCAACGGCAACGACGCCTGGCCGGCGTAGTTGCGAGCCCGCACCAGCGCCCGCCGCGCACTTCCACGCGAGCGGAACGACTCGCCGGAGGTCATCACGGTTTGCCGGTCCGGCCCGCAGAGCCGCCAGCGCCAATCTCCGCCGTCATCCTTGAATAGCTCGTATTTCCACATTTCGCGCCCTCCTGGCCGGTCTGCTCTCTATACGAACACATGTTCGCATCGACGGCGGACGGGAATTTCCGGCGCCAGCAAACCGCTTCAGCAAGCCGATTCGAGAGACGGCCTAACGGAACTCACAGTAGGCAAGGTGGTCGTTGACGAACCCAGCGGCCTGCATCAGGGAATAGGCCGTGGTCGGCCCCACGAAGCGGAAGCCGCGCCGCTTCAACTCCCTGGCCAGCGCCTTTGACTCGGGCGTCGTCGGCAGCATCTCGCTGCCGCTGCGCGGCGCCTCGGCGGGCTCGGGGGCGAAGCCCCAGAGCAGGTCGTCGAGGGTCTCCCCCGCTTCGTGCAAGGCGACGGTCGCGGCCGCGTTGGCGATCGTCGCCTCGATCTTGCCGCGGTGGCGAATGATCCCCGCGTCGCCCAGCAGCCGCTCGATCTCGGGTTCTCCGTAGGCGGCGATCCTGTTCACGTCCCAATCCTCGAAAGCGGACCGAAAACCCTCGCGCTTGCGCAGAACCGTCAACCACGAGAGACCTGACTGGAACGACTCGAGCACGAGCATCTCGAATAGCTCGCGATCGCCGTGCATCGGCCGGCCCCAAATCAGATCGTGGTACTCGACGTACTCCGGCGCCCCCAAGCACCACCAGCAGCGCAAACGACCGTCGGGACCCGGGGCGACCCCCATCTCGGCGCTCATCCGCGAGGCTGTTGCGGCTAGGCCGCTACTCGCTCGCCCGCGGGCACGAAGTGTTCGATCTCGACCTCGCGCTCGAGCGCGAAGGAAATTCCCTCGACAGCGAGCTGATAGACCTCGGGATAGGTATCGCCGGCTGCGTACCAGCGCTCGACGTCGGGCGACTCGGCCCACCATCCCTCAGGCTCGTGGTGGTAGATGACGCGCACGGGTTCCATAGATCTCCTCACTCAGAGTACCTCCCACGCTTCAGCTGCGGAAAGGCCAGCGTCTTTGGTGAGGACCCTGCGCACGAGGTGGCCAGGGACAGTTACCTTGTCGTGAAAGGCGAAAGTGAAGGACGGCCGTCCCTCGGACTCCAAGCGGCGATGGGAGCCAGACCGTCGGACCACGCGATAGGAGAGCGGCTCTCGTTCCAAAATGGACAGAAGCCCCCTGGCCTTCATCGAGGGGAATTGGCCCACCTCGAGCTGAGGGCTCGGGCGATTACATCTCTCCCCCTAGAGAAGGCGACGAAGAAGGCGCCTACCGGAATCGAACCTGTGTAAACGGCTTTGCAGGCAGTTGATATGGGGTGTTTTTTGGCCTATAGAGCCAAATTATCTCGCTGTGGGCCAGTAAATGGGCCAGCTGCGCCAATGTGCCGCCAAGACGGGCGGCTTAGAGCGACTGGCTCCTACGCTTTATGACCTCATCCATTTCCCGCTTTTCATCCTCTGACGGGACCCAGGCTTCAAAGTTCTTGATCTGGCTTCCCCCGCAGACATACAGCGGACCCCTCCAAACTGGATCATCGTCGTCACTCGGAAGGTGCAAGAAAGTCAACTCGTCCCAGCTCGGACCGCTCGAAAGGAGCAACGTCTCCGTCGAGCCGGGGTGGATCGCCCATCTGGGAAGTGCGCTGATCAGGAGTCCTCGCCCTACGAACTCGTTGCGGTCTGCGACGGCGCGAACAATCCCGGCGAGCACCTTGGCCGCATACGGCCCGTACTCCCTGGATGCCGGATTGCCTTTCCGAAGGTCCTCCAGCAGCGCACGCTCCTCGCCCAACTCTTGCCCGATCCAGGTCACCGCGAGCGGGTTGTCGACCGACGGCAGCCTCTCGATTGAGTAGCGAAACTCGTCGGCCACAGTGTCGGACCCCTCCCAGTGGTTCTGCATCCTCACGATGTACGGAACCATCTCCCCTGCCCCGTCAAACCGCGCCCAACCGACGCCCGCAAATGCGTGACGCTTGAGTTCGGGGGTCAGCCGCGCGATAAGGGGTCGTTTCATTGCCAGGTCCGCCCTGCTCATGATCGCCGCAATGAGCGCGTCCTGGCTTTGCTCGCCCCCACCGTGGCTCTCCGACCACTCGGCAATTTCACGCGTCAGCCACTCATCAGTGGCCTCTCGCTTTGGCCCCAACTGTGCGAGGCCCGTGTATGAAAAGGAGAGCCGGTTGCACCAGAGAACAGCCTTATTGCGCTCGTCATCCTTGCGAAGGATCTTTCCCCTCGGCCTCAGCCAAACGAGCCTGCGATCGGAGACCTGAATTGCCCACGACTCCGTTATCAGGCTGAGGACTAACGTCACTGGCCGAGCCTATTAGGAGGCGTTTGCGGTAACCACGATTCCGGTAACGCCGATGATCAAGGTCAGCCCAAGGACCAGCCACTGCAAGCGAGTGTTCGTCGCGGCTAGCAACAGCTCCGCTTGGGTTCGCAGGGCATCAGTGATGTCACGCCCCTGCTGCGGGGTCGTCGCCCCCTCCTCCCTGATCCTCTCGCCGAGGAAGTCCATGAGGGCGCGTGGGTCTTTTGCCGCGCTCGGACGATTGGGGTTCCTAACGAGGATGAATTCCGTGCCGGCCCGACGAATCCAGGGCTTCAATACTCGATCGTTTTGGGATGCAGTTCCGAGTTGATGGAGGTCAAAGCTCAGGGGCATCACCTCTCGCCTAAGCCGCTTCAACCGTTTGCCCGACCCCAGGCGGCCGGGAGGGGCCGCCAACTGATCCCTGATGGAGGTGAACTGATCCTCGCAGGCTTCAAGCGCGTAGAGCAGCGTCCACAAAGCCAAGTGATCCACGAGAGAATCGTCAACGAGATTGATCAGCGCGGATAACCCCGAGCCTCGGGACTCATCCTCCAGAAGGGCCAAGGATTCATCGTGAAGGCCAACGATGGCCGGCACAATTTCGTCGCGATGCCGATGCGGCCTCAGAAGGCGCAGCGCATCCAACCCCTGGGGTGTCCATTCGTCAAGCGCGTGGTCGTGCCCCAGCGGCGTTCGCCACATCTCCTCCCATGAGGTGTCACCGTAAATCTGTGAGTTGCTACTCAGCAGCAGATCCCACGCAGGCGGCGTCGCGTGATCAATTGAGGAGAACATTCCAGGTGCCAGACGCCCCAGCCAATTGCGGGCCGCACCTCTGATTCGCTGTCGCTCCGCGGCGATCTCGTCGCCCTTCCGATGCTCCGGTCCCCGGATTTGGTGGCCCCCATGTCGACCGCCTAGAGGAATGACCTTGGTCTCAAACGAGCTACGCATTACCTCGTCGAGACTGGCACTGCTCTCGTCGCTCAAGCTGAAGCACATCGAAAGGACCGTGACTCCAGGCCCCACCTGCACCGCAGTCGCGCTCATCTGTTTGAACTCCGGGGGCAGCCCCACCCGCTGTCGAAGGAACGGAAAGCTGGACTCGGCAACAAACTCACCGATGGCCCAATGGCCACCGGTCCAACTCCGTGCATTGCGGATCCACTCTGACGGCTCCCCCGGTCTTAGGAAGAGGGAGCTATTGCCCTTGTCCAACCGGGAAACGCCCTTAGTGAGCTGCGCGGCATGAGAGGGCGCATACAGCTCGGTCACCCACATAGCGGGCCACTCGATCTTCTCGCCATCTGGGAGACCAACCCGAGCGTTGTCTTCCGGATCCGTCTCCCGGTGGATCCGCATCGTATTCTCGATTTCACGTGCCCGATGGAGGCGGCGCCTGAAGCGCCGAACGCCTTCACGCAGCGTCTCGCGGACTGGAATTGACCGCTGGAAACGGCTCACAGCTCTGAACCCGGCGGGCTCCCTTGCCGAACCAGCTCGCGAGTGTGACTGATTTGAACCGCCAGAAAGCGATCCAACATGCTTGCTGCCTCCGCCTCGGTCCCAGGCATCAGGTGACCGTACAGATCGAAAGTGACCTTGATCGAAGAATGACCCATAAACGTCGACAGGGCCTTCGCATTGACGCCGGCCGCAATCATGAATGAGGCGTAGGTGTGGCGGGCTTGGTGGAGGCGCATGCGACCAAGGCCGGCGTCTTTCCACGTCTTGTCGGCCCGGCGGTAGACGACCGCGGCTTGGAACGGGCGCCCGTCGATACCGAAGACCAGAGCGTCGGCCGCGTCGTCGTCGGCGTTGAGCTTGTGGTCGAGCAGGTGATCGCGGAGCAGGCCGGGGAGCGGCGTCGTCCGCCGCGAGGTGCGCGTCTTCGGAGCGATGGCACCCTCCTTGGGGTCCCAAGACTCCTGCACGCGGATCGTGCCACCGGCGAGGTCGACGGCGCCCCATCGCAGCGCCCGCAGCTCGCCGTAGCGCAGACCCGCGTACAGCGCCGTCGCCCAGAGTGCCCGGTCGGCGGCGGGTGCCGCGTCGAGCAGCTGCGCCGCGACCTCGGGGGCGACAATCTCAACCTCCTTCGCGCGGGCCGCAGGCAACTCAAGGTCGTGGGTGGGGTTGACCGTGATCCCATCCCGCGAGCGGGCGCGGCGGTAGATCGCCTGAAGTGGCTTGATCGAGTTGCGGATCGTGGAGGCTGACTGTCCCTCGGCCTGCCAGCGGTCGACCAGGTGTTGGAGGTCGGACGTGGTGACCGTATTCAGCTTGCGCGACCCGACCTCTGGGAGCACGTAGTCCTCAAGGGCCTGCCGGTAGCCGCGAAGGGTCGCTGGCTTGTACTGGTCGCCGGACCGGTTGCGGACCTCGCCTCGCTCGGCGCCATCGAGCCATGCCGTCGCGGACTCGGCAAGCGTGCGTTGAGTCGGTGCGCGAAGGGCACCATGATCGAGCGCACGCTTGGCCTCGGCTCGCCATGACTTGGCTTCCGATTCCCGGCGAACGGTCCTGCGGATCTTCTTGCCGTCTCGCGGCGAGAAGACCTCCGCTCGAAATCCGCCGTCGCATCGACATCGGCCTCCGTTACTCGACGGGCACTCCCGAGAATGTCGCTTGGTGATTCCGGTCGCCATCAGCCTTGAGCCCCATGATTCGTGCCATGCCGGACGCCATCGCCATCGCCAATCCACCGCAACATCGAGGTGTTGAGTCCAGCGTGGTATACGAACGCCCCCTTGCCGCACTCGACGTTCGGAATCCAGTCGATGCCGTCGAGCAGTCGGCCTTCCGGCACTTCAACCGTTGCGGCGAGCTTGATCAGCGTCTCGATGCTCGGCACCCGATAGCCGCGCTCGATCAGGCTGACCTCCGTTCGGTGAAGCGCTGCACGGCAAGCAACCTCTTCCTGACTCAGGCGGGCTCGCCTCCGACCGCGACGGAGGTTCTCGCCGAAGTGGCCGGCCAGTTCATCGTTGCGCTCTCGGGTGGGCATCAGGACCCCTCCCCCGTCCCGCAGACCTGCGCCCGTAGCGCCGCTAATGCGTCGTGCTCGGCCGCGACCCGCTCGTACTCGTTCGCCACGTCGACCGACTCGACCAGTTCGCCGAGCGCTCGGCAGATGTGAGCTGCCGGCACGATCCGGCCGTGGTCGAGCGCCGCAAGCAGCACCCGGTAGGCGTGCTCGTCGGCGCGCGCAACCTCGGGTCGAGCGGCTACCGGCGGAATCGAGAGATCGTCGTGAGCGCCGTCCCGAACCATCTCCAAGATCGGGCGAAGGACATGAAGGTGACCGGGACTGATCGAAAGGGCGACGGCCTCGCCGTCCCCCGTAGGGTTCTCACTAGCCATGAGGAGTGCACGCTCCTTGTGGTTAGGCGACCCGTCAGCGTTTGCGCGCGGCGGGTCGCCGTCTTTGTAGATATTTCTTCTACGGTAGCAGGAGCCGTAGAACGAATCTCTACGAGATCGGCTACTTGCCTTTAAGGATCTGACCCACGCGGGTCCAGTGCAGATCGACCTCTTGGCCGATCTCACGAAGGGACATGCCGGCTTTCTGCGCGCGCTCGAACGTCTTGCGCCGAGCATCGCGTGCCTGCTCGACCTTCCGCTCGTAGTCAGACTGGGCCTTGCGCAGTTCCTTGGCTGCTTTGGCTCGCGCGGCGTCTCCCATCGCCGCCAGCCTAGACGCAGCCGCCCCGTCACACCCTCTCCCCCAGCGCATACTCCGCGTTCTCGGAGATCCACCGCTCCAGCTCGCGCACCGGGACCAACCGCTTGCGCCCCCGCCGGATCAGACGAAGCTCGGGCGCGACGTTGGCGTCGAAGAAGTCCGGACCGACACCGATCGCCGCTGCCGCCTCTGAGGGCGTCAGCGCGATCCGGGGAATCGAAGTCGCCAGCTTCTTCGCCATGCTCAGATTCCGATCTCGATCCCGCCGCCGCGCTCGGCGCTCCTCCCGGTCTCGCGGCTGAGCCGACGCTGGGACTCGCGGACGCGCCGCTGCGCCGCGTGCCAGTCCCGGCGCTCGGCTGCGCTGGTTGGCTCCTTCCCCAGCGCCGAGTCTTTGTCGGCGATCCCGTGGCGCAGGCGGTAGCCCTCGATCCCATTCACCGCCCGGTCCCAGGTTCGCGCCCTCACCGGATCGCTCGGGCGCGGGCCAAGCTCCTTGACGATGTAGTCGGGCGGGGAGATCCGGGCCGCGGTCACGGCGGCCCGCTCGCGCTCGGCGACCAGGTACTCGACGGCGGCGACCTCGGCGCGAGCCTCGCGGCTCTGCGGAGCAAGCGCCGCGCGCTCTGCTTCCTGCTCGGCCCGCCTGGCCTCGTAATGCTCGGCCGTCTGCTCGATTCGCTCAAGCTCACCCTTGCGCTGGCGCCGAGAGAGTCCCTGTGCCTGCTGGGCCTGCGCCGGCAGCTTCTCGGTCAACCATTCCTCGCTGCGGGCAAGCTCCTTCTCGATCTGCTCGCGGGCACGCTCGACCTGACCCTCTGCCATCGCCTCCGAGCGCAGGGCGTCGCGGGCGCGGTAGAGATCGGGGGCGGGCAAGTCCTTGTATTTGGCGAGGAGCGCCTGGTCGTGGGCGGAGACCTGGGCGCCGTCGCGCTTGGCGGCTTCGGCGATGTGCTCGATGCCCTCGCGGCCGCGCTCGGCCGGCGCGTAGTCCTCGCGGATCGAGACCTCCGGAGTCGCGTAGAAGAAGGTCTCCTCGCGGCTGCGCGAGGCGGCGACGTAGAACTCCTGGCGGTCCATCGAGGGATCGACCGCGACATAGGCGCGCTCCACCGTCGCGCCCTGCGCCTGGTAGGTGGTGGCCGCGTAGGCGTGTTCGATCGCCGGCCCTTCGTCCCTATCTCTCAAACGCCCCAAGTAGACGGAATCGACACACACCCGCCTTGCGGTGTCGATTCCGTCCAGCACCAGCTCCCCGGACTCAGCGCGAACCTCCGCCACCCGCCAGCGCTCGCGGTTGTAGATCTGGTTGCGGTGGTCGTTGATCCTCGTGATGACCTGATCGCCGGCGGCGAACCGAGCTTCCCCGACTTCGATCTCGACGGCGCCGAGTCGGCCTTCGGCCTTCACCACCTCGCGTGCAAGGGCGTTCAGCCGCTGGGCTTCCGCGTTGGTCTTGGCGATCATCAGCGCGTCCTCACCGGCGCCGAAGCTGCGCCACCAGTCGCCGACCATCGCCTCGCGCCTGGCGACGGCGTCAGCGGCGACCACGACTCGGCCCTCCTGCTCGTAGGCGGCGAAAGCATCGGGGCCTTCGCCCATCCGAATCCGCCGCGCCCCCTCGCGGTCGAGCTCGTGGCTTTGGCGGATCACTTCGTCAAGGTGGATGACCTCGGTGCGGCGAGCGAGCGCGGCGAACAGGCCCCCGGCCTCGATCTCGCCGAGCTGCTCGGGGTCGCCGATCAAGACCAGCTTCGCCCGTGCCCGCTGGGCGTGGTCGATCAGCCGCGCCAGCTCAGCCGAGCCGACCATGCCGGCCTCGTCGACCACCAGGACCGAGCCGGGCTTCAAGCCGGCCGAACCTTCCCCGTCGCATTCGGCCAGCAGCTTCGCCACGCTCGTCGCGTCGAGGCCCTCGTTGCGAAGCACGTTGGCCGCCCGCCAGGTCGGCGCGGCGGCCCGGACCTCGATGCCCGCTGCGGCCCAGCCCTCGGCCGCGGCGGTAGTGGCGTAGGTCTTGCCCGAGCCGGCCTCGCCGATCACCACGGCGATCCCCTCGCCGCCGCCGAGCAGCCGGCGCACCATCTGCTCCTGGTCGGGCTTCATCGAGGGCCGCGCCGCCAGGGTGCGGGCGATCACGATCTCGTGGACGCGAGCGCGGTCGCCCTCCTCCGCCATCGAGTCGGCGGAGGCAAGCGCGGTCTGCTCAAGCTCCCAGATCCGCCGGGTGGTGAAGCGCTCCCCTTTGGCGGTGGCGCCGATGGCGATCACCTGCTCGTGGGCGAGGAAGGAGTCGGCGAGGACTTCAACCTCCTCGGCGGGAGCACCGTTGGTCAGCAGCCCGGCGACGGCCTGGATCGCGTCGCGGCGGTCGAAGTGCGAGGCGTGGGCGGTGAGCGCGCGGCCGATCTGCTCGACGCTCAGAACCTGCTTGGTCGGGCGGGCGCGGCCGAAGGTCGAGCGGATCTTCTCCTGGGTCAGGCCGATCTCGGCGGCGCGTGCCTCCCAGTGCTCGCGCAGGCTCGACTCCGAGATCTCAGTGTCCTTGGCCTCGCGCGTGTCCAAGGTCGCGGCCCGCAGCGCCTGCCGGGAAGCTCCCGGCCCGGCGGCCTCGAGGACCGCCTCACGGCGCTGGGAGTAGTGGCGCAGGTCGCCGAGATCGAAGCCCTTGATCTCGGCGATGCCGTTTCGGGTCTGCTCCCACTCGACGCCGAGGCGGCGGGTCAGCTCCGTGCGCAGCTTCGCCTCGTAGAGGTAGCCCGCCGTTTTCGCGTGCTGGTAGATCGCCGGGTGGTAGAGGCGGCGCCACTTGCCGTCCGGCCCCTTGGTCGCGTTGGCGATCAGGACGTGGGTGTGGAGCTGGGGGTCCTTGGCGCGGGAGGTGCGGTGGACGTAGGCGGCGGCGATGAAGCCGTTGCCGGCGATGAACTCGTGGTTCGCTCCGCGCCGGGTCAAGCAGGCCGAGCGCTGCATGTAGTCGAGGCCGGCCTGGACGGCTTCGGCGTGGGCGGCGGCGATCTCGGCGCCGGCATCGGCGCCGCCCATCGCCCAGGCGAGCGAGGCCGACTTCGGGGCGGAGAAGGTGAGATCGAAGCCGGGGATCGCGCCCCCGGCGACCTTGCGCAGGCCCAGGGGCTCGCCGCTCGCCGGGTCTGCCCCGGTCAGCATCGCCACCAGCTGGTCGGGCTCGACGTGCCCTTCTAGGCCAAGCTCCTGGGCGGCGTCGCCGAGCCAGTAGCCGGCGGCCTCGCCCTCGCCGGAGTAGTAGTCCTCGGCGCCTTCGGCGACCTTGCCGAGGTAGTAGCCCTCCCGGCCCCTGCCGAGCTTTCCGATGGACAGCATCTCAGTGCCCTTGTCCGGGGAGAGGGGCCGATGCATCGGATGAGGCGGAGGCAAATGCCGACATGCCCCCTTGGTGCGCTGCGAGGCCCGATTGCATCGGGCGAGTTGGGCGCTGGAGACGGGAGTTGAGGCGCACGCCGGGTACGTCCAGGGAGCGGCGTCGGCGCCCGCACGAATTCGGGCGGGTGTCGGCTACCCGCGGCGCCGGGGCGGTTCAGATCCGTAATACGGATTACTGCGTGAGGGGCGGTGCTGTGGGGGTAGGGCTGCGTCTGGGAGCCCTGCTGAGGACGGCTAGTCCTGGGCTGTGGACTAGCTCGTAGCGGCAGCGAAGTCGTACGGGGATAGGGATGGCGTGAAGATCGTGCTGGGTGGCTGAGTCGAAATGCTGGCCTGAGAGCTATGGCGGTAGGTCTGGGTACACCTCTGGTCTTCTGTGACTTAGTCTGCGCCGCATGAGCGGCGAAGGAAGGCGGCGCGATGGCTAACCGCCTGACCAGAGCGTTGACCAGCGACCCTCAAGATCGGCCCTGGGAGCGAGCGGTCGTCCGAGTCGGCGTGCCCGTGGCCTTCGTTGTTGCCGGCCTTCTCGCCTACGGCATCTCCCACGGAACCGAGAACGCGCCAAAGGTCGCCTTTGAGAATCACTTCGTCTATGCCGTTCAGCTCTTCCTGCTGATCTTCTACGCGATCTTGCTGTTGCTGGTTCCGCTGGTTCGCGGCATCGCTAGCGGCGAGTTGCCGATCGAGCTAACTGCTCGGGGTGCCCGCTTCCCAGAGAAGGCTGTCAAGGGATCGCTGACCGCCAACCAGGAACTGCTGGAACGCGTGGAAGGCGTAGAGGAAGCGTTGAAGTCGCAGAAAGCATCGAGCGACAGAATTGCGGCTCGGGCCGCAGAAGGCCTGCTCGACCTAGAAGGCGAACTGGAGGCCTTCAGGAAAGAACTCCAAGACGCCATCGGGGGTCCTCGACCATGAAACAGCAGAAGTCCTGTTTCTCCGGTGCGGGCAGCGTATTCTTAGATCATGGGTCAAATAGCTAAACAGGCAGCCGAGGAGCTACTACAAAGCTCGCGCACTGAGTTGGCCCCGCTGGAGGAGCTAGAGCGAACGCGTGAGGAGTTTCGGCGTCGCGTTGAGGACAACCTCAATCAGCTGCCCGGCTTCGACCCAGCCGAGGAGGTCAAGCGTCGCAACCTTCAACAAGCAACCGAGCAGCTTGTCGAGGCCCGAAAGCACTTTGAGGCTGTCGAGAAAGGCGCCCAACAAGCGTTCACGGCAGAGATGAAGCCTGATGTCCTGGTCAACCTTGGCCGGCTGCCGAAAACCACTATTCCTGATCAGCTGCGCATGACGTGGCCCAAGGAGCTAGCGGAGGCGCAAGGCCACATTGAGGCGCTCCAGCCACGGATGCGTACGGCACTTCTCCTTGTGATCCAAGCCAAGAAGCTCAAAGAGAACGTAGAGCTTCTCTCTCCTAAGACGACCGTGGACTGGCAGAACTTCTCGAAAGCCCTCGCGTCCTTTGAGGATGCTGTGTATTCCGAGGCCGAGGCAGATCCCGAGATCGCCGAGCTGGCGCACCAGCTCAAAGATCGAGTCGAGAAGTAGCCGTCGGCGCTCGGTAGCCGGGAACACCCTCGCCTGGCCTGACCTAGCTATCGATCGATGATCGGTCCTGGCGGGAGCGGCCGCGAGAGCTGGTCCCGGTAGAGATCGCCCGGCGTTGGGAGCGGATGCCGCTCGATATCTGGACAGAGCACCAAGGGCCGGGCCGGACGAGACGCCCAAGTCGCAAAGTTCATCCAGCCAGCGGCCCGCTGACTACCTACTCCCGTCCTGTCAGGGAACCCGCGTTCTGGATGGGTCAGGACCAAGGCCGTTTGCGGGTCCAAGGGCATTCGCACCTCGTCGCTCGTTGCAACGCCGATACCTCGGACCAGGTTGAACTCCGTCGGCCGCCGCCAAAAGCTGATCGGCTCCTCGCTGGTCAAGAGGCACGGCCGATCAAATCGGACGACCTGCCAGCCGAAGCGGATGATGATCTCGGCGAGGTCCTTCATCGGCGACAACATCAATTCAGCGGTGTGCTCGGGCGTGGGCCTGATCTCGTATTCGTCGCGTTCGATGAAGTCGACGAAAGCCTCTCGGGAGATCTCGGGAACCTCCTCGCCGTCCAAGCGCATCTGCTCCAGAAATCCAGACCACCACTCCTCGGAGTGCGCCGCTTTCAGCCGGAGCACATCCTTCATCAACCCTTCGGAAGCCCGCCGATCCATGTCTCGAAACGACTCGCCACGCGTGAGCTGCGCCGCCATCAGAAAGGCGTAATAGCTTCGCTGTTCGATATCTAGGTCGGCGGGATGGCCTCCGTCGACCAAGAACCGATGCACTCGGGAGGCGTGGTTCTCGAAGTCCTCGAACAAGACCTCCATCAGAGCTATGGGTTCTAGATCCTCGTCCCGGATCGTGTAGTAGTCGGACTCTGCGAAGGCGTTCTTCGGCGCAACCGAGCGGATGCCGGCCTCGGGATCGACAAGGTTGATCCGACCGCCTTTCCCGGCGAAGCCGCGAAGGTAGAACTTGGGCAGGCGGTGGTGGTCAGAGCCGACCTTTTCGCGGGCCGAGCGCAGCACGCGCTCGGCCGCCTCAGCCGAATCGGGCTCGGGCTTCCCCTCCATCGCGGGGCAGGATACGACGGCCGTGGGCCAGTCGTGGGCCAGTGAAGCCACGAAAAAGCCGGTTACAACCGGAATCAACCGGACAAGACTCGGGCCGAAATTGACCCCGCAAACTCACTCGCAGAGCCAAAATCCCCGCTCAGACGAAGAAGGCGCCTACCGGAATCGAACCGGTGTAAACGGCTTTGCAGGCCGCTGCGTAGCCACTCCGCCAAGGCGCCGGGAAGCCGCTCAAGACTAGCGGCGCAAAGGTGGCGTTGGCGGGCCGGGTCGGGGTAGGGTGCCGGGGCGTTTCGTCCGTGATCTCAACCGAGGGGAGTTCGATGTCCGCTTACAACGAGCTGCAGCTGAGTTCATTCATCGACCAGGTTTTTGAGCGGCTGCGGGGGATCGAGGCGCAGCTGGCGATCCTCTCCGAGAAGGCGGGTGTGCCCTATGAGGCGCCGAGCCAGAACGCGCCGGCCGAGGTGGTCGAGCTGGTCGAAGCGGGCGACCGGATGGGGGCGATGCGCAAGTACCGCGAGCTGACCGGGGCCGGGATGGCCGAGGCGCAAGAGGCGATCGCGAAGCTCTGAGCCGGCGCCCCGAGCGGGCACCTGGTTACGGCTTCAGGGTGACCTTGACCTTGGTGCCCGGGGCGAGCAGCTTGCCCGCTTTCGGGCCCTGCTTGGTGACCCTGCCGGTTTTCCCGGTGGCGCCGCCGCGCTTGGTCACTTTGCCGAGCTTGCAGCCGGCTTTCCTCACCGCTTTGCGGGCCGCCTTCAGCTTCTTGCCGGCAAGTTTCGGCACCTTGCAGCCGACGTAGCTGAAGCTGGCGGTGGCGCTGCCGGCGGCAGTCGTGACCGTCAGCGGGACCGCGCCGAGGGCCGTGCCGGGCGGCACGGTGGCGGTGATCTGGCCTTCGGAGTCGACCGTGAAGGCGGGGGCGGGAACGCCGCCGAAGCTGACCGCGTTGACGCTGGCGAAGTTGGTGCCGGTGATCGCCGTCGTCGCCCCCGTGACCGAGCCGCTGGCCGGGCTGAGCGCGGCGATCGTCGGCGGTGGCAGCAGGGTGGCGGAGATGTTAAGGCGGGGGCCGAGGTCACTCCCGGATGAGAGGGGGATCGTGGCCCCCGGCGGCGCGTTTTTCAGCTGATATTTCACCGAGTTGGAGAACGAGCCGGTTTTGAATCTGCAGCCCGACCCGGCGAAGGGAGGCGCCGCGAGACCGACGAGGTCGCCGGGCAGCACCGGGATCGAGACCTGATAGGTCTGGGGCAGTGAGGCCGGCAGGTTCTTCGGTCCGTCCTGGGCAAGGACGAGGTACTGACCGGCAACCGGGCGGAAGACCTTCAGCGCCAACGAGCCGGTGAGCTCCGAGACCGTGCTCCAAGAGGTGAGCACGCCCGCAGTCGGAACCGTGTATTTAGCGCCGCTCGTCACCGCCTGCTGCGCGTAGTCGCGGCCGTCGGTGTAGTTGCATTCTTCGAGGTCGGCGAGCAGGCCGTTCTGGCCGATCGTGATCTGCGCGCCGGCGCTCACCGGCAGCGCCAGCCCCGCGACCGCCACCACCAGCGCGAGCAGCGAGCGACGGCTCATCAGTTCTTCAGTCCATCCATGCGACGCAGAGCTTAGCCGCGCGGCCCACGGCTACTCCAGCGTCAGCTTGATCTTCGTCCCCGGGGCGAGGACTTTGCCCGGTTTCGGGTGCTGCTTGACGACCTCGCCGGTTTTCGCGGTGGCCTCGCCTTTCTTGGTCACCTTGCCAACACCGCAGCCCGCTCGCCGGGCTTTTTTCTTGCTCGCTTTCAGCTTCTTGCCGTCGAGTTTCGGGACCTTGCAGCCCGCGTAGGCGTAGGTCGTGGCGCTGGTCGCGGTTCCGGCGACCGTGGTCACGCTCACCGGCACTTTGCTGAGTTTCTTGCTGGCCGGGGCGGTCGCGGTGATCTGGCCTTCGGAGTCGACGCTGAAGCTCTTCGCCGGGACGCCGCCGAAGGCGACTGACGAGACACTGGCGAAGTTGGCGCCGACGATCGTCGTCTTCACGCCCTTGATCGAGCCGCTGGCGGGACTGATCGAGGAGATCGTCGGGGGCGGGAGCAGGGTCGCGGAGACGTTGAGGCGGACGCCGCTTTCCGAAAAGCTGAAGGAGATAGTCTGTCCCGGCGGAACGTCGCCTTCGCGGAACATGACCCGGTCGCTTGAAGAACCCGGCGTCCCGGTCGCGAAAGCGCACGGCGATTCGGCGCCATTGCCCGGAACGGCGAGACCGATCCGAGCGCCGCTGCTCACAGGGATCGAGACTGGAAAGGTGTTAAGCACACCGGGGGTCAGCGTGCGACTGTCGCGCGCAACGACCACTTTGGTGAACAGCGCAGCGGTTTTCGCGAAGACCTTCAGGGTTAGAGACTGGGCAGGACCCGGATGAGCGAAGGTGCTCCAGGAGGTGATCACGCCGGCGCTCGGCGCGTAGTACTCGGCACCCGATTCAACCGAGAGCTGAAATTCGTCCGCGGGTTCTTCGAGCGCGCATTGAAGCGGGGGCTGAAATGGCGAGGCCGTCTGGCCGAGAACGATCTGGGCTCCAGCAGCCGGCGCGAATACCAGCAGACATACGAGCAGGGCCGCGAGCAGCACAGCGCGAGCGTTCTTCATGGTGCCGCTAGTCCTCGTAGGGAGTGACGTTGCCGTAGTCCTCGACCGTGCCCCCGTCGCGCATGCTGGCGTCGTCGGGGTTCTCGCCGTACTGGCGCAGGGAGCGACGCTGGCGCAGGTAGTCCCAGGCCTTGTCGAGCTGGACCTTGATCTCCTCCAGGCGCGCGTGGTCTTCGGAGCTGAGCCCGTCGTTCTCGTGGGCGTGGAGGAGGCGCTCCTCCTCTTGGACCAGCTCGTCGATGCGGTTGAGCACTGCTTGGTCGTCCATGCGAGCAAAGACTAGAGACCTACTCCAGCGTCAGCTTGATCTTCGTCCCCGGGGCGAGGACTTTGCCCGGTTTCGGGTGCTGCTTGACGACCTCGCCGGTTTTCGCGGTGGCCTCGCCTTTCTTGGTCACCTTGCC
>Ga0081539_10002879_pt1 | contig 22823 bp, 22 predicted proteins | sample TabmetS4T2R2_FD_71023 | JGI IMG/M metagenome (GOLD analysis project Ga0081539, IMG submission 71023) | Tabebuia heterophylla rhizosphere microbial communities from the University of Puerto Rico - S4T2R2 | ecosystem: Host-associated > Plants > Roots > Rhizosphere ...
GAACTGCTTCGCCCAGACGTGCTCAACGAGCAGGAAGCCGGCCGAGTGGCCGGGGTCGAGCGCGGCCCCCATCGCCTCAATCTGATCGCGCGAGAGGCCGAAGGCGTGGCCGTCGCCGGCGCCGGAGGCCGCCCCGTCGCCGTTGCCCTCGAACTCGAAGCCGAGGAGCGCGCCGATGATCGCGCCGAGGTCCTCGCCCTGATAGTCGAGCGCCGTCAGGTCTCCGTCCTCGTCCTTGCGGACGAACAGCAGGTCGAGGACCCGGATCGTGCCGCTCTGCTCGAGCCGCGCCAGCTCCGCCATGATGCGGCCCTCGAACTTCGCCTCCGGCCCAAAGCCGATCGCGACCAGCTGGACCGGCCCAATCTGCGTCATCTGATCACTTCCTTGTCTCGAGAATCGTCCTGACACCGACGACGCTACGCGCTGCGAGCGCGCGCCGAATCACCCGATCGTGGTGATTTCGTCCTCCTCCAGCAGCCCGGCCTCACGGGCGAGGTCGACCGCCTCAGCGCGCGCCGAGACGCCGAGCTTCCGGTAGATCGCCTGCGCCTGCGTCTTCACCGTGTTCGGCGAGACGTAGAGGTGCTGGGCGATCTCGCGGAACGAGAGGTGGGTGGGCATGAACTGCAGCACGCGGAGCTCCGCCGGCGTAAGTCCGGACTCGGTCGACGCCCGCTCCAGCGCGGCTCTCCCCTCCTCGAGCCAGCTCGCCAGGAGGGCAGCGCCCGGGAATCCCTCGAGGCGGTGCGACGCTTCGGAGAGGAGCCGGCGCGCCTTCGAGACCTCGCCGAGGCGTATCAGGGCTCTCGCGAGCACGATCCGCGTCTCGATCTCGATCCAGGGAATCCAGTCGCGCGTCCTGTCCAGGAGCAGCAGGCCGCGTGCCACTTCAGCGGCCGCCTCGTCGGTCTGCCCGCCGTGGGCATGTAGCAGCGCCGCCATCGCGAGGGGGAGGGCCGTGCCCGGGTAATCGCCAAGCCCGTGGCGGTCCAGCTCCGACATCGCCTGTGCCATCAGCTCGGCGGCCGCGTGCCGATCCAGGTCGGTCAGCATCAGCGCCAGCTGGGCGTTTACCACGACGTGGACGAGCGGGATCCCCACACTTCGGCGAGCAGCCTCCAGAAGGCGTTCGCGACCCGCGGGAGCGTCGCCGCCAAGGCAGAGGGCGGTTCCCTCGACCAGGCAGCAGAGCGAGCGCCAGGGATCGTCCTCGGCGTAGCGCTCGTATGCCGCGGCGGCGTCCCTGCCCATCTGGGCAACTCCGCCGCGTCCCTCGGTTGCGCGGGTCACCAGGAGGCCCGCCCGAACCGTTGCGCTGACCGCGCCGGGCTGGCCGTCGACTGCCGCCTGCGCGGAGGAGACCCAACGATCCGTCGTCTCGCCGTCGCCCCTAACGAGCGAGGCGTGCGCCGCGGTCAACGCGAGGGTCGGCAACGAGGCGATCGTCTGCTCGTCGAAGCGCTCGAGCCAGCGGTCGAGCGTCGCCACCCTGCCGCGGCTGTTGAAGTCGGGGACGCTGGCCCAGATCAGCTCGCCGGCGATAGCGTGGTCCCCGGCGGCGATCGCGTGCTCGATCGCGCGGTCGAAGTCCTCGTGCTCGGCGAACCAGGCGCTGGCCCGGTGATGAAGAACGGGCTCGGCCGCTCGGTCGCTCCGTTGAAGCTCGGATGCCAGCATCTCTCGCAGGAGCGCGTGGTAGCGGAACCATTCGTCGCGATGGTCGAGCGGCGTCAACAGCATGTTCGTGCGCGACAACGCCCGCAGCTCCTGACCGGAGTTCGATTGCCCGAGAACCGCGTCGCAGAGCGAGCCCGACATCCGGTCGAGGATCGAGGTGTGGGTGAGGAACCGAAAATCTGCGTCCGAGACGCCGGCGAAGAGCTCGTCCCGCAGGTAGTCGACGACGAACCTGTCGTCGCCGGCGAATTCGGCGATCGCCGCGTCGATGCCGTCCTCGGCATCCAGGAGCGCCCGCCCGGCGAGGTAGAGAGCCGCAGGCCAACCCTCCGTGCGCTCGAACAGCGCCTCGAGCTGGGTCGGTTCCAGGTCGAGCCCGAGCCCGCGCAGCAGCTCGCGGCTCTCGCCGTGGGTCATCGCCAGGTCGGCCGGGCCGAGCTCGACGAGCGTCCTCTGCGCCCGCCACCTGCCAAGGGGTAGGTGCGGTTCGGCCCTCGCGGTGATGACCAGCTGGGAGCCGTCTGGGAACGCCTCGACCAGGCCGGCGACCGCCGCGAAGGATGCATCCGCGGTCAGGCAATGAAAGTCGTCGAGGACGAGAACGGGATTCTCTCCGGCGGACTCCAGGGCGACTGCTATCGATTCGAGCAGGTAGGCGGGGTCGTCGTGCGGCGGGCCGATCGAGAGCCATGCAAATGGCCGATCTTCCTGTTGCGCCCACTGCGCGAGCAGCGTGCTCTTGCCAAACCCGGCCGGTGCGGTGATCAGAAGCAGCGGGGCATCGGCTGCCGAGCGCAGCCGCTCGACGAGGCGCAGCCGCGAGACGAGGCCGGGTGAAAACGGTGGCACACCAAGGCTGGTAACGGCCACACCGTCCTGGTTGGCATCCAGCGTAATTCTGGGATCCCCTCTGTACGCGTCCTTGCATGAACGACTCTACCCCCCGGACGTCCCCGCCCTGTGAATGCAGGGTGAAATCACCCCGATCGGGCGATGTTCGGGCACGAAACCGCGCTTACGCTCGATCAAACAGATGGCCGCCGGGATGGCGGCCGGTCAGGAGAACAATCCGAGATGGAGATGAGAGGAGCCGGTCGCGTTGTGTTCGCCGCGATCCTGCTGCTGATCGCAGGAACGCTGAACATCATCTACGGCATCGCCGCGATCAGCGGCGCGCATTTCTATGACGACAGCACGAGATACGTTTTCGCAAGCCTCAACACCTGGGGATGGATCACGCTGATCCTCGGGCTCATCCAGCTCACCGGTGGCTTCTCGCTGATCGCCGGCAACGTCTACGGACGGGTGATCGGGATCGCGGCCGCGACGATCGGCGCGATCGGCGCACTGCTCTCGGTTGGGGGGTCGTTCCCGTTCTGGTCGCTGGGCGTCTTCGCGATCTGCCTCTGGGTGCTCCACGGCCTCGTCATCTATGGCGAGGACGAGGTCGTCGCCCCGCCGGGCTCCACGACCCGCTAGTCCGGTAGCGGGAGCCCGGATCGCGATCCGGGCTCCCGGCTCGCAGCGTCCGAGCGAACGAGAGGAGCCGCATGGCACGAGCCGCGCAGATGCCCGACCCCGACCCGTTGCAGTACGGAACCAGGTTCCTCACACAGGAGGTGCCGAAGACCGACTTCCCGCAGGGTGGGATGACGCCGGTCGAGGCGATGCGCCTGGTCGGCGAGGACCTCATCCTCGAGGGCGATCCGTTCCGCAATCTGGCCACCTTCGTCACGACATGGATGGAGCCCGAGGCGCAGCGGATCATCGCCGAGAACCTGCACCGCAACTTCATCGACCATGCCGAGTACCCGCGCACCGCCGAGATCGAGCAGCGCTGCATCCGCATGCTCGCCAACCTGTACAACGCCCCCGGGGAGACCACCGGGGCCCGCACCCAGGGCTCTTCGGAGGCGATCATGCTCGGCGCCCTGTCGCTGAAGTGGAAGTGGCGCAAGCGGCGTGAGGCGGCGGGCGCGGCGGCTGACAGGCCCAACCTCGTCTTCGGCGGCGACGTCCACGTCGTCTGGGAGAAGTTCTGCCGCTACTTCGACGTCGAGCCGCGGATCGTCCCCCTGCAGGAGGACAAGTACACGATCGGGGCCGAGGATGTGGAGCCGCATCTCGACGAGAACACGATCGGCGTCGCCGCGGTGCTGGGGACGACGTTCACCGGCCACAAAGACGACATCGAGGGAATCAACGACCTCCTGGTCGCGATCAAGAACGAGCGCGATCTCGACGTGCCGCTGCACGTCGACGCCGCCAGCGGCGGCTTCGTCTGGCCCTTCCTCTACCCCCACTCGGAGTGGGATTTCCGCCTCCAGCAGGTGCGCTCGATCAACGTCTCCGGCCACAAGTTCGGGCTCGTCTACCCGGGGATCGGCTGGCTGGTCTTCCGCGAGAAAGCCGACCTCGCCGAGGACCTCGTCTTCTACGAGAACTACCTCGGCAAAACCGATGCCACCTTCACGCTCAACTTCTCCACCGGGGCCTCGATGGTGCTGGCCCAGTACTACAACTTCGTCCGCCTCGGGCGCGAGGGCTACGCCTACGTGATGAAGGCGATGGAGATGAACGCCAAGGCCCTGGCCGCCCGGCTGAAGGAGAACGGCAACTTCGAGCTGATCGGCGAGGACGAGGAGCAACTGCCCCTGGTCGCCTTCAGGCTCGCCGGCGAGCACGACTACGACGAGTTCGACGTCTCCTGGCAGCTCTCGGCCGAGCGCGGCTGGATGCTCCCCGCCTACACGATGCCCCCGAACGCCGAAAACGTGAAAGTCCTCCGCGCCCTGGTCAAGCAGACCCTGAGCCGCGAGCAGATCGACCGTCTCGCCGACGACATCGATCAGGCCTGCAAGACGCTCGACGCCAAGGGCGGCGCCCACCCGAGCGAGCGCAAGAAAGCCAAGGTCAGCCCGGGGTACTGAGTCACGAGTCCGTCCCAGCCCGTCTTATCGACGGGTAATGGCGGACTCGTCGCCGAGCGCGCGCGCTGGCCACCAGGTTTTGGGGCCGAGGCGCAGGACGATGGAGGGGATTAGGAGGGCGCGGACGATGAAGGTGTCGAGGAGGACGCCGATCGCGACGGTGGCGCCGATCTGCTCGAGCTCCTCGAGCGGGAGCAGGACGAGGGTGGCGAAGGTGCCGGCGAGGATCACACCGGCGCCGGTGACGACGCCGCCGGTGTTGACCAGGGCGACGATCGTCGCTTCGCGGGTCGGGCGCGCGGCCGCCTCCTCGCGGGCCCGGGTCATCAGGAAGATGTTGTAGTCGACGCCGAGCGCGACCAGGAAGAGGAAGGCCATCAGCACTAGGTTGAAGGCGACCCCTTCGCTGGAGAGCTGGGAGAAGAGGAAGGTGCAGAGGCCGAGCGTCGCCGCGAAGGAGAGGACCACGGTGACGATCAGGAAGAGCGGCGCGAGCAGGGCCCGCAGCACCGCCGTCAGGATCAGCGCCACGACCAGGAGCACGAGCGGGACGATCAGCTTCGTGTCGCGTTCGTTGGTCTGCTCGATGTCGAAGTTCTCGGCCGGGATCCCGCCGAGCAGGCCGCCGGGGTCGATCTCGTGCAGGCGTTCGCGGACCGCCTCGACGTCGTCGGCCGCCGCGCCCGAGTAGGGATCGCCGCGGAGGACGATCGCGACGACCGATTTTTCGGACTCGGTCGGCACCGGGATCGTCACCTCGACCTGCTCGCGCATCCGTTGCAGCCCCTTCGCGACCGGCTCGACCTGGGGGCTGTCGACGACCGCGGCGAGCGGTGAGCTGAGACCCGGCGGGAAGTGTTCTTCGAGGACCACGGTGCCTTCGCTCGATTCGTTCGGCTTGGTCTCGCCCTGGCCGAACCCGATCGTCCCGTGGTGGCTGAAGTTGCCGAGCGCGAGCACGACGAGGCCGGCGGTGATCACCAGGATCAGCAGGCGCGAGCGGCGTTCGACCAGCGCCGCGACCCGTTCCCAGACCCCGGGCCGGTAGCGCTCCACATCGCGTGGTTCCTTAGTCCTGCCAGACAGGACCAAGGAACCACGCGATGACTTGGGCCAGAAGGCGTGGTGGCCGAGCACCGCGAGCAGCGCCGGCAGCAGCGTGAACGCGGCGACCAGCATCGTCGCGATCCCGAGGGCGAGGATCGGGCCGAGCCAGTGGGTCGACTGCAGGTCGGCGACCAGCAGCACCAGCATCGCCGCGATCACCGTCCCGGCCGAGGCGGCGATCGCCGCCATCGTCTCCGCGACCGCCTTCGGCAGCGCTTCCGCCGGCGGCGTCCCAGCGTGGATCTCCTCGCGGTAGCGGTGCACGAGCAGCAGTGAGTAGTCGGTGCCGGCGCCGAAGATCAGCACCAGCAGCAGCATCGTCCCCTCCGAGTTGACGGTGATCCAGCCGGCCTCGATCAGCAGGTAGGCGACGCCGGTCGCGACCAGGTAGGCGGCGCCGACGACGAGCAGCGGCAGCAGCGCCAGCGGCGGCGCCCGGTAGACCAGCAGCAGCAGGATCAGGACCAGGCTCAGCGTCGCCACCAGCAGCGTCTCGCTCGCTTCTTCGGCGACCTGCTCGAGGTCGGCGGCGATCCCGCCCGGCCCGGTCACGTAGGAGCTGACCCCGGGGATCGCGTGCGCCGCGAGATACTGGCGCAGCCGCTCGACGCCGTGGGTGACGGCGCCGCGGTCGCCGGCGTTGAGGGCGAGCACGACCAGCGCCGCCTCGTGGTCGCGGGAGAGCGGCCCGATCCCCCTGGCGCGGTCGGCGACGTCGCCGAGCGAGGCGTCGGAGTCGGCCGAGAACGGGTCGATGATCGGCGTCGCGCCGGTGATCTCGAGCTCGTTCAGCTCGTCGCCGATCGCGCCGATCGCGATCCGGTCCTCCCGGGTCAGCCCGCCGTCGCGCTCGAAGACGATCACGGTCGGGACCTCTTCGCCGGCGCCGGCGCCATTGCCGCCGCCGGTCTCCAGGGCCTCGATCGCCCGCGTCGATTCCGAGTTCGAGGGCAGGAAGCTGCTCTGCCCGGCGGAGGTGACTTCGCCGATCTTCTCGTGGCCGAACCAGCCGGCGACGCCGAGCGCCAGCCAGGCGACGATCGCCAGCCAGCGCCCGCGCGGCCCGGTCACCGCGTCGGCGAGGCGCCTGGCCAGGCTGGGCTCCGGGGACGACACGGGCCGAAGGCTAGAGGCGGCCGGGGCGTCAGCGACGCGCCTGGCCGGGCGTTTGATGATCCGGCCGCCGCCGCGGCCCGTAGCGTTTGCCGTATGAGACTTCGCGCCCTGTTCGCCGCCGCCCTGCTCGCCCTGGTCCTCGGCCTCCCCGCCTGCGGCGGCGGCGACGAGAGCGACGAGACGACCGCGATCGGGGGCGGCAACGGGACCGCCGCGACCGAAGTCGAGATCGTCGAATTCAGCTACGGCCCCGACCCGATCGAAGTCGAGGTCGGCGACGAGGTCACCTGGACCAACGAGGACTCCGCCCCGCACACCGCGACCGCCGACGACGGCAGCTTCGACACCGGCACCCTCGACAAAGGCAAAGCGGGCGCCGTCAGCTTTGAGGAGACGGGGACCTTCCCCTACTTCTGCGAGATCCACCCGACGATGCACGGGACCGTCGAAGTCGTCGAGTAGCCGTCGCGGTCCGCGGGTAGCCTCGACCTAGATGCCGACCTGGATCCTCAGCAAGGCCGCGCCCGCGATCTGGAAGCGGATCCCCTGGAAAATGGTCTGGACCGTCTCCCTCTGGCTGGCCGAGAAAGGCCGTGAGCGGGTGCGGGAGAACCTCACCCAGAGCGAGCAGATGGAGTTCTGGGGCCTGATCAAGAAATCGAAGGGGCGGCCCTCGAACCTCAGCGGGCGCGACCGCACCCGGATGAAGAACATCGTCGGCAAGGCTATTCGGGGGACCTGAAGCACTATGTTTGCCGCCATGAACGACGAATGGCGGTTGCAGATCGATGTCCAGGACGACGCCCGCGCGACGAAGATCGGCGAGCATCTCGCGGCGCGCGAGCTCGAACACGACCTCAGCGAGGCCTTCGCCGACAAGGTGATCGTCTCCCGCGACGGCACCCGGCTGTTCGTCTACGCCGGCAGCCGCGAGCAGGTCGAGGCGGCGGGCAAGCTGATCACCGATGTCGCCGCCGAGGAGAACTGGGAGGTCGAGACGCGGCTGCGCCGCTGGCACCCCCAGGCCGAGGACTGGGAGAACCCGGACGAGCCGCTGCCGGCCAGCGAGGAGTCGGCCGAGGAGGAGCACGAGGCGCTGATCGCCTCCGAGCGCAACCGCTCCGAGTACAGCGGCGAGCCCGAATGGGAGGTCCGGATCGACTTCGACTCCCACCACGACGCGGTCGAGTTCGACAAGAAGCTGGAGGCGGAGGGGATCCCCTCGGTGCGGCGCTGGAAGTACCTGGTGGTCGGGGCGACCGACGAGGACAGCGCCCGCGAGCTGGCCGTGCGCCTGGCCGCCGAGGCGCCCGAGGGCAGCGAGATCAAGGCCGAGGGCTCGGGCCGGATCGCCTGGGCCGAGCGGCCGCCGAACCCGTTCGCGATCTTCGGGGGACTCGGCGGGTAGCGAAGTGCCCGGCGACGGCGACCGCGAGGGCGCCGAGCGCCAGGACCTGGCGGAGCTGCTCGCCCGCCGGGCGCTGACCGAGGACGCGGCCCGCCCGGAGGCGGTCGCGCGCCGCCACGAGGCCGGGGCGCGGACCGCGCGCGAGAACCTCGCCGACCTCGTCGATCCCGGCTCCTTCGTCGAGTACGGGCGCTTCGCGATCGCCGCCCAGCGCGGCCGCCGCGAGCTCGAGGACCTGATCGCCAACACTCCGGCCGACGGCCTCGTCGGCGGCACCGCCCGGGTCAACGGCGAGCTCTTCGGCCCCGAGCGGGCCGCCTGCGCGGTCCTCTCCTACGACTACACGGTCCTGGCCGGGACCCAGGGGATGCTCGGCCACCGCAAGAAGGACCGCCTCTTCGACCTGATCGAGCGGCTGCGGCTGCCGACCGTGTTCTTCGCCGAGGGCGGCGGCGGCCGGCCCGGCGACAGCGACTACCCGGCGGTCTCCTGGCTGGAGACGCGCGCCTTCGCGCTCTGGGCGGCGCTCTCCGGCCTGGTCCCGCGAATCGCCGTCGTCCACGGCCGCTGCTTCGCCGGCAACGCCGTGATCGCCGGCTGTGCCGACCTGATCGTCGCCACCGAGGGCTCCTCGCTGGGGATGGGCGGTCCGGCGATGATCGCCGGCGGCGGCCTCGGCGAGGTCCACCCCGACGAGGTCGGGCCGGTCGAGGTCCAGGCCGCCAACGGCGTCGTCGACGTGGTCGCCGCCGACGAGGCCGAGGCGACCGCCGTCGCGAGGCAGCTGATCGGCTACTTCCAGGGCGTCTCCCCGTTCCGCGAGGCGCCCGACCAGAGCCGCCTGCGGGAGCTGGTCCCCGAGCGGGCGCGGCGCGCCTACCCGGTGGGGCCGATCGTCGAGACCCTCGCCGACTCCGGCTCGGTCACCTTCCTGCGCCCCCGCTTCGCGCCGGAGATGGTGACCGCGCTGGCCCGGATCGAGGGGCGCCCGGTCGGTGTGATCGCCAACGACAGCCGCCACGTCGCCGGCGCGATCACCAGCGCCGCCGCCGACAAGGCGGCGCGGCTGCTGCAGCTCTGCGACGCCTTCGGCCTGCCGGTGGTCTCGCTGGTCGACACCCCCGGCTATATGGTCGGCCCCGAGGCCGAGGCAACCGGCCTGGTCCGCCACGCCTCGCGCCTGCTGGTCGCCGGCGGCGCCCTGCGGGTGCCGCTGATCGCGGTGGTGCTGCGCCGCGGCTACGGCCTCGGCGCCCAGGCGATGACCGGCGGCAGCCTGCACGAGCCGCTGCTGACCGTCGCCTGGCCCTCCGCGCACCTCGGGCCGATGGGCCTGGAAGGGGCGGTGCGGCTGGCCCTGCGCAAGGAGCTGGAGGCGATCGCCGACGAGGCCGAGCGCGAGCAGCGGGTCCGCGACCTCACCGTCGCCGCCGAAGACAACGCGAAGGCGATCAACGCCGCGCAGCTGTTCGAGCTCGACGACGTGATCGACCCGGCCGAGACCCGCGACCTGATCGCCGCCACCCTCAACGCCGCCGCGAACGCGCCCGCGCCGCACCGCGGCCACCGCTTCGTCGACGCCTGGTAGGGGAGGGGCTAGCTGCCTCCGCCGCAGCCGCCACCGCATCCGCCGCCCCCGCACCCCCCGCCACCGCCGCCTTCGCCCCCGCCGCCACCGCCGCCTTCCCCCCCGACCATGTAGGCGCCGCCGCTGGCCCCGCCCAGGTGGGCGTAGGCCGGCACGCCAATCCAGCCGGTGGCCAGGGCGTAGGGCGGACGGGTGCGGGCGGACTCGCGCTCGCCGGGGCTGACCCCGGGAAAGGGATCCTCGATCCCAAGCCGCCGGTCGAGGTCCCAGAGCACGGATTCCCGTTCGGAGCCGATGTCCGAGCGGTCCCAGGCGCGCACGGTCTCGGCCAGCATTTCCGGCATCGCGGTGGTGAGCCCGTCGTCGGGCGTGTGGTGGAGGTACTCGCCGAAGGCGCCCTCGCAGAAGCCCTTGTATTCGAAGGTCGCCAGGATGAACTCGTGCCAGGCCTCGTCGACCGCGCGCGAGGGCATGCCGATGATCCGGTTCCCGCGCCAGGCGCAGCAAACGAACCACTCCCGCAGCCCCTGTTCGATCTGCTCCCAGCCGCTCCCGCCGACCTCGGGCAGCTTCGCCCGGACCTTTTGCTCGAGATAGACCGGAAACGGGCGCTTGAGGACATAGGCCTCGGACTTGCGGGCCTTGCGGCTGTGCAGGGCGACCTGCACTCGGGTCGGTTTCTTCCACCACGCCATCGGGCCGGAAATGGTCCTCCTCCGAGGCCTCCCGGTCAAGGCCTTTTAAGAACTCAGGTATCGCCCAAGTTCTGGCCGTTTGGCCTACTCAGTTTGTGATCCGCAGGGGCGCTGAGTAGCCTTGCCGCGTGTCTGGATCCGCGCTGCTCGCAGGGGAGAACGAGCTACTGGAGCGTGAGGACGAGCTCCAGCGCCTCGGCGCCGCGGTCGAGGCCGCGGCCGCGGGCCGCGGCTCGGTCCTCCACCTCGAGGGTCCGGCCGGGATCGGCAAGACCGGGCTCCTCGACGCCGCCCGCGAGGCGGCCGAGGCCGCCGGGCTCTCGGTCCACTCCGCGCGCGGCGGCGAGCTCGAGCGCGACTTCGCCTACGGGATCGTCCGCGACCTCTTCGAGCGCCGCCTCAGCGACGCCGACCCGGCCGAGCGCAAGGAGCTGCTGGCCGGCAGCGCCGCCCTGGCCGGCCCGGCGATCGGGTTCGGTGGCGGCCCCAGCCTCTCGGCGGCGGAGACCAGCGGCGCCGTCACCCACGGCCTCTACTGGCTGACCGCGAACCTGGCCAGCGGCCAGCCGCTGCTGCTGGCGGTCGACGACGTCCACTGGTCCGACCGCGCCTCGCTGCGCTTCCTCGTCTACCTGGCGGCGCGGGTCGAGGAGCTGCCGATCCTCCTGCTCAGCGCCGCCCGCCCGCGGGAGCCCGGCTGCGACCGGGCCCTGCTGGAAGCGCTGGCGGCGGCCAGCGGCCCGGAGCTGATCCGCCCCCGCGAGCTCAGCCTCGAGGCCACCGGCCACCTGGTCGCCGGCCGCCTCGGCCGCGCCGCCGCGCCCGAGTTCTCCGCCGCCTGCCACCAGGCGACCGGCGGCAACCCCTTCCTGCTGCGCGAGCTGGCCGGGGCGCTGCGCGCCGACGGCGCCCGCGGCGGCGCCGAGGAGGCCGGCCAGATCCGCGACCTCGGCCCCAACACCGTCTCCCGCTCGCTGCTCCTGCGACTGACCGCGATGCCACCGGCCGCCGGGGCGATCGCCGCCGCCGTGGCGGTGCTCGGCAACGACGTCGAGCTCCACCACGCCGCCGCCTTCGCCGAGATCGAGCTGGGCGAGGCCGCGCTCGCCGTCGACTCGCTCGCCGACGCCGAGATCTTCGCCGCGCAACTGCCGCTGAACTTCGTCCACCCGATCGTCCGCTCCGCCGTCTACCTCGACCTCGGACCGGGGGAGAGGGCCGCGGCCCACGCCCGCGCCGCTGGCCTGCTCGCCGCCAACGACGCCGACCCGGAGCTGATCGCCCCGCACGTGATCCACTGCGCCCCGGCCGGCGAGCGCCGCTTCGTCGAGCTGCTGCGGGCCGCGGCGGCGGCGGCGCTCGGCCGCGGCGCCCCGGAGACCGCCGCCGTCTACCTGCGGCGGGCGCGCGAGGAGGACGAGTCGGCCCGGGCCGACGGCGAGCTGCTCTGCGAGCTCGGGACCGCCGAGCACCTGACCGGAGAGCAGCAGGCGGACGCGGTCGCGCACCTGCGCGAAGGGATCGCCCTGCTCGAGGATCCGGAGCTGCGCGCCGATGCCTGGCTGGCCCTGGGCCGGACCGAGCTCAGCCTCGACGTGCCCTCGGCGGTCGCGGTCCTCGAGGAAGCGGTCGCGGACCTGGCCGGCCACAGCGGCGAGCGCGTGCGGCGCCTGGAGGTCGAACTGAACTGCGTCGGCGTCACCCACGCCGACAGCTTCGTGCGCTCGGCGGCGCGGATCGACGCCCTGCCGGAGCTTCCCGGCGATACCCCGGGCGAGCGCCTCGTGCTCGCCAACAAGGCCTACCGCAGCGGCCAGGCCGGGACGGACCTGCAGGGCACGATCGAGCTCTGCCGCCGCGCCCTCTCAGGCGGGCGGCTGATCGCCGAAGAGGGCCCGGAGTCGAGCGCCGTGACCCAGGTTCTCTACGTGCTCTACATGGCCGACCTCACCGACGAGGCGCTGGAGCACGCCGGCGCCGGGCTGGAGCGGGCGATCGCCCACGGCTCCGGCTGGGGCTTCGTCTCCGCTTCCGGGGTGCGGGCGGCGCTGCACTACCTGGCCGGCGACATGCCGGCGACCGAGGCCGATAGCCGCCTGGCCCTGGAGCTGCCCGGGTGCCCTCCGTTCGCGGTCCCGTTCGTCTCCGCTTTCCTCGCCCTGGCGCTGGTCGAGCGCGGCGGGCTGGAGGAGGCCGACGCCGTTGTCGAGGCGGCCGGCTGCGGTCCCGAGCTGCCGCCGATCATCCACATGGAGCTGTTGCTCTGGGCGCGGGCGCGGCTGCGGGCAGCCCAGGGCCGCGACGCCGAGGCGCTGGCCGACCTGCTCGATTACGGCGCCCGCTGCGACCGGGTCGGCGCTCACCTGCCGGGGATCCCCTGGCGCGGGGACGCGGCCCTGGCCGCGGCCCGGCTCGGCGAGGACGCGCGGGCGCGCGAGCTCTCCGCGGACCAGCTGCGGCGGGCGCGGGCCTGGGGCACCGGCTCGGCGCTCGGCCGGGCGCTGATGGTCGAGGGCCTGGTGCTCGGCGGTGAGCGGGGCCTGGAGCTGCTGGGCGAGGCGATCGAGTCCCTGCGCTCCTCGCCGGCCCGCCTCGACCAGGCGAAGGCGCTGGTCGAGCTCGGCGCGGCCCTGCGCCGCGCCGGGCGGCGAAAGGAGGCGCGCGAGCACCTGCGCGACGGGCTCGAGGCGGCGCGGAGCTGCGGCGCCACGGCCCTGGTCGACCGCGCTCACGAGGAGCTGGTCACCGCCGGGGCGCGGCCGCGGCGGCTGATGTTCTCCGGGGCCGAGGCGCTGACCGCGAGCGAGCGCCGGGTCGCCAAGCTGGCCGCCGAGGGCCTCGGCAACCGCGAGATCGCCCAGTCGCTGTTCGTCACCGTGAAGACGGTCGAGAACCACCTCGGCCGCGCCTACGCGAAGCTCGGGATCCACTCGCGCGAAGACCTGGGGGACGCCCTGCAAAAGTGAGGGGGGCGCCCCTCATGCGGGTTCGCCGAGCGCTCGCGACGATCGGCCTCCATCCCCGATCTGGAGGTTTCTCGATGAGCAGGATCAGCAGGTACGCGCGGCTGCGGCCGAGCCCGGCGGCGGTGCTCGCGGTCGTCGCCTTGGTCTTCGCGGTCAGCGGCGTCGCCGTCGCCTTGCCGGGCAAAAACACGGTTGCCAGCAAGGACATCAAGAAGAACGCCGTCACCGCGGCGAAAATCAAGAACGGCTCGGTGACCGAGGCGAAGCTCGGCGACGGCGTGGTCGGCACCGCGAAGATCGGCAACGACGCGGTCACCGGGGCCAAGGTCAACGAGGGCACGCTCGGCAAAGTCCCGTCGGCGGAGACCGCGACGAAAGCGACCACCGCCGACAAAGCCCTGAGCGCCGACAAAGCCACCGCGGCCGACAACGCGCTCGAGCTCGAGGGGCGGACGCTGCCCCAGGTGCGGCCGCTGGCGGTCGGCGTCAAAGACGAGACCAGCCAGGGTCTCGACGACAGCGCCTACGAGTCGGTGATGGGGGTCAATATCACCCTGCCGCCGGGTGGCGCTGACGTCGTTCTCAACGCGGCGCTGGAGCTCGATAACGACTCCGGCGGCCAGGCCAGCGGCGCCTGCCGACTCAAATTCAACGGTTCGGTGACCAGCAGCGTCGTCAACATCACGATGGTCGACGAACACAACTACTCGCTGGCGCTGACCGGGATCGACGACAACGCCGGGGCCGGTACCCGCCAGGCGCTGGTCGAATGCCAGGGCTCGATCGGTGACGACGACATCAAATTCCTCAACGGGGACCTGACGGTCCAGGCGTTCCCGATCGGCGCCTGAGTCAGCTCGATGACCACCCCGCCCCGGAACCTGACCCTGCGCATCGAGGAGTGCGAGGAGTCGATTCGGGGCACGCTCGGCGACGAGGCCGGGGCCAGCCGCGAGTTCAGCGGCTGGCTCGGTCTCGCCCGGGCGTTGGAGGTGGCGCTGGCCGAGCGGCCGGTGGCTCACCAGACCGCGTCGTGCTCCTCCATCACCCCGAGCCCGGTTCCCAGCTCGATCCCGTCGAGCGAGCCGGAGAAGCCGCCGAAGCGGTGGCGGTAGCGGGAGCGGACGAGGACGAAGTTCTCGTCGCGGGCGCGCTCTGACTCCGGGCTGAACTCGATCCGGGAGCCGCCCCCGAACTCGATCGCCGCGGTCCCCTCGAAGCGGACCGGCGCCGGCTCGTAGGGCTCGCCCTCGACCCAGACCGCGCGCTCGCTGCGCTCGGGCGGGTCGTTGATCCCTTCGACCAGGTTCCAGCCGACGGCGCGGCCGTCGGCGGCGGTGCCGACCCCGGCCGACCAGTGCCAGCTGGTGTGGCGCTGGTGGTAGCCGGCGGACTGATCGTCGACCCCGAGCCCGTCGACCTGCCGCCGCTGGCCCGCGAACTCGAGCGTGCCGGCGATCGGGACCCCGGCCCGCTTCCGGGTCCAGCCCCAGCCGTCGTTGTCACCGGAGCTGGGGCAGATCGTCTCGATTGGGGCTCCCGCCGCGCCGAGGATCAGCGAGGCCCGCAGGTCCCGCGCCGCGATCTCCAGCCGGTCGCCGTCGAAACGGACCTCGCGGCTGCCCGGGCGCAGCGCCGTGTGCGCGAGCTGCTCGCCGCGCTCGCGGTCCCAGAGCACCCAGAAGGACTGTGAGAGCGGACCGACCTGGGCCCGCGCCGCGCACAGCATCAGCGCCTCGGTGTAGAGGCCGAGGTAGCGCCAGCGCTTGCGGGTCTGGCCGTTGCGGCGCAGCGGCATCGGCCCCGGCGGCAGCGGCAGGTCGGGCCGCCCCGGCCCGGGTCCCCGCCACGGCAGCGCCCCCACGCTCATCGGCCCACCGTACAGGCAGGCGTCCTAGGCTGGTGGGGTGGACCAGGTGATCCAGATCGTCGGCGCGCTGCTGATCCTCGCCGCCTTCGCCGCGGTCCAGTTCGAACGTATGCGGCCGGACTCGCGGCTCTACCTGACGCTCAACCTGGTCGGCTCGGCGATCCTCGCCGGGCTCGCGGTGCACGAGGAGCTGTGGGGCTTCCTCCTGCTCGAGGGCGTCTGGGCGCTGGTTTCGGCCTGGGGGCTTTTCAGCTTGCTCGGAGGCCGATCCCGGTAGGGGTGGAGCCTCTTGTACTTTTTCGCGCCGCGAAAAAGTTAAGCGGAACCCCTGCCGGGATCGCCCGTCTCGAGCCGCTCGGCGAGTTTGTTCATCCCGCGCTCGCGGGCCGCGGCGGCGGCGCCCTGCCAGTCGGTCGGCGCGTCCGGTGGGCGCTTGACGCCGGCGTCGCGCAGGGTCGCGATCTCCTTGAAGGCGAGGATGTCCTCGCGCCCTTCGAGCAGCGACTCGCGCAGTTTCGGCCGTTGCTCGCGGATCGCGCTGTCGAGGATCGCCTCGAGGGAACCGTGCTTGCGCAGCAGCTCCGCGGCGGTCTTCTCCCCGACCCCCTTGGCGCCGGGCAGGCCGTCGGCGGGGTCGCCGCGCAGGGCGATGAAGTCGGGGACCAGCTCCGGCCCGATCCCGTAGCGCTCGCGCACCTCCTCGGGACCGACTTCTTCGGCCCCTTTGCCGCCGGTGCGGACGTAGAGCACCGTCACCCCCTCGCCGGCGCACTGGTACATGTCGCGGTCACCGGTCAGCAGCAGGGCGTGGCCGCCGGCCTCGGCCTCGCGGCGGGCGTAGGTGCCGAGCAGGTCGTCGGCCTCGAGGTCCTCGCTGCTGGCGACGGTCCAGTTGAAGGCCGCGAAGAAATCGCGGCTCTTGCCGAACTGGGGCGCCAACAGATCCGGCATTTCTTCCTCGCGTTTCTCGTGGTAGGCGGGGTAGAGCTCGGTCCGGTAGTGGGCGGCGTCGGGCCCGAAGCAGAGGACGACGGCGCGCGGCTGGTGCTTTTCGACCTCGCGGAGGATCAGGTTCGCGGTCCCCAGCAGCGCGTTGACCGGCCCCCCGTCGGCGCCGGTGATCTTGCTCGGCAGCGCGTAGAAGGCGCGGAACAGCATCGAGGGGGCGTCGACGGCGAGGAGGGGCGCGCTCACCCGCCCAGACTATGCGCCGAGGAGCGCAACCGGGGCCCGGCGGCGCTGTTTAGACTGGCGCCAGATGCTCCGCCGGGCTTCCCTCCTCGCAGTCCTCGCCGCCCTCCTGATCACCGCGCCGGCCAGCGCCGCGCCCGCGGTGAGCGGGGAATTCGACGTCCCCGGGCTGGGCAACAACGGCAAGCTGGTCCAAGGGCCGGACGGGAACATCTGGGTGACGCTGGGCGGCCCGGTCAACGACGTCGCCCGGATCACGCCGGCCGGGACCGTGACCGAATTCGATCTCGACGCCGGGATCATGGGGACCTCCGGGATCACCGTCGGCCCGGACCTCAGCCTCTGGGTCACCTACGAAAAAGGCCTCGCCAAGTTCAACAACGCGGCCCCGACGACGACGGTGACGAAATACCCGATCAGCGCGATCGAAGGCAACGCCCCGATCGTCACCGGGCCCGACAACAACATCTGGATCGCGACTAAAGACAAACTGCTGCGCAGCACGCTCGCCCAGCCCGACGAACCGTTCCCGGTCAACGTCGCCGGACTCGAACCGAAGGACATCGACGTCGCCGGCTCGCTGCTGGTGGTCGCCGACTTCGCCGGCAGCCGCGTCCTCACCGCGACCACCGCCGGCAAAGTCGAGGAAACCAAAGTCGGCGGCGGGCCGCAGGGGGTCGCCGGCAACCCCAACGGCCAGTACGCCTTCACCCAGCCGACCAACGAACCGCGCGAATTCGGGCTGCTCGCCCCTGGCGTGGCGCCGATCATCACGCCGGTGCCCGGAAAAGACCCCTTCGGGGTCGCGCTCGGCTCCGACGGCGCCTACTGGGCGCCCGAGTTCAACTCCGACGGCCTCTTGCGGGTGACCGCGACCGGCGCCGTCACCGGCATCGCCGGCTTCGCCAAAAACTCCGCCCCGCGGCAGATCGCCGCCGGTCCCGGCAACACGCTCTGGGTGACCCTGGAGATGACGAAAAAAGTCGGCCGCGTCTCCGGGCTGGAACCTCCGGCCGGCCCGCCGCCGCCGCCAGCGGCGAAACCGCAGACCCAGCTCAAAAAAGGGCCGAAAGGGAGGGTCGAGACCAAGGGCAGGAAGGCCAAAGTCGCCTTCACGTTCTCCTCGGGCGACGCCGCCGCGACCTTCCAGTGCCGGATCCTCAAGGTGAAGAAGAAGAAAGGCGCGACGAAATCGGCGAAAGCGCCGGCCTTCAAAGGCTGCAAGTCGCCGAAGAAATACAGCCTCAAGCCCGGTAGGTACCGCTTCGAAGTGCGGGCCGTGAACGCCGCCGGCGCCGACCCGACGCCCGCCAAACGCAGCTTCCGCATCGTCCGCGTCCCGAGCTGACGCCCCGCGAAATGAGCGCCCCGATCGCGATCGCCCCGCCGCCGCTTGCCCTCGCCCCGAAATGGCTGGAGCCCGAGTTCTGGATCGAGACCTTCGGGATGCTCGGCGTGCTCGCCGTCGTCTTCGTCGAGTCCGGTCTCCTCGTCGGCTTCCTCCTGCCCGGCGACTCGCTGCTCTTCACCGCCGGGCTGCTCTCCGCCAACGATGTCCTGCCCGACGTCTGGGTTCTGCTGCTGACGATCCCGCTGGCGGCGATCGCCGGCGATCAGGTCGGCTACGCGATCGGCCGCAAGAGCGGCCCAGCCGTCTTCAAGCGGCCCGACAGCCGCTTCTTCCGCCAGGAGTACGTGGTCAAGGCGGAAGCGTTCTTCGCCGAGCATGGGCCGCGCACGATCATCCTCGCCCGCTTCGTCCCGATCGTCCGCACCCTGGCGCCGGTGATGGCCGGGTCGCGCGGATGCCCTACCGGACCTTCGTCGTCTTCAACCTTGTCGGCGGCGTCGCCTGGGGGGTGGGGGTGACCCTGCTCGGCTACTTCCTCGGCCAGATCCGGTTCGTGCACGACAACGTCGAGCTGATCATCATCGGGATCGTCGCCCTCTCCCTGCTCCCCGTCGCGCACGAGCTGCTGCGCGCGCGCCGCGCTGGCAAGCGGTCCGCGCAAGCCGAGTAATCCGGTCCACTAGGTTTGCTCGCTGTTGTGAGCGACCCGGCACTGCACATAGTTGAGCTCGAGAAGCGCTACCCGAACGGGGTCGAGGCCCTGCGGGGCGTCTCGCTGGACATCCAGCCCGGCGAGCTGTTCGGCCTGCTCGGTCCCAACGGGGCCGGCAAGTCGACCCTGATCCACTGCGCCACCGGGCTGGCGCAGCCGACCGGCGGCTCGATCGAGATCTTCGGCCACGACGCGATCGGCAGCTACGCGGAAGCGCGGCAGGCGGTGGGGCTGGCGCCGCAGGAGCCGAACATCGACTGGTTCCTGACCGTCGCCGAGACGCTCGACTACCACGCCGGCTACTTCGGGATGCCGAAGAAGGAGCGGCGCGAGCGCACCGAGGAGCTGCTGGAGACCTTCTCGCTGACCGAGAAGCGCGACGAGCGCACCCGCACGCTCTCGGGCGGGATGAAACGGCGCCTGATCCTCGCCCGCGCGGTGATGCACCGGCCGCGCCTGCTGATCCTCGACGAGCCGACCGCCGGGGTCGACGTCGAGCTGCGGCTGGAGCTCTGGCACTACGTGCAGCGGATCAACGAGGAAGGGACGACGATCCTGCTCACCACCCATTACCTGGAGGAGGCGGAGCAGCTCTGCGACCGGATCGCCTTCATCACCGAGGGCCAGATCGTCGCCGAAGGAACCAACGAGGAGGTCGCCGAGCGCTTCGGCGTCGCCAACCTCGAGGACGCCTACCTGGCCCTGGTCGGGCGCAAAGAGCTCTCCCGCTCGCACATCGAGATGAGCGACGAGGTCGCTTCGTGAGCGCCGCCCAGATCCGCTTCGCGACCCTCTGGCGGCGCGAGGTCAACCGCTTCATGAAGATCAAGAAGCAGACGCTCGGCGCGCCGCTGCTGGAAACCTTCCTCTACATCTCGGTCTTCGGGGCGGCGCTGGGGACCCGGATCGACCAGCTGCACGGGATCGACTACATCGTCTTCGTCGTCCCCGGGCTGATCATGATGGCCTGGTCGACCAACGCCTTCACCAACAACTCCTCCTCGATCCTCCAGCAGAAGTTCCAGGGAGCGATCCAGGACCAGCTCTCCTCGCCCGCCTCGCCGCTGGAGCTGCTGCTCGCCTTCTCGCTCGGCGGCTTCATGCGGGGGATGATCGTCGCGGTGATCACCTTCGTCGCCTCGGTGATCCTGATCGACCTTCCGGTCGATCACGTCCTCGTGCTGATCCCGGCCCTCTTCCTGGTCGGCTTCTTCTTCTCCCAGCTCGGGGTGTTGATCGGCGTCCGCGCCGAGCAGTTCGACGACGTCGCCTTCGCTCAGACCTTCGTGCTGACGCCGCTGATCTTCCTCGGCGGCGTCTTCTACTCGGCCACTTTGCTGCCGCAGCCGTGGGAGACGATCACCCACTTCAACCCGCTCTACTACATGATCAACCTGGTCCGCTACGGGTTCGTCGGCTATACCGAAGTCAGCATTCCGCTCTCGCTGGCGGCCCTGACCGTGGCCACGGCGGTCCTCTTCGCGATCAACCTCCGCCTCTTCACCCGTGGCTACAAGCTGCGCTCCTAGCCGCACTCGACGGACGGTCGAGTGCGGCCGCCGCCGCGTCCGCCTATGCTGCGCGGCCTTGTTCCGTGTCCCTACATACGGGTTCGCCGTCCTCGCCCTGGCGGTGGCCCTGTTCGTCGGCGGCGAGGATCGGGCCGCGGCGACGACCTTCTGCGTGCCGACCTTCGGCCCCGCCTGCGCGAACACCGCCGGCAACGTCGCCGAGGACGATCTCGAGAAAGCGATGAACACGAGCGCCAGCGACGGCAGCGCCGACACGATCGTCATCGCCGCCGGGAGCCTGGCCGACGACGCCGGCTACGAGCCCTCCAGCGGCTTCAAAAATCCCGCCGTGTTCGAACCGAACGGGTCCGATCCGCTGACCGTCCTCGGCGCGGGGCGGGCCGCGACCACCCTGACCAGCGAGGGCTCGGGGAACATCTACATGCTGCTGCTGGGCAGCCGCAAAGTGACGATGCGCGACCTCACCCTGGAGATCCCGGCGAGCTTTCCCGACGACTCTGGCGCGGCGGTCCAGATGTATGCCGGCGACCTGCTCGAACGGGTCGACGTGGTCAGCCTCAACGTCGGCTCCGATGGCGTCAGCGCGGTCGGCGCCGGCAACGTCTTCCGCGATGGCGAACTGCGCGGCGGCGGCCTCGAAGGCGAGCTCAGCGACGGGTTCGACGTCAGCGGCGCGACCGGCGCGCTGCTGGTCGAGGACGCGATCGTGCGCGACGTCAGCTGGCCCCTGATCGGCGCCACCGAAGGGACGCTGACCGCGCGGCGGGTGTCGGTGGACTCGCGGACCTACGGAGCGATCGCCACCAGCGGCCACGTCGTGCTGCAGAACTCGGTGCTGACCCTCGACGCCGGCATCGGCCTCTACGCCTCCGCCGGCGCCGAAGACGCCAGCCTGCTCGCCGACCACGTCACCGTGGTCAACTCGGGCGGGACCAACCCGGCCCTGGAAGCGAAAAAGTTCAGCGGCAGCGCCGGCGACGCGACGCTGACCGCGACCAACTCGATCTTCCGCGGCTTCGTCTCGGGCTACAAAACCGAAACCCCGATCGGCCCCGGCATCGGCGTGGTCAGCATTAAAGCCAGCTACTCGAACCTCTCCCAAACCGGGAGCGAGCTCGGCGGCAGCGTCGACGTCGCGACCGGCAACATCGACGCCGACCCGCAGTTGCTCGCCGACTACTCGCTCCCGCCGACCTCGCCCTCGATTGACGCCGGCAGCCCCTTCCTCGGCCTCAACGACGACTTCCTCGGCGCGCCGCGACCCAGCGACGGCAACGGCGACGGGCTCGCGATCCGCGACCAGGGCGCCTTCGAGTACCAGCGACCGCCAACGCCCGGCGGCGGCGGCGGGGGAGGGACCGCGGACACGACGAAACCGAAGGTTCAAGGCCTCAAAGGCCCAGGCAAAGCGCTCGCCGCCGGCAAGGCCAAGTTCAGCTTCCGCGCCAACGAGGCCGGCTCGAAGTTCGTCTGCAAGCTCGACCGCCGCAAAGCCGCCGCCTGCAAATCCCCGAAGTCCTACAGCGCCCTGAAACCCGGCCGCCACACCTTCAAGGTCTGGGCGATCGACCCGGCCGGGAACAAATCGGCGAAGCCGGCCAAGCGCAAGTTCCGCGTCCCGGCCGCCAGCCCCTCCTAGCGCCCGCGCGCTCCCGGTGATCCGTCACTTGGGGCCCCTATAGGGCCCGAAATGACGGATCGCTTCCTCAGGCGCCCAGCGAGTCGTCGATCCAGCGCAGGTAGCCGGCTGAGCCGGCGACGATCGGGGTGGCGATGATCTCGGGCTCGTCGTAGGAGTGCAGCTCGCGGATCGCCGCTTCGACCGCATCCCAGCGGGAGGACGCGGTCTTGACCAGGCAGTGCCACTCCTCGGCGTTCTCGATCTCGCCCTGCCAGCGGTAGACGCTGGCGATCGGGCCGGCGATCTGGACGCAGGCGGCGAGCCGCCGCTCGATCAGGGCGGCGGCGATCGCGCGCGCCTCGCGCTCGGAGCCGGCGGTGGTCAGGACCTGCAAGTACTCGCAGCCCATGCGGCCTAGCCGGGATCGGCCACCGCGACCGGGGTCGTGCCGCCGTCCTCGGGGACGACGAGGATCGCGCCCTCGCCGGTCACGTAGGCCTCCTCGCCGTGGTGGACGACGTCCATCCCCAGGGCCTCGTCGCGGTCGCTGCCGCGCAGCGGCCAGAGCGCGCCCATCACTTTCAGCAGCACGAAGGTCGCGACGAAGGCGTAGGCCGGCGCCGCCAGCGCCGCCACGACCTGGTCCCAGAGCTGGGACGCGTTGCCGTAGATGATCCCGTCGGAGACCCCGTTCCAGCTCTCCTGGGCGAAGAAGCCGATGAAGACGATCCCGACCAGGCCGGCGGTTCCGTGGGCGGCGAGCACGTCGAGCGTCTCGTCGACCCCGGTGCGGGTGCGGAAGACGATGATCGCGTAGCTGATCGGGGCGCCGATCGCGCCGAGGAGGATCGCCCAGCCCGGGCTGATGAAGCCGCCCGCGGGGGTGATCAGCACGCAGCCGACGATGATCGCGGTGGCGGCGCCGATCGCCGTCACCTTGCGGCCGCGGATCAGGTCGAGCGCGAACCAGACGACCAGGGTAGCGGCCGGGCAGAGCAGCGTGTTGGTGAAGGCGAGCACGCTGGGATCGCCGGTCGAGAAGCCGCTGCCGCCGTT
>Ga0081539_10002880_pt1 | contig 22823 bp, 16 predicted proteins | sample TabmetS4T2R2_FD_71023 | JGI IMG/M metagenome (GOLD analysis project Ga0081539, IMG submission 71023) | Tabebuia heterophylla rhizosphere microbial communities from the University of Puerto Rico - S4T2R2 | ecosystem: Host-associated > Plants > Roots > Rhizosphere ...
GCGTACTTTCCCGGTCGGTTAGGCGCCTGGGCTCATCTGCCAGTGATAGCCCCGGGCGCACACTCTCCCCGAGAACCACCACCACAAGGAGAGTTCCCAGGGGCGATTGAAGCGCCAAGCCGAGCAAGGAGCTTAGCGCAATCAAGCACCAGAAATGCGGGGGTTGTCATGACACTACTCTGCGTGCGCAGCAAACCTACGGACGTCGCGACCGACCGAGCTCAATCAAGTCCAATAGGCACCTGGACCATCGACCCGCACCCCTCTGACACCGGCAGCCTCTCGCCGTCCACGCCACCGATCGGCCGCTACCGGCGCGTGCCGGTCCAGGTCCACCAAGCCGACCCGGACGCCCCCGAGGTCGCCAGGCGCCTGATCGCCCTCATCGCCACCCGCTGGCCGGCCACCCCGGCCGAGCACATTGGCAGCTCGGCGGTGCCCGACCTGGCCGGCAAGAACATCATCGACCTGCTCCTGGCCGCCGAGCCGGCCCAGATCCCGGCCATCACCCAGGCCCTGTTCGAGCTCGGCTTCCAGCCTCAGGTCCCGGCGGCGTTCCCGGCCACCCGGCCCATGCTGTGGGGCACCGTCCGCCACGGGGCCACCGAGTACCCGGTCCACGTGCACCTGGTCCCGGCCGCCAGCCCGGAGGTGGCCGCCATGCGGGGCTTCCGGGACGCCTTGCGCGCCGACCCGATCCTGCGCCGCCGCTACGCGGTCCTGAAGCGGGCCATCGTGGCCGGCGGCCCGGCCGACCCGGTCGCCTTCACCAAGGCCAAGCACGACTGGATCGCCGCCACCCTGGCCCAGCTTGACCTGGCGGCCCGCCCGCCGCGCCGGCTCTACCAGGACGACGTGGATCCGGACAGCCCCGCCGGCGCGCATGACCCCGAACACCGAGTCGTCGTCGAACATGGTTAGACCAGGACGCCGTGGTGGGACGGCCTCGGCGAGCTCACGGGGCGGCGTCGATGCCGTTCAGGTCGGCATCTGCAGGTCCATGACCACGACATCGGACCGGTGGATCACTGCCACGCGGATCGCGCGTGGCCGGTGGCGCCTCGGCCACGACCTAGACCTCAGCCAGGGTGCCAGTGCCGCTTGCAGCCCCCGGCACACCAGGGGGGTCGGCGATCAAGACCCGGATGGTCATGCTAGCGCCAGCGGCAAGTTGGCATAGACTCGGCCGCCGGTTGGGGTTGGGCCCGCCCGGAGGGTGCCGCCAACCTCGGCGACGCGTTCGGCCATCGACAGCAGCCCGACCCCAGGCCGCCAGCGGTCTCCGTTGGCCGTGCTTGCTGTGCCGTCGTCTAGGACCTCCAGACAGAGCGCGCCATCGATAGCGACCACAATGGATACATGGTGGGCGTGCGCGTGGCGGGCGACGTTGGTCAATGCCTCGGTGCAGATCCGGTAGGCCGCCACCTCCACGGCCGCCGGCAGCACCGGAAGCACCGGCGGAGCAACCAGAGCGATCGACAACCCCTGGCGAGCGAACCGGTCAACCTGCTGGCCGAGCGCTCCAAGCAGCCCGAGCTCGTCCAACGCCGCTGGCCGTAGGTCATAGACGACGCGGCGCAGGTCGCCGATGGCCTGGTTGGCGTCGCCGTGCAGCTCGGCCAGCAGCCCTCGAGCCTGGCCGGGAGCGGCATGAAGGAGGCTGCGGGCGGCGTCGGCCTTGAGGGTGACCGCGGTCAGGATCGGCCCTAGGCCGTCGTGGAGATCGCGGCGCAGCCGCCGGCGTTCCTCCTCGCGAGCAGCCACCAGCCGCTCCCGCGAACGCTGCAACTCCCGCGACAGCAGCACCGCGTGCGCGGCCACGGCTACCGGGGCGGCCAGGATCTCCAGGACCCGGCGATCGGCCGCCCCGAGGGTGTCCTCTCCCGAGCGCACTCCGACCAGCAGTACCCCGATGCGCTGGCCCTCATGTTCCAGGGGGATCGACTCCCTGGCGGTGGCTTGCCGGCCGAAGGCCGCCACCTCCACCCCCTCGTCGACGCGGAGGCTGGCCGAGGGCAGCCGTAGGGTCTCGCAGACCTCCTGCAGCACCCCGGCGAGCACATCCTCGCCGCCGGTCGCCGGAGCGTCCCGGAGACGTTGACCGAGTCGGGCCACGGCCCGCGCCGGGTCGTGCCGTTCGCCGTACAGCCGCCGGTCGACCCAGTATTGGAGCCGGTCACGGGCCGGCGCGAACCCGACTGCTATGACCGCCGTGGCCAGCAGGCTGCTCCCCAGCCCGGCCCCCTCGCGCAACAGCCACTCGGAAAGCTTGACCACCGCGACGTACACACCGACCCCGCTGGCGGTCAACAACCCGTACACCGCCGTGCGGCTGATGAGGTAGTCCAGGCCGTACAGCCGATACCGCAGGATCGCCGCGCCGATCGCCAACGGCAGCAGGACCACACCGAGCACGGCCACCCAGCCGGCCAGGTTGAGCGCACCGGCGATGATCAGGACGGCCACCCCCGCCATCGCGACCCCCATCAGGGCCGCCGCCAAGGCCACCCACCGGAGCTGCAGGCGCTCGACCCCGCGGGCGAGGCGGAAGCGAACCACCAGCGACACCGTCCCGGCCAGGATGGTGAGGATGGCCACGGCCTGGGCGGCCTGGTTGGCCAGCCGCAGAGCACCGCCGAAGGCGCGGAAGTCCAGCGGTCCGCCGGCCACCAAGGCGTAGGGGTCCAGCGGGCCCGGCGCGATCGTCGCCGTCACGAGCAGCAGCACCATCGCGATTGCCGAGGCCCAGGCCCACCAGCGCCAGCGGGGCGAGGGGGGCGATCCAGTGGGGGTGAGCAGCAGGATGAAGCCGAGGGCGGCGAGCGCCGCGTCGGTCACGGCCGGATACAGCCGGGCCACGAGGTTGGCGGCGGGCAGTATCCCGGGGCGGACGACCAGCCCGTAGGGCGCGTAGCCGGCGGCCACCCCGCTGGTTATCAGGGTGAGGCCAAGCGTCAGCAGCAGCCAGCCGACCGGGTGGTGTGGCCGGCGGCTGGCCAGCACCAGACCGACCAGGCTGGCGGTCAGCGCCGCCAGCGTCGGCGCGATCGCGAACGGGGTCAGCAGGGCAAGGTCGGGCCAGCCATCCCGACGCAGCAGGTGGTCCAGCCACAGGTAGGTGCCGAGTCCGAGCAGCACCAGCGCCCAGAGCGCCCATGCCAGCAAGACGACCAGCCGTCTGCCCACTCGGCCCTCGATCCCCGACAACCACGACGGATGCCCTCCGTCGTCCTGCGTCATCATGCGCTTCCATGCTCCCGGTGTCGTGGGAGCCAGTACCCAGCCTGTCCGGGTGATCTCCCGGTTGGCTAGGGGTCCGACCTCATCCGTCAGGACCAGCCCAGCGCGCAGCCTGTCCTCGCAAGCACGACGAGGAGGGTTCTCATGGCCATCGACGCGGCCAAGCTGAACGAGCGGCTGGGCCGGTTCGTCGCCGACATAGATGAAGCGCGCTATGTGACCGCAACCGACCGATCGCGTCCAGGTCCAGTTGGCACCTGGGTCATTGATCCAACACGCAGCAGCGTCTCGTTTGCGTGGCGCAAGCTGCGGCTCTGGACCGTCACCGGTCGACTGCACTGCTTTGGGGTCATCCACCTCGATGACCTCCCACCAGTAGGGGTCATTGAGTTCGAGCAGCCGTCCGGTCTGCCGGTGCTGACCATCGCCCTCGACCCGGCAAGCGTCGAACCTCACGACACCGACCTGGACACCATGCTTGGTGGTCCCGGCGTCGGTGACGTCCAGCGATACCGGTGGTGGACGCTGCGCTGCGAAAGCCTGGAAGTGCTGCCGAGTGGCACCTGGCGGGTCATGGCGACATTCACCGCCACCGGCAACCCGGGCCTGGTCGAGCTGCGCTTGGAGGTCGACCCGAAGGCGAGCAGCCCAGACTCGCTGGTGCTGCGAGGACGGGGGCTGCTGGATCGACGCGCCTTCGGGATCGCCAGTCCGGCCTCCACCTTCCCCAAGATCCGGCTCGACCTGGTCGTGCGCGCCCGGCGAGTCGAGGACCCGAACCCGTGCCCAGAGAAAAGGGGGAGCACATGCACAACCAGCATGCCGGGCTGAGCCAACAACTGGCCGCCCAGCGCATCACCCAACGACACGAGCAGGCCGCCCAGGCCCGACTCGCCCAGAGCGCCAGTCGGCCGCGCCGCCGACGGCGCCGGTGGTGGCTGGCACCTCGGTGGTGGCTGTTGGGCCGCCGGCCAGGCGTCGCCGCCCAGCCGCCCGTCCGTTAATCGATTGGAGGTATCTATGTCCAAGTTCACCCGAACCCTGGCGGTCGGGGCCACGCTGGCGACCGTCGTTCTTGCCGGCATGACCACCGCCCACGCACAGGCCACCGAGCCCACCAGGCACGACGCCAGGCGGCCACCAACCCAAGGTCAGGTCGGTGAGGCCTGGCACCATCGCCAGGCCGCAGCCAAGGAGCAGACGGCTGCGGAGGCCACCCTCGGGCGGGTGCGGGCCCGAGAGCGCTTCTCCATCCCCGAGGCAACACCGGCCCAGCCGACCGCTCCAGCGCCCACCCAACCGGACCGAGCGCCCAGCTGGCTCCTCGCCTCGCTCGGTGTGCTGGCGGTGGCAATGCTGGTGGCTGGCCTGAGCGTGCTTGGTGCCAGGCGGGCACGCCGTCGAGCTCCGCCTCCGGCGGCCAGCCTGACGCGATAACGACCGTCGCCGGGGCCGCCGGCGCATACCGGCCGTCGGTGGCCCTGGCCAGACCTTCACCTGGTCCTCCAGGCCGACGGCAAGAAAGGAGGGTGTTCCCGTGCCCATGCAGCCCATCCATCGCCTCGCCGACCTGGGTCAACGACCCGACGGCGGCGTCGAATGGGCCTGCCCCCAGTGCGGCCGCTACCTGGTCCGCTACCCGGCCGGCGAGGTCGTGGTGGCGGCCGGAGCGCCCGGCCCCGCCCACATCTTCGGCCCCGGGTACCAGGACGATCCGACCGAGGCCGCGATCGTCAGCGAGTTCGACCAGCAATTCCTCCACCGCCACGCCATGGCCTGGTCGGCCGACCATCAGCCCGAACCAAAGGAGACACAATGAAGCGCTATCGCATCCGCATCCTGGCGGCCATCGCCGCGGTCGGCGCGCTCGTCGCCACGGCACTGGTCGTCGTGCCGGCACTGGCAACACCGCCGTCCCCTGAGGTGACTACCACCCCCATCGGCATGGGCCGCTTCACCAACATCGACACCAACGTCAAGACCGACATCGACCCCGGCGCCGCCACCAAGTTCTGGAAGGCCCGGATCAAGACCAAGCGAGCCTCGGACCTCTATGTGCTGCAGAACACGATCCCACCGGGCAAGACCTTCGGCTGGCACAGCCACCCCGGCCCCAGCCTGGTGATCGTCAAGTCCGGCACGGCCACCTTCTACCTGGCCGCCGACCCGACCTGCACACCCCATGTGGTCCCGGCCGGATCCGGCTTCCTCGACCAGGGCCACGACGTGCATGTGGTGCGCAACGAGGGCAGCGTCGACCTGGTGACGGTGGTGGTGTCGCTGGTTCCGGCGGGGTTCGCCAGGCGGATCGACGAGCCGAGCCCCGGCTGCCTGCCCAACGGCTGAGCTCGCACGAGGCCGCTGAGGGCCCGATGGGGCTGCCGCGCCCACCCGCCAGCCCCATCACCTTGCCGGCGAAGGAGTGGTGGCGTACCTTGCCGCCGGCCACAGTATTGTGTCTGTGCGCTGATCCGGGCGGGCGATTAGAACGCATCCCTTCGCCCCCGACGCTCGTACGCGACCTGGGGAAACGCCGCTCTGCACAGCGCTGAGCCCTCGATACCTGATAAGGATGAGGCCGCTGGTTCAAGTCCAGCCAGGCCCACAAAACCGGCCCCGACCAGCGGAAACGCTGATCACTGCGTCTTGAGATGCCAGTCCAGTCGGATGCATCCCATTTGGGGATGAGGTCTGAGGGCGCTTCCTGTCCTGAGTCACTACAACGTGTCTGAGCAGCGTCTTTGTGATCGCACTGTCGCGGCCGTGCCCTGGATGGTCGGCTGCACAGCGGTGTCAGAACCCATCTCGTTGCTTTGGAGCATCAGTTCGACGCGAGGAAGCTCGTGCGTCCAGGCGCGATGGCCGGTCGAGCGTTCTGCGCTTCCACTGGTGTAGGCCTTCATTGTGGTCAAAGACCGCATCACCGAAGCCTGAGCTACCCAGTTGCTGGGTTGCCTGACATGGCAGGAGGGGCGGGCCTGGACCCGCCCCTCCTGGAGTCCTCGGGAGGGCGCTCAGCTGGTGAAGTGCCCACCGACGATGTCGGAGTTGCCGAAGGTGGCCGGGCAGTCAGAATTGGGTGCCGGCGTGGGCAGGGGACTGTCGGTGGTCAGGGACTGGCGGTAGGCGTCCACCACTGGGCAGTCGGCGGCGTTGCGCACGTCAACGTAGACCGCTACCGCGAAGCCGTCGGCCGCCGCGGTGGTGTTGTAGTCGCCCAGGAACTCCCCGAACAGGCCGTTGGCGCTGGACCCGCGGGCGTCACCCAGGCCGCCGCGGTGGATGGTCGCCCACCCCGTTGGGGTCCCACCAGCGCCGATGGTGGCGTGGCGGACCACGGCCTGCATCGGCCTAGGGTTGGCGGTGGTGGTTTGCCAGGGGGCCAGGAAGGCGTTGTAGGCCACCCACACCTGGCTGCCGTCGGGGGCGATGGCGATGGCCGGATAGTCGGGCCGGTCGCCGGCTGGGGCGGCGTCCCTGGTGAACTGGAAGCTGTCGCCGCCGTTGGTGGAGTAGGCCACCACCAGCCGCTCGTTGGGGCCGGGATTGGTGTTGGTGGGGGTTGGCCCGTCGGTCCAGGTGACCACGATCTCGTTGCTGGCCTCTTCGCCGGTGGGGGCGCCGTTGGCGATGTCGGCGGTCGGGAAGGTGCCGTCGCGGTTGCCGGCCACCCCGTCGAAGGTGACGTCGCCGCTGACCGGGTCGACCAGGCCGGCAGGGGTGTACAGGGAGACCACTCGGGGCCGCTCGAAGGTGGCCCCGCCGTCAAAGGAGCGGACCATGAAGATGGCGTTCTGGAACCGGAACCCGCCCTGCCAGAACACATACAGCACGCCGTTGCTGTCGGTCCGCAGCCAGCAGTCCTGGCGGCCGCCCAGGGTGTTGTTGTTGGTGGCCTGGCTGACCTGCTTTTGGGTCCAGGTGTCGCCGCCGTCGGTGGACCGGGCGACCACGATGGGAGCGGGGAACCCGCCGACCTCCTGGCTTCGGAAGGCCGTATAGCAGGAGTAGGCGTTGCCGAAGAAGGGGCTGGATTCGGCGTTGTCGGCCCAGACCTGCTCGTGGTCGGAGAACAGCGCCGCGTTCTGCTTGGAGATGATGACCGGGTCCATCCAGGCGCTGGCGTCGCCGGCCGCGGCCGCCCTGGGGTCATCGGTCCGGGAGACGGCGATGGCCTCAAAGCCCTTGAAGCTCTGCTCGGAGCGCTCGGCGCTGAAGTTGGCGGTCAGGTTGGTGTAGTACAGCCGCGACCCGTTGGCCCAGGAGAAGTCGCCGTTGGCGTCGGGGCGGGGACCAAAGGCCAGCGACGGGTCACCGTCTGAGACCAGCCCGTTCTCGAAGTAGTGGGGCAGGGTGCCGATCGGGCCGACCCGTGGCTCGCAGGCCGCCGGCCCAAGGCAATGTCTGGCCGTCCATCCCTGGTAGGTGGGCTGGGTCCAGCTGTGGCCGCCGTCGAAGGAGAAGTAGATGCCCGAGATCCCGACCCCTTGGGTGAACGGGCAGGTGGTGGGGTCGCCGGCCCGGCAGGCCTCCAGGTCGATCTCGTCGTTGGCGCCGGCCGCGACCACCATCGGGTCGTGGGCGTCGATGGCCACCCCCGGCTCGTTCTGCTTGTTCTGGGCGAACGGCGATGGTGGGCTGCCCACCGAGACCAGGGTGTCTCCCTGGGCGAAGGCCGGGGTCGCGGACAAGACAAGCACGGCGGCGGCGACGGCCGCTACGGTGCGGATTCGTCTGGCGTGCACGTGGGTCCTCCCTATGGTCGGGATGCAGCCCTCCAAGCGCCAGGGGCGCTCAGCTTGGGCGATCGGCGGCGGTGCGCGACTGTCTCGACCCATCCGCAAGCGTGCCTGCTGGCAGACCGACGGCCCCCCGCCGCCGTCTCCAGGCTTGTGACGCAAAGGCATCAGCCGACCCCGGGTCGGTGGCCATGCCTCATGGCCGCTGGCAGCCATACCAGGCGGGACCGGAGGCGAGGAGCGACATGCCAGGTGGCCACGGTCTCTTCTCAAGAGAAGACCAAGCTGATTCGGGGACCTCTCAGTCTATGTAGCGTAAGCGTTGCCGCGGCCGTTACCCAATGCGGCATCCAGCGTATTGTGCTTGCCCTGCTGTTTCCCACATCCGGAGTGCTCCAGGCCTCATTTGTGAAAGTCCTTCGCGCTTCCCGGTGGCGGACCCACCGCTGCAGGTCCATGAGCGAGAGGAAGGGAGGTGGGTGCTAGCCGACCTTTCCGGTCAGGGCGTTGTACTGACCGTAGAATCGGGCGGGACGAGCAATGGAGCCGCGATGGCGACCTATGTGCAGCTCGGCGCGGTCAACACCTGGTATGAGGAGCATGGCCAGGGTGATCCCCTGGTGCTGCTGCACGGTGGGTTGGCCGACGCGCGGTTCTTCGCGCCGAACCTTGCGGCGCTGGCCGACCGCTTCCACCTCTACACCCCCGAACGGCGCGGCCACGGCCACACTCCCGACGTCGAGGGCCCGATAACCTACCAGCTGATGACCGACGACACCATCGCCTTCCTCGACACCGTCATCGGGCAGCCGGCGGACCTGGTCGGCCACAGCGACGGCGCGTTCATCGCCATGCTGGTGGCGATCCAGCGCCCCGAGCTGGTCAAGCGGCTGGTGATGATCTCCGGCGGCTTCAACAAGTCCGGCGAGGCGGCGCCAGACGCGGAGTGGAATGTCGACCAGCTGGCCGAGTTCGTGGGTCCCGCCTATGGCGAGGTCTCCCCTGATGGCATCGACCACTTCAAGGTGGTGGCGGCCAAGATTGGCGAGATGGCCGCCGTGGAACCCAACCTGCAGGCGTCCGAGCTGGCCAAGGTGCGCCAGCGGTCGCTGGTGATGTTCTCCGACGACGACCTGGTGACGCCCCAGCACATGATCGACATGTACGCCGCGCTGCCGAACGCCGAGCTGGCCATCGTCCCGGGGACCTCGCACTTCCTCAACCAAGAGAAGCCCGACCTGGTGAACAAGCTCCTGGTCGACTTCCTGACCAAGGAGCCGGTGGCGACGGTGGCGCCGATCCGCCGCGCACCCAAGCCCGAGGCCAGTCCCGGCTAGCCGCAGCCCAGACCCGCGATTCACCCCATCCCTGTGTCACCGGCGGAGTCGCACGACCAGGACAGAGGCTGGATGGCATGGCGCCTGGCTTGTCGATCTCTGATAAGGATGAGGCCGCTGGTTCAAGTCCAGCCAGGCCCACAAATCGGCCAATGACCAGCGGAAACGCCGGTAACTTCCTAGGCAGAGGCCAGCTCAATCGGATGCATCTCGGTTGGGATGAGGTCTTGAGGGTGTTTCCCCTTCTGAGTCGAAACAGCATGTCTGAGCAGCCTCTTTGCGGTTCCACTGCCGTTGCCATCCCATGGATGTTCGGTTGCACGGCGGTGTTACACCGCATCCCTGCGCTTGAATCATCAGCTCGACTCGAGGCTCGAAGGTGTCTCCCCTGCTAGTTGTCTCCTGGTGTGCCAGCCAGGCCAGCTTCGTGGGCGTAGACGACGGCCTGGGCGCGGTCGCGGAGGCCGAGCTTGCGGTAGATGTGGGCCACGTGGGTCTTGACGGTGGCCTCGGTCAAGTACAGCCGCACGGCGATCTCGCTGTTGGAGAGCCCGTGGGCGATCAACTCCATCACCTCGCGCTCGCGGGCGGTGAGCTGGTCCAGCGGCTTGGACCCATGCGCGGCGAGCACCGGCTGGCGCAGGAAGCGTTCGATCAGACGACGGGTAATGGAGGGAGCGAGCAGGGCGTCACCCCGGGCTACGACCCGGATGGCGTCCACGAGCTGCTCGGGTGGGGCGTCCTTGAGCAGAAAGCCGCTGGCGCCTGCCCGCAGGGCCTCATACACATAGGCATCGAGGTCGAAGGTGGTAAGGATCAGCAGGCGGGTTGCGGCCAACGCCTGGTCACTGCTGAGTTGGCGGGTGGCCTCCAGGCCGTCCAGGTGGGGCATGCGGATGTCCATGAGCACAATGTCTGGCCGTAGGCGGCGGGCAAGCTCGATCGCTTGGTGTCCGTCGCTGGCCTCGCCCACCACCTGCATGTCGTCCTGGGTGTTGACGATGAGCCGGAGTCCACCCCGGACCAGTGCCTGGTCGTCGGCGATCAGCACGGTGATGGTCATGTGCCTGCTGGATCGAGGGGGAGGCGGGCGTGCAGGGCATAGCCGCCGCCTGCTCGCGGTCCGGCCGTCATCGAGCCTCCATACAGCGCCACCCGCTCCTGCATCCCGAGCAGGCCATGACCTGCTGGTTGGCCGTCTGCGGGTCCGGCGCGACCGCCGGTGCCGTTGTCGGTGATGGCGAGTTCCAGCTCGCGGTCGCCGTAGCGGATTACTACCTCGGCCCGGGCCGGGCCGGCATGCTTGAGCGCGTTGGTCAGGCCCTCCTGCACGATCCGGTAGGCCGACAGGTCAAGGCCCGGCGAGAGGGCCACGGGTTTGCCTTCCACCCGCAGGTCGACCGGTAGCCCTGCCTTGGTGGTCTCCTGGATGAGGCCGTCGATGCCGGCAAGGGTTGGCTGAGGCCGCAGGCCGTCGGCATCGTCGCTGGCCCGCAGCAGGCCAAGCAGCCGGCGCACCTCGCCCAGGGCCTCGCGGCCGGTGCCCTCGATGGATAACAGCAGCTCCTCCACGGTCTCCACATCTGAGCGGAGGACCTGCCGGGCGGCGCCGGCTTGCAGCACCATCGTGCTCAGGGTATGGGCGAGGATGTCGTGGAGTTCCCGGGCCATTCGGGCCCGCTCCTCGGCGACCGCCGCCCGCGCCCGTTGATCCCGTTCACGCTCTAGCGCGGCCGCTTTCTCCTCCAAGGCCAGCGCGCGAAGGTGGCGGACGCGCACCAGCTCGCCGGCGTAGAAGCCAACGGCAAAGAACACCAAGGACCCGGCGGCATCCGCCGGGCGCAGGTACCCGGCCCGCACGTCGGCCGCCAGCATGGCGACCACCATGGCCCCGGCCACGGCCACCACGGGAACCGCCCGAGCCCGTTGGGCATAGGCACCAACTGAGAACACCGCGATGAGCAGTCCAAGAACGGCGGTGAAGGTGACGCCACCGGTGCTGCGCTCGGCCGGCCAGGCCACGGCAAAGCCAACCACGACCACGGCCAGAACAATGAGCGGCGCCCGGCGCCGCCACAGCAGCGGCGCCGCGACGGCCAGCACGCCCAGGGTTTGCAGGAGCTTGGCTCCGCGCACGGGCGGGGCCTTCCCCAGGGTCTCGTACAGCCCAAAGATGCCGAGGCCGAGCGGGATCAGCCAATCCCCCAGGCGCGCGAGCGGGGCTCCAGCCGTGGCCAGTCGCGCCTGCATAGGCCAAGCCTAACGCGCCCGCACACGGCGGTCATCGGCCTGCGGGAGGAGTTCTGCCCCGGCTCATCCTGCAGGATGAGCCGTGATTCAGTCCGCAGCGGCAGGCGAAATCACCACCGCCGCCGACGACAGCGCCACCTCCCCGGTCTAGCGTCCAGCGAGGCCCTACCGCCACATCGCAAGGAGGTCGCGACCATGAGCGCGCTGTCGTCCCAGGTCGAGCCGAGCGCCACTCCAGCATCGGTCCTCTCTGATGGGCCTCGCTTCCGCCGGGTGGTGGCCGGCGTCAGCCTGGTCCTGTCCCCGGTCTTCCTGCTGGCCGCCTTCGTGGTCGCGCCCACAATGGCCAGCGACACCCGGGCCGAACTCGCCGCCATCGCCCAACACCCGACCCAGTGGTACCTGTTTGGCCTGTTCACCCTGGTGTCCTATGTCCTGCTCGCACCGGCGGTTCTGGGGATCATGCACCTGCTGCGGGACCGCGCGGCCGCCTGGAGCGCCAGCGGCGGCAGCCTGGCCTTCCTGGGGACGTTTGCTGCCGTCGCCGATACCAGGCTGGTCTTCGTGACCTGGCAGATGGCCGCCCCCCAGGCCGACCGTGACCAGATGGTTGCCCTGGTCACTCGGCTGGAGGCCGCGGCCGGCGCCACCCTGCCCTTCATCCTCGGGACCCTGGGTCTGGTGATCGGCACCGTGCTGCTGGCCATCGGCCTGTACCGTTCCCGGACCGTGCCGATCTGGGTCGCCGCCGCGCTAGGGGTCGGCATCGTCGCCAACCTGGCTGCGTTCATCGCCGGCAGCCACCCCGGGCTCATCGCCAGCTCCGCCATCCTCGTCCTGGCCTACGGATCGATCGGCCTTGGGTTCCTTCGCCAGTCCGACCAGGACTGGGAGCACCGTACAGGGACCGCCGCACTCGCGGAGCGATCCAGCTGACCGATCCGTACCCACACCTGCCAAGGGGACCCTCGCGGGACAGTCCCCAACCGTGAGGTAGCCCTGCGTCTGATGAACTTCGAATTAGGCGGATGCGGGCTAGCACCGGCAGCAGAATTACGACAATCAGCGTCTTCCTGCCCAATCGACGACGGCGTAAGGTGTTCCGGCCTGCTCACCCAGGGGTGGTCGCCTTGGACAACGAACGCCGTCCGCCATCGGCTTGACCCTGAAGGAGCGCGCCATGCCTCCATCGACCAGGACCTGGAGAGCGGCTCTTGCCGGGCTCCTACTGGTGGTCCTCGCCACCACCGGCACTCCAGCCGTCGCGGGCCAAAGCGCCTCAAGAGATCGGGCCCATTACTGCAAGCGGGTCGACGCCTACCGGATCAAGACCTGCGCCAAGGCCCTCCTGCCTGCCGGCCCGCTCGGCCGGCAGCTGCGTTGGGAGCTGGACCAACTCGCCGGGGAAGCCGCCACCCTGACCAAGGCCGAGGTCCGCGCCCACTTCTCGGCCGAGTTCTTCGCCGTCTGGCAGGAGGAGATGTCGCCGGAGGCGGTCATTCAGTTCTTCCAACAGAACCTCACCGAGCGGGGGCCCTTCACCTTCGTCGGCTTCGCCTACCCACCACGGGCCCGACAAGCGCTGGCCATCCTGGAGGGCCCGATCGGCGAGCGGGGCGCGCTGCCGATTGGCGTCACCAGCGGGCGTCCGGCCCTGATCGAGTACCTGGACCTGCAGGCGGCCCCACCGACGATCGTGCCCAAGGGCCGGTTCTCGGGTTGGTTCGACATCGGCGGCCGGCGGCTGTTCCTGCGCTGTGTCGGCCATGGCAGCCCCACGGTGGTGTTCGAGTCACACCTGACCCACGACTGGTTCGCGCTGCAGAACCAGGTAGCCCGATTCACGCGAGTGTGCAGCTGGGACCACCCCAGCGGGCCGTGGAGCCGCAGCGACCCCGCGCCCGGCCCGCGGACCGCCCGCGACATCGTGGCCGACCTGCACACCCTGCTGCGGGTCGCCGGTGTCCCTGGGCCCTATGTGCTGGCCGGCCACTCCGACCGCGGCCTGTCCAGCCTGCTGTATGCCAGCACCTACCCCCGGCAGGTGGCCGGGCTGGTGCTGATCGATGCCGTGCATCCCGCCTACCACAAGCGAACCCTGGAAATGTTCAAGCCGCTGGTACCACCCGAGGTGTGGGAGGCGCTGCGCCAGGAGGCCATGGCCGTGCCCCATCGGCTCATCGACCCCGAGCAGCTCGACATCTGGACCAGTGAACGCCAGACCCGCAAGGCGCTACGCCGTTCCCCGCTGCGGCCTATGCCGCTAGTGGTGCTGACCCGCGGGCACCCTGATGTGCCCGGTGCGCCGTTTGTCGAGCAAGAGGAGCGGCTGTGGCTCCAGCTCCAGCGCCAGCTGGCCCAGCTGGTCCCTGGCAGCAGGCATGTGATCACCCAGAGCGGCCACAACATCCAGGACGAGCAGCCGGAGCTGGTCCTGGACACCATCCGCGACGTCGTCCTCGCAGTGCGGGCGGGCGATCTGGTGCCCACTGACCGAGCCTCCCGGGGCTTCACGGGTCTGATCGACCGCCATCTCGGAAGGCCGGCAAAGAGCCGTGGATCACATATGTCCTATTGGCACGGCCAAGGGTGAAAATACGACCAGCCTGTTGAACGCCATCACGATCAGCACCAATTGACTCTGGCGGCTCGCTGTGGGCGAGGAGGGCGTGGTGGAAGACTATGTGATCGTGGGGGCCGGCTCAGCAGGTTGTGTGCTCGCCGCCCGCCTCAGCGAGGACCCCGAGGTCAAGGTTGCCCTGGTCGAGGCCGGTCCGCCCGACACCGCCCAGGAGATCCACATCCCGGTCGCGTTCGCCCAGCTGTTCCAGACCAACTGGGACTGGGACTACCTGACCGACCCCGAGCCGGGGCTGGACGGCCGCCGCCGCTACCTGCCAAGGGGCAAGATGCTGGGCGGCTGCTCGTCGATGAACGCCATGATCTACATCCGCGGCAACCCCGCCGACTACGCCGAGTGGGAGGCCCTGGGGGCGGCCGGCTGGGGCTGGGACGACGTGCTGCCGTATTTCCTGCGGGCCGAGGACAACCAGCGCGGCCCCAGCCCGCTGCATGGGGTCGGCGGCCCGCTGACGGTCAGCGATGGGCGCTCCCGCCACGTCCTCATGGACGCCTTCTTGGAGGCGGCCGAGCAGGCCGGGCACCGGCGCACCGACGACTTCAACGGACCCACCCAGGACGGGGTCGGCTACTACCAGCTCACCCAGCGCAACGGGCTGCGCTGCAGCGCCGCCGATGCCTACCTGCACCCGGCCACCCAGCGGGCGAATCTGACCGTGCTGACCGACGCCCACTGCACCCGGGTCCTGTTCGACGGCGACCGGGCCAGTGGCGTGGAGGTCGAGCGGGGCGGCCAGCTCTCGGAGTTGCGGGCCGAGCGTGAGGTCATCCTCAGTGCCGGCGCCTACAACTCGCCCCAGCTGTTGATGCTGTCGGGGATCGGGATCGCCGCGGAGCTGCAGGCCTACGGCATCCAGCCCCGCACCGACCTGCCGGTGGGCGAGAACCTCCAAGACCACCTCCATGTCAGCCTGGCCTACCTGACCGAGGTCGAGACCCTGATCAGTGCCCAGACTGAAGCCAACCTGGCGCTGCTGCAGACCGAGGGCCGGGGACCGTTGACCTCCAACATCGGCGAGGCCGGCGGCTTCGTCCGAACGGTAGACGGCCTACCCGGACCCGACGTCCAGCTGCATGCGGCCCCGGTGATGTTCGTCGATGAGGGCCTGGCCCTGCCGGCCCAGCACGCCTACACCTTCGGCGCCGCCGTATTGCGGCCGACCAGCCGCGGCAAGCTGTTCCTGCGTTCGCTGCTGCCCACCGCCAAGCCACACATCGTGCACGGGTATCTGACCACCGAGGAGGACCGGACGGCCTTCGTCCGGGCGATGCGGGTGCTGCTGGAGATCGCCGCCCAGCCGGCGCTTGCCCGGGTGCGGCGCGGGGAGTTGCGGGTGCCGGCCTCTGACCGCGACGCTGACCTGGTGGAGTTCGTCCAGCGCCACTGCCACACCCTCTATCACCCGGTCGGGACCTGTTCCATCGGGTCGGTGGTGGACAGCCAGCTGCGGGTGTTGGGGGTCGAGGGGCTGCGGGTGGTCGATGCCTCGGTGATGCCGGTGGTGGTGCGGGGCAACATCAACGCACCGACGATCATGCTCGCCGAGAAGGCCGCCGACCTGCTCTGTGGCCGTGCGCCGCAGACCGCCGAGACGGCAGCCGCGGGCGGCATGCCGGACCCAACCTGACGTGCCCGGCGTGCGGGTGTGGTCTGGCGGTGTGGCGCGGGCCGTAGCGGTCCAGTCGAGCCTGACTGTGCGAGCGCGTGTCCCTCGATTAAGGCCGACTAGCCCGATCGCGACTGGCCTAGGACGGGCCGGCGAGCAGCCCTCGTGATGGGAGCCTCGTTCTCCCACCACGCTCAGGGTGGAGGGATCATGGCGGATTCCTGGCCTCCCGGAGCAGTTCGGCCGCATGCTGGATCAGGTGCTCAGCGAAACCACCTGAACCGGCGGGGACACTCCTGACGGCGACACATCTCGTCCCGGTAGGGTGAGGGTTCTTAGTGGGACGCCTGCCGCACGACGGTTTCGGCCTCCTCGAAATCGCCACGCGCGGCGGCCTCGGCGAAGCGGCGCGCCTGCCGTCGATCCTGCCACCGCCCCAGCCCGGTGGTCGCCACGAAGACGATCGCGCACACCAGCCCGACCAGGATGAGATCGATGCCGAGGATCAGCAGCGTCCCGAGCCACATCTCGGCCATTGCCCTCACCTGCCACCGTCCGCGCCGGCCTGCACCACCAAAGGATTCCCAGGGCGGTTGGCAGTAATCATGCCCGCGACCTCCACAGCCGCCCCGGGGCAACAGCGTCGCCCGGATCGGGCGGCTGCTGGGCGTGAGCCGATCCACGGTCTCCCTAGAGAGTCCTACCTCTCGCCAGTAGACGCTGCGACGTCTTGATCTCGCCCGCTCACCTCTCTGTTCTTGGACAAGAGCGGCACCAAGCTGAGCTGGTCGGATCGTGACAACCTCCGGTGGTCGGTGGATGCTGCGCGAGCATGGGTGTGCTGGCGGGGGCCGGATCCCAGGAACCTGGTCGATCTGTAAACCGCAACTGACCCTCGCTGGAGGGTGCTTGCGGTGTCACACCAACGGGCCAAGCAGGACCAGCGGGGTGTCGGGGCCGCGATCTGGCTGTCATCAGGAATTCGCTTGATCAGCCCGGGGTTGCGATGAATGGTGATCGGCGGTGTGGGGTGTGACAGCTGGGGGTGTGTCATGAGCACAGGACGACGGATCGCGGGCCTTCCGGGTGGGCGCTGGACCAAGTGGGTGGTCCTGGCGTTCTGGATCGCGGTGTTCGCGGTCGCCGGCCCGCTGGCCGGCAAGCTCAACAGCGCCCAGCAGAACGACGCCTCCTCGTGGCTGCCGAGCAACGCCGAATCCACCCAGGTGGTCGAGCTGGCCAAGCGGTTCGCCCCCAGCGACATCTTCCCGGCCCTGGTCGTCTACGAGCGCCCCGACGGCCCCATCACCCCGGCCGACCAGGCCAAGGCGGTCGCTGACGTCAAGGCCTTCGCCGGCGTCCAGGATGTTACCGGCAAGGTCCTCGGCCCGATCCCGGCCAAGGACGGCCGGGCGTTGCAGGTGATCGTGCCGGTTAGGGTCGCCGAGGAGGGCAACGGCTGGGAGGAGCTCGCCCCACGGATCGAGGAGATGCGGTCCATCGCCCAGGCCAACACCGGCGGGCTCGGAGTGTATGTGACCGGCCCGGCCGGGTATTTCGCCGACTTCAGCAAGGTGTTCTCGGGCTTTGACTCGACGCTGTTGTACATCACCGCGGCGATCGTGATCGTGATCCTGCTGTTGACCTACCGCAGCCCGGTGCTGTGGCTGTTGCCCCTGACGACCGTGTTCGTCGCGCTGACCGCGGCGCAGGCGGTGATCTACCTGCTCGCCAAGAACGCGGGGCTGACGGTCAACGCCCAGACCGCGTTCATCTTGACCGTCCTGGTGTTCGGGGCCGGGACCGACTATGCGTTGTTGCTGACCGCCCGCTACCGGGAGGAGCTGCGCCGCCACGCCGACCGCCATGAGGCCATGAGGGTGGCGGTGGGCCGGGCCGCCCCGGCGATCATCGCCAGCGGCGCCACGGTGATCTTGAGCCTGTTGACCCTGCTGGTGGCCGAGCTGAATTCGACCAAGAGTCTGGGCCCGGTGATGGCCATCGGGATCGCGGTCGGCCTGTTGGCCATGATCACCTTGTTGCCGGCGCTGCTGGTCATCTTCGGCCGCTGGGTGTTCTGGCCCCGGCGGCCCACCCTCGGCTCCCCAGAGCCGACCGAGCACGGCCTGTGGGCGCGTATTGGCCAGCGCATGGCCCCCCGCCCCCGGCTGGTCTGGATCGTCACCGCCATCGTGCTGGGCGCGCTGGCCCTGGGGGTGACCCAGCTGGAGGCCAACGGCCTGCAATCCAAGGACTCGTTCCGGACCAAGCCCGAGGCCGTGGCGGGGGAGGCGGCGCTGGCCCGCCACTTCCCGGCCGGTGAGGGCAACCCGGTCCAGGTCGTGGGCAGGGCCGAGGCCGCCGGCCAGCTTCAGACGGCCGTATCCGCCACCCCAGGGGTGACGGGCGTCACCCGCCCGCAGGTCAAGGACGGCCTCGCCTATGTCGAGGGGACGCTGACCAGCGCCGCGGACAGTCAAGCAGGCTACGACACCGTGGACCAGCTCCGCGCCAGGGTGCACGCGGTCGCTGGCGCGGATGCCAAGGTCGGCGGGGGCAGCGCGGTGAACCTGGACATCCAGCGGGCCACCCGCCATGACCGCAACCTGGTGGTCCCGCTGGTGCTGGCGGTGGTGCTGGTCATCCTGGCGCTGGTGCTGCGCGCGATCGTCTCCCCACTGCTGCTGGTCGCCACTGTGGTGTTGTCGTTCGCCGCCGCCCTGGGGGTGAGCGCGCTGGTCTTTGACCACCTGTTCGGTTTCGCCGGATCCGATCCGGCGTTTCCGCTGTGGACCTTTGTGTTCCTGGTCGCCTTGGGCACCGACTACAACATCTTCCTGATGACCCGGGTCCACGAGGAGAGCAAGCTGCATGGCACCCGGCGGGGCGCGCTGATCGGCCTGGCCGCCACCGGCGGGGTGATCACCTCGGCGGGGATCGTGCTGGCCGGGACCTTCGCCGCCCTGGGCACGCTGCCGTTGGTGTTCATCACCGAGATCGGCTTCGCGGTCGCCTTCGGAGTGCTGCTTGACACCTTCGTGGTCCGCTCGGTGCTGGTCACGGCGCTGAACCTGGACGTGGGCCGCTGGATCTGGTGGCCGAGCAGCCTGCACCGCAAGCGCGACGTCGACCCGGGCGAGGTGGAAGCGAAAACGGCGGAAATCAGCCGTTGACTCTCGGCGCCGACGGCGCGGGACGGTCAGGGCTGGAAGCTGGGTCCAGCCAGGAAGGGCTGGTGTCGGCAATGCCCCGGCCGGGTTGGGGTCCTCGCCGGTGGCGTGCGGGGTCGGCCGGCGTCGCTCGGCGTCCCTTGGGTTGCTGCCTGCAGCCCGACCAATCCCCCTCGGCCGGGTCCAGGTCGCCTCCAAGGCGACCACCACCCCACTCGGCCTGGGTCGGCGCACCTCGAGCGCCGGACCAGGGTGTCGGCCGTCGCTAGACCGCCTCACCGACCGGCTCCAGCAGGGATGGGCTCCGGTCCGGCCCGAGGAGCGGATCCGCGATCGGGTCGGCCCGGCCGCCCGGTCAGGGTGACGCCAGGGCGGCGCCGGATTGGCTATCGCGGACTCCCGACAAGGGGGTAGCGTAACCTGGTTTGCCTGCACCGCTTGGAACATGGTCGCTAAGAACGCATCCCTTCGCCCCTGACGCTCGGCGGCGACCTGGGGAAACGCCGGTCCGCACAGCGCTGAGCCCTCGATCCCTGATAAGGATGAGGTCCCAGGTTCAAGTCCTGGCAGGCCCACCATGCCCCGCGTTGGCCTGGGGAAATGCTCGTCGATTGCCTGCTTCCGTTGCGGCCGCTGCTGCGTCGCCTGCGCACGGCTTTCCAAGAACGCATCCCTGCTTTGAACCGACCTGGGATCGGTAGAGGTGAAGGTGTACCCCGACTTCATGGAGGGCATGGCTGACCTCCGCCACGGGATGTGCGGTCGGATGGAGCATCGCGTACTTAATCGGGGTGCGCATGCCCAGTGCGCTGTGGCGACGTCGACGATTCTGGAGATCTCCACCTCAAAGGGAAGGCGGTCGGCGACGACCCCACCCGCCATGACCCCGGCCCCAGCCGTGGCTGACTGGGATTGACCCTTCAACATCCGGCTCCACCAGGAGATGGCGACGGCGGCCGAGGAGGATCGACCTGTTCGCCGGGTGGATGAGACGGCACCCTCTTGGCGTAGGGACGCCGCTGGGAGAGACTCGTCCATCCAGGCTCGGCACGAGGAGGTGGCGCTGGCCACGGTGACCACGCTGCGGTCCCGCACGCCGGCGAGCAAGATCCTGCCGCCGGCGCTGCCGGCCGCCTGGGTCGACCGGCCCGAGCTGCTGCGCCGCCTCGACGATGTCGGCGCCCGGCGCCTTGTGACCGTCGTCGCCGGGGCCGGCTTCGGCAAGTCCACCCTGCTGGCCGCCTGGGTGGCGCGCGTCCATGGGGCCTGGTACTCGCTGCAGCCAGAGGACGCCAGCCTGCCCAACTTCCTACGCGGGCTGGTCGATGCGCTGCGTCTGCGCCTGCCGAAGCTTCCGGACGAGCTGGGCACGGCGCTGGCGAGCTCGCTCGGGCCTGACGCCGCGGAGCTGGCTCCTGCCGACGGCTACGCGGCTGCGCTCGGCCAGGCGCTGGAGCTTCAATTGAGCAGCGATCTGGTCTTGGTCCTCGACGACGTCCACGAGCTGCCTGCCGGTGGCCCGTCGGCTCGGCTGGTCGAGGGGCTGGCCAGGCACGCGCCCGCCCGCTTCCACCTGGTGCTGTCGTCAAGGGCCGAGCCGCCGTTCCCGATCCAGCGACTGCGTGGCCGCGGCCAGGTGCTGGAGGTCGACGGCGGCCTGCTTGCGCTCGGCATGGAGGAGACCGGCGAACTGCTGGCGGCCGCGCTTGGCCCGGATGGACGCGAGCTGAGCGAGCCCGTGCACCGGATGACCGGCGGCTGGCCGGCCGCGGTCTGCCTGGCAGTCGAGTCGCTGTGTCAGCAACACCCACGGGAGCGGGCGGCCAGCCTGGCGGCGCTGCGCCGACCCGGTGGCCTGCTCTTTGGCTATCTGGCTGAGGAGGTGCTGGCCCGCGAGGACCCGGTCCTGCGGGAGCTGGTTCGCCGGGTCGCGCCGCTGCGCCGTTTCACCGCCGAGCTGTGCCGCGCCATCGGCGTGGACGCCGACGCGGTGATGCTGGCCCGGCTGGCCCGACGCGGCCTGTTCGTGCAGCCCCGCTCCACTGTCGAAGGCTGGTTCGTCCTTAACGACCTGGTCCGCGAGGTGGTGCTGGCCTCGATGCCGCTCCAGCCGGGCGAGCTCCGGGTGCTGCACCGGCGGGCGGCGGCCTGGCTGGCCACCGGCGGCCACCTGGAGGAAGCATTGGCCTCGGTGGTGGCCTGCGACGACCCACCGGCCACGGCCGCCTTCCTGGTCGAGCATGGCCCCGCCATGCTCGCCTCCGGGGCGACCGACGGGGTGGTGGCGGCCGCGGCCGGCTTGCCGGCCGAGTTGCGCAGCAGCGCGGTCGAGCAGGTCGAGGGCGAAGCTCGTCAGGTCAAGGGCGACTGGCAGGGCGCCCTGGAGTGCTTCCGCCGGGCCGCCGGCACCGAGCGGCTGCTGGCCCCAGGGCTGGCGTGGCGTACCGGGCTGATCTACTACATGCGCTCGGAGCTCGACCTGGCCCTTGGGGCCTTCCGGCGGGCGCGGCTGGACGGCCCGCCCGACGCCGACCAGGCGCTGCTGCTGGCCTGGACGGCCACGGTGCACTTCCTGTGGAACCAGGCCGACGCCTGCCGCGAGGCGGCGGAGGGGGCGCTGGCCGCGGCCATGGCCTGTGGTGATGACCGAGCGCTGGCCGCCGCCCACACCGCCATGGCGATGCTGGCGGCGCTGGAGGGTGACCGGGCCGCCAACGACGCCCACTACCTGCGTGCGCTGCAGGCGGCCGAGCGGGCCGGCGACGTCCTGCACCTGGCCCGCATCCGCGCCAATCTCGGCTCGCGCAGCACCGAGGAGGGGTTCTACCGCGAGGCGTTGGTCGAGCTGGAGGCTGCGGTGCAACTGGCCGAGTTGTCCGGCTACGCCGCCTTCCTGGCCCTGGCGCAGACCAACCGCGGCGAGGCCCAGCTCGGGCTCGGCCGCCTCGATGAGGCCATCGCCGAGTTGGAGGCGGCCAAGGTGACCTACCAGCGGATGGGCAGCCACAAGGTCGCCTATCCGCTCGGCGATCTCGGCCTGGTGTACCGCGAGCGGGGCGACCTGGCCCTGGCCAAGGCCGCCTATGAGGAGGCCGTCGGCTTCGCCGAGCTCTCCGGCGACCTCCAGGGCCTGGTGCCCGCCCTGGCGGGCCTTGCCAGGGTGGTGGCCGGCGACGACCCGGACCGGGCCGCCGAGCTGGCCGACCGGGCGCTCGGCTACGGGCCGGGCATGGCCTGGGTCGAGGCCCGGCTCGCCGCCGGCTGGGTGGCGCTGGCTGCCGGCGAGCGGGAGCGGGCGTCGGCCGCCGGTGCCGCCGCGGCCGCCGCCGCCGGCACCCGTCGCGATCGGGCCGGCTTGGCCGAGGCCCTGGAGCTGCGCGCCCTGGCCGCGCCCGACCCCGCCCGGGAGCTGCCGCGGCTGCGGGAGGCGGCGTCGATCTGGGCCGCCATCGGCAACCGGCTCGGCGAGGCCCGCAACGCCCTCGCGCAGGCCCGCCTGGCCGGGTCGGCCGCCGGGGACTAGGGGACCGCCTCGCGGTTCCGCAGTGGACCGGGACGGGTTCGGGGGGCGCGCTCCCCCGCCGTCGAGCGGGCCGAGCGGCGCCTGCGGGCGCTCGGCGTGCGGGTCGGTGCCGAGGTCGCGGCCGGGCTGCTGCGGGCGGTCGCTGCCCCACCGCGCGACCCGGTGCGCATCCAGGCGCTCGGCGGCTTCCGGGTCCTGCGGGCGGGCGAGCCGGTAGCGGGGGAGGAGTGGCAGTCCCGCAAGGCCCGCGAGCTGCTGAAGGGTCTGGTCGCTCGGCGAGGGCGGGCGGGGGCGAGGGAGGCGCTGATGGGGGCGCG
>Ga0081539_10002881_pt1 | contig 22815 bp, 18 predicted proteins | sample TabmetS4T2R2_FD_71023 | JGI IMG/M metagenome (GOLD analysis project Ga0081539, IMG submission 71023) | Tabebuia heterophylla rhizosphere microbial communities from the University of Puerto Rico - S4T2R2 | ecosystem: Host-associated > Plants > Roots > Rhizosphere ...
GCCGACACCGTCCACCCGGCGCGGGGCAGCGTGACCTCGGTGGTGCTCGGGGTCAGCGACCCGCCGGGGGGCAGCGTGTAGCCGAGCCACTGGTTGCCGACCCGGACCTGGGCCGTCCCGGCCAGCATGGTCGCGTCGTAGGTGATCATCGCCTGGCTGCCGTCCGGGTTGGCGAACGGTACGTCCACCGATCCGATAGCCGCCGGGTCGGTGGTGCCCAGCGGGGTTCCCGTCCAGGTGAAGGTGGCCGCGGCGCCGCCGGCGAGGGTGTAGCGCAGCCACCGGTTGCCCCACTGCACGCCGAACGTGCGCGGGCTGGTTCCGGTGTTGAAGGCGACGAGCACGTTCTGGCCGTCCGGGTTGACGAACGCGACGTCCTTCACGTCGCCGTTGCCGAAGGAGTTGGACGCGACCCGCCGGGCGCCCGGGTGCACGTACTTGCTCACCTGCCCGAGACCCCAGTAGTCGGCCGTCTTGGCGTACGTCCACCTGCCGTTCGCGCCCTTGGCGACGGTGACCACCCCGCGGCAGGTCAGGCAGCCGCCGTTGGTCGGGCCGTTGTTCTGGTCCAGCGCCATGTTCCACCGGATGGTCCCCTTGGCCCAGGTGCGGGTGGTGTCGATGATCAGGCCCAGTCCGGCCGCGAAGCCGGCCTGCTCGTCGCCCTCCCAGGTGCCGCCCGAGCACTCGGTGTGGAAGGCCGGCTTGTTCGGGTAGTTGTTGTGCGACACGGCCTGCGTGATCACGTCGCCGCCGTAGCAGTGCCACGCGGTGCCCTCGGTGTAGCCGGTCGCGTCGGGATCGGCGTACATGGTCTCCGGGTAGCCGATGGCGTCCCAGTTGTGGTCGTAGGCCAGGATCCCGGTGGAGAGATGGTGCGCGCGCAGTTCAGGCCCGAGGTAGTTCTTGATCAGGTCGTCCGCCTGCGCCGCGCTGAGGAACATGCCGGGATATCCGCCGGGAACGTACAGCGGCTCGTTCTGCGGCGTGATGTAGCGGACGGGTACGCCGGCCGCCGCGTACGCCTCGATGTACTTGGTGAAGTAGTCCGCGAGCGGCTGGTACGCGTCCGCCCGCAGGGTGCCGCCGATCATCGAGTCGCTGGTCTTCATCCATCCCGGCGGGCTCCACGGGGTGGCCATCACGGTGAGGTCCGGGTTGATCCGCCGCGCCTGGAGCAGCAGCGGGATGATGTAGGCCCGGTCGTGGTCGATCGAGAAGTTGGCCAGGGTGGGGTCGGTCTTGCCCGGCGGCAGGTCGTCGTACGAGTAGTTGCCCTTCACCGCGAAGTCGCTGGCGCCCATTGGCTGGCGCAGGAAGCTCAGCCCGATGCCCTGATCGCTGAACAGGTCACGCATCACCGCGTCGCGCTGGCTCGCGTCCAGTTTGGTGCCGACCAGCCAGGCCGACGAGTCGGTGAACGACGCGCCGAAGCCGGTGATCTCCTGGTATCGGCGTGTCGTGTCGACGGTGATGGTCGGTCCGGCCGGTGCCGAACCGCGTTGCCAGGACAGGCCCGGCTGATCGGCCAGGTACGTCTGGGTGCCGATGTTGGTCAGGACCACCGACACCCCGGCCGGTGCGTCCGTTGCCGCGAATGCCGTACCTCCGGTCATCGCGATCGCGGGTAGCACGGCGGCGAGTGCGATGCCGAACCATCGTCGTGTCATCGCTCATCCTCCTTGATTTCGCCTTCCCCGGGCGGGCATCGGCTCCTGCTACCTCCTTTTTATCGCCATCGATGCGTACGTTGAACAAGTTTCTTGGGCGGGATGGGTGTCGCACCCCCGCCAATGGCGCGGGCCGACCACCGAGCCGGGACGGCGTCCACCGCAGGAAGCGCGATGATCTGGTCGCGGGAGTCAGCGTTCATCGGTGGCTCCCTCCGGGGCCGGCTCGGTCATGGGCTGACCCGGCCGGTACGTCTGTGGTGGCTTGTTGCCGGCCGACTGGCCGCCGTCGATCGGAATCACCGCGCCGGTCACGAAGGACGACGGCGGCGAACACAGCCAGAGCACCACGTTGGCCACCTCGATCGCGGAACCGATCCGGCGCATCGGAGTGGACAGTCCGGCGAGCCGTTGCGCCTGCGACCCGGCGGCCTCCAGGTGGTGGGTCAGGATCGGCCCGGGCGCGACGACGTTGACCCGGATGCCGCGATCGGCGTAGTCGAGCGCGGCAACCTTGGTCAGCCCGATGATTCCGGCCTTGCCCGCGACATACGCCGCGAGGTTCGCGGTGCCACTGAGTCCGGCCATGGACGCCATGTTCACAATCGTTCCGCCGCCGTTGCCCAGCATGGCCGGAATCTGGAACTTCATGCCGAGGAACGTGCCGCGGACGTTGGTGTGGATTCCGCGGTCGAACTCGTCCGGGTCGATGTCGGCCAGCGGTGCAGGACGGGGCCCGTCGGTCGCGTTGTTGAACGCCGCGTCGAGCCGGCCGAACGTGGCGACCGTTCGATCGACGAGGTTTCGCACCGAATCGACGTCGGTGACGTCGGTGCGCACCGCGAGCGCCCGGCCTCCACGCCTTTCGATGCCGTCGGCGATCGACGCCAGGGCAGTCGCGTCACGGGCGGCGAGCACCACCGCAGCGCCCGCGGCGGCGAACGCCTCGGCAGTGGTTGCCCCGATTCCCTTGCTGGCCCCTATGACGAGCGCCACCCGGCGGTACATCGGCAGATCGTTCACGGTGTCCTCCTCTCACCACCGACGTTAGTCATCTAACGGTTAGACGTCAAACGGTTAGATCTCGATGGGGGTCTGCTAGCCTTTGGATCATGCCCCGCCCGTCCCGCACTCCGATCGGGCTGCACCTCGCGCAGGTCGCGAAGGTCGTCAACCGCGCCTTCGACGGCGCCCTCGCCCGGGCCGGGGGTTCGCTGCCGGTCTGGCTCGTGCTCATCGCGTTGAAAAGCCGACAATCCGCCAACCAACGGCAACTGGCCGACGCGGTGGGCATCCAGGGGCCCACGCTCACCCATCACCTCAACGCGATGGAAACGGCCGGCCTGCTCACCCGGCGACGCGATCCGGAGAACCGGCGGGTTCATCTGGTGGAGCTCACCACCGCTGGCGATCAGCTCTTCCTGCGACTGCGCGAAGCCGCTTTGTCGTTCGACCGCCGGCTGCGCGCCGGACTGTCGGATGACGACACCGCCCAGCTCGAACAGCTGCTCGACCGGCTACGCGCGAACGTGACCCGACCGGCGAGGTGAAGTGAACGACCGACGACCGGAAATGGGAACACAAACGCAGCTCTCGGTCTTGCCAGACAGGTGCCGACATTGCCCTCTAAGTCAGCGCATAGTACGTTGGGATAACGTGCAGCACCGGAAGCGTCGGGTCGGTTGAACGAGGCGTGCTGAAAGACATCCCAGGAGCTTGAATGTCAAGCAGCAGCCTCGGTGAGGTGGTGAGACCAGGCGGTGGTCTCGTCGTAGATGGTGCCGGTTTTGAGGCATCCGTGGAGGATGCCGACGAGTCGGTTGGCGAGTTGGCGCAGGGCGGCGTTGTAGCTGGCTCCGCGGGTGCGTTGCCGGTCGTAGTAGGCGCGGGCGCCGGGCGAGTTACTCAGCGCCGTGAATGCCTGGGTCATCAGCGCGTCGATGAGCCGGTCGTTGTGCACAAACCGGGCGGCGACGGTGCGTTTCTTGCCGGAGGCGCGGGTGATCGGGCTGGTTGCGGCGTAGTTCTTGCGTGCCTTCGCCGAGGCGTAGCGGCCGTGGTCGTCGCCGAACTCGGCCAGCACCCGGGCGCCGAGGATCACACCAAGTCCGGGCTGGGACAGGATGATCTCAGCGGCCGGGTGCCGGCCAAAATGGTCCTCCACCTGCCCTTGCAGGGCCTTGACCTGCTCGTTGAGAGTGCCCAACAGGGCGACCAGCGCCCGCACCGTCGCGGCATACGCGGCGGTGACCACGGCCGGCTGACCGAGCTGTTCGGTGCGCAGGGCGGCCTGGATCGTCGCCGCCTTCACAGCGATGTCCCGGCGGCGGGCCCGTTTGAGCGCCGCGCTGATCTGGCTGACGCTCAGCTTCGCGGCGGCGGCCGGGTCGGGTGCCTTCCCGAGCAGTTCGAGGGTGTCGGCGGCGTCCAGGTCCTCGAACGCTGCCAGGGCGGCCGGGAAGTACTCCCGCAACGCGTGCCGCAGCCGCTGCGTCGCGCGGGTGCGTTCCCAGATCAGCGTCTTGTGCATCCGGGTGACGACCTTGACCGCCTCGGCCCCGGCGCTGTCCCCAGCGATCGGGCGCAGCTGGTGGGAGTCGGTACGGACCATGTCGGCCAGCATGTGCGCGTCCGCAGCATCGCTCTTGGCCCCCGACAGCGCCAGGCGTTGCCGGTAACGGGCCGCCTGCAACGGGTTCACCGGATACACCGTGTACCCGGCGGCGACCAGCGCCTGCACCCACGGACCCCGATCAGTCTCGATCCCGACCTTCACCCGAGTCGCGACGTCTTCGGTGTCGACCTCAGTGCCGAGCGCCTGCCCGATCATCGCGTGCAACCTCGCCATGCCCGCCATGCCCTCCGGCAGCCGGGCCTTGGCCAACCGGCGACCGGACACGTCCATCACCTCAACGTCGTGGTGGTCTTCCGCCCAGTCATCTCCCACGAACAGCAACACTTCTCCCGCCTGTCGAGTCGGCCACCGCAGGAAGCCAGGCGGAGAACTATCAGCGACCTAATGAAGCAGTGCTCACGCCACAACCGGGCGGGCACGACATCCCATCAGCGATCAACTCTCCACACCGACCGGCGGCGGCACGATCTTTCAGCAGGACTCCACGTCCAGGAGCCACGAGTGCTCGTCCGCCGGCGGCTACCTACCCAGCAGGAGTCTGCCGGATGGCTCACTCCCAGAACTCATTAGCGAGCCTAGGCGGCAGTTCAGCAACCTTGATTACCAATCCCTCGGCGCTCCTGACGGCGCGACCTGAGGCCGCTGCAGCACGCAATGACGCGGCATCAAAGTGATCCATCTCATGCAGGCCCTTTAATAGAGCTGTCGCGCTGGTGGAATAGGGGTCTGGCGATCGTTCCAACACTCGTCGATCGATCATCATCGTCTCCAGGAATGCCGCCCAGTCCTTTCGACGGCCGACCACTTTCATAGGCAAACTCGGAGCTGGATCGGTACCGGGCCCGTAGAACGGCGGCCAACTCACCCCTGGCTGGGTTAACCCCGTCATCCGCTCAATCATAGTTCGCTGGCGCTTCCGCATCTTGATGACGGACGGGGGGCCATCCTTGAGCTCCCCGCTTTTCGGATCGTAGACCCGGATCATCGGAGCCGACGTCACGATTCCGTCGGCTTTCTTGCTGGCCGCCACTTCCGCGAGTACCAGCTCCGCTAATGTCCACCATGACGCCAAATAGTCGTCGGAGTCGTATACCCAGAACTCCGATGCAGAAAAGATGAACATTCGGAGCATGGAAAGCACCAGCCAGCGCCTGGCGGCCGACAGAAGTTCGCGCTCTAGAGCGAGTTCCCCCGGTGCTACGACATGGAGGAATGTGGGACCAGCGCCAGCTGCACCGGACCACGAACGGCTCAGCTGGACGACATCCGCGACCCGGGAACCGCGGTAGCTTATGAATGCCTGGCCCTGATACATTCGTCTGAAAGCCAACGGACCACGCAGGTTCTTTACAAAGCCGACGACCTCCGGCGAGTACGGCCACAATGGTTCGAAACTGGGCGCACGCGGCAACCGCGGACCCACCGGCTCCCCTGCAAGATTCTCAAGTGCACTGCGCAACCACCGCAAGAGCGACGCATCATTCTTACTTTCCCACGTACCGTCGCTGGCATAGTTTCGCGGCGGGTACAAGACCGCAGCACCGTCCGGAAGCCGAGTCAGCGGATGTGGATAGGGTGGCGCACCGCCCAGCCTGGCCGGTAGGACGTTGATCGGCAGCGGCGTTCGACTTACGATCAGCACATGATCGAGGTGTGGATATGATGATACGAGGGAGCGGTACGCGCCTTCCTCTGTTCCATTTGTCGTCAGGTCATAGACCACTACATCATCACAGAATTGGGCTCTCAAGCCCGTGCGAACAGTAAACTCCTCCTGCACACGGCACTCGTAACCCAACTCGTTGCCCAACCGGAGAATTGCTGCTCTGAGCTGAGCCCCTTGTTCACGCGGGCTCGGGAAAAGGGTAAGTGTCCGCAATCCGGTCATACAATACTTCCTTGGCGAGGCGTCGGCACGACGCTGCTTCTTATGCTCCAGGATCCGTCGCCCTTCTGGGAAGGGGACCTAGCTCTTCCCAGTTGAAGGTGTAGCGGTCGGACAGGCGGCGCCCTTCGACAGGGATGCGCAACCGTCGCAATGCCGATGGCGCATCGCGTCGGCGGCCAGCTATCGTTCCGCTGATCGTGATCTATCGGCAGGAGGTGAGACCCATGTACGCAGTATCCGCAATGGGTGCTCCCCTGCAGTCCACGATCGCGACTGAGGTAGTCGCAAGTGGGAGTGCCCGACAGGCAACTCGCGAAAGGCGACTCCCATGACCACCACCACCAGACAGGCGGGCAACTCAAACAAGCGAGCCTTGGTTCTCGCCGGCGGCGGAGCGGCAGGCAACGCGTGGGAGCTGGGTCTCATCGCCGGCCTGTCCGATGCGGGGTCGATGTAACCGAGGCCGATCTCATCATCGGGACGTCGGCAGGGTCGACGGTGGCTGCCCAGATCACCAGCGGGACACGGCCGGCCGATCTGTATGCCGCCATCCTCGCCGAGGGGCCTAGGTCACCGGCTGGCGACGCCGGATCGGACCGCGGACGCGCCCCCAATTTTTCCGGCCCGAGCTACATGGAGTGGTCGAACGGAATCATCGGGTCTGCCGAGGATGCCTCCGACATGCGCCGCAGGATGGGCGCCGCGGCGCTCGCAATGGATGTGTCTGACAGTTCTGGCCAGATGCGCTGGCGCGACACCGTCGCGGCTCGGCTGCCCAGCCATCGTTGGCCGCAGCAGCCCATGCTCATCACGGCTGTCGATGCCCGCACTGGGGAACCGGTCGTGTTCGACCGTCACAGCGGAATCGATTTGGTGGACGCCGTCGCCGCGAGCACCTCGGCGATGAAGCCCTACCGCATCGGCAGCGACCGATACATCAACGGCGGCTATCGACGCAGCGAGAACGCCGATCTGGCGGCTGGATGCGGGCGGGTGCTGGTGCTGTCACCGTTCGGCGGTAGGTCGCGGATGCCGCTGGAGTGGGGCATGGACCTTGCAACCCAGGTCGACGAACTCCGCGCCGGCGGCAGCCGGGTGGAAACGGTGTTCCCGGATGGCGGCGCGGGTGATGTGTTCGACGCCAATGCATTGGATCCATCAACGCGTCCACAGGCCGCGCGAGGAGGCTACGACCAAGGCCGAGGCCTCGCGGGGCTAATCGCCGATATCTGGCGCTGACGCCCTGAGAGACACCTGACATAGTGAACCCATGCTGAGGCAGGTGGCCGACGGCGTCTGGGTCCGGCAGAGCGCGTGGGTCTGGAGCAATGCCATCGCGGTGCGCGGGGAGGGTGGGTTGATCCTGGTCGATCCCGGCATCGATGGTTCCGATCTGGACCAGCTAGCCGACGACCTGGATCGGCTCGGTATTCCGGTGGTCGCCGGATTCTCCACCCATCCCCACTGGGACCACCTGCTGTGGCATCCCCGGTTCGGCGGTGTGCCGCGCTACGCCACCCCCGCCGGAGCCCACGTTGCCAGTGAAGCCCGACAGCGGGCGCAGAGGATGGCGGCGGAGAGCGCGTCGGGCATCCCTCTTGAGCTGATCGGGCTCGTCACCCCGCTGCCCACGGACGGCGGGCCCGTGCCGGGCGAGATCGTCGAGCATCAGGCGCACGCCATCGGCCACGCCGCGGTCCTCCTCGCGGACCGTGGCGTCCTGCTCGCCGGCGACATGCTCTCCGACGTCCTGATCCCGCTGCTCGACCCGCGCCGCCCCGATCAGGTGAGCGCCTACGAGACAGCACTCGACCGGCTGGGTGAGGCCGCCGGGCGCGTCGATGTCCTGGTCCCCGGCCACGGTGCGGTTGCCGAGGGTCCCGAGGTGGCGGCCCGGCTGGCCGCCGATCATGCCTACATCGACGCGCTGCGACGAGGGGTGGAATCAGACGACCCGCGTCTGGGTCAGGACTGGCTCTCCGGCCTTCACCAGTCGAACCTGGAGCAGGCCCGGCACTCAACCGGATGAGCTTTCGCTGTCATCGCGTCATGGCCGCTATCCGCGCAGAATTGCTTGCGGGCGGGATGCGCGTCACCGGAAGGCGTTGATGTGGTCCTCGCACCACTCGCGGAAGGTCCGCGGGGCGACGCCGGTGAGGTTCTCGACGTCGTCGGCCAGGACTGCGGCGCGGCCGGCGCGGAAGAACTCGTTGAGGTTCTGCAGTGCTGCTGCCATGCCCTCCGGGGTTCCGTGGTCGACGGCCTGCCGGGCGAATTGCTCGGGCGTGACAGCCACGAACTCGATCGGTCGCCGGAGCGCGGTGGCGAGTATCTCCACCTGCTCTCGTGCGGTCAGTGCCTGAGGCCCGTTGAGGATGTAGCCGTGGCCGGCGTGGCCGTCTTCGGTGAGGACGACCGCCGCCACGCGGGCGATGTCGGCGGGGTCGACGGGCACGGTCTTGCCCGGGTCGCTCGCGTCGACGACGTGTCCTTCGTCGCGGATCGGGGCGCCCCACCACAGCGCATTCGACATCAGGGTGTTGGCGCGCAGGTACGTGATATCGAGCCCGGACTTGCGGAACACCTCGTCACGGGCGGCGATGCGCGCGCCGATCATGGGGAGACTAAATCAAGCGCCTCGAGCAGGGACGTGCGCACCCCAGCGGCGGTGTTCTCCGTGCGCTCGCCCGGGCACTGCGGCTCTCCGACGCCGAGTACGAACTCGCCTGCCGCCTCACAGGGCACGCGGCCCAACTCGACGGCCTGGTGCCGCAGCACATCGGCCCGAGCGTGCACCGCCTCCTCGACCGCTTCCAAGACACGCCCATCGCGGTGTTCGACGCCGCCTGGACACGACTCGAGCACAACCAGCTCTGGGCCGCGCTCACCGGCGACCTCCGTGGACGAGCAGGACGCTCCGCCAACATCGTGTGGCGCACGTTCAACGGCTATCCCGGACGCGTACGGCACCCCTCACCGGACGACTACAAGAAGTCGCTCGTCGCTGACCTGCACGACGTCGCCGCACGATATCCGGCCGACCCGGAACTTGCCGGCATGATCAGGGAGCTACGGAGGTCGAGTGCCGAGTTCGCCGACCTGTGGACCTCCTCGACCGTCGCGCACCACGGCAACGAGCGGAAGACCGTCGACCACCCCACAGTCGGGGAACTCACCCTCGACTGCGACGTGCTCACGGTGCACGGCGCCGACCTCCGCCTTATCGTCTTCACGGCCACGCCCGGCGGCGAAGCGGCGGACAAGCTGCGCCTGCTCTCCGTCCTCGGCACCCAGCAGATGCAACCGCCTCCCTCCCGGACTCCTGGTCTTTGATCTGGGACCTCGTCGGGGAGTGTTGCAGCCGGGGCCTACACGGCGGCACCGATCGGAGGAGCACCATGTCCATGACTGTGTTACTGCTTGGCCGGCTCGGCGTCGTCGTCGAAGATGTGGAAGGACTTCGCGTCCGGGCCTGCCGCGTTCCTGCCATTCGTCCGGGCTGTGCTCTACGGCCTGGCCGGGTACGAGCCCTGACGCCCGCCGCAGGCGGCCGTCCGGTCAGTCGACAGCGGCCTGATATTGAAGGACGTAGATTGATGCCGCCACGTCACCTTCCGGCGTGCGAACGGTTGTCACGACACGTTGATAGCCGGGTCCCTCGAACGCGTCCAAGCGTGACCAGTGACTCGGCAGATCGAGCGAGTCGAAGACGTGAACCTCGACAGCCGGGCCGGCGGGATCAAGCGTCAGTGCCGGGTAGCCCAGATCGGCACCCCAGCCGGCTTCCACGAGCGTCCCGTGGACATGGCCCCGCACCCAGGTGCCTTCGAGCCCATCAAGCTGATGATGATTCGGGCGACCCGGCGCCAGTGTTCCGTACGTCGCAAGCCGGTGGAGAGCAGCCTCCGGACCGCCACGACGGGGGCTGTCAGCGTCCATGTTCCGCATGTCCTCGCCGAATTCTGCCTTTGGAACCTTACGCCCCATCACCATCGGGGCAAGCGAACCACCCGACACGATCACCACCGGCCATGCAGCCTGAGGCGCTGTGCACCTGGCCGCTGGTGGGTCGGTACTGAAGTGCGATACCCCGGACTGGTTGCTCAGCCGCCGTCCGATCGCCGGGTGTGTTACGCGAGGTAGTTGCCCAGGGCCTCGAGCAGGCCCCGGCTGCCTGCCTCGCGGTTCGGCCCGTCGGCCCAGAATTGGTCGAAGAAGACGCCATGCTCGACGTGCGTGAACCGGGTGCCTACGTCGACCGGCTCGAACTCGAACGACGCCACCGACGTCGACATGTGGACCCCGTCGAGCCACATGTCGTACGTCGTGACGATGCGGACGTGCTCGACGATGTCGGTGTATGTGGCCTCGTACCGCGAGACCGGACCGTCGTGGAACTCTCCCTCGGCGACGTCGCGTCCGCCGACGCGGAAGTCGAACGCCCACTCGCCCGGTTCGATGGTGTCGCCGGCGCCCCACCAGGCCAGCTTCTGCTGCTCGTCGGCGAACGCGTCCCAGACGCGCCCGAGGGGAACGGGGTAGTCACGGGTCAGCGTGAATCCGGCGTGGGCGAGTCGGCGTTCGATCGTCATCTGTGGGTCCTATCGCGTGAACGTGACGTGGAGGGTGCCGCTCTCGGCCACTTCCGTCGTCACCTTGTGGGTGCGGTCGAGTCCGTGCAGGTCGTCCCACAGCCGGGTACCCCGGCCGAGCAGGATCGGGGCGATCATGACGTGCAGGTCGTCGACCAGGCCGGCGCGCAGGAAGTCGCGCGCGGTGCCGACCCCACCGCCGACGCGCACGTCCAGGCCGCCGGCCGCCGCGGTCGCCTCGGCGAGCACGTCCTCGATCGCGGCGCTGCGGAAGTGGAACGTCGTTCCACCCGGCATCGGGATCGACGGACGCGGTGCGGTGTGGGTGAGGACGTAGACCGGGGTGCCGAACGGCGGCTGGTCACCCCACCAGCCCTTCCAGTCCGGGTCGTCGGGGAACGCGTGCAGGCCGAACATGGCCGCGCCCATGATCTCGGCACCGACGCCCTCGAAATGCGCGGCGGTGTAACGGTCATCGACACCGGTCGTGCCGGCACCGCTGGTGTCGCCGAAGACACGCTCGTGGAACGTACGGGTCGCGGCCCAGGCCGCCGTGAGGCGCCCCCAATCCTCACCCATCGGATTCTTCTGGCTCTGGCCGGCCGCGGTGTAGCCGTCCAGCGAGGCGAACAGGTCGATGCGAACGCGGGTCATGTCAGGGTTCCTTAGGGTGGGTGCGGGTCAGGTGGATGCCGAGCCGGTCGGCTTGGCGTTCTGCCGGGGTGCGTTGCTCGTCGAGCCACAGGTGCAGGACGTCGAGGGCGCCCGGTCGCAGGCTCACGGTGCGGACGCGTCCGTGCTTCTGCGACGTGATCAGTCCTGCGTTCTCCAGGACGCGCAGGTGCTGCATGAGCGACGGCAACGCCATCGAGAACGGTGCCGCGAGTTCGGACACGACGGCTGGGGACTTCGCCAGCCGTTCCACGACGGCCCGGCGCGTCGGATCCGCGAGAGCGCGGAGCACGGCGTCGAGCTCGTCGTGATACTTAGGCACGCGCCTCACTATTGTTGACGGGCCGGCGTTGGTCAACCGGCTCACGCCAGGAACCTGGTCGCGTCCGTCTGCTCGACCTGCTGCTGGTCGGCGTCCGCGCTTGAAGTCCCCGATTTCGCATAGATCGAGGACTCATGCTGGGTGATCGACGAATGACGCACGGACAATGTGGCGATGGCAGTTCTGCGTATCCATCACCACGATCTGGATGGCGCGCCGGTGGCCGGGCTCGAGTGGCAGGGCGATCGCGTCACCGTCCCGTTCCGTCCCGTGCTCGACCGTATCGACCTCGAAGAACTGCGCTGGTATCACGAGAACTACCGGGAGAGGTGGGACGCGGCCTCCCCGGATCAGATCACCCGGATCCGCGACGCCCAGCGCAAGATCGGCGAGGCTCTGCACGCCGCGCTTTTCGCCGGCGACGCCGCCGCCCTGGCGGCCGAGGTGCGAGCCGCAGGCCGTCAGTCGTCGCCTCGGCGAACCGAGCGGGACGCCGGGTTGCATGTGCAGATCCGTGACGACCTTTACGACGCGGCGATCCCATGGGAGTTGCTGGCCGACCCCGAGGTCGAGGAGCCGCTGGCGGTGCGGGCGGCGAGCTTCGTACGCGCGATCGGTGAGGTGGCGCCCGCGCCGGCGGACCGGGTCATGCGGCGAGTGCTTCTGTTGATCAGCAGGCCGGACGGGGTGTACGACATCGGATATTGGACGGTGGCGTACGAGCTGTGGAGGACGTTGAGCACGATCCCGCGAGTCAAGGTGGACGTGCTCCGGCCGCCGACCTTCGACGCGCTGGGCGACCGCCTGCGCGCGGCCGTGGCGGAGGGTGTGCCGTATACGGCCGTGCACTTCGACGGCCATGGCGTGATCCTGAACCCGTTCGGTGCGGTGCGCGACACAGGCTACCTGGTGTTCGAGACGCCCAATCGGGACGGGCCCGACTTCGTGGACGGCGCGACGCTGGGCCGTGTTCTCGCTGCGAACGACGTGCTGCTGCTGTCGATGAACGCCTGTCGATCGGCCGACTCGGCCGGCGGCGATCGGCACCTTCGGGCCGAGCCGGCCGAGACCACCGGTCAGCCGTCGATCGTCGATGATGTTCTCGCTGCCGGGGTCCCCGCCTGTGCGGGCATGGGCCGGGAGGTCTATCCGGGTACGCCGTCGCGGTTCTTCCCGGCCTTCTACGAGGCGTTTCTCAACGGCGACAGCCCCGGCGAGGCGGCGCGGGTGGCGCGGAGGCGCCTGCGCGCGGATCCCCTCACGGCCGGGATCTACCGCGAGGACAGCGCGCCGATCGACGACTGGTGCATACCGGTGGTCGCCGAGGGGGCTGCCGTACGGCTGGCACCACCGTCGCCCGGCGAGTCGGTGGTCCCGGTCGACCCGCCGGCGGGCGTCTTCCCCGAGGAACTTCTTGCGCCACCGGTCGTGGGCTTCGACCGAGCCATCCTGACGCTGGAGGCGGGGTTCGCGGACGCACCGGTCGTCCTGGTGCACGGCGGTCTCCTCGCGGGCAAGAGCCGCCTGGCGGCCGAGTATGCCCGCTGGCTGTCCTCCACCTCGCCCGAGCCCCGCCCGGTGACATACCTGCGCCTGGATGACAGCGGCGATCTCCCGGAGCCGGCGGAGCGCATCCCGGACGACCTGGGCGGCGGTCTGCTCATTCTCGATCAGGCCGACCACGCAGGGCGAGCGGCCGAGGAACTGGTGACTCGAGTGGCCGGTACGGGTCGCGTACTCGTGACCGCCCGCACCCCGCACCTGCCGTGGCTGCCCGCGCACCAGCGCATCGTGCCGGACAACCTTCCGATGGCCCGGCGGGCAGCCCTGGGCAAGGTTTGGGCGCAGGACGCCGGCCTGGATTTCGACGTGCGCCGGTTCCAGCCGTTGGTGCACTTCTGCGGGGGCCACCCCGGAGTGCTCTTACTCCTACTCGAGGCTACGTACGACCGAATCAGCCGGGCCGAAACCGACCCGAACCAGGTCAGTCAATGGTTGAACGACGCACAGTGGGACCACATTGCCGAGCTGGAGGCGGCCCCGATCGAGCGTGTCATCGACGATGTCGCGGCGGACGTGTCGGATCGCCTCGACGCCGGCGGGCTCGCAGTCATCTCCTACATCGCCCGGTTCAACGGCTTCTGCGACACGGCCGCGGCGGCCCGGCTGATGGCGGCCGTCACTGGCGTGGAGGTGTCCACGGGCGCCGCGGATGAGGTGATGAGAAACCTCGTGGCGGCCGGGTTGATGGAGGAATCGGGCACGCGTCGGCCCGGTTGGTGGCTGCACCCCCTACTCAAGCTCGTGGCCTCCCGGCTGCCACACGACCACGACGCCGATCTGGACGGCGCGCTGATCGACACGGTGACGGAGGTGTGCGCCGGCCTCGTCACCGAATTCCGCGCCGCCCCTCTCGAGGTCAGCGAACTGCTGCTGGCGCATAAGCAAAATCTCTCCGACGCGCTGTGGATAGCCATGGAGCGCCGCCTCATCGAGCCGATCGCGAAGCTGACCGAGGCACTCTGTCTGTCCTGCCGCTACGAGGGCGACGTCGATCTGGCGAGCCGGGTTCTCGACAGCGCATTGCTGCACGTCCTCGAGCGCGACACGTTCGCGCCGCAGCTCAAGGCGGGCGACTCCCCCGCGCGGGTCTGGTACCAGGCGATATGGGTAAGCGCGTACTGGCCCCGCAACCTGAGAATGTTCCAGCAGCGGTCGGCCCTGATGCCGCCCGAGGACGACCAATTCGCGGACGGCCTCTATCTCCGGGCGATCGGAGACTTCGAAACGGCGGTCCGTGCCTTCCGGGCCGAGCTGAACCGGCCTGGGAGCGCGCCACGGTACTACCCGGGAGACGTTGAATGGCACCTTGCCGAGACCATCCTCACCGGCGCGTCGGACCTCATCTACCCCACCGCGCTCGCCTACGCCCGGGCCAGTCACACGGCCCGTCTCCCGAACGACGTCTCGGGCCGGGCCTCCTCCCGCATCCTCGAAGCCCGGATACGCCTGGCGATGCTCGGCCCGGCCGATCCCTTCGAGCAGAAGCCGTCTCCTCCTGACGACCCTGTCGTCCTTCGGGAGATCGGGGAACTGCTGAGTGAGGCGATGGCGGAAGGCGGCGGCGGTTCCGCGGAGAATCGCGCCCACCAGCTGATGGTGCGCGCCTTCCTTTCGGTCGCGCACGGCGACCTCACCGCGGCGGTCGCCGCCTTCGAGGGAGGCGTGTCGCTTCTGGAACGCCTGCAAGGGACCGACCAATGGCGGTACTACCTGCGTTTCGCGCGTCATCTGATCGACCACGGCTGGATCGCCCGCGGGTTCGATTTTGCGTTCGCCGCGTTCCACGCCGCCATGGAGTCCGGCAACATGATGCTGTCGACTCGCATCCGTGAGTTCTGCGAGCATCTGGAAGCGACGTACCCGGAGCTGACCAAATGAGCGACCCGTTCGGTGGCATCCCGCTGGCCGCCGCCTTGACCGACGAACAGTTGTCAGAACACCTCGGCGAGCCTGTCCGCAGCGGCCGGGGAGCTGTTTCCACGCGCGGCGGGCGGTTCGGGTTCGCCTGGCTTGGTGGGGCGCCGCCGTGGCGCCACACCTCGCACAGCGTCGGGTTCATCCCGATGGGTGCGTCCGGGGCGGGGGCGATCCGGCACGTCGGTGAGATCGAGCCCGATCCGTCGCTCAAGGATGCGCGGTTACGCATCACCCTGGACGGGCTGCGTGTGGCCGACTATCCCGGCGGCGGGATTCACCGGGTGTTGTTCAACTTCTTCGTTCAGAATCGCACTGGCACCGGCGTGGAGGACGTCAACTTCAATGCCACGTACCGCGTCCGCGAGGGCGAGAGCGCGGCGGTCCTCAACTTTCCGATCTTCACCGGGGTCGCGCCGCGCGAGACCGGCCTGGTCATCCGCTGTTACACGGTGAACGTGAAGAACGACAACGACGAGCTCTTCCTCGACCTGCTCGAGTCGGACGCTCTGCGCCAGGGGCTCACCCTCGTCGCCACGGCGCAACCGGCGCTGGGACCGCTTTCGAGCCTCGCCGTCGGCATGGCCAAGGCGATCGCGACCCGGCGGCGCAACGTTCCGGTGCAGGACGTCCACCTCGGGCTCGACTTCGGCGGGCCGGCGACCGGCGCGCGGCTGGCGGCCGGATCGTATGTGGCGGTGCAGATGCCGGCCGCGTTCCAGCGCGCCTGGCGCTGGACGGACTGGTCTTACGACGCAAGCTCGGGACAGATATGCAATGCCGCGGGCGATCTGATCCCGCTGAACTACTTCATCCTCGGCGTGAGCCCGTCCACCGCCACGTGACGCCGTCGAGCCGACGTCGGCTGTCCCGGGGGGCACGGGCCGAAACGATGCCCCGGCGCCTCTGGGGACGCCGGGGCATTGTCTTGCCGGGAGGATGGTGAATTCACGGGCTCAGGGGTCCGCCGTTCCGCACCGAGTCCACGACGGCAAGGATGGCTTGGGCAGTAGCGGCGGCGTACCTCTCCTCGATGAGCAGGTCCGTGTGGGTGGCGCCGGCGACGATCTGCTGCACGCTGTTCGTCGACAGCGTCAACATCGTGCCCTGCGCCGTCATCCACGAAGCCGGGTGCCGGCCGGCCGTCAGGACGAAGAGGGGTTTGTCGGCGAAGTCGCGAAGTGACGCAGCTTCCTGCATCGAGGCGTTGCCCCGCTGGTACTCGTCGACGGTGCTGGCGACCCAGCTCGCCTGCGCAACGCTGGTCCGCGCCTCGTCCCGGTCACGCGGCGGAAGCGCCCCGAGGTCCAGCCGGCCGATCGCGCGTGTCAGGCCGACTCGAGCCGAGAGCGACGCCAGGATCGAGAGCCGGCCGACGGGGTGCGGGCTGCCCTCCCCGGACGAGGGAATGACGGACTTCGCGGGCTCCTGCGACGCCGTGGAGTCCACGAGCACGAGGCCGGCGACCTCGTCGGGGTAGTGCGCGGCGAAGATGCGGACGTACAGGCCGCCGAAGGAGTGCCCGGCCAGGACGTACGGCCCGGTCTCGCCGGCGCGGTGCAGCAAGGTGTGCAGGTCGGTAGCTATCCGTGCGCCGTCCTGCGGACTGTCGGCGGGCTCGCTCCAGCCACGACCCGCACGGTCGTACACACATACGCGGGTACGGCGTGCCACTGCCGGCGCGATCCAACCCAGCTGCGATGACGTCGCACCGGCGCCGGGTTCGAGGACGACGGTCGGGCTCCCCGAGCCGACACAGTTCAGGTACAGCCTGTGGCCGCCGACGTCGATCAACCTGCCGGTCGCCGGCACGGCGTTCGAGTCCGTCACTTCTCCCACAGCCTGGTAGCCGCCTCCGACCGCCGAGACCGCAAGAATCCCGAACACCAGGAAGAGCTGGACGCGGCCGGTGCGGCTGCGCATGTCCTTGCGCGTGCGGTGGAGCAGCCAGATCACCAGCAAGAAGAGCGTGGGCGGCCATACCCAGCCGAGGGCCGCACGCATCGGAGAGCCGAATGCCACCAGCAGGAGCCCGCCCACACCCATGAACAGCGCGGGTGCCAGCGCCCACCGCTGAGGCTGGTCGGTCAACCGAACCGAGAGCAGCCACAGCACCGCCCAGCCAACGCCGAATCCGCACAGGACCGCGCCCGTGACGGCGCTCTCCTCGACCCCGATGAACGGGAGGAACGTGAAGAGGAGGGCTGCGGCGGACCCCGTGACCAACGAGAGTGCCACGATCCGACCCAACCGACCCGACGAGGGCGAAAGATCTGTGGGCCGAATGTCTGGGGCCACCTCGGGACTGTCGCCAGTTTCCCCGTACGTCGTGATCGTGCCGGCCATGTCGTCCACTCCCCTTGCCATGAGGTGGGTTTATGGGTGGACCCTCCAGCGGCGCGCTTGCCCTGCGCTGTCCGACGGCTGTCCGAGGGTGCCGCCGAGATGACCGGGGACGAGGGGTTTACCCTTCCATCGCTGCCCCTGAGGCAGGCACGCTGAGGTGGTAGCGGAAGGCGGCACTATCCGGAGGGGGACGACGGTGGATGGCCTGCGCTTTCGTCTGCTCGGGCCGATGGAGATCCTCGGCGAGGGCGGTGCCCTGCCCCTGCCGGGGAGCGCCGAACGAGCGTTGCTGGCGCAGCTCCTGCTGTCTCCTGGCCGGACCATCCCCGCGTCGATGCTCATCGACCGGCTCTGGGCAGAGGCGACCCTGCCGGTCGATCCGACGAATGCCCTGCAGATCAGGGTCTCCAAGCTGCGCCGCAGCCTGAAGGGGAACCAGACACCGGATCTGGTCACCCGCGAGGGTGTGGGCTACCGCGCGAACGTCGCCCCGGAGGCGGTGGACGCCATCGACTTCGCCAACCGGATCCGCCTCGCTCGTGCCGGCACGGCGGCGGCTTCCGGTCAAGACACCGGTCCCGAAGTCCTCGAGGCCAACCTCGCGGCGTACGACGCTGCGCTCGAGCTGTGGCGTGGAGAGCCGCTCAGCGACTTCGACACCGAGCAGTGGGCCATCAGCGAGGCTGCGCGGCTCAACGCGCTGCGCATCACTGCGCTCACCGAGCGGGCGCAGACCGCGCTCGCGTTGGGGCGTCACCACGAGGTCGTGCACGACCTCGAACCAGTCGTAAGAGGCGACCCGACCCTGGAGTCCCTGACGGGTCTGCTGATGGTGGCTCTCTACCGCGGTGGTCGACAAGCCGATGCGCTCGAGGTGTACGCCAGAACCCGCCGGACCCTGGACGAGGAGCTGGGTCTCGAACCTTCTGTCACCCTACGGTCGCTGCAGGAACGGCTGCTACGACAAGACGAGTCGCTCGGGCCGCAGGCCGAGATGGCCGTGCCCGTGCGCGCCCCGGCTCGTGCCCCCGCCCCCCACATGATGCGGCCACGTGGGGCTGAAGCTTCCCCGGTGCCCACCAATCTGCCCACCGTCGTGCGGCCGCTCATCGGGCGCGACGAGCTGCTCGAGACGTTACGGACTCTGTTGCCCGGTGTCAGATTGCTGTCCCTCGTCGGGCCGGGTGGCGCTGGCAAGACGTCCCTCGCGCTCACTCTCGCCGTCCACGCGCTACCGGACTTCCCGGATGGTGTCTTCGGCGTACGGCTGGCGTCGCTGGGGACGCCTCATCAGGTTCCCGTCGCGGTGGCGGACGCGCTCGGCATGCCGATGGACGGTGCCGCCGCCGAGGGTGACATCCGCGAGCGGCTCTACAGCTACCTCGCCAGGCGACGGGTGCTGCTCCTTCTCGACAACTGCGAACACGTCGTCGATGCGGCGGCGGGACTGGCCGACGGCGTCCTGGGCCGCTGCGCCGACGTCACGATCCTGACCACCAGCCGCGAAGCGCTCGCCGTGCCCGACGAGGTCCAGGTCAACGTCGGACCCCTCGTGGCTCCCCCCGAAGACGCGCCGGTGGACCAGGTCCTCACCTACCCGGCCGCCGAGCTGTTCGTGCAACGGGCCCGCGCGGCTCGACCGGGGACCGACTTCGGCGCGTCTGACATCGTGGCCATCGGCCGGGTCACCCGCGTCCTGGACGGCCTCCCGCTCGCCGTGGAACTGGCCGCCGCGCGTGCGAGCAGCATGTCGCCGGTCGAGATCTCGGATCGGCTGGACCACAGGTTCACGCTCCTCACGTCCGGCTCGCGGACCGCCGAAGCACGACAGCAGACGCTCCGGGCCACTGTGGACTGGAGCTACGCCCTGCTGAGCAGCGACGAGCAGCGGCTGTTCGACCGGCTTTCGGTGTTCCAGGGTGGCTGGACGATGGACGCCGCCGAAGCTGTCCTCGATGACGCCGATGCCCCGGCGGGCTTCGTGCTCGACGCAATCGCCCGCTTGGTCGACCGCTCGATGGTCATCGTCCACCCCGGCGCGCCGACCCGGTACCGGATGCTGGAGACGCTGCGTCAGTACGCCGCTGAGCAGCTCCTGGAGAACGGTGAGGCCGCTTCGGTCGCGGCCCACCATGCCCGCCACTTCCATGACCTCGTGGTCGCCGCAGAGCTCGACCTGCGAGGGCCACGCCAACGTGACGCGCTGCTCGTGTTGCGACGGGAGCAGCCCAACATCCGTGCCGCTCTCGACTGGCTCAGCGGCCCCGATGGAGACGTCGACCAGGCAATGGAGATGGCGGGGTCACTGGGCCTCTTCTGGCACCTCGGCCGCCACCTCGAGGGTCGGCAGGTCCTGCAACGGCTGCTGGCCCTCGGTGGCAGCGAGCAGGCGCGCGCTCATGCGTTGCAGGCCGTATCGATCGTCGAACGCCCCCGTGGTTGTCTGGTGCACCCGAGCCCGCTGTGCGCCGAGACCGCACAGGAGAGCCTCGTCATGTTCGACGCCGAGGGTCACCAGTCGCGCGCCGCGCTCTCCCGAGTGCTGCTCGCTGTCGAAGGCGTCACGGGCGCAGATCCCGAACGCTCGCAGGCGCTGCTGGCCGAGGCGGAGCAACAGTTTCGCGCCGACAACGACGACTGGGGTCTCGGGGTGATCGGGTTCGTCCGCATGGAGACCGCACTCAAGACCGGCCACCTCGAGACGGCGATCGCGGTCGGCCGCGCCGCGGCTGCCCGGTTCCGGCAGCTCGACGACTACTGGGGTCTCTCGGCGATCCTCTACCACCTCGGCTGGGGGCTTCGACAGTTCGGTCGCAACGAGGAAGGCGCGCACGACCTCGAGGAAGCGATCGACGTCGCGGCCGGCGCGGGCCTCTACAACACCGTCCAGTGGGCGCTGGCCGATCTCGCGCTCGTGCACCTCAACCTGGGCCGACACGACGAGGCCCGCGATCTCTTCGACCGTGCTGACGCGGCATCGGAACACATCGGCGACGGGGCCGGCACCATCCTGGCCCACTACGGCCACGGGCTCCTCGCCCTGCAGGACGGCGACCTGGACGCAGCCGAACGACGACTCATGCTCGCCAGGGACGGATTCTCGGTGTTGCGGACGCCCGTCTGGGAAGGCTGGGCGCTCCTGACGCTGGCCCGCTGCCGTGAGCTCTGCGATAGGCCACTGCCGGCCCGAGAGCTCCACGAAGCTGCGCTCCGCCTGGGAAGGCAGGCCGGTGAACCCGGGCTCACGGCATCGGCGCTCGAGGGGCTGGCGCGCACGTGGGCCCCGGAGGAGCCCGACCGGGCTGCCGCCCTCGCGCAGGAGGCATCGGACGTGCGGGAGCGGCTCGGCCGGCCGCGTCCCCGCTACCAGGACAGCTGGCACGCACCTCGCGGCTGACGCCGGGACAGCGCCAGGACAGGCTGGTCGTAGATGCTCGCTGCCCGAGAGGGGAGTGAGCAGATGACCGAGCTGGCGCTGCACGTGGACGGCATGGGTTGCCGGGACTGCGTGCGCGAAGTGACCGCGCGCCTCCGCGACGTACCAGGGGTGGAGACGGTGACAGCGGACCACCGCCGGTCCGTCGTGCTCCTGGGCGGCTCGATGGGCCGCGAGGACGTCCTGGCCGCGCTGGCGGGGACGCGCTTCCGCATCGACCGGATCGGCGACGCTCAGCCCACGAAGCACAGCGGTCGGACAGCGACCGGAAAGCGGTACGGCCGAGGGTGAGCCAGACCTGGCATTACGGCTGCATACCTCCGCGGCAAGTGAGGAGAAGGACATGGACATGACACGTGCCCCACGGTGGTCGCGCAGCCTGATCCGCGCCGTGGCCCGATGCGCCACGCCTCTGGTCGTCCTGTCGGCCCTCGCCGCCCTCGTGGTGGGCTCGTCCGGCGGTGCCGGCCCCGTCCCGACACCGACGGGCGGCGGCGCACCGGTGGACATCGCCGCCGTGGACCGGTTCGTCAGCGAGCAGATCGATGCCGCTTCCATTCCCGGGGCCGCCCTGGCGATAACCCACGGCGACCAGGTGGTGCACGTGGCCGGCTTCGGTCACGACTCCACCGGCGCCCCCGTCACCGGCGACACCCTCTTCCGCGTCGCCTCGCTCAGCAAGTCGTTCACCGCACTCGCCGTCCTGCAGCTCGTGGACGAGCACCGCCTGCGCCTCGACGACCCGGTCGTCGATCATCTGCCCGGCTTCCGGCTCGCTGATCCACGCGGCGCCGAAATCACGGTGCGGCAGCTCCTCGAGCAGACCTCCGGTCTCACCGACGCGCAGGTGCACGACCTCTCTCGCGAGCAGCCGGATTCCCTGGCCGACGCCGTGGTCGCAGTGCGCACGGCGCGGCTCGCGGCCGCGCCCGGTACGCAGTGGAACTACCACAACCCGAACTACCAGATCGCGGCCCGGCTCGTCGAGGTGGTGGCCGGTGAGCCATTCGATACCTATCTGCGCGACCACGTGCTGCGGCGGGCCGGGATGACCTCCGCGCTCACCGTCGCCCACGACGACCAAGACGTCCCAGGACTGGTCGACGGGCACGTCGTCGCCTGGGGGCAAGCCTTCGCCGTAGACGGGCCGCACACGTTCCGCAGCGGAGCCGGAGGCGTGATCGCCTCCGCCGACGACATGGCCCGGTGGCTGATCGTGCAGACCAACCGCGGCCGCGCCGCCGACGGCACCCGGGTGATCAGCGACCACAGCCTCACCGAGCAGCACACCCCCGGCGTTCACACGAACGGGTATGCACTCGGCTGGGACACCGACGGGCCCCCCGGCGCACCCACCCGGCTCCAGCACACGGGCAGCCTGCTGGCCTACAGCGCCTACATGGAGATCGTGCCCGGCTCGGGGTACGGCGTCGTCGTCCTCCTCAACTCAGGCTCTGGACTGCTGCTCGACCAGACCGGCATCTTCCACGGCGTCCGCGACATCGTCGAAGGCACCAACCTGACACCGCCGGGTCCTGCCGAAGCGAGGTACAACGCCACAACCATCGACCGGCTTCTCGGCCTACTCACGCTCGTCGTCCTCCTGCTGGGCGCCCGCGGTGTCGTCCGCAGCAGACGATGGGCCCGGCAACGACGACGGCGACGGCGACGGCGACAATGGACCTCCATCGCCGTCCGCATGGCGCCTTACCTCGCTGTCCTCGCCGCGGCCGCGGCATTCCCGCAACTGGCCGAGCGACTCGTCGGCGGACGAGAC
>Ga0081539_10002882_pt1 | contig 22814 bp, 13 predicted proteins | sample TabmetS4T2R2_FD_71023 | JGI IMG/M metagenome (GOLD analysis project Ga0081539, IMG submission 71023) | Tabebuia heterophylla rhizosphere microbial communities from the University of Puerto Rico - S4T2R2 | ecosystem: Host-associated > Plants > Roots > Rhizosphere ...
CAGATCTGGCACGCGACCCCGGTGGCCGAGGCCAGCCCCATCCCGGCGCCGAAGATGCTCATGCGAACCGCCCGCTGCCGGGGCGGGTATGCCCGGATGACCACGGCGGCGCCGACGGCGAAGGTGGTGCCCCCGACTGCCAGCGGAACGCAGACGGCAAGTACCGCAGGACCGGGCCCGACCGCGGCGAGCAGCAGCACCGTGATCGCGGTCGCGATGCCGACCACCGGCAGCACCAGCCGGGCACCGAGCCGGTCGGTGAGCACCCCGACCGGCACGCGGCCCAGGGACCCGACCACGAGCGTGGTGACGACGGCCACCCCGGCGCCGGCGCTGTGCCCGCTGGCCCACAGCTGCGGGGCCAGCCCGACCGGCCCGGTCAACGACCACGCCCAGAACGTCAGTCCGTACCCGACCGAGGCGATCCACAGGCTGATCGCCGGCCGGTACCGCCACCGGGTAGTCATCCGTCACCTCGCGCCCGCACCCAGCGACACCCGTGGGCCGACTCCACCACGATCCGTCGGACGGGGATCCGTCCTCACCGGAGCAACGAGCGAGCCGTTACCGGGTTACGGCGGTCATTCGCCGGTGCGCAGGGTGTGGCCGGGCGGATGGCCGTACTGGGCCCGGTATGCGGCGGCGAAGCGGCCCAGGTGCACGAACCCCCACCGGTGCGCCACTTCGGTGACGGTCCGGTCGCTGCCGGCTGCGCTCCGCAGATCATCGTGGGCCCGCGCGAGTCGCAGCTGCCGCAGGTAGGTCATCGGGGACATGCCGGTGTGCCGCCGGAAGCCGTCCTGCAGCGCGCGCGGCCACGAGTCGAACGTCGGGCGATGAACGAAGATCGGCCGCGACAGATAGAAGTGATTGGTCGCCGAATGGAAGCGATGGAACGTGTGGACGCCGTAAGTGACGGTGTTCGCGAACGGGTTCTCCTGCGCGTCCAGCTTCCCTGCCTTGATCGCAGCGATCGCCTCGGTCAGGTCCATGATCTTCGGGTCCGCGCCCAGCAGCTCGAACGTCCGCGCCTGCACCTTGCTCGGCAGCACCCGGATCGTCATCCCTTTCATGTCGGCAGGCGTGCGGATCGGCCGCAGCCGATTGGACACGTGGCGGAAGCCGTTTTCGAAGTAGCCGGCAATCCGCAGGTTCATGCCTGCTTCGAGCTTCGCGGTCATCGCCGCGCCCAGGCGTCCGTCGACTGCCGCCCGCGCGCTTTTCGGATCGGAGAACAGGAAGGGGAGATCCGCGACTCCGACATCGGGGACGCGCTCGGTGAAGTAACTGCTGGATTGATATCCGAGCGTGAGCACGCCGGATTCGACCAGCCACACGATGTCCTCGCCGCGATACCCGAGGTCGAGGATGTTGTAGACGTACTTGATGTCGACCTCGTCGCCGAATCGCGACTGGAGCCGATCGCCGATCATCTTGAGGCCGATGCTGAACCCGGTGGACGCCGGGCTGTAGCCGCCCATGATGATCCGGGTTCGCGGCTTCGACGCCTTCGTTGCGCCGGTTCCCTGCGGCGGACCGGCGAGCGCTGAGGGACCGCTGAGCGCGGCAGCACCGATCGCGGCGGAGGCCTGGAGAAAGCGGCGTCTCAGCATGGGTGCAGACTACTCCACCGCGCGGGTGGATTGGAACCCGCGACGCGAACCTGCAGGGATCAGGAGTCAGATATCAGGATTCAGGGCTGACGGGAATCAGGTGGCACGCCTGGCGAGCCTGATACCGGATCGCTGATTCCAGCCAGCCCTGAATCCTGACCCCTGAAACCAGATTCCTTCAGTATTCAGTAGTATTTGCTCTGGATCGGACAGCCCGGCCAGTAGTTTCCCTTTGCCAGTTCCGCCGCGCAGTGCTGCCGTGCGCGCTCGGTGCCGCCCTTGAGCAGCTCCTCGGCCTGCTGATAGGTCAGTACGTCCGGATACTCGCGCGACACCGAGTGGACCGGCGAAATCTTCTGCACGTCGAGCTTGTAGTGCGCGATCGAGTCGCGGAACGTGTCGGGCCAGTGCTGCCAGTCGAACGCCGCCGTGACCATGTCGCCCTCGATCAGCAGCTTCTCCGACGGGACGTACGCGAACACCACGTCGGCCATGTGGCCGTTGTTGCGACCCCAATAGACATCGACCGTCTGCGTGTCGTCGGACAAGCGCAGGTGCTCGTCGACCGGCGTGAACTTCAGCGGCTTCGGGTTCCTGGCGAGATCGTCCGGGAAATCGAGCGCGGCGTGCGTGGCCATCTCGCGGAAGATCGCGCCGCTCAGCGGACGCTGCACGATCGTCAGCCCCTCGGCGACGGCCTCGCGGAAGCCGGCGGTGTGATCGAAATGATGGTGGCTGATGATGAGATGCGTCGGCGGCTTGCCCGCAGCCAGCGAGCGTGCGTGATCGATCACCGCCTTGGCCTGACCGCGCGCGTTCACGCCGAGCTCGAACAACACGAGGTGATCCTTGAACTCGATCACCGTGGTCCCGTTGCTGATGCGCCAGATGCCCTTCCCTACCTGCTTGGACGTCACCGGCTGCACGGCATACGACATCGGTTCGGGCGCGGAACGCACCGCCGCGGGCGCGGCGAGATCGGGAATCCTGCTGTCGACCTCATAGGCGTCCACGTACAGCTTGAAGAAGTCGACGTTCCGCCAATCCAGCCGCGTCTGATACGCCAGCGGCATGATCAGACCCGCGGTGTCGGTCCACCCGCTGAACGACGTCGTCAGCGTCGCCTGACCAAGATTCGTGTGCGGGTGCGACCATCGCACCCACGCCGGCACGTTGTCGTTCGTGAAGGCCGCGGCCAGTTTGTCGCCCTGCTTCAGCGTGATGTCGATGACCGTAACGCCTCCGGTCTGACGCGGGCTCGACAGCTTCGTCGCCGGATCGAGCATCGCGCGCACGAGCGCGACCGGGTTGTTCATCATCCACATCCGCCGCATGTGGACGCCGTCCATGATCAGCGCGCCGTCCATCATCTGCGGGATCCGCTGCGCGCGCTCGCCGTTGATGTCGAAGGCCACATCGCCGTCGAGACGGTTGTCGTTCAGCGCGAAGCTGTGACCGAACGGCGCCAGAAACGGGAACAGCATGTTGCGCCGCTCGCGAATCTGGAACCGGGTGTTCTCGAGGTCGTACACGCGGGTGAGTTCGTTGGCCGCCATGTACTTCTCGGGCGCGTCCGGCGATCCCGAGATCCGGCCGCCGCCCATCTGATACGCGTACTGCCCGTATCCGTGCAGCGTGATGTTGCGCGCGGCGCGAACCTTCTCGATCCCGCCGAGTGCCTTGGCCGCGGCCTCGACAACCGAACGAGCCGAGGCGCCCTGGGCGTGGCCGGTCTCTCTCGCAACAAGGGCCATGAGCGCCGCGGCCGTGATGACGCCCGCGAGCGCGATCCTGCGCTTCGACATTTCTCGCCTCATTTCAAGCCGGGCCTCACAAGGCCCGGCCTACCTCGAACGCGGACCATCCGCCTACGCCAAGGCTACGGCGGACACGTATCGTCCGCGCCGCATCCCAATTTCTATCTCACCTGTACGGGGCAACCCGGGAAGTAATCGCCCTTCGCGACGTGATCGGCGCAGAACTGCTTCACGCGCGTGATGCCGCCCTTGACCATCTTCTCGACCTCGTCGCGGGTCATCGGCGTCATGTGCACCGGCACGTTGCGCTGCACGTCGATCTTCCGGTAGGCGATGTTGTCCAGCCAGCTGTCGCCCCACCATTGCAATTCCTCGGCGGCGGTCGCGATGTCCGCCTCGATCATCATCTTGTGCTCGGGGATGTAGGCGAACACCGATTCGGCCATGTGGCTGTTGGCGATCACGTGATAGATGTCGACGGTCATCGTGCCGTCCTTGAGCTGCAGGTGATCGTCGACGGGAACGAACTTCATCGTCTTGCCGCTGCGGGCCAGATCGTCGGGGAAGTTCGGCGCTCGCCGCGACGTCATCTCCCGGAAGATCACACCGTTGTCGCGTCGCGAAATCACCGTGAGCCCTTCGGCGACGGCCTGGCGCAGGCCTGACGAGTGATCGAAGTGATGATGTGACACGATGACCTCGGTCACCGGCTTGGCGGGCACGATCTTTCGCGCCGCTTCGATCACCTGCTTGATCCGCGCCGGCTGACCATCGACTTCGAACAGCGTCATGTGGTCGGCGAACTCGATCACCATCGTGCCGCCAGTGATCCGCCAGACGCCGCGCGCCATCGGCGTGACTTCGATGGGCGCGTTGGGACCGCCACCGCCTCGTCCACCGGCCGGCGGTCCCGGCGCCGCGTTGCTGACCGACGCCGGCGCCGCGAGGTTGTCGATCTGGCTGTCGACCAGATAGTTGTCGACGTAGATCTTCACCTGCTCGACTTCAGGCCGCCAGTCGAACCGCGTCGTGTATCCCATCGGCAGCTGGACGCCCTGAAAGTCCTCGTAGCCGTAGAAGCGCGTCGTGTAGATCACCTCGCCGAGATTGATCTGGGGGCCGATCCAGCGGACGAAGTCCGGCAGATTGGACTGCGGGCGGATGCCGAACGTCAGCGAATCGCCCTCTTTCAGCTTGACGTCGACCAGCGTGAGGCCGCCCTCGTCTCGGCGATTGCTGACGGTGGTGGCCGGATCGAGCGCTGCGCGGACCGCAACCACAGGGTTGGTGTGCATCCACATGCGCCGATCGCGCGCGTCACCGCCGCGCGCTGCCTCGCCCCGGGGGTTGATGTTGTACGCGACCGTGCCGTCCAGCAGCTGGCGCTGCAAGGCGAAATCGTGCCCGGCGTAGTTGGCAAACGGGAACAGATCGTTGCGCCGCTCCTGGTGCGACATACGCCCGTGTTCCACGTCGTACACGCGGCGATAGTCGTTGGCGGCGATGTATTTCTGCGGCGCGCCCGGGAGCGGCGAGATGTTGCCGCCGCCGTTCTGGTACGCATACTGCGCGTAGCCAATCAGCGTCAGGTTGCGCAAGCCACGAAGCTTGTCCACGCCGCCGAGGGCGGTTGCCGCGGCGGTGACAGCGTCGCGCGCCGACGTGCCCGCAACTCGCGGAGCGGGAGCACCGGCCGGCTGCTGCGCACCTGCGGCAACCGCCACGATAGCGGCGATGGCCGCCGCACCGAGCACTATCCTCTTCGTCACGGCTGCCTCCTTCGGGCGCGGAGCAACGAAACCGGTTTCTCGATGTCAGCGCGCGTTGCCGGTCGACGCACCTGGGCGTGGCGCCGGCGTGTCACACGGCGTTGGCGCAAACTTCGTGTCGTCTGCTTCCTTCTTGAACGACGAACTGGTGATGAAGGGCTGCGTCAGGTATTTCGGGTCCTCGACGACGGTCGTCACGGTGAACCAGTCGGTCCCGAAGTCGGCGTGGCGGTTGTAGTACTCGGTGACCACCGCGGCCTCGCTGTACGGCACCCCGTTCCAGCGCAAATACCCGGGTCGCATGCGCGTGGTCACGACCTTGAGCGCACCCGCGCCTTGCTGCGGCGCACCGCCGAAGCCAAGGCCGCGCGTCTGCTGCTGCTTGAACCAGGTCGCCATGGACACGCCCTGCCACGTCACGTCTCCCGCCGACGCCGGCGGGGCGCCGAAGCGAAAGATGCGCGTCTGCGTGCCCGCGTCCGTCTCCAGCTTCAGCGTCATGTCGTCGGCCCAGGCGATGCGTACCCGCGTCGGCATCCGCATGATCGAGGCCGCACCGAACGGACGGCACTGCTCGCCGGCGGCGTTGTCCTTCGCCAGATCCCACGTGTCGGCCACGCGGCGGCCCTCGGCGTTCAGCGGAACGCTGGCGTAGTCACCCTTGGCCGGCGTCATCATCCGCCAGCGCCAGTCCTCGGTGACGACCGCGACCCAGGTTCCGGTGAGATCGAACTGCGCGCCGGCACGGCCTGTCGGCGGTGGTCCGCCTTGACGTCCACCGCGTCCGCCACCGCCCTGCGCCGGCGCCTGCGCCGCAAGGCTCGTCATGAGCAGAGCCGCGATCGCCGCCGTCTTCACCAGCACCTTCACTTCGTGTCTCCTGCGGACCGGCCGCGACCCGGCGCTGGTGGCTGCTTCCCTGCCGGCCGCGCCAGCGTGCGATACGCAGACTCGATGAACGTCTGCCCTTCGCGCGCGCCGTACACCACGTCGTAGTCAGCCGTCGGCTTCGACGCCTTCACCTGCTCGAGCGACATGCCCTTCGCGATCATGTCGCGCACGCGATCGCGAACGATCGTGACCATGTCGCGGTACTCGGCGACGTCGGCTTCGTCCGCCAGATAGCCGCGCCCGGGAACCACCATCGTCCCGCCCTCGGCGTTGAATTCGGCCACCGCGAGGTCGATGATGCGGTTCAACGTCGCGAGCAGACCGTCGATCGTTCCGCCGCGCGTGACGTCGATCACCGGATACCGATCCGGCGTGTAGACGTTTCCGACGCTGAGCACGTCCGTGCGACGAAACATCACCAGCGTGTCGCCATCGGAGTGCGCAGACGGCGCGTGCATCAACTGCACCGGCTCACCGTTGAAGAACATGTCCTTCTGCGCGACGAAGTAGGTATCGGTCGGCCACCCGCCCGCATCGCCGTTCGCCTGGGTCAACCGCGTGAGGACGTTCTCGTGCGCGTAGATCGGTGAGCCGCCGGTGCCATACACCGTCGCCGCGCGTTGATTGCCGCCCGACAGAATCTGCCCGGACTTCTTCAGCAGCGCGTTACCACCGACATGGTCAGCCGCAACGGACGTATTGACGATCATGCGGATCGGCTTGTCGGAGAGCGTCCGGATCTGCGCAAGCAATGCGTCACCGAGCGCCTCGGTCTGCGTATCGACCACCAGCACGCCGTCGCGCCCGACCTGCACGGTCGTATTCGACGTCGCACTCGAGATCATGTACATCCCGCCGCGAATCGGCAGGACCGACAGACTTGACTGCGTTTGGGCTTGTGCGACAGGACCACGAAGACCACCGAGGACGATATAGCCACAAAGGACGCCAAGAGTACAAAGGACACAAAGGACGACGTTCGACGTGGCGCGGCCTGATCCGCAGGCCGCCCGCGTCGAAGCCTCGTTGGTGATCTTGCTTGTCTTCACGCCTTCGAGTCCTTCGTGTCCTTCGTGGCTAAAACCGTTCTTCGTGTTCATCGTGATCACCGCGGCGTCGTGGCGGGCTGGGCCGCGGGGGCCGGTTTCATCAACGGCGGCGGCGGCGTCATGTTCTTCAGCCGCGGGCGGTATTCGGGGTACATCGTCTCGGCGCCTCCGCGTGTCGCTTCATAGGGAACCTGAAAGCGCGCCGCGAACTCCTGCAGATACGGATTCGTGCCGGGGAGGTAATGCGGTATCTCACCCGCAGGACGATCGACTTCCACGTCCACCGAACACGGATACAGCGTCACCTGATACCCGGGGTCGCTGGAGAAGTTGCGGCTCTTGATGTATGGCTCGGTGAGATACGCCGGATCCGAGACGATGCTGATCCAGGTGAGGACGTCGCCATTGCGAATGAAGTGTTCCCGCAGCACGGCGCGATCGCTGCGCGGCAGGCCGTTGCGGCGGATGTAACCGGTCTTCAGGTGCGTGGTCTCCACCGTCAGCACATCGCCTTCCCACGTGCCGGTGGAAAACCCTTCCCACGTTCGTGGCGCGTTGTCGGGCGGATGGGGACGGCCATCCATCCAGATCGTGCGAACGGGGTTCATCCACGCGATGTTGGTGTGATACGCGACCACCTCCTGGGTGACCGGATCGACGTCCTTCCAGATCCGCACGCCCGAGAAATTGGGACCGTAGTCAGCGGGATGAGGAATGCACTGATGCTCCGGTACCGTCCAGATCGACGCGTTCCAGGCCTCGGCGTGCGTCCGCGCGGCGTCGTTGATCGGCAGGCCCTGGTACTCGCCGATCTCAGGTCCGCCGCCGCGCTCCGGCGCATCTTCATGCTGCCTCGCCGCCCAGTTGCCCTCGATGTCGGCCTGGGCCAGGGCCGGCGACGCGGCCAGCGCGATCGCAATGGCCGCCGCCGCGCAGATCAGGTGATTCATGCGTTCCGTCCCCATGGTCTTCGGGCTTCGGCCTACGGCCTCCGGGCCTGGAGGACCGAAGGCTGAAGACTGAAGGCCGAAGGCCGGTCTCAGACTAAAAATCGAAGTTCACACTGAACTTCACCAGCCGCGGGTTCAGCACGCTCAGCGGCTGGCGGAACACCGCAAACGACGCGTTCTCGGTCAGCACCGCGTTGTCGTTGAACGCGTTGAAAATGTCGACGTTCAGCGCCGTTCGCGTCCGCCCGAACTTGAGAATCTTCCCGACCCGGAAGTCCAGCTGATTGAGTCGATCGCCGAACTCCGTCGACGGCGCGATCACGTTGACCTGCGCCGTGGCGGCGTTGCCGGCGAGCGGCCGTCCGAGCGACGTGGCGATGACGGCCGTCGGATAGACGACATTCGCCTGCAGCACGGGGCCCGCGATGCTCTGGAACGTGCCCGCGAACTGCACGTCGATCCGCGGAATGGTGTACGCCGCCAGCATCTTCAGCTGCGTCAGATACGGTTCTTCCACGCGGCAGTACGACTGCGGCGTGATCAGGCCGCTGGCTGCCACGTTCAGCTCGGGCAGCGCCGCCCGGATCTCGCACGCATCGGTCAACCGCCGTCCGGTGCTGATCCCTCCCTGAGCCAATACGCCGCCGCGCAGCCGTGCGTTGACGCTGACGTCGACGCCCTGCCAGTTTTCGATTTGGCTTCCGTAATTCTCCGCGAACGTCAGCAGGTTGTTCGTCTGTCCGAACTTCGTCGGCACGACGTTCACCAGGCCGCCAATCGTCTGCCCTCCGCCGCTCGGGAGCCGCGAATCGCTCGGGGCCACCACGCTGAACTGGTTGAAATCGGTGGCCGCGAGCGCCAGGTTGTCGGTTGCCAGGAAGTTCCCGTACCAGCGACGGAAGTAGCCGACGTCGAGCGAGACATTGCGAAACAGCTCCTGCTGGACGGCAATCGAGCTCTCCCAGTTGTATCCGCGCTTGCCCCAGCCGCTCAGGATGTCCGGATCGTAGGTCGTGCTCGGAATCGGATTACCAAACGCGAGGCTGCTGATCTGGCCGCACTCGCCGTTCAGCAGCGGGTTCAGCAGATCGCATTCGACGATGAAGTTGCGATTGGGATCGGTCCACGACCGGTTCACCGACTGCACCGTGCGGTTCGCCGGATTGGCCGTGTCACCGAACGTCCCCGTATAGGTGAGCTGCTCGACGTATTTGGCCAGCGATGCCTTCACCGCGGTGCGCCCGTTGCCAAACAGATCGTAGACGACACCGAGCTTGGGCGTGAGGTCGTTGAAGCTGGCGATCTTGTCGGCCTGGAACGTCACGTTGCGGTTCGGCGTGTAGACGGTCGGCCCCAGCGTCTGCGTCGGGTAATTGGTGCGATAGAAGTCGTAGCGAACGCCAAGGTTCAGCGTCAGCCGCTGAATCGTCCAGCGATCCTGCGCGTAGATGCCGCCGTCGTGCACGTGCGTCTCGGCGTCGTAGGGTGCGCGTTGCGTCAACTGGACGGGATTGCCGCCGCTGAAGGTGTAGGACAAATTGTTGGCGACCGGCAGGTTGAAGTGATTGACCGCGCTGCCGATGTGGTCCTGATAACCGACCTTGAACGCGTGCGCGCCGGTGATGTACGACGCGGAGCCACGCCAGCTGGTGTCGTCGAGCTCCGCTTTGAACCGCATCGACGTTCCGAACATCGCGCGCGGCCCACGGTAGAACACACCCGTCGCCTGGTCATTGATCCCGACGAGCGCGGTCGCATCGTCGCCGCCCTTCGGCTCGAAGTATCCCCAGTCCTCCAGCTTGTACGCGACCCCAGCCTCCAGCAGGATGCGATTCGAGATCGGCGACGTGTAGGAGCCGGTGACGAGCGGCTTCCATGGGAACTCGAAATTTGCGGAGGCTTCCGGCGACGTCAACGCGCGGGTGTCGACGCAGCTGCAACGGTGCTGGCCGTCGACGAAGACGCTCACCTTGTGTTTCGCAGCCGCCTGCCACGTCACACGACCGTTGAAATTGGTCCACGTCGTGTCGCGCGATCCGCGGAAGCCCGAGTCCGGCGCGTACGCGAAGCTGTTCGCGTTTCCGGCATTCGCGTTCCGCAGCGCGCCGCCGATGTAGTTGCTGACCAGCGACTTGCGTGCCGTCGCGAAGAACCACACGCGATCGCGCTTCACCGGTCCGCCGAACGCCGGGTTGACCTCCCAGTTCTTTTTCACCGCGCTCGCCGAGATGATCCTGCGGTCGATCAGATCCTGGTTGATGTTGTCGCCCTGCAGGCTGTCGCTCGTGCCGGTAGCGAAGAACGTGCCGGTGAAGGTGTTGCCCCCTTCGCGCGGAACGATATTCATCCGCACGCCGCCGGCGCTCTGCTCGGCCGACCCGGCCGCGATGTCGACGACCACTTCCTGGACCAGTGCGCCATTGGGCGCGAAGGCGCTCACCGAGGTTCCCTGCGACTGCATCGACAGGCCATCGAGCATGCGCCGCATGTCGCCGCCACGGCTGCCATGGATCGACAGCGTCTGCTGCACCTCGCCGGTATTGCCGCCGACGTCCTGGCCTTCGCCGCTGAATGTGGTCGACAGCGTCATGCCGGGAATCAGCGTCGCCACGTTCAGCGTCGTGCGACCGGTCGGCAACGTGTCGATGACATCCTTGCTGAGGACGCGCTGCTGCTGCACGCTCTGGACGTCGACCACCGGGGCGGCCCCCGAGACGGTGATCGTCTCCTCGACACCGCCGACGCGCATGGCGGCGCTCACCGTGGCGGTCACCGAGCCTTGCAGCGTGATGCCTTCGCGTTTGACGGTGGAAAAGCCGGTGAGCGTGAACGTGACCGTGTAGTCCCCGGGCCGTAAGTCGACGATGCGGTATTGGCCGTTTCCGTCGGTGGTGACGGACCGGGTCTTTTCAATCAGCGCCGGGCTGGCCGCTTCGATGGTCACTCCGGGCAGTACGGCACCGGAGGCGTCGCGGACGACACCTGTAATCGACGCTTGGGCAAACGCCACAGCGGGAGCGATTATCGAGACCAGGACGAACAGAGTGGGGACCAGCCACGGAGCTCTGCCCGTTGAAATCCTCGCAGAGCCCCTCAGCTGGTCGTCGGTATCTTTTGCCGCGCTTCGCGCGGCGAGGCCCGCTACGCGATTCACAACGAGAACAAAATTCGCGCAACGAGCCGCATAGCGGTCCAATTCCCGTCGCCAGTCGCGGGTCTGCATGGGATTCTCCTCGTACAGAAGCGCAGTATTCGGAGGGCGCACTGTACGAGTCGCGCGAGAGGAGAAGCGTGATCTGGCGGTGAATCCGCGCTGAATTTGCGCTGAACGCCGGGTGAACGCTCGCGGGTCACCGCTCCGGCCGGCGGTTGTACAATCGTCGGTCCCGGCAAGTAATCGGTTTCATCAGGGGAAGGCCATGACGACTCCCACGGCCGCCGACGAACGATATGCATTCGGCGCGTTCCGTCTCGACGTGCCCGCGCGCGAGCTCAGGCGGGACGCCGAAGTCATTCCGCTCACCGCGAAGGCGTTCGACACCCTCGTCGTCCTCATCCGGCACCGTGACCGCGTCGTCGACAAGGAAACGCTGATGAGGCAAGTGTGGCCCGACGCGTTCGTCGGCGACGACAGCCTGACCCAGAACATCTCGGTGCTGCGTCGGGCGCTCGGCGACGATACGACACAGCCACAGTTCATCGTGACGGTGCCGCGCTGTGGCTATCGCTTCGCCGCAGTCGTAACCGTCCAAAACGGCCATGACGCGTCGGGGAACGTCGCAGCCGATTCCAGCCTCGGCCCGATGCTGGCGACATGCTCTGCCGAAGCCGGAGAAGGGCGCATGTCCCGCCGCGGGTTGTGGGTGGTCGCGATCGCGTCGGCGGCAGCGACGCTCTTCCTTACTGTCGCCATCCCCAGGTGGACGACGACCGCCGGCGCAGCCGGACCGGCAACAGTGGCCGCGCCCATCCGATTCATCCAGGACGCACCGTCGAATCATGCGATTGCCTCGGGCGCGGTCATCTCGCCCGACGGCAAGTACCTCGCGTTCGTCGCGCGAGACGACCGAACCGGCAGCCCGCAATTGTGGCTGCGCAGCCTGGCCTCGACCGAGCTGCGCGCTCTTCCGGGGACGGAACATGCGTTCCGTCCGTTCTGGTCTCCCGACAGCCGCTCGGTGGCCTTCTTCGCATCGGGAAAGCTGCGCCGCATCGGCATCGCCGACCTGGTGCCGCAAACGGTCACGGACGTCGGATATCTCCCCTCCGGCGGTGCCTGGTCGAACGCGGACGTGATTGTCTACGCCGATCGACAGTCGCCTCTGTTCGCCGTTCCTGCATCCGGGGGTCGCGCGACGCCGGCGACGAAACTCGATCGCACTCACGGAGAGGTGGCGCACCAGACGCCGTCGTTCCTCCCCGATGGGCGCCACTTCCTGTTCTCCGTCGTGACCGCCGGTCAACGCAACGGCACGACGTTCGTCGGCTCGCTCGATTCACCGGATCGCGTGGAGCTGCTGGATACGGGAGCAGGCGCCGTGTACGCGGCGCCCGGTTATCTGTTGTTCGTGCGCAATGGCGCCGTGGTGGCGCGGAAGTTCGATCCAACGGCGTTGCGGTTCACCGGCGCCGCGGCGATCGTGACGACGACGAGCGCAAGCGCCGTCACCGAATACGGCGTCGGAACGATCTCCGCGTCGAACACCGGTCTGCTCACATACGGCGGCGACACGCCTGAAGCGCACCTCGCCTGGTTCGATCGCGGCGGCCACTCGCTCGGCACCATCACCGCACCGACGGCGCTGCACAACCCGACGATATCGCCCGACGAACGTTACCTCGCGGCCGACGGTTCGCTGGAACATCGTGGTGTGTGGCTGGTGGATCTGGTCCGCGGTGTGCCGACGCGCTTCGGAGACGGCAACCTTCCAGTCTGGCGACCCGATGGCCGACAACTCGTCTTCACGAGACGCGGCGAGACGGATGCCGCGCTGCTGGCGCGGCCGCTGACGGGCCCTGCCGATGCCGAATCCGCGCTGCTGAGCAATGTCGAGATGAAGATCGGCGGCTCGTGGACGACGAAAGGCGATGTGGTCTACACGGCATCGAATCCGACGACGCGTCTGGACCTGTGGGTCGTGTCCGATTCGGGCGATGGGCACGCGGTGCCGTATCTGCGAACGCCCGTCAACGAGATGCAGGGTCAGGTCTCACCCGACGGTCATCATCTCGCATACGCCTCGGACGAATCGGGCGACTGGCAGGTATACGTTCAGACGTTTCCCGTTCCCGGAGCGAAGCGGACCATTTCGATTGGCGGCGGCGCTGAGCCGCAGTGGCGGCGGGATGGTAAGGAGCTGTACTACCTGAGCCCCTCAGGGACGCTGATGGCGGTCGATGTTCGACTGACACCGACGTTCGACGCCGGGACGCCGCGTTCCTTGTTCCGCGCGTCGATCCCGGCGGACATCATCACCTATCGCAATCACTACGCCGTGACCGCCGACGGCCAGCGTTTCGTCGTCGACTCCGCCGGCACACGCGAGCCGATCACCGTCGTCGTGAACTGGAACGCGCTGCTGAATCCGTAGACCGCCCGGGCCCCACTTAGGTCTCGGCGCGGCGTTTGCGCATCGATATCGAAGACCGGCGGCAATTTTTTCTTGCAGTTCGCCGACTGCTGCAGACGACCTGACGTCTGTAAGAAAGTCCGGTCATGCTGACAGCAATCCTGACAGATGCGGTTCGGGACGTGCGGACGCTCGCGGTCGAAGGCATCTGGCACGACGCGCGATATGCGGTGCGAGCGATGCGCAAGAGGCCAGCCTTCACGGCGCTGGCCGTCACCGCCCTGGCGCTTGGCGTCGGGGTGAACGCGGCGTCATTCGCGGTGGCCTACGGCATTCTCGTCCGTCCCCTCCCATATGCGGAACCGTCGAGGGTCGTCATCCTCAATCTCCTCTTCGCTGACGGCGGTGACCTGGGATTCTCGCCAGCCGCTCTCCAGGAGTGGCTGCCGCGTCTGCGCACCGTGGACGTCGCCGCCGGCTATTACAGACGCGAGGTGACCGTTCGGTCCGGCAACAGGAGCACGGTGATTCCCGCTGCAGTCGTCACCGACCGTTTCTTCGACGTTCTCGGAACGCCGGCCGAAGTCGGATCCACGCATGTGCGGAGCGACGCACCACAGGCGATCGTTGGCCGCCGTGCCGTCAGCGAGCTGCTCGGAAGCAACGTATCGAATGCGCTCGGCGTCCTCCTGTCCGTCAGCGACAGGAGCCACTCGATTGGCGCTGTCATGCCGTCCGATTTCGCGTTTCCGGGCGATGAGGTGGGCCTCTGGCTCCCGTCGGCAGCGTTGCGAGCGGGCACAAGACCTGAGAGCTCGGGGTATTCGAAGATCATTGCGCGTCTGAAACCCGGCCTCACCCTCGAACAGCTGCGCGATGATGCGAACCGCGTTCGCCTGGAACTGAATCCCAAGAGCCGCGAGATGGTGTCGGTGGCGACGCTGGGTGAATCTGTCGTTGGCGGCTTGCGCGGGATCCTGACGGCCGTGATCGTGGGCGCGCTGCTGGTCCTCGTCGTCGCATGTGCGAACGTGGTGACGTTGTTCATCGGCCGTGACGTGTCGCGCCAGCGTGAGGTGGCCGCGCGGATGGCGCTCGGCGCGTCTCGACGACAGCTGGTTCGCGGTGTCCTGATTGAAACGCTGCTGGTTGCTTCGATCGCGTCACTCGTTGGCATGGGATTGGGGGCCGTGGTCCTCGAGGTTTTCGTCGCTCGAGGCGCCGGCGCGATTTCAGGGCTTCATCGTGTGGCCATCGGGCTCCCGATTGCCAACGCCATTGCCAGTTTGACGCTGCTGGTGACGTTGCTCTGTGGAGCGGTGCCGGCATGGCACGCGGCGCGGGCCGACTTCAACCCGTTCCTCCGAGCGTCGATCGGTTCGCGTCCTCGGGCCTGGCGGGTACGGCGAAGTCTCGTGATTGCCCAGATCGCGCTCTCGTGCGTGCTGCTGGTTGGAGCCGGATTGCTGTCGCGGACAGTGTCCGTGCTGATGCACGAGGACCACGGCTTCGAGCCACGCGGCGCGCTCGAAGCCAAGATCGTCCTGTCCGACAGAATTCTGTTCGACGGCACCGAACGAGAGCCATTCGTTCGGACTCTGCTCGAGCGCGTTCGAGCGATGCCCGGCGTGCAGCATGCGGGTGTCGGCACCAACCTGCCACCGCGGACGCCGCCCATCACGATTGCGATCCGGCTTGTCGCCGATGGCGGATCCACCCGCCCGGTCCGGGACGAGACCCGGTTCATGAAGGTCGGGTCAGCAACGCCCGGTTATCTTCGAGCGTTGGGCGCGCGGTTTCTCGCGGGCCGCGATTTCGAAGAGGGCGATCAGCGACCCGAGGCTCCAGTTGTCATCCTGAGCGAATCCGCTGCGCGCTTCTACTTTCGCGACGAAAATCCGATAGGTCGCACCATCGCTCGGCTCCCCGCGATGTTTCGAATGACGGGCAGCCCTCGAGTCATCGGCGTCGTGCGCGATATCAAGTACGAGGGACTCGACTCGCCGGCCGGAAGCGCAATCTATCTCCCCTGGGCACAGCGCCCTCTCGGAAGCGGATATTTGATCGTTCGAACCGCCGATGATCCGATGCGGTTGGCCGTCGCCATCCGCCGAGCCGCTCGGGATGTCGATGCGACGATCCCGGTTCCCGAACTGCAATCGCTGGAAGACGCGATGGCCCAATCAATCGCCGATCGGCGAGTTCGAGCGCTCCCCGCAATCGGCTTCGGCGTGCTTGCGCTCGCCACCGCTTTCGTGGGCGTGCTCGCCACGCTGATGACAGTGGTGGCGGAACGGCGACGGGATCTGGCCATCCAATCCGCGCTTGGTGCGTCTGGTGGCCACCTTGTGTGGACGATCGTGGGTCAGGGGCTCTCGCTGACCGCCGTCGGTCTCGTTATCGGCCTGAGCATCGCCAGCGCCGCAGCGAGGGCTCTATCGCCGCTTCTGCATGGCGTCAGTCCCTTTGATGCGCTGACATTTGTGGGCACGACGATCGTGGTTGGTGGGGGCGCAGCGCTCGTGACGTACGCCGCGGCGCTGCGAGCCATGTCCGTGAACCCCTTGCTCGTCCTCAAATCCGAGTGAATCGGTTCATCGGGCCGACGCATTCGCGTGAGACGCCGGGCGGATATGTTTGGACTATGAGCGATGATTCCTCCCGAGATCCTGCACCACTACAGCGAAGGACAGGAAGAACATCGCCTGGCGCGTGGACTCGGCCGGCTCGAGTTCATACGGACGTGGGAGATCGCGATGCGGTATCTTCCGCCGCCACCGGCGCGGATTCTCGACGTCGGCGGCGGCGCCGGCATCTACGCCCTGCCGCTCGCCGCCCGTGGTTACGCCGTGCACCTCGTCGATCCGGTTTCGGGTCACGTCGACCGCGCCCGCGCGCTCTCGGCGGCGTCGTCGTCGCCGCTGGCCAGCGCGGAGCTCGGCGACGCGCGGGCGCTCGCAGCAGCCGACGCTTCGTTCGACGCCGTGCTCCTGTTCGGCCCGCTCTACCATCTCGTGGCGCGTCGTGACCGTGTGACCGCTCTCGCCGAAGCACGGCGGGTGGTCGCAGGCACCGGCATCGTGCTCTCTGCGCACATCTCACGTTTTGCGGCCGTGTGTGATGGCATCCAGGAAGGGATGCTGCGCCAGGCGGACTACTTCGCCATGGTCGACCGTGAGCTCGACACCGGTGTTCACCAGCCGCCGCCAGAACATCACGACTGGTTCACGACGGCGTACTTCCATCGTCCCGAGGACATTGCTCCCGAGGTCGCTGACGCTGGCCTCACATTCGAGACGCTGATCGCTGTCGAAGGCCCGGGATGGGTGAACGAAGATCTCGATGCGTGGCTCGATAACGAAGCCGAGCGCGAACGCCTCCTCCACGTGCTTCGTCGGCTCGAGACGGAGCCGACGCTGATTGGTGCCAGCGCGCATCTCATTGCCGTGGCTCGCCCGCGTGCGACAACGTAATCCACCATCGGCGGTGGATGCCTGGAGCGTCCGCCGGTCATCATTACGCGCTCGGAGGACCAACACAAAGTCCCCCGAGCAGAATACGGACGCGCTTCAGAAATTGACCTTCACCGCCAGCTGCAATTGCCGTGGCGCCAGCGCGCTGGTGATCTGTCCAGCCGTGGGATTGATCGTGCCGCCGCCGCCAGGGCCCTGCACGAACACGTTGGCGTTCGGCAGGTTGAAGTTCGTCGTGTTGAAGATGTTGAATCCCTCGAGCCGGAACTGGATCTGCGTGGCGGAGACGCGGACGTTCTTCATGATCGTCAAGTCGGTCGTGAAAAACGTCGGCCCGCGCAGCGCATGCCGGCCCACGGTCCCGAGCGTGCCCGGCGCCGGCACGACGAACGCCGTCGGATCGAACCACTGGTTGATGTTGCCCGTCACGACGTCGTCGATGTCACGGCCCGCCGCGAGATTCGGCCGCTGGTTTCCGGTCTGCAGACCCGACTGATCGAAGCCGATGGCCGGCGTGAACGGCCGGCCGCTCACGGCGCTCACAATCGTCGAGAGCTCCCATCCCTCGACGAAGCCGTTGCCGCTGAACGGCAATGCCCAGATCCCGCTGCCGCGGAAGTTGTGGCGGCGATCGAAATAACAGGGGCCCTCGTCGTAGCTCACGTCGTACGGGTTGGTCGACGCGGTGCTGCCTTCCCCGCCGAACGAACCGGAGCTGAGGTCGGTGCACTTGGAGAGCGTGTACGACACCTGCGCCTGGACACCTTTTGTGAACCGGCGGTTCAGACTCGTCTGCAGCGACTGGTACTCGGACCACGTATCGGCTTTGTTGTAGGTAAGCCCCGCGTACAGCGGATTCTGGCGCGGATTCGACGCGATGCCGTTGACCGTGGCGCCGCGCGGGACGCCGTACACGGTCACGCCATTCACCACCGTCGACGTCACCGGGTTGACGTCCACCTGCTTGAGCAGATTCTCGCCGCGTGAACCGACGTAGCCCACCGTCACGCTGGTCGACTCGAGGACCTCCCGCTGCATGTTGATGTTCCACTGTGTGATGTACGGCTCGCCGCTCAGGTGATAGTCGATGCCGTTGCTGACGTTGATCGCCGGAACGCCGCCGGTCGAGTACGGGATCGGGAACCGCGGTGCGGTGGTGGCCGTCGCCACTTCGTTGGCGAAGATGTACGGCGGGTTGTTGACGTAGTTCGGCAGGATGATGCGCGGCCCGACGGGGTTATGGAAGATGCCGAACCCGCCGCGAATCGACGTCTTGTGGCTCGCGGTCGGATCGAAGGCGAAGCCAATGCGTGGATCCCAGTTCTCGAGCGACGGGTTCTTCTCGAACGCCCGATCGACGGTGACGAACTGGCCCTGCGGATAGTCGGTGATCTGGCGCGGCCCTCCGGCACCGGCAATCTTCGGGTTGATGCCGGGGTTGTAGCGCACGCCCGCATTGAGCGTCAGCTTGTTGCCGATGTGCCAGTCGTCGTTCAGATACGCAATCAGGTACAGCTCCTTCACGGTCCGCAGCGCGTTCGCGTTGCCGGGCGTCGCGCCGATGAACTGCGTCGGCTGATTGCGCAGGAACGCCGTGAGGTTCGGAAACGTCCAGACGCCGGAACCCTGGAACGGCTGATCCATCGAGGAACTGGTCCACTCGACACCGGCGCCAAGCTTGATGCTGTGACTGCCCCGGTTCACGTAGACATCGTCGGCCGCCGTGTAGCGGTTCTGATGGATGTCGACCGGCAGTGTCGTCTGACCGCCGATCCCGGTGATGCCGCTGCCGGCGTTCACCACGCCGTTCTGCCGGGTCTCGTTCGGGAAGAAATTGAGCGAGCCGACGGCGTCACGCGTGAAGGCGCTCTCGTGCGTGCGCACCAGCCCGAAGCGAGACTGATTGATGATGGTCGGCGACACGATCCGGCGCACTTCCGTCGTGAAGTACTGATTGTTCGTGCTCTGGTCCGCGCCCCAGCCGGGAATGCTGCTGCCGGCGAACGCGTCGAACACCTTCGCCGTATCAGTGACGTAACGCCCGAACAGCGTCGTGCTCTGATCGAGCGTGTAATCAATCCGCCCCAGCGCATAGTTCTCGTGGCCGGGGGAGGCACCGCTGACCGCGGTCTGCGCAACACCGGCCGCCCGCTGCTGCGCCGTCTGCGCCAGTGTGCCCTGCGGATACAACGCCAGGAGCGGAGCGATCGCCGGGTCGATGCCGACGTTCACGCCGTTGACGATGCCGAGACGGGCGTTGGAATCAGGCACCGTGACGATGCGCGTTTCGCTGCGGTCCTGATTGATGCCTTCGTACGTGCCGAAGAAGAACGCCTTGTTCTGCTTCAACGGACCGCCGAGGCTGCCACCGAACTGGTGCTTGCTGAATGGCTGCTTGCCGAGGACGTCGAAGTAGTTCTTCGCGTCCATCTTGCTGTTGCGATAGAACTCGAACGCGGAGCCGTGGAAGTCGTTGGTGCCGGACTTGGTGATCGCGTTGACCACTGCGCCGTTACCGCCGAACTGGGCGCTGTACGTGTTGGTCAGCGTCTGGAATTCAGCGATCGCCTCGACGCCGAGCGTCGTCCCGAACACGCCGGATCCGGGACCGCGATTCCAGAATCCCTGGATGTTCGTGTTGTCGAGCAGAAAGGCCTGGCCCTCGGGGCGCGCGCCCGACACCGTGAAGTTCGATTGCCGGCCGAAGAACGCATTGCCGCCCGCGGCGCCGAACGGGATCTCGTTCGCCCCGGGGGCGAGGGAAATGAGCTGAGAAAAATTGCGGCCGTTGAGCGGCAGATCGGCAATCTGTTTCTGTTCGATCACGGCGCCGACGGCGGAAGACACGGTGTCGACGGTCGGCGTGGCAGCGGTAACCGTCAGCGTCTCCTGCAGCGTCCCGACCGGCAATTGGAAGTCGGCCACAACCTGGCTGCCGACGCGCAGCGTGATGCCGCGGCGGATCACTGTTTGAAACCCTTGCAGCGAAGCGGTGACCTCGTAGTCGCCTAACGGCAGATCGGGAGCGGTGTAGCGCCCTTCGGCGTTCGCCACCACGGACTGGACGACGCCGGTGGCAACGTTCTTGGCTTCGACAGTGGCGCCTGGCAGTGATGCGCCGCTCGAATCGGTGACGGTGCCTTGAATGGTCCCGCGGACGGCCTGAGCCGACAACGGCGTTCCGCCCGCCATCATTGCGACAGCACACATGGCAACGGCCAGACGGACGATGGTCTTCTGGGTCAGCTTCACGAACGTTGCTCCTGATGATTTGTGTCTGGGATGGGATTGGCGTAATCGATTAATTCGCGGAAAAAGCCCGCACCGCGCGGAGAACCTCCAATCTGTTTCATCCCGGCCGCGGATGCTCTTCGCTTTTTCCGACTTTTCCTGGGCGGGGCCGCGCGCCGACCCCGACGGTTATGCGTCGGGGCCGCTTTCAGGCGGCCCGTTCTTGGCAGGAAGGGCTGCGGCCGTCCGGCCGCGATGCGTGCGAGGAGGAGGAGGGAAGGATCTCTCGTCAGTCTTCAGGCAAGCGCGTCCTTGCAGTAACGCAGGCACTTGACGACTTCCTTCACCGCGTCCGAACCCTGCGGAACGTCGTACTCCAGCTCGATCGAGACCGGCATGGTCCACGTGTTCTTCTTCACGACCTGCAGGATTTCGCGAATGGGAGTGTCCCCCGTTCCCCACGGGAGATTGCCCTGCCCGTGTGCCGGCGTCTGACGGTCTTTCAGATGGAAGCTGGCGATGCGGGCGTGGAACTTGTTCAGGAACGCGATTGGGTCCCCGCCGGCGGCAACGTAGTGGCCGAGATCGACGTTCGCCATGTTGCCCTTCGACACCGCGAACGCCTGGTCGAACGCCGTGATGCTGCCCTGCAGGTGCGTGTGGTACGCCGCGTAGATCTTCTTCTTCTCGGCGAGCGCTCCAATCCGTTTCAACTGCGCCACGTCGTCGACGAGCTCGAGCGTCGTGTGGGTGTTGCCCAGCGCTTCGGCCACGTTGAAGACGTACTCCATCTCGGCGTCCGACATGTCCGGCGACAACTGCTTCCAGGCATAAATCGTCACGCCGGCGTCGTTGTACATCTTGCGCAGCACCTTGAACCGGTCCATCGACACCGACGTCCGCCACGCGCTCAACTTCTGCAGCGCTTCACGACGCGCCGCCTGCTGGTCGGGAGTCGGCGCCTGGCCTCGACCGCCGGGACCGCCTGCGCGCGGCACGCGCGGTGCGCCGGCGAAGGCTTCGACGGGGTCGCCCATGAACTCGATTGCGCTGATCCCCGAGTCGACGACGTAGCGAAGGATCGCCTCGGCGCTCTGGTCGGGCATGCTGCGATAGCTGTAGGTGATCGTCCCCAGGTTCACCCCGTTGACGACGGAATTCGGCTTGGACTCGCCAAACGCGACCGATTGCCGCCCGAGAATCGCAACCGCGGGCAGCGCGCCGATTGTCGCCTTTCCAAAATCACGTCTCGTGTACCGCATATCGCTCTCCTGCGCGCACTTCGGCCGGTCGTGGCCGGAAGAACAACGCAAACAGCACCAGCACACCCGCCGCGCCGGCGGCGGGCACGACCCAGATCTGATCCCACGCATGCGCGGACGGCTCCGTCGACAGGAGGAACGCATCGACGACCCGTCCCGAAACCAGCGACCCGATGAACATCCCGACGCCCAGCGTCACGAAGGCGATGAATCCCTGCGCCGCCGATCGCAAATCGCCGGGCGCCCGCTGATCGACGTAAATCTGCCCGGTGACGAAGAAGAAGTCGTAGCAGACACCGTGCAGCAGGATGCCGGCGTAGAGCATCCACACGAGTGCTCCCGTGTTGCCCGCGGCAAACAGCAGGTAGCGCGCGGTCCACGCCGCCATGCCCACCAGCAGCATGTACTTCACGCCGAGCCGGCGGAAGAACCAGGGCATCACCAGCATGAACCCGATCTCCGACATCTGGCCGAAGGTCATCTTGCCGGCGGCGTTGGTCACGCCGAGCTCGTTCAGGAATGGATTGGTGAACGTGTAATAGAACTGCAGCGGGATACAGATCAGGAACGAGCCGATCACGAACACCGCAAACGAGCGATCACCAAGCAGCTGCAGCGCATCGAGGCCGAGGACGTCACGCGCCGTGACGCGCGCCGCGCGCCTGGCCGGCGGCGTGTGCGGCAGCGCCAGACAGAACAGGCCGAGCGCCAGCGATCCCGCCGCGGCGATCCGCATCGGTATCGCGGTCGCCTCGAGACCGAGGGTGCCGATGAACAGCCCGGCGACGATCCAGCCGATGGTGCCGAGCACGCGGATCGGCGGAAACTCGCGCGACGGATCCTGCATCTGCCGGAACGAGATGGCGTTGCTCAACGCCAAGGTGGGCATATAGCAGAGCGCGTACAACAACAGCACCGCGTAGAAGAGCCCGAACGTCGTCTGTGTCGAGGTCCAGAACAGCAGCGCGGCCCCGACGATGTGCAGCACGGCCAGCAGCTTTTCGGTCGCGAAGAAACGGTCCGCGATCATGCCGACGAAAAACGGTGAGACCATCGCCGCCACGGCCGTCGTCCCGAACGCGAGGCCGATCTGCTGCCCGCTGAAATGCAGCGTCGTGCCGAGCCACGTGCCCGTGGTGACGGACCATGCACCCCAGACGAAGTACTGGAGGAACATCAATACGGAGAGCTTGAGGCGGGTGCTGCTCGACATCAGCGCTCCTCAGGATCGGTACGGCTCGCGGCCGGT
>Ga0081539_10002883_pt1 | contig 22801 bp, 18 predicted proteins | sample TabmetS4T2R2_FD_71023 | JGI IMG/M metagenome (GOLD analysis project Ga0081539, IMG submission 71023) | Tabebuia heterophylla rhizosphere microbial communities from the University of Puerto Rico - S4T2R2 | ecosystem: Host-associated > Plants > Roots > Rhizosphere ...
CGCGACGACCTCGGCGCGCGCAAGGTCGATCCCTACCACCTGCTCTTCCGCGGCGGCCAGTTCTACCTGCTCGGCCGCTCGCACGAACGCGACGCGCTGCGCGTGTTCCGGCTCTCGCGCATCCGCGGCAAGGTCGCCTACGCGACCAAGGCCGAGCACGACTTCAAGCGCCCCGCCGACTTCGATCCGCGCGTCTACGCCAACCGCGCCGACTGGCAGTACGGCGACACGATCGGCACCGCCGAGGTGTGGATCTCCGAGCGCATCGCGTGGCTGGTCGAGCGCCACTTCGGGCGCTTCGGCGAGATCGCGCCCGCCCACGACGGCGTGCTCTTCACCACGCCGTACGCGAGCGCGCGCCAGCTCGCCTCGTGGGTGCTCAGCCTCGGCGAGCACGCGCGCGTCGACGGCCCGCCCGAGCTGGTCGACGCGGTGGCCGAGCGCGTGGCGCTGCTCGTCGAGCGCCACGAGTCAGAGCCGCACCTCGCCGCCGAGGTCGACGCGCCCCCGATCGACGCCGACGAGCCCGCCGCCGACGGCGACGGCAAGCGCGAGGCCGCGATCCGCCCCGAGCGCTTCGCCCGCCTGGTGACCCTCGCCTCGATCCTCATCGAGGCCGGGCGCGCCAACGAGCGCCTGCGCGTCGACGAGGTCTGCGAGCGCCTGCAGGTCACCCCGGCCGAGCTGCGCGAGGACGTCAACGTCCTCAACGTCGTCAACTTCGGCGGCGGCTCCTACGTGCTCTACGCCGAGGTCGGCGACGACGGCCTCATCGAGGTCGATCCCGAGCCGTACTCGGACAACTTCGCGCGCCCGGCGCGGCTGCTGCCGGTCGAGGCCAAGGCGCTGGTCGCCGCGATCGACCTCATCGGCGAGCACCTGCCCGAGGGCGCGCTGACCACCGCGCGCGAGAAGATCGTCGCCGCCCTCGGCGCCGACCCGATGGAGCAGGGGCTGCAGATCGCCTCGGCCGGCGGCGACGACTCCGAGGTCGCGCGCGTGGTCTCCGAGGCGATCGCCGCGCGGCGGCTGCTCAAGCTCGAGTACTACAAGGCCAACGAGGACGAGTTCTCCGAGCGCACCGTCGAGCCCTACGCGCTCATCAACGGCCGCGAGGGCTGGTACGTGGCCTCGTTCGATCCCGACAAGGACGACGTCCGCCACTTCCGCCTGGATCGCATCAAGAGCGCGGAGGTGCTCAAGCAGGGCTTCGAGCCGCGCCCGGAGGTCGATCCGGCCGCCGACGTCGAGGGCTGGCCGCGGACCGGCGAGGTCGAGGCGTCGCGTACCGCGCGGGTGTGGATCTCGCCCGAGCGCGCGCGCTGGGCGCGCGAGGAGCGCACGGTCGTGCAGGAGCTCAGCGACGGCGCCGTCGTCGTCGAGCTCAGCTACGCCGGCGAGGACTGGCTCGTGCGCGAGGTGCTCAAGGAGGCCGGCGACGCCGCCGTCCTCGAGCCGGCCGCCGCGCGCGAGGCCGTGCGCAAGACGGTCGCGAAGCTCCGCGTCGCCGCGCGAGCCTAGAACAAGCGTTGACAGGCCGTCGACCGGGCACCAGCACTGCGGCGCCCGGGCGTTGACGCCTCCGGCACTCGCAGTCATCGAACGGAGGCGATATGCGAAGGATCACGTGGCCGGGCGCCGCCCTTGTGGCGCTCCTGGCATCCGCCGTGCTGGGGAGCGCGGCACAGGCCGCCCAGAGCTCATGGCAGTGCGGTGCGACCGCTGCGAGCAGCTCGCTGATCGGCAACCCGGTGTTCAACCCGGTGACCAGCAGCGCGAACCCGTGCGTGTCGAACGCCACGGGCGCCGACGCCCTGCCCGACAGCGTCGGGGCGCCCGCGAACGCGATCAGCGCCAAGACGGCATCGGCCACGACGATCGCCAGCCCGGCGAACGAGATCCCGGCGCACCAGGCCGTGGCAGCGATCGGCCGTGTGGAGAACCTCGGGATCCAGCTGCCGCCCGGCCAGGGCACCTTCACGCTCGGCGTGAAGGTCGCCAACGCCCAGGCCAACGGCGTGTGCGTGAGCGGCACGCCGGTGCTCGACGGGAGCAGCCAGATCGACGGCCTGACCATCGCCGGCCAGGCGGTTCCGGTCGATCAGGCCCTCCAACAGCTCAGCAACGCGCTCGCGCCGCTCGGCTTGCTCGTCGACCTGCGGACCAACGAGCAGCTGCGCAGCTCCGGCTCGCTGATCGTCCGCGCCTTCCATCTGCGCGTGCTGGCCGCGGCCGGCAATCCGGTGCTCGACGTCGTCGCCGGCGAGGCGCGCGTCGGGTTCAGCGGCGCAGTGTGCGACCCGACCGGCCAGACGCCCGGCGGCGACGCGACGCGCTCGGGCTCCAAGACCGCCGCCAGCCTGATGGCCAACGGGGTGCGCGGCGGCACCTGCGCTCGCCTCAGGATGTACTTCGCGAAGAACCACAAGACGAGCTACGCGTCGCGGCTCGGCCGGCGCGCCGTCGTCCGCGGGCGCATCGTCAACTGCAAGGGCAAGTCGATCGTCCGCGCCCGCATCGACGTCGTGCACGTGATCAACGGCAAGCGGAAGATCGTCAAGACCGGCCTGCGCTCGCGCGCCGGCGGCAACCTGACGCTGATCCTGCCGTCGAACACCAAGACGCGCACGCTGCGCTTCGAGTACCGCGGCAACCTGCTCAGCACGAAGGTGACCGCGCGCTCCACCCTGCACCTGACGGTGCGCAACCGCAAGGGAAGGGTGGTCCGCTAGTAGCGTTCCGGCCGTGAGCCGTCGCGACCAGATCCGCATGACCGACGAGGAGGTCGCGAGCTTCCTCGATGAGCAGCGGACGGTGATCTGCGCCACCAATGGTCGCGACGGCTGGCCGCACCTCATGCCCCTGTGGTACGTGGTGCGCGACGGCCGCCTGTGGTCGTGGACCTACGCCAAGGCGCAGAAGACGCGCAACCTCGAGCGAGATCCGCGCGCCTCGCTGCAGGTCGAGGCGGGCGAGCATTACGACCAGCTGCGCGGCGTCCTGCTGCGCTGCGACGTCGAGATCCACCGCGACGCCGGCGACGTCGCCGAGCTCGGCGTCGAGATCTTCACCCGCTACACCGGCGCCGACCTGCCCGACGAGACCCGGGCGATGGTCGAGAAGCAGGCCCCCAAACGCGTCGCGCTCGAGTTCGTCGAGCGCTCACGCGCTACGTGGGACCACCGCAAGCTCGCGGGCGTGTACTAGCGCCCGCTCGAAGGCGCCGACGACGTCGGCGTCGAACTGGGTGCCGGCGTTGGCGCGCAGCTCGGCCAGCGCCTCGTCGGTCGACAGCACGCGGCCGTAGCTGCGCTCGGAGGTCATGGCGTCGAAGGCGTCGGCGACGAGGATCACCCGCGAGCCGAGCGGAATGGCGTCGCCGCGCAGGCCGTCGGGGTAGCCGGTGCCGTCGACGCGCTCGTGGCTCCAGCGCACGAGCTGGGCGCTGCGCTCGAGCGCGGGCGCCGCGGCGAGGATCCGCTCGCCGACCAGCGTGTGGCGGCGCATCAGGTCCCACTCGGCGTCCGAGAGCGCCCCCGGCTTCTCGAGGACCGATTCGGGGATCGCCATCTTGCCGATGTCGTGCAGCGCCGCGGCGTGCTTGAGCGCGTCGAGGTCGTCGCCGGTCATCCCGAGCTCGAGGGCGGTGGCGCAGGCGAGGTCGGAGACCGTGCGCACGTGCGAGGCCAGGCCGGGCGCGCGCTCTTCGAGGACCGCGATGAGCACGCCCGCCGACTGATGGGCGGCCGGCAGGCGCCCCGAGTTCTTCTGGCGGTACATCCGCGTGTCGGCGAGGACGAGCGCCGTGGTGGCATCGTGCGCCTCGTCGGGGATGACGACCGTCCCGTACGCCGCGGTGATGTCGAAGCCGTTGCCGCGCGTGGCCAGGCCGCGCGCGGACAGCGCGCCGAGCGCCTCGGGGTCGCCGACGTCGCGCGCGAGGACGCAGAACTCGTCGCCGCCCATGCGATAGGCCTGGCCGACGTCCTCGACCGCCTTGGCCAGCGCCTCGCCGAGCTGGGCGAGGAGGGCGTCGCCGGCGCCGTGGCCGAAGCTGTCGTTGTAGGACTTGAAGCCGTTGAGGTCGAGCAGGACGAGCGCGTGGCGCTCACCGTCCTCGGCCGCCGCCGCGAGGTCGGCCTTGAGCCTGCGCCGGTTGCTCAGGCCGGTGAGCGCGTCGGTTGATGCCTCGACGCGGCTGGCGCCGAGGAGCGCGTGGTTCTCGCGCAGGGCCAGCAGCATGCGGGCCAGCACCAGCGCGAGCGTCGCCACGCCGAGGCCGATCGCCACGCCGTTGACGTGCAGCGGCACGGCGACCGCGAGGAGCCCGAGCGCGACGAACCCGAAGCCGACCGGCACGAAGAGGCCACGAGCGCTGTCGGCGCGGCGAGCGCCGGTGCGCGGGCGGGTGATGACCGCGCCGGCCATGCCGACCGCCCCGGTGGCGACGAGCGCGTCGGCGATCACGCCGATCTGGCCCTCGCTGCCCAGCAGGTAGATGAGGTTGGCGGCCTCCGAGGCGAGGATCGCGCCGCCGAACAGGAGCCAGAGGCGATCGATCCGCCAGCCCGCGAGGGCGATCGCGCTGACCACCGCGCCGAGCAGGACCAGGTCTGCGCTGGGGTAGGCGAGGTTCGTGAGCGTCTCGGCGAACGGCGCGCCCGCGGTGCTGTCGATCGCGGTCGACATCGTCAGGCAGGCCAGCAGCGACGCCGCGGTGAAGCCGCTGATGATCCCGTCCAGGCGCGTGGCGGCCAGCGTGTGCCCGACGCGCTCGCGCGCGAGCGACAGCAGCGCCAGGTAGGCGCAGGGATAGATCGACAGCCAGAAGGGATCCGAGAGCGAGGGCACCGGGACCGCCTCGAGATCCGGCGCCATCGAGTAGATGAGGTCGCCGACGAGGACCAGCAGCAGCCCGGCGCCGAGGGCGGCGGACGGCAGGCGACGGCGCCGCTCGGCGATCGCATCGGCCACGCACGCCGAGCCGGCGACGGCCAGCACGGCGTCGTGCATCCAGCGCGCGAAGAGGTCGTCGATGCCGGCGTCGCCGAACTGCAGCAGCGCATGGGCCCAGATCGCGACCAGCAGCGCGATGCCCACGACGGCCGGGACCCGGCGGCGAAGCCCAATCAACATCCCTTGAGTGATCGGAGGGCGGCGCCGCTTCTGTAGCCTGCCGGACGCTCATGGAGCGCCTCAAGGGCCTGATCCTCTCGGGCGGGCGGGGAACCCGTCTGCGCCCGATCACCCACACGAGCGCCAAGCAGCTCGTGCCGGTCGCCAACCGCCCGGTGCTGTTCTACGGCATCCAGGCGATGGCGCAGGCCGGCATCGAGGAGGTCGGCATCATCATCGCCCCCGAGACGGGCGACGAGATCCGCGCCGCTGCGGGCGACGGATCGCGGTTCGGCGTGCGCATCACCTACATCGTCCAGGACGAGCCCGCCGGCCTCGCCCACGCCGTCCTCACCGCGGAGCCCTTCCTCGGTAGCGACCCGTTCGTCATGTACCTGGGCGACAACCTCCTGCAGGGCGGGATCGAGGACCTCGTCGCCGCCTTCCGCGCCAACGAGCCCGACGCGCTGATCCTGCTGACGCCGGTGCCCGACCCCGAGCACTACGGGGTCGCCGAGCTCGACGGCGAGCGCGTGGTGGCGCTGGCCGAGAAGCCGGCCCAGCCGCGCACGAACCTCGCGCTCGTCGGGGTCTACATGTTTACCGCGCTGGTCCACGAGGCGGCGCGGGCGATCGAGCCGTCCGCGCGCGGCGAGCTGGAGATCACCGACGCGATCCAGCACCTCGTCGACAGCGGGCGCCGGGTGGAGCCGCACATCGTCAAGGGCTGGTGGAAGGACACCGGACGCCTCGAGGACATGCTCGAGGCCAACCGCCTGATCCTCGACACCATCGCCGGCCGGGTCGAGGGCGAGCTCGTCGAGTCGCAGTGCGACGGGCGGGTGGTCATCGAGCCGGGCGCCCGCCTGGAGCGCTCGACGGTGCGCGGCCCCGCCGTCATCGGCGCCGGGGCGCGGCTGACCGACGCCTACGTCGGCCCGTACTCGGCCATCGGCGAGGACTGCGTGATCGAGCGCGCCGAGGTCGAGCACTCGATCCTGCTCGCCGGCTCGTCGGTCCGCGACCTCGACGGCCGCATGGAGTCCTCGCTGCTGGGGCGCAACGTGCACATCCAGCGCGACAACCGCCAACCGCGCGCCTACCGCTTCATGGTCGGCGACAACTCCGAGATCGGGATTCTCTAAAGAGACCTAAGGGCCGGAAGGTTCGGCCGGTGCCGGCGTCTTCTTGTTGACGGCACAACTTCTCTCTCTCCGACTTCAAGGAGCTCCCATGAAGCGCCTCTTCAGCCTCGCCATCCTCGGGGTGGTGAGCGCCCTCGTGCTCGCCGCCTGCGGCGGCTCGAGCTACGGCGGCAACAAGTCGCCGGCCACCACTTCGGCGCCGGCGCCCGCCACCACCTCCAGCGCGGCGACCATCACCGCCAAGAGCAGCTCGCTCGGCACCTTCCTCGTCGATTCCAAGGGCCGCACGCTCTACCTCTTCGACGCCGACCATGGCGCGATGAGCACGTGCAACGGCGCCTGCGCCGAGGACTGGCCCCCGCTGACGACCACCGGCAAGCCGAAGGCCGGCGCCGGCGTGAAGTCCTCGCTGCTGGGGACGAGCAAGCGGGCCGACGGGACCTCGGAGGTCACCTACGCCGGCCACCCGCTCTACTACTTCGCCGGCGACACCGGCCCCGGCCAGACCACCGGCCAGGGCAGCGGCGCCTTCGGCGCTCCGTGGTGGGTCGTCTCGCCCGCCGGCGAAGCGCTGACGGGCTGAGACGACTGGTGTGCCGCTGCCTACGAGCAGCTCGTGGGCAGCGGCACGAAGTCGATCGTCGTGGGGTTGGAGGTCGGGTTCGCGGCCGGGTTGGTGACGTGGGCCAGATCGAAGTCGTTGTCGTTGACCGCGGCGAGGCTCGTCTTGCCGCCGGACCTGACGAGCGAGATGCCCTCCAGTTTGGTGTTGGCCAGGCCGTTGGCGGTCAGCGCCGCGTTGACGTCGATGCACAGCGACTTCTTGCCCGGCGTCACGTTGGCCGGATCGGCCGGGACGACGCCGTCGGCGGTCGGGATGTACTGCTGCTCGAGCGTCGGGCTCGTCGCCGGGTCGTCGTAGACGCCGCCGAGGAGGTTCGTCGCCTTGGTGAAGTCAACCTTGTAGATCTTGGTCGAGGCGGCCGGGTCGCTGGAGATCGTGTCGTCGCGCTCCTCGACGAGGAGCTTGTCGGGGCCTGCCGGCCACAGCGCCGAGACCTTGTCCGCCAGCGGCGACTTCTTGCCCGGCTTGACGTCGAGCAGCGCCGCCCACTCGCGGTCGACGAGCGGCTTGTCGACGTTGGTGACGTCGATCCGGAAGACGCGGATGGCCAGCGAGCTGCGCGTCGTCGTGTTCGGGTTCTCCATCGGGCTCTGCAGCGCCGTGTAGACGTACGTGCGCCCGTTGAAGCGCTGGGTCGCGACGTCCTCGAAGCCGCGGTTCTTGCGGAAGCGGTCGCCGACGATGGCCGGGAACTGCTCGACGACGTCGAGGCTCTCGCCGCTGTCGGCCTGCGCCTGGTCGACGGCGGCCTTGTAGGCGTCGCCGGTCGCGCCCTTCGGGACGATGCGCGACAGCAGCTCGCCGCGCGCGCTCACGTGCAGGATGCTCGGGCGGTACTCGTCGGACACCCAGAAGACGCCCTTGCTGCCCTGGTGGCGCGGGGCGCTCTCGCGCGGATCGAGCGAGATGCCCTCGGTGTCGACGCCGAACGCGTCGTTGGGGAGCGCCTTGCACGACGAGGTGAAGGAGTTCTCGTCGGTCGGCAGGTTGGCGATGCCGGAGGCGAGCTGGTTGCCCACGCGCATGGGCTTGACGCGATCGAGCTGGATCTTGCCGTCCTTGACCGTGAAGTAGACGAGCCGCGGAGCGAAGGCCGGCACGAAGATGACCTTGCCGGCGACGCCGTTGCAGGTGATGTCGTCGTTGGGGCCGCGGTCGGTGACGGTGACGAAGCTGCGGCCCGAGGAGTCGAGCGGGTAGAGCGCGCTGAAGCCGCCCAGGTGCCAGGGGCGTCCGTCGTTGTCGACGCCGACGCGCGGCTTCTGGGCGAGCGTGGCCGAGCCGGCCGGCGGCCCACCGGACGCGATCGCCACTGCCGGGACGACGATGCACGCGGTGGCGGCCAGCCCCAGGGCCGCGCGCCGCAGGCGACGATTCCTCAACGCTGCCTCCTTCGGTCGAGTTGGAGCGGGCGAACCTACGGGCGGCGCGTCGGCATGGGCGTGACCAAGTTGTCAACGCGGCGATTGCGCAAAGATGGGTCGACATGCGCCTGCTCGTCACCGGCGGCGCGGGGATGCTCGGGCAGGCCGTCGCCGCCGTCGCCACGAGGCTCGGGCACGACGTCATCGCCCTCTCCCGCTCCGATCTGGACATCACCGACGCCGAACACGTGCGCCGCGTCGTCGCGGCGGCCGAGCCGCGCGCGGTCGTCAACTGCGCGGCGTGGACGGACGTCGATCGCGCCGAGACCGCGGAGGCGCTGGCGACCGCGGTCAACGGCGCCGGCGCCGGCAACGTGGCGCGCGCGGCGGCGGAGGTGGGCGCGCGGCTAGTGCACGTCTCGACCGACTACGTCTTCGACGGCTCCAAGCGCACGCCGTGGGTCGAGTCCGATCCGGTCGGGCCGATCGGCGCCTACGGGCGCTCGAAGCTGGCCGGCGAGGTCGAGGTCGCCGAGGCGGGCTCCGACCACGCGATCGTGCGCACCGCCTGGCTGTTCGGCGCCGGCGGGCGCAACTTCGTGGACACCATGCTCGCGTTGGGTGGCGAGCGCGACGAGGTCGACGTCGTGGCCGACCAGGTCGGCAGCCCGACGTGGGCCGCGCATCTGGCCGAGGCGCTCGTCGAGGTGGCCGAGCGGCGCGGCGACGTCGGCGTGTTCCACGCGGCGGGGGCGGGCGCGTGCTCGTGGTTCGAGCTTGCCGTCGAGGTCTTCGCGCGGGCGGGCGTGCGCTGCCGCGTGCGGCCGACGACCGCCGCGCAGTTCTCGCGGCCGGCGCCGCGGCCGGCCTACTCGGTGCTCGGCAGCGAGCGCGATGCCGCGCCGGTGCTGCCGACGTGGCAGGACGGCGTGGCGGGATACCTGGCGTCGCGGGCGGTGCTTGCCGGATGAGGCTCCTGGTCTGCGGCGGCGCGGGCTTCATCGGCTCGAACTTCGTGCGCGTGCGGGCGCGCGACCACGGCGACGACGTCGTCGTGCTCGACAAGCTCACCTACGCCGGGCGCCGGGAGAACCTGCAGGACGTCGAGCACGAGTTCGTCCACGGGGCGATCGAGGACCCGGCGGTGGTGACGGCGGCGATGGAGGGCGTCGACGCCGTGGTCAACTTCGCCGCCGAGACGCACGTCGACCGTTCGATCGCCGAGCCCGACGCGTTCGTGACCACGCACGCGCTGGGGACCTACGTGCTGCTCGAGACGGCGCGGGCGCGGCGGGTGCGCTACGTCCAGGTCTCGACCGACGAGGTCTACGGCTCGATCGAGGAGGGCTCGTTCACGGAGTCCTCGCCGCTGGCGCCGTCGTCGCCGTACAGCGCGACGAAGGCGGGCGCGGACCTGCTGGTCGGCAGCTACCACCACACCTACGGGCTGGAGACGCTGATCTGCCGCGGCTCGAACAACTACGGGCCTTATCAGTACCCCGAGAAGCTCATCCCCCTGATGGTGCTCAACGCGCTGCACGGCGATCGCCTGCCGGTCTACGGCGATGGGATGAACGTGCGCAACTGGCTCTACGTGGAGGACTTCGCCCGCGGGATCGGGCACGTGCTCGAGCACGGCGTTCCCGGCGAGGTCTACAACGTCGGCGGGCCGGACGAGACGACCAACTTGGACGTCGTACGCTCGATCATCGAGTACGTCGGGGCGAGCGAGGAGCTCATCGAGTTCGTCACCGACCGCCCCGGCCACGACCGCCGCTACTCGCTGGGCTCCGAGAAGGTCCGCGCGCTCGGCTGGGAGGCCCAGGTCCGCTTCGCCGAGGGCCTGCGCCGCACCGTCGACTGGTATCGCGACAACGCGTGGTGGTGGGAGCCCATCCGCTCGGGCGACTACCGCGCGTACTACGAGCGCCAGTACGGCCGCGCGCTGGGCTGAACGTCCAGTCCGTACGGATGGGGCAGTAGCGTTCCGGCGCCATGTGGGGACGATGCTGGGCGGCGCTCGCCGCGATCGCGGTCGTGTGCGGGCTGGTGACAGGGAGCGCGAGCGCAGCTACGCGCTACATCCGCGGCGACAGCCTGCTGGCGGCTGGGGCGTGCACCGACCCGGCGAACCCGTGCATGGCTGCTTACGTGCTCAACGGGCCTACGCCGGCGGCCCAGGATGGCGACACGGTCGTCGCGCCGCGGTCGTTCGCGCCGTTCAACGTCGCCTCGCAGATCAGCATCCAGAAGGCGATCACCCTGCGTGGCGAGGACGGTGCGCGGCCGACCTTCTACGGAAGCCTCGGGACGACGATCTTCTCTCTGGGCGTTCCAGGCGTGCACCTGAGCCACCTTCGCGTTCAGAACTCGAACACCAGCTCCGGGGCGGTGAGCACCAGCGCGTCGGCCATGATCGACGACGCGGTCATCGACGGAGCCGGCTACTCCCTGAGCGCGGGCACAGGCTCGCTGACCATGACCGACACGCTGCTGCGCTGCGGCGCGACGGCCTTCAGCTGTGTCTCGGTCAACGCCGGGGCCAACCCCGTCACGCTGAGCCGCGTGCACATCGACGACTCGGTCGCGCCGCCGAACAACGGGGGCGCGGGCCAGGTCGTCGGCACGGACGTGCTCGTCGAGGACTCGACCTTCTCGGCGACCGCGAGCGGCCTCACGGTGCTCGCGAGCACCGCGGGCACGATGCGCCGCGTCACCGCGACGGCCGGCAACACCGCGCTCACCGTCGTCGGTCCGATGGTGGTGACCGACTCGGTCCTGGTCAGCACGGTCTCCGGTGCCGGGGTCACGACCGCCGGCTCGCAGACCCTCCAGCTGCGCAACGTCACCGCGATCGGACGTGGCAGCCAGGCATACGGAGTCACGGCGGGCGGCGGCCAGAACGTCTTCGGCGCGATCCCCCCGGCGCCGGCGATCGTCGCGCGCAACGTGATCGCGCGCGGCGATACCGCCGATCTCAACGCGGCGGCGGGCGTCTGCTTCTCGCCGCCGTGCGTCGTGCCGCCGCCCAACGGCTCGCTCACCATCGACCACTCGAACTTCCGCACCACCGCGGGGACGGGAACGATCGCCGGGGGCGCCGGCAACCAATCCGGCGATCCGAAGTTCGCCGGGGCCGACGACTTCCATCTGCTCGCGGGCTCGCCGGCGATCGAGGCCGGCTTGGCCGATCCGCTCGACGGGCCGACGGACCTCGATGGCCACCCGCGCGTCGCCGGCGCCGCGCCGGACATCGGCGCCTACGAGGGCACGCCGCCAGCTGCGCCGCCCACGCCTGCCCCCACGGACAAGACGCCGCCGACGCTTGCCGCCCTGAAGATCTACGAGAAGGGCGCGCTCATCCGCTTCAACGTCAGCGAGGCGGGCAAGGCGACGGTGACGATCAACCAGCTGCTGAGGGGCCGAAAGTCGGGCAAGCGCTGCGTCAAGTCCACGCCCAAGCTGCGCCGCGCCAAGCGCTGCACCCGGCACGTAAAGGTCCGCAGCAAGGTCATCTCGGTCACCGCGGGCGCCAACTTCATCGAGGGCAAGGCGCTGAAGCCCGGCACGTACGAGGTAGTGCTGACCGCGGTCGACGCAGCCGGCAACAAGGCGACGAAGACGACGAGGCTCGTCGTCAGGCGCGCCGCGAAGAAGCGCTAGCGGCCGGCGAACTCGCTGATCCGCCAGCCGGCGCCCTGCTTGACCAGGGTGATCGCCTGGGTGAGGTCCTTCTTGCCGCGGTCCGCCTTCACGGTCGCGGTCGCCTGCTGGCCGCTGATCGCGACCTTCTCGACGGTGAGGTCGAAGGAGTCGGTGTCCTTCAGGGCTGCGTCGACCACCTTCTCGCAGGTGCCGCCGCGCTGGGAGTACTGCTGGACGAGCGCCTTGGCGAGCAGGTCGCGGCAGATCTTGTCCTGGTCGCCCTTCGACGCCGCGGACTGGAAGTCCTCGACCGTGTTGGCCACGAGCCGCTGGTCGCCCTTGAACTTGCTCGTGTCGTCGTTGTTCGAGCTCTGCGCGGCGCAGCCGGCCAGGAGGACGGCGGCGAGAACGGCGATCGGCGAGAGGGTGCGGAGCATGCGGACCGCCAGCCTACCTACCATTGGGCGCATGGCCGCCGCCGAGCGACCCGCAGTGACCGTTCCCCGCGGGCGCCACGCCCCGCCGCTGGAGGTCCGCCTGACCGTCCAGCGCCGCCGCCTGCTCGAGGCCGCCGCGGCGGTCTTCGCGCGCGCCGGCTACGCGGAGGCGACCGCCGAGGCGATCTCGCGCGAGGCCGGCATGTCGAAGGCGACGTTCTACGAGCACTTCGCCAACAAGGAGGAGTGCATCCTCGTCCTCTTCGACGAGGCGGCGACCGAGATCATGCGCGCGATGGCGGCGGCGTCGGACGCCGAGGGCTACGCGTCCTACGAGGAGCGGGTCTCGGCCGGGGTGCGCGCGTTCCTGGAGACGCTCGCCTCGCATCCCGACGAAGCGCAGACGCTGCTCGTCGCGATCATCGGCGCGGGCCCGCGCGCGGCGGCCCGCCGCGACACGATCCTCGAGGCGTTCGCCGACTCGCTGTACCGCGACAACGTGCGCGCGGCGCCGACCTACGGCGCCCCGACCTTCGCCTCGCGCGACGACGCGTTCGCGATCATCGGCGCCTGCGTCGAGCTCGTCTCGCGCAGCCTGCGCACCGGCCAGCCCCCGGACGTGCTCGCGCTCGAGCCGGTCATCGCCCGCCTGATGCTGGGCGCGCTCGAGCGAGCGTGAGCGACGCCAAGCCCGCCGCAACGGCCGCCCCTCGCGCGCGGCGCTCCGCCGCCGCGGCGCTTCCCGCCCGGCTCGCCGCCATCGAGGCCGAGGTGGTCGAGTGCCGGCGCTGCCCGCGCCTGGTCGCCTGGCGCGAGCAGGTCGCCCGCGAGAAGCGGGCGTCGTTCGCCAGCGAGGAGTACTGGGGCCGGCCGGTGCCGGGGTTCGGCGATCCGGCCGCGCGCATCCTCGTCCTCGGCCTGGCGCCCGCCGCCCACGGCGGCAACCGCACCGGCCGCGTCTTCACGGGCGACCGCTCGGGCGACTGGCTGTTCGCGGCGATGCACCGCGCCGGCCTCGCGAACCAGCCGACGTCGGTGAGCATCGACGACGGCCTGCAGCTGCGCGACGCCTGGATCGCCGCAGCCGTGCGCTGCGCCCCGCCGGCCAACAAGCCCACGCCGACCGAGCGCGACACCTGCCTGCCGTGGACGGTCGCCGAGCTCGAGCAGCTCACCGCACTGCGCGTCGTGGTCTGCCTCGGAGCCTTCGCCTGGGATGCGGCCCTGCGCCTGCGCGCCGTTGCCGGCGCACCGCCGCCACGCCCGCGCCCGAAGTTCGGCCACGAGGCGGTCTTCGACGACGGAGCCTGGCTGACCCTGGTCGGCTGCTTTCATCCCAGCCAGCAGAACACCTTCACCGGCAAGCTGACCGAGCCCATGCTCGACGCGGTGTTCGCGCGTGCCAAGGCGCTCGCCGGCTGAGCGGCGCGGCGGGGCGGTGCGCCGCCGCGTGCTCGCAGTCGCACTCGTCGCCGCCGCCGCCATCGCTGCGGCGGCGGTGCTTCTCACGGGCGGATCGTCGTCGCGTGCGTTCCGCGCGCCGGCCGGGGTCGGCGACGTCTCGTCGCGGATCTCGCGCGACGTCCCACCGTCGCTGCGCGCGGCGCACGTCCCCGGCGCCGCGGTGGCGGTCGTCCACGGCGGCCGGGTGGTGTGGGCGCGCGGCTTCGGCAGCGCCCGACCGCGGGTGGCCGTGACGCCGGACACGATGTTCCAGGTCGGGTCGCTCTCCAAGCCGGTGACCGCGTGGGGCGTCGTGGCGAGCGGCGTGGTGCCGCTCGACGCGCCGCTCCCCGAGCGCTTGCGGCCGTGGCCGCTGCCACCGTCGAAGCAGGATGCGCGCGCCATCACGCCGCGGCGCCTGCTCAGCCATACCGCCGGCCTCTCGGTCGGCGGCTACGAGGGCATCGCTGCGGACGCGCCGCTGCCGTCGACCACCGCCTCGTTGCAGGGCCGCGGCCCCGCCGGCGACGCGACGGCGGTCCGCCTGATCGACCAGCCCGGGACACGCTGGCGCTACTCGGGCGGCGGCTACACGCTGCTGCAGGCGGCGATCGAGCACGTCACCGGCCAGCCCTTCGCACGCTGGGCCGAGGCCGCGATCCTGCGTCCCCTGGGCATGACGGCGAGCGGGTTCGCATGGCCGCCGCGCGGCGATGGCCCCGTGGCCGCCGGCCACGACACTCGCGGCCGCCCGGTGCCGGGCTACCGCTACGCCGAGCTGGCCGCCGCCGGCCTGGCGACCGACGCGCGGGACGTGGGGCGCTTCGCCGCCGCGCTGTTGCACGGCGGACCGACCGCATCGGCGCTCGCCGCCCCGCAGCCCGCGACCGACGGCCGCTGGGGGCTCGGCCTCGAGCTCTCGCGTCTCGGCGACGGCACCCGCGTCCTCTCGCACGAGGGCGTCAACCGCGGCTGGTACGCGCGGCTGGTCGCCTACCCCGACCGCGGCTGGGCGTTCGTGGTGCTCACCAACGGCGACGGTGGCGCGACCGTCGCCGACGCGGTCCAGAGCGCGTTCGAGCGCTGAGCCGCCGGCGCGGTTGCCCACCCGGGCCCCGCCGACCCGGCCTTCCAGCCGCGCTGCTGACCCGGTCCGATATAGGAACTGAAGTACGTATATCGGTATATGGATTCGTTTACGCGCGGTAGAGTTCGTATATGGACGTTGCGCGTCCGTACGCCGCCGTAGCCCCGACGCTCGAGGGCGACGTTCTCGTCGTGCTGGCCGGCACCACGGAGCCGCTCACCGGCGCGCGCGTAGCCAGACTCGTCCATCGCGGCACCCCTCGCGGTGTTCAGAAGGCCCTCGATCGACTCGTCGACCAGGGCATCGTTCATCGCCAGGCCGCAGGCCGCGCGTATCTGCACGTCCTGAACCGCGATCACGTCGCCGCACCCGCCGTCGAGGCTCTCGCCAACTTGAGAGTTGAGTTCTTGCGGCGGCTGCGCAACGAGATCGCGAGCTGGAAGGTCGCCCCCGCTCACGCGTCGCTCTTCGGATCGGTTGCCCGGGGCGACGGCGACACGGCGTCCGACATCGACGTCCTGATCGTTCGACCCGCGACCGTCGACGAGGAACACACCGAGTGGCGCGATCAGCTCGCCGCTCTCGCCGACCATGTCGAGTCGTGGACCGGCAATTACGCCGCCGTCATCGAGCTGGACGAAGCGGAGGTGCGGCGGCGCTCGCGGATGCTCGGCAACGCGCGCGCCGAGGGCATCGTCCTCGCCGGCACGCCAATCCGCCCGCTCCTGGGCGATGGACGATGAGCCCGCGTCGCCAAGGACGCACGCAGCAGTGCACGGCAGCCGATGCGAGAAAGCGATTGAGAGATGCCGAGGCGCAACTCGCCCTCGCCGAGGTGGTGGGGCCGGACGGCTCGCCAGCGGAAAGGAAGGCAGCCGCGTCGTGCGCCGTGATGGCGGGCATTGCCGCGGCGGATGCTGCGTGCTGCAGGGCGCTCGGGGAACGCATGCGATCGCAGGACCACCGCGACGCGATCGTGCTGGTTCGCCGGGTGACGCCAGGGGGCACGAGTGCAGCGCGAAGCCTCGAGCGCCTGCTCGGCCTCAAGGATCAGGCGCAGTACGGCCTCGAGGATGTCAGCGGTCAGAAGCTCGACACGGCCGTGCGTCAGGCGCGGGCGCTGATCGCGTTCGCCGCTGACATCGTCGCGCGGTGACGGGACCTCACCCGAACGCCGGCTGCGACCCGCTGAGGGTGCAGGTCCCGCCGGGGACAGGCGGATCGCCCATGCACACCGTGCCGGGGGCGGCGTCGGTGAGCAGCCACGTGACGCCCGCGTCGCGGTCGTGCGACAGGACGGACGCCGGGCCCGCGGCGCGTTCGATCGTGCCGGTGGAGATCCGGTAGCGGCGCAGGCCGTAGCGGCCGGGGCAGCCGCCGGGGTCCCCGAAGCAGCCGACCGACCAGTAGAGGCGGCCGGACTCGAAGCCCGGCCAGCCGGGCTCGACCTGGGTCAGGCCGCCGCCGCTCTGGTGAGCGATCCGGGCGTGGCCGCCGCCGATGGTGTCCATGCGGATGTCGGTGTCGAGCCCTTCGCCGGTGCCGACGTACTGCCAGGCGAAGGCCAGGCGCTTGCCGTAGAGGTCAAGCGCGATCGGGCGCGACAGGCGGTCGTTGCACGTCGCGCAGCCGCTGCGGGGCCCGCCGGGCTGGCGGGTCGACCGCGCGCCGCCGCTCAGCGGCCGCGTGTAGATGTACGGGAAGTCGCGCTTGTCGTCGTACGTGCGCGCGAAGGCGAGCGTGCCCCTCCAGATCGTCGGCCAGAACTCGCTCGCGTCCGGGGCGTTGGCCGATGCCAGCTTCGTCTCCTGCCCGGAGCCGAAGTCGAACGAGTACAGGTCGCAGCCACGCCCCTTGCCGTACAGCGACGGCCCGAAGGACCCGCTCGCGGTCACCTCGGTCGTGCAGCGCGAGTACACCGCGACGACCGAGCCGCTCGGGCCGGGGCCGAGGTCGGCGTCGAAGGGCACCGATCGCCGCGCCACCGGCACCGCGCTCGTCACCCCGCCGGCGCGCGTGACCAGGCCGTAGGTCTGCGTCGCGGGATCGAAGGAGCTCCACACCAGGCGACCGCCGTAGGCGGCGATCGGCGTCGAACGATCGAGCGTCGCGACGCTCTGCGCGGCCGCCGGCGCGGCCACCACGAGCGATCCGAGCAGTGCGGCTAGCACGCAGCGCATGGTGGGGAAACGCGCACGGTGTGTCATAGGTCACGCAGTACCCTCGAAGGGTTGCCGCTGTCCTCGTTCACACCCCCCGTTCGAGAGTGGTTCGAGCGCGCCTTCGAGGCCCCGACGCCCGCCCAGGCGCAGGCATGGCCGGCGATCGCCACCGGCGAGCACGTGCTCATCTCGGCCCCGACCGGAAGCGGCAAGACGCTGGCCGCCTTCCTGTGGGCGCTCGACAAGCTCAGCCGCGAGCCCGCGGCCCACACGCGCCTGGTCTACGTCTCGCCGCTGAAGGCGCTCGCCTACGACGTCGATCGCAACCTGCGCGCTCCGCTGCGCGGCATCGGCGCCGATCTCAGCGTCGGCATCCGCACCGGCGACACCCCGCAGCGCGACCGCGCCGCGATGCGCCGCAACCCGCCGGACATCCTCATCACCACTCCGGAGTCGCTGTACCTCATCCTCACCTCGCAGGCGCGCGAGATGCTGCGCGGGGTCGAGTCGATCGTCGTCGACGAGATCCACGCCGTCGCTTCGACCAAGCGCGGCGCGCACCTCGCCCTCACGGTCGAGCGCCTCGCCCAGCTCTCCGATCACGAACCGCAGCGCATCGGCCTGAGCGCGACGCAGAACCCGCTCGAGGAGGTCGGGCGCTTCATGGTCGGCCCCCGGCGCAAGGCGACGATCGTCGACGCCGGCATCCGCAAGCCGCTTGACCTCAAGATCCACGTGCCGGTCGAGTCGATGGTCGAGCCCGAGCAGACGCCGGCGCCCGACCTCGGCATCGCCGAGCGCGGCGACGTCACCCGCAAGTCGATCTGGCCGGCGATCTATCCCGAGCTGCTCAAGCTCGTGCGCGAGCACCGCTCGACGATCGTCTTCGTCAACAACCGCCGCGCCGCCGAGCGGCTCGCGCTGCGCCTGAACGACCTCGCCGAGGAGGAGATCGCCCGCGCCCACCACGGCTCGCTGGCCCGGGAGGAGCGGACCGTGGTCGAGGAGATGCTCAAGGCCGGCGAGCTGCCGTGCCTCGTCGCGACGTCAAGCCTCGAACTGGGGATCGACATGGGCGCCGTCGACCTCGTGCTCCAGGTCGAGTCGCCGAAGTCGGTCGCCCGCGGGCTGCAGCGCATCGGCCGCGCCGGGCACAACGTCGGCGACGTCAGCAAGGGGCGGATCTTCCCCAAGTTCCGCGCCGACCTGCTCGAGTGCGCGGTCGTCACGCGTCTGATGCGCGAGGGGCGCATCGAGCCGACCGTCGTGCCGCGCAACGCGCTCGACGTCCTCGCGCAGCACATCGTCTCCATGGTCGCCAGCGTCGAGCCGGAGGCGATCAGCGTCGACGAGCTCTACGCGCTGGTCACCCGCACCCACTCGTACGCGGAGATGAGCCGCGAGCTGCTCGAGAACGTCCTCGACATGCTCGATGGCCGCTATCCCTCGCAGGAGTTCGCCGAGCTGCGGCCGCGCATCGTCTGGGACCGCGTCGGCGGGACCATCCGCGCGCGCAAGGGCGCACGGCAGCTGGCGGTCACCAACGCCGGGACGATCCCGGACCGCGGCCTGTTCGCGGTCGTGCTGCCCGACGGCCGCCGCGTCGGCGAGCTCGACGAGGAGATGGTCTACGAGGCGCGCGCGGGCCAGACCTTCCTGCTCGGCGCTTCGACCTGGCGCATCGAGGAGATCGGCCGCGACCGCGTGATCGTCACGCCGGCGCCGGGCGTCCCGGGGGCGGTCCCGTTCTGGAAGGGCGACGGCGTCGGGCGCCCGAAGGAGCTCGGCCAGGAGATCGGCAAGTTCAGCCGGTGGGCGGTCGACCAGCCGGCGGAGGTGCTCGAGCGCGACTACGACCTCGACGCGCTGGCGGCCAAGAACCTCGTCGACTTCCTGCGCGAGCAGCAGGACGCCACCCGCGTCGTCCCGAGCGACCGCACCATCGTCATCGAGCGCTTCCGCGACGAGATCGGCGACTGGCGCCTGTGCGTCCTCAGCCCGTTCGGGGGCCGCGTGCACGCCGCGTGGGGCCTGGCGCTGTCGCGGCGCATCCGCGAGGAGTACGGGTTGGAGTCCGACGCGATCTGGTCCGACGACGGGATCATCGTCCACCTCCCCGACGCCGACCAGCCGCCCGGCGCCGACCTCGTGCTGATCGATCCCGACGAGCTCGAGGACGCGGTGGTCAACGAGCTCGGGACCAGCGCGCTGTTCGGCGCGCGCTTCCGCGAGAACGCCGGGCGGGCGCTGCTCATCCCGCGCGCCTACCCGGGCAAGCGCACGCCGCTGTGGCAGCAGCGGCTGAAGTCGCAGTCGCTGCTCGAGGTCGCGCGGCGCTACGCGCAGTTCCCCATCGTGCTCGAGACCTATCGCGAGTGCCTGCGCGACGTCCTCGACCTGCCCGGGCTGACTGAGCTGCTGCGCGCGCTTCACCGCCGCGAGATCTCGGTCGTCGAGGTCGAGACGCCGACCGCCTCCCCGTTCGCCTCGTCGCTGCTCTTCGACTACGTCGCCACCTACATGTACGAGGGCGACACGCCCAACGCCGAGCGGCGCGCGGCGGCGCTGTCGCTCGACCGCGAGCTGCTGCGCGAGCTCCTGGGCCAGGAGGAGCTGCGCGAGCTCATCGATCCGGCTGCTCTGGAGCAGGTCCAGGACGACCTCCAGCACCGCTCCGATCGCACGCGCGCCGATTCGCGCGATGCGCTCGCCGACATCCTGCGGCGGATCGGCGATCTCACCGATGCCGAGGTGGCCGACCGCGTGCTCGCCGGACTGGATCCTGCGGCGATGCTCGCCGAGCTCGAGCGCGAGCGCCGCGCGGTGCGCATCCGGCTCGCCGGCGGAGAGCGCTGGATCGCCGCCGACGACGCCGGCCTGTACCGCGACGCCTTCGGCGTGGTGCCGCCCAGCGGCCTGCCCGAGGCGTTCGTGGCCGACGTCGGGGCTCCGCTCGAGAAGCTCGTCGCCCGCTACGGCCGCACCCACGGCCCGTTCACCACCGGGGAGCTGCGCGAGCGTTACGGCGTCGATCCTTCGAGTGCACTCGTGGCGCTCGAACGCGACGGCGAGCTCGTGCGCGGCGAGCTGCGGCCGGGCGGCGTCGAGCGCGAGTGGTGCGACCCCGAGGTGCTGCGGCGCCTGCGCCGCGCGTCGCTGGCGGTCCTTCGCCAGGAGATCGAGGCCGCCGAGCAGCGTGCCCTCGCCGCCTTCCTGCCGTCCTGGCAGGGCGTCGACCTGCGGCCGGCCGGCGGCGCCGGGGTCGATCGGCTGCGCGAGGTGCTCGTGCCCCTGCAGGGGCTCGCCCTGCCCGCCGACGTCTGGGAGCGCGACGTGCTGCCCCGCCGGTGCGGCGCCTACTCGCCGACCTGGATGGACCAGCTGTGCGCTTCGGGCGAGCTCGTGTGGGTGGGCGCCGGGGCGCTGGGCCGCAACAGCGGGCGCGTGGCGCTCTACTTCCGCGACGACGTCGAGGCGATCGGGCGCCCGCCGACGAAGATCGAGCCGCCATCGCAGCCAGAGCACGACGTGCTGCGCGAGCGCCTCGCCCAGGGACCGTGCTTCTTCACCGACTTCCTCGCCGAGCTCGACATCGCGCCCGAGCAGATCCAGGAGGCGCTCTGGGACCTCGTCTGGGCCGGCGAGGTGACCAACGACGCATGGGCGCCGCTGCGCGCTCCGCGGCTGACGCTCGCGCGGGCCCAGCGCGCCCGCGATCGCCGCCGGCCGGGCCAGCGCTTCGCCTCGCGGCGCACCGGCACCCAGGCGCAGGTGCAGGGCCGCTGGTCGCTGACGAGCGCGCTGTTCCGCGCCGAGCCGGAGCCGGGGGAGCGCCGGCGCACGCTGGCCGAGCTGCTGCTCGAGCGCTACGGCATCGTCACCCGCGAGCAGGTCCTCGCCGAGGGGATCCCGGGCGGCTTCTCGATCCTGTACGACACCCTCGGCCAGCTCGAGACGCTCGGGGTCTGCCGGCGCGGCTACTTCATCGAGGGGCTCGGCGGCGCCCAGTTCGCCCTGCCGGGCGCGGTCGAGCGGCTGCGCTCGCAGCGCGCCGACGCCGACACGCCGCCGATCGTGCTCGCCGCCACCGATCCGGCGCAGCCGTATGGCGCGGCGCTGCCGTGGCCGAAGCGCGATGAAGGAGGAGCCCCTGCGGGGCCCGCCTCCGCCGGAATCGGACCCACCCACCCGGGCTCCGGCTCCCGTCGCCCGCAGCGCGTCGCCGGCGCTTACGTCGTCCTCGCCGGCGCCGAGCCGGTGCTCTACGTCGAGCGCGGCGGCAAGGGGATCGCGACGTTGGTCGACGCCGACGACCCGCGCATCCGGCCCTCGCTCGAGGCGCTCGCCGCGTTCGTCACCGGCGGCCGCGGCCCGAAGCTCTCGCTCGAGCGCGTCGACGGCGAGCCGGTGGTCGGCTCGGACTGGGAGCCGCTGCTCGTCGAGCTCGGCTTCCGCGCCGGGCCGCGCAAGCTGACGCTCAGCGCATGATCGCGGCGATCGACCACGTCCAGGTCGCCGCTCCGCCCGGCGCCGAGGAAGCGGCGCGAGCGTTCTACGGCGGGGTGCTCGGTCTGCCGGAGATCCCCAAGCCCGAGCGCCTGCGCCCGCGCGGCGGCGTGTGGTTCGCCGTGGGCGACGAGCAGCTGCACGTCGGCATCGAGGACCCCTTCTCTCCGGCGCGCAAGGCCCACCCGGGGCTCGCCGTCGCGCGCGCCGAGGACCTGCAGGCGTTGGCCGAGACCCTCCGCGCGGCCGGCCACGAGGTGCAGTGGGACGGTCCGCGCTTCCACGTCGCCGACCCGTTCGGGAACCGCCTGGAGCTGCTCGCCCGCCACGCCGAGGTGCGCGTGCGCGAGCTGCGCGACGACGAGCGCGGCTGGGCGCTGGGCGTCCTGCGCGACAGCTGGGGCACCGAGATCACGGTCTACAGCGGCGGTCGCGAGTACCGTCCCGCCGAGCTGCCCGTCCTCGTCGCCGAAGCGGGCGACGAGCGCGCCGGCTTCGCCACCTACGCGGTCGAGGGCGAGACGTGCGAGCTCGTGACCCTCAACGCGCTCACAAGCGGCCGCGGCGTCGGCGGCGCGCTCGTCGAGGCGGTCGCCGACGCGGCACGCGCGGCCGGCTGCGCGCGAGTGCACCTCTGCACCACCAACGACAACCTGCCCGCCCTGCGCCTCTACCAGCGCCACGGCTTCGCGCTCGCCGCGCTCAACCGCGGCGCGATCGCGGCGATGCGCGAGCGCAAGCCCCAGATCCCCGCGACCGGCAACGCCGGCATCCCGATCCGCGACGAGCTCGAGCTCGAGCGCACGCTGTAGAGAGCGCGGGACCCATCTCGTCCCTAGCTGCACGCTTTCGCTGCAAGCGCGCAACTTCTTGGTCTGGTGTGCGCAGAGCGCATGATGTCTACTCAGGGCGGGCTCATGAAAGTCGTCCGTCACCGTCCGCCGAAGCCCATTCCGCCGGGCAGCACAGCAACCGCACCCCGCCTTGTGCGAATGCCCTCATGATTGCCGCGCTCGCGATCTACGTCGTGCTGATCGTTCCGGCGATCCTCGGGACGCTGCGGATGGCTCACAGCGCTCTCGAGCTCGTCGAGCGGATCCGCGCGATCCGTGTCGGCGCCCGCACCTCCCCTCCTCCGCGCCGCGGGCGGCCACGTGTATGAGCGTCGTGCCCTACGTGATACCCTACATGACGTGCGCAAGACCAGCGTCTACCTGACCGAACGCGAGTCCCGGCGCCTGTCTGACCTAGCTCGTTCCGAGGGGCGCTCGC